>ERZ842401.4374-NODE-4374-length-16511-cov-5.526009_pt1 | contig 16511 bp, 15 predicted proteins | sample MGYA00521270_ERZ842401 | MGnify/ENA primary metagenome ERZ842401 (study PRJEB31892, sample SAMEA3878208) | bioreactor metagenome | biome: Moose rumen | place: Sweden | collected 2011-10 | study: EMG produced TPA metagenomics assembly of the PRJEB12797 data set...
ATAGTGCAGAGTCGTTTAGCTTCTCCGCAGGCATAGCACGCAGTTCATCAATAGACTTTGCACCCATAGCCTTCATGAAATCTTCTCCGCGTTTGTGTGCTTCACTAAAACTCTCAAGAGGCCCGATATATCCGTCCCATAATGCTCCGCTCTCACATATTGCCTTGTGGAACAGCCCATGTGCTAACGGTGAGGCCATTAGAATCCCGATCGACATGGCACCAGCAGATTCGCCGAACAGCGTAACATTGTCAGGATCTCCGCCGAATGATGATATATTCTCCTTCACCCACTTCAACGCTGCAATCTGGTCTTGAAGGCCGTAATTTCCAGAAGCACCTTCGCGGTCAAGCTCTGGGTGTGAGAGAAAGCCCAATACTCCGAGCCTGTAGTTGAACGTTACTACAACAACGCCTTTGCGCGCGAGGTTTGAGCCTTCGTATGCGGGTTCTTCACCGCTCCCGAACTGAAAGCCTCCGCCATGTACCCAGACCATTACGGGAAGTTTTTCGGATTGTGTTTTTGCGGGAGTCCAAACGTTGAGGTAAAGGCAGTCCTCACTTCTGGGTGAGCCTTGCTGCTGATCGTTAGTGAGTGCCGAGAATGCTCGGTTCCCGAATTTCGTTGCGTCCCTGATGCCTTCCCATGACTTGGCCGTAACTGGAGAATGCCAGCGCAATTTTCCGACGGGAGGCTCTGCGTATGGTATGCCCCTGAAGATTCGCAGACCTTCAGAAGTTTCACCGCGCAATTTCCCCTGCTTAACGGTTATTGTTGCTTCGTCCTTTAATGCGTCAAGAACAGCCATAGTCATATCATCAATAAGCATAGTCGCTCCAGAAACTAAATCGACATTCAACGCTTTGCCCTCCGCATCATACTTCACAGCGTCTATGCCGTTCTTCAGCACCCAGTCTTCATAATAAGCTGCTTGTTCCCACCATTCTTTATTGATAGAGCTGACCGGCTTCATTCCGTAATTGTCGTATTTCTCTTTGGCGATTTCTCCGTCTTTGGTGATGTAATCCAGCAGTACTTTGACGATCGCTCCGTCCTTGAAGATTACGTTTGCTACATACAGGCCCCACGTATCGTTGTATGACGTACCAGTCTTGATTGTGTAACCTCCGTCCTCTGTCTTGCCGTCAACAGCATTCTTCACAGCTACGGATAATTCAGCTACATTAATAGTCGCTCCTGAAAGCAAATCAGGGTTGAGTGCATGGCCTTTATCGTCTGTACTGACAGCTTCAAGCCCGTGTTCAGCGACCCAGCGTTCATAGTAAGCCGTCTGTTCCCACCAGTCTTTGCCCAGAGAACTCACGCGCTTAATGCCGTAGTTGTCATGAAGTTCCTTGCTGCTCTTTCCGTTGGCTAGGCGGTCAATAAGAACGTTCACGATTTTTCCGTCCTTCTCGACTACGTTAGCAATGTATAGTCCCCATTGCTCGCTGTAATATATGCCGCTCTTGACGGTGTAGGGATTATCTGCAGCATAAGACACAGCGGCCAGACAAAGCAGCACCATCAAAGCTATAATTCCTGAAAATTTCTTCATACTATTAATCTCTCCTTTGTTCAAGAAAATCATAAATCAGTGAACAAACCAATAACTACAGGCTTCTCCAGACCATAAGCCCCTACAAGTCCAGCCAAGTGCCTTGCGGCGCGCTATGCGACCTGTCAGCGTCATTATCGAGCGTGAAGGATTCTGGTTTGTGCCTCCCTACGGTAGGCGTGCTGCGCGACCTGCTTTTTCCGTGTCCTCTGGTGTCGTAACTGAACACGTGATATTTTCCCTTGTAGTAGTCAAAGAGGCTGTTCATGTACTCTTTTGCGCAGCCCCGGCCGTGAATGAATATTATTGCCTGGCCTTCTCCATCTTCCTGAACTGAGAGCCTTACGCCGTTAATCTCCCTGAAGTATTCGCCTGCTGATGCACTTATCGCTGAACATATTAACGTAACCAGCATAAGCAAGATTTTCATCAATTATTCCCTCTTGATGTGCAAAATTCTCTCGGCGTTCTTGTGAGCAATAAGCTCTTTCTCCTCATTCGTCAGGAAATCCGCAGCAACAAGAAAATCATAAAATTTCCCTTCCCTGATATACGGATAATCTACAGCCCACAAAATATGTTCTGCTCCGAAAAGTTTCACGGTGTCCTCAAATAGCATTGATGACAATATTCCGCTCGGCGTGATGTAGAAATTCTTCCTGTAGTAGTCCGATACTCTTTTGCCGAGTCCTGCTGATTCAGGAGTAATTATGCTGTCTATGCGTTCAAGATACGGCGTAACAGTTTCTCCCCAGTGCCCGGCAATGATCTTCAGGTTCGGAAGTTTATCGAACATACCAGAAAGAATCAGCCTCACTTCATGAATACCGACATCAACATGCCATCCAAAACCAGCACTCGCGAATTGTCCGCTCACGAATGAAGACCATTCCGGCGACGTGTAATAGTAGTCCTGAATGATTGTGTTCACCGGAGCAGGGTGAAACGACAAAGGCACATCAAGTTGTGCGGCACGTTCGAATATCGGGAAGAAAAATTTCTCGTCGTAAAAATGCCCCTGATACTGCCCGGCAAGAAGAGCACCGCAAAAATCATATTCCTTCACGCAGCGTTCTAACTCATCTGCGGCATCAACTGGCGAGGCCATCGGTAGGGTCGCGAATGCTGAAAATCTTTCCGGGTATGCACCGACTTTTTCTGCGAGAATGTCATTAGCTCTCCTGCAAATCCTCACTGCATCTGAAGCCGGAACTTTATCAGAAACTGGGGAAGTGTAAGAAAGTACCTGCATATCTATTTTGTTTTTGTCCATGAAAGCAAGCCGGTCTTCTCCCGCATTAGTCAATGTTTCACCCACGAATACCATTGATTTATAGAACTCCGACGCTTCAGGAACAAACTTGCTGTTTTCGCTGATAATTTCCTGTGCCGTAAAATGTTCCTCTACCGTTATAAGCCGCATAATTTCTCGCTCGCTTCCCATAGTTCTCTGGCATTCTCAACGTTATACGATAGCTCTGATGACTCTTTGGGAGTTGTGCTCATGCTGTAATACTTTCCGCTTATCCCTGCAAACTCCTCACTTGTCAGAAGTTCCGCAGCAACTGATGCAGACGTTCCCAAATCTCCGCAGCGTTCCGGCATAGTCTGCCTCACATGGTCAATCTGTTCCTGAGTCAAAGTCCCTCCGGCCTGAAGGTTAGTCGTCGGCATAAATCCGGGATTCAGTGCATTGCAAGTGATGTGTGAACCCTTCGCGCGTAATCTCCTGTCAAGCTCATACGTGAAGTACAGGTTACACAGCTTCGAGTAGAAGTACCGAGTGTTCTTCAGGTGTTCGGCATTGCGTGCGATCGCTTCTGTGCCGTTCCACGTAAGAGACCCGTACGGAGGATTATGCATGTCGCTGGAAATATTGAGTATTCGTGCGTCATCGGCCATCTTCGGCAAAAGTAAGTTCGTCAGCAGAAAATGCCCCAAGTGATTCGACTGGAAGATTACGTCAAGGCCGTCAATGGTGGTTTGCGCAAGTCCTGCTGCTGATCCAGAAATGCCTGCGTTGTTGTCGAGGGCATAAACCGGAGCGTCAATCTTGGCCGCAAATTCTCTGACAGACTCCAATGACGCTAGATCCAGCTTCATAGCTCGTATATTGCTGCAATGTGTCTCACGGATGAGTCTCTCTGAGGCTGAATTACCCTTCTCTGAATCGCGGCAGGCGAGGATTAGTGAATAGTCCAAGCCTGTCATTGCAATACGTTTTGCGGTCTCAAAGCCAAGCCCCGAATTTCCGCCGGTGATAATTATCGTCTTCATGCTTATGATTTCGGCCCTACGCACTGCATTAGCGTAAAGTTATGTTTGTCGGTCAGGCCAAGTAATTTTGTGAGGCCTTCGCGGTCGAAGTTCATGCGTGTACGTGCTCCCCAGCCCTGAGAGGCAGCATAAAGATACACTCCCTGCATTGACAGTCCGGCATGAGCAAATCCGCAGTTCAGTATCTCGCCTGCAGGTATAGGCCTTCCTTTCGGCCATTTCTCCGTGTCCTGAATGTAGAGCAAATCTACGGCTGCCCTAGCAACAAACGGCTGACCTCCTGTAAGCACTCTATGGTCTCCGGAAGCTATAAGTGTAAGGCTGTGAGCTTGAGGGTTGTACCTGTAGACTCCCTCACGAGTGAATGCGAATATGATCATGTCCTGAGTGTTCATAGCTGTAGCATGAGTCAATTTTCCGTCCTCACGGTTCACTCCTCCGGCTGCCCATAACAGAGTCGAGAGCTGCTGTAACGTAATTTCCTCGTCAACAAAATCTGTTGCTGATTGTCTGGCGGCTATAGCATCGAGCACGGGAATACCTCCGGACTTTTCGGGAGCTGGAAGAGCTATATCCTCAGCAAACACAGGAGCACCCAGCACAACAACAAGCAATAACGCAGCAAATATTTTCTTCACGATAATTCCTCCTTAATCTATATACGGTTTATCCCTTAGGCTGTAACAAGGGCTTTCCGTCATTCACGCAATAACTTCTTCAGAAGCCTCAAGAGTTCCTGTTTTTCCCTGCCGGTCAAGATTTTCGTCAATGTCTCCTCTAACTCTTCTCCGAGAGCTACAAGCACATCCTTCATGTCTATTGTTTTCTGTGTAGGGCAAAGTATCTTGCTTCTGCTGTCTCTAGGGTTGACTTTGCGTTCAATCATGCCTTTTTTCTCCAGCTTCTGAACCAGTCCCGTAACTGTAGGATTAGTCATAGAGAATGCACGCTCAATATCTGCCTGCATGACAGATTCAGGAGGAGACATCAATAAATACTTCAGTATCTTGTACTGCGAATTAGTGAGAGAGTAAGGCTCAAGTATAGGGTTTGAGAGTTTATCTATCTCAAGGCTCAATCTCTTAATGAGGATAGCAATTCTGTCTGTGCTGCATTTGTCGGACATAATTGACGCTATGACCTGCCTTCTAAAATTGGTTGAATGAACGCATAATAACATAGCAAGCTATTAATATCAACGTGCACAAAAAAAGCCTCCGCAAACTTCACGAAGACATATTGAAGTTATGATAAACTATGAAAACTTTTATCACATATAGAGAGTGAGGCAAAATCATGATGAAGAGCAGGATAGTAGTGTTTTGTTGTGCGGTGCTGGCGGTAATGCTGGGCACTTCTGGAGCGTTCGCTGATGCAACAGCTGATTTGTTGAGGACAGTAGGTAACGAGTATTCAACGCCCAAACAGCATGTAACTGCAAAACGTATAGAGCGACTTATAGAGGCAGGAGCAGATGTCAACGCTAAGGACGATTCCGGCATGACAGCTTTAATTAGGATTGTAGGCAGAATAGGTTGGGGTGGAGACTGGAATAAAGGTGATAAAGATCGTATGGAGGCTGTGAAACTACTCATCAAGTATGGTGCAGATATTAACGCCCAAGATAATGAAGGACACACTGCGTTAATGCGTGCTGCTTTTCATTTAGAGCAACATGAAGTAGAACTCGTGAAGTTACTCATCAAGGCAGGAGCAGATGTAAATATTAAAGACAATGAAGGTAAAACTGCTTTAATGTACGTTAGTACTCTTGAAACAGTTAAAGCTCTTATAAAAGCTGGGGCAGATGTTAATGCTAAAGACAATGATGGCAAAACAGCTTTAATGTATGTTAGTACTCTTGAATCAGTTAAAGCTCTTATAAAAGCTGGGGCAGATGTTAATGCTAAAGATAATAACGGTCAAACAGCTCTGCATGAAATAATACAACATACAGGCGTAATAAACTATAACGAACGTACTGGGGCAGAAATTGTTAAAGCACTTGTGAAAGCAGGAGCTAATGTAAACCTTCAAAATAATTATGGAGCGACACCTTTGATGTATGCAGCTAAGTACTATGAATACTACTACGAAGGAAAATACTTTCACCACGAAGCAAATTCCGAAGTTATAAATGTCTTAATAAATGCCGGAGCAAAAATTAATTTAAAAGATAACTTTGGCGACACTGCCTTAATGTATGTGGCTAATTCGGAGCTTGAAAATCCTGAAGTTCTCAAAACGATAAAAAATCTATTAAGAGCTGGAGCTAAATCTAGTATCAATGCAAAAGAGAATGAAGACGGGAAGACGGCTTTGATGTATGCCGCCTCTCAAGGCAATATCGAGATTGTGAAACTTCTCATTAATGCTGGTGCTAACATTAACGTTAAAGATAATTATGGTAATACAGTATTTGATTATGCTTCAAATGAAGTAATAAAAAAAGTAATACAGAATGCTATGAAGAAAAAATAACCCCGCAAAAAAATCGGCAGACCCCACCTACACGAGGCCTGCCGAAAATCTTCACTCCCTACCTTGAGCCGAGATGCTTCCTGAAAAACTCCTCCATCTCACGGTAAAAGTCAAACCGATTCTCCTCATTGTGGAAGCCGTGCCCTTCATTCTCTTTCACCATATAGACGACATCTTTACCCGCCTTCTTCACGGCCTCGACTATCTGGTCGGATTCTGATTTGTTCACTCTTGGGTCATTCGCTCCCTGCGCTACGAATAACGGAATCTTTATCTGCTCTGCATGAAACACCGGCGATACTTCCATCAAGAGTTCTTTATCCTTCTCAGGGTCTCCTATCTCCTCATACTCCATCTCTCGGAACGGCTCCCAGTATGGCGGAATACTCATCAGCATGGTGAACAGGTTAGACGGCCCGACATAGCTCACTGCACACGCATACAAGTCCGGAGTAAACGTCGCTCCTGCAAGTGCCGCGTATCCTCCATAGCTCCCGCCATAGATCGCCAGCCTCGATTTGTCCGCAATACCCTGCTCTACTGCCCAGAGCACTCCGTCAGTAACATCGTCCTGCATTTTCCTGCCCCACTGCTTGAAGCCTGCCTGCCAAAACGTTTTGCCGTAACCCGTCGAGCCGCGATAATTCACCTGAAGCACAGCTATTCCTCTGTTCGCTAGGAACTGCGCCTCAGAGTCAAAGCCCCACGCATCTCTGGAACTTGGCCCTCCGTGAGGAATAACCACTAACGGCAGATCACGCGAGCTTACTCCTGAAGGAAGAGTCAGGTAGCCGTGAATAGTCAGACCGTCGCGGGCAGTATAAGTTACCGGCCTCATTGATGCCATCTGTTCTTCTTTGAGCCACGCGGACAATTCCGCCAGCTTTGACATTGAGTTATCCTTGCGGTCGTAAAGGTAGTATGTCCCTCTTGTCTTGTCGCTGTAAGTCCGGACAATCACCCTGCGTTCATCTTCATCCATGTCCGCAACACTTACTTCATAGTTCGGGAAAAATGCCTCAAGAGAATTTTGCAGCTCTTCCCTGTCTGCGTCAAAGAACTTGTAGTGCCTCTTATCAGTCAAGTAGGCTACTCCAGTGATTACCTTGCGCTTCTTTGAGTGCATTAACGCTCCTACGTCTACCTCGTCATGCTCGAACACTAAATCAAGAGTCTCGTTCTTCTCCGGGTCAAAAGTGTATATAGCTGTCTTGTCCCTGCTTAAGTTGCTTACTACGTACATTAACTTGTTGTCGTAAGCGAACATTACGGGGCTGAACGTCTCCTTAAAGTTCGTAGTGATGAGTACTCTGAAATCTTCGCTCTCTTCTGTCCTGTAAAGTATGCTGGTGTTCACTCCGTCAGTCTCTGCCGCAACACGTAATTTCCCGTCGTGGTCAGTCATCCAGCCTGTGATGTTGCCGGGGTTTTCTGCCAGAAGCTCAAGCTCTCCGGTATTAATGTCGCACCTGTAAACGTCGAACACTTCAGGGTTGCGCTGGTTCATCTCAACGAGCATGTGCACGGGGTCATCTTCTAGGTCGTCGAGTATACCGGCCTTCACTTTCTCGAAAGGAGTCAAGTCTCGTGCTTCTCCTCCCTTGATGTCAGTGATGTACACGTGGAAATTCTCGTCTCCTCCTGAATCTTGAGCGTAGACTATGCGGTCATTGCCTTTCCAGAAGAAGCCTGCTATATCTCGTTCCGTTGCTGAAGTTATGCGTTTCTCTATTCCTGTAGCAATTTCACGCACATAAACGTTCATTCTTCGTTCCCAAGGGCGGGCAAAGGCTAAACGTGTTCCGTCTGGTGAAATTGAGAATGCTGCTGTGTCCGGGTTACGGAAGAAGTCCTCCATAGGTAAAAGCGGAGGCAGGGCAGCAAATGCACAGCTCAGAGGCATAAATGCAAGTATAATTGTCAGTAAAAATAGTACCTTCATGAATAATTACTCCCCTCTTTATGAAAATGTAGAATTGATTTTACCATGCTATATTACAATACACTCTAATAATTTTTATGGAGGAATGATAGAGAATGAATATTTACCCTGTAAACATTACGACACAGAAAGATATTCGCGACGTATGCGCAAAAATAGGCACTGACACGAGAGCATTAGCCTATCTTGTGCCGAAATCGAGAATACTTCACTTTTACGCGGACAACATAGATTTTCGTGCAGCAGGGTTCTTGAAGCAGGAGATGTTAGCAAGAGGAGGAGATGTTGCCGTAACTAAGCACGTGATAGACGGCCAAGCAGAAATAAGCGATATTCTCATAATGGCGACGCAGACACAGTTACGCAGTCTTCAGGAGAAGCTAAAGGCTATGGACATTTGGGGGCTGAAGGAATTTCGGGAGAAGTTAGCTGACGTTGTGAAGGGACTTGCGGCTAATGAGTGGACGATGACTTCACCTGCAGGACACACAATAACCTTGAGCCTGAACACTCAGCTAATGGCGATACTGAATCTCACTCCGGACTCGTTCTTCGCTGAGAGCCGCATTGACGAGAAGGGGATATTGTCTCGTGCTGAGGAGTGCCTGAGAGAGGGAGCATATATTCTGGACGTGGGAGCGGAGTCCACGAGGCCGGGAGCTGAGGCAGTGAGTGAGGGTGAGGAGCTTGCGAGACTGTTACCTGCGCTGAAGACATTACGCAAACATTTTCCTGACGCGGTAATCTCAATAGACACGTACAAGCCTGAAGTTGCGAGGATGTCTGTGAGTGAGGGAGCAGACATGATTAACGACGTGAGCGGGTTTATGTTTACTGAGGGGATGCCGGAAGTGATAGGTGAACTGAAGGTGCCGTATGTGCTTTCACACACGACAGGTAGTCCGCGAGAGATGGCTGAGCAAGAATATCATGAAGACATAGTGAGGGAATTGCAGGAGTATTTTTCTGAGAAGCTGGCGGTGCTTGAGGAAGCAGGAGTGAGAAGGGAACAAGTGATAATAGATCCGGGTTTAGGTTTTGGGAAGGGAGAGCGGGAGAATTTTGCTGTGCTGAAGGACGTAGAGAGCTTGAGGGTGTGGGGGAGGCCTGTGTTATTGGGGCATTCGAGGAAGAGGTTCACCGGCACTGAGAGACTGGCTGGGAGTCTGGGAGTGTCGGCGTTAATGGCGGGACGAGTGAGCTTGCTGCGAGTGCATGACGTGAAGGAGAATGCTGTGGCTTTGAGGATTGCTGAGGAACTAACGCGAAGGTAATAATTTATGCTTTAGACGATAATACATGTTCATAAAGATATATTTGATTGACTGCTTTGGTATGATACGATTTTTCACCATATGCCAGAAACCTATCATAACGTGTTTTACGCTGTATGAGTAAGAAGCTAAAGGAGGCTGTGAAATGATTATGTCGAATATTATATCAACGAACTCATGAGGCGATATATTTTCTCCCCATGCGCTATGAAGATACATTTTCCAGTATATTCTGTCCTGTTGAATGCCACATATTTTCTTCCATGGCTTGCTATGAAGCATATGAATTATGCAGCCTGATACATCGGGTATTAATACGTTCTGATTAAATCTGCTGTCTATAATCTGCATGTCATCGTGAAAAATTGCGTTTATAGCATCCTGATCTGGGGCAAGAGCCATATATCCGCGTTCAGCCAGCCAATCATTTACCAATGCGAATAAATTTCCATGTTCACGCATGCGGCTAAGATTCATAAGCAACACACCAGAATTAATGTAAGTTTTAGGATGAGAGCCGTTAAGAATAATTCTCATCTTCTCAAAGTAAATGCTGTTGTTATATTTTGTATCTGGCAAGTCAATGGCACCTAATATCGATTTATTGCCATTGTCTAAGCCCCATAATTCTTTTATGTCCATATTCACGAGAACGTCGCAATCAAGATAGATAACACGTGATAATGTTGGCAGCATATCAGGAATAAGTAATCTGTAAAGTGCGCCTATTGGCCAAGTACGAGTTGCGTAGTTTACTCCCTTTCCTTGCAGGATAGATTTTTTCTCTGCTACATCTATGAAATCTACAACTTGTGAATATTTCTCGGCTGTCCTGATAAATCTCTGTCTATTCTCGTCTGTGAGTGTATCGTCGTGAAGAATGTGTACTACTACTTTGCTGTGAGTGTTCTCAAAAATGGAGGTCATTACTACTCCGGCGTGCTGTGAGTAAGTTCCTGAAGGGTCATATACGCATAGTGCTACATGAATCGTCTCATCAGCGTTTTGTGTGCATAATTCAGTGTCGTGAGTGCCTTCGGTGTGCTGTGCGACCTGTGTGCCATTTGGGCGTGTGTCGTGAGAGCCTACGGCGTGCTTTGCGACTTGTGTGTCATTTGGGCGTGTGTCGTGAGAGCCTACGGCGTGCTTTGCGACCTGTGTGCCATTTTGTCGTGTGTCGTGAGAGCCTACGGCGTGCTGTGCGACCGGCGTGTCATTTGGGCATGTGAGTGGTGTCGTGTGTCGTGTGTCGTGTGTCGTGTGTCGTGTGTCGTGTGCAAGTGTAACGGAATTATTCTGCACTGTCAATACTCTCCTTCGCTTGGAATACTAAGAATTATAGCAAACACCCTCAATATCTCAATACGTGATAAAATTGTTTGTTCACATGACACAATTTATGATAGAGAGGAGAATACATTTCTCATAATGCCAGACGAAAATATTAACCTGCCCGTTCAGGACAACAACGAAATCTTCCCTGATGAGGCCGGAAAAATTATATCCCTCCCCTTAGTCGGAGAAGTCAAGGATAGTTACCTCAATTATGCTATGAGCGTCATTGTCGGCAGAGCTTTACCAGATTCCCGCGACGGCCTCAAACCCGTCCAGCGTCGAGTCCTCTACGCAATGTCCGAACTCGGCCTCAAGCACAACACCGCCTACAAAAAATCCGCCCGTATCGTCGGAGAAACTATGGGTAAATATCACCCTCACGGAGACTCCGCAATCTACGATACTATGGTGCGCTTGGCTCAAAACTGGAACTTGCGCTACCCACTCGTCGACGGTCAAGGCAACTTCGGCTCGGTAGACGGAGATAGTCCCGCAGCAATGCGCTACACAGAAGCTCGACTCAGCTGGCTCGGCGAACTCATGCTCTCAAACCTCGACGAAAACACCGTAGACTGGGGGCAGAACTTCGACGAGTCCCTCAAAGAACCTCTGACTCTTCCGTCAATCATGCCCAACTTACTCGTAAACGGCTCGACCGGGATCGCTGTAGGAATGGCTACTAACATGCCTCCCCATAACTTGCGCGAGATCGTCAACGTACTCTGTTGGCTCATCGACAATGACATTGAGCCGGAGAACGCAGAACTCACAGACATCCTCCGTCATCTTCCCGGCCCCGACTTCCCGACAGGAGGGGAGATTCTCGGACGCGCAGGGATCACAGAGGCATACTCAACAGGCCGAGGAAAGATAATCGTTCGCGGAAAAATGCACGTCGAGGAGAACTCACGAGGCAGAACCCGCATTGTCATCACTGAGATTCCCTACACCGTAAACAAGACGCTTTTGCTTGAGAACATGGTGCAGGCCGTGCAGGACAAACAGATCGAGGGAGTCGCCGAAATGCGGGACGAGTCGGACAGAGACGGACTCCGAATCGTCGTAGAGTGTTCACGCGATACTGATGAAGAACTCGTTATGCGGCAGCTCTACAAACATACTCAGCTTCAGAGTACGTTCGGAGTGATAAACCTCGCTCTCGTCAACAAGAACCCCGAAATCTTGAGCATCAGGCAGCTCCTCAGCATTTACCTCAACTACAGAAGGGATGTTGTCAGACGCAGAACTCAGCACAGACTCAATCAGTCAAAAGCCCGCGAACATATCATCGAGGGACTCAAGAAGGCACTAGCTAACATAGAGCAGGTAATCCGTACTATCAGAGCCACTAACAATGCAGCAGAGGCAAAGGCAAACCTGCAAAGCATCCTTGAGTTCTCAGAAGCTCAGGCTCAAGCAATACTCGATATGCGTTTACAGAGACTCACCGGACTCGAACGCGGCAAGCTCGACGAGGAACAGACAAAGATTCTCGCTGACATCTCAGAGTACGAGACTATACTCGGCGACAAAAAGACTCTCGATAACGTCATACGCGCGGAACTCGTGGACTTGGCCGGACGCTTCGGGGACGACAGACGCACCACAATACTCGACGAGTACGCAGAGACAACAACTGAGGACTTGATCCCGGAAGAGGACATAGTGATTACACTCTCGAAAGACGGCATGATAAAACGTCAGCCCGTAGATTTTTACCGTTTACAGGCTCAGGGAGGCAAGGGCAGAAAAGGCGCAAACATTCAGGAGGACGACAGCATAGCTCAAGTTCTGGTTACTCACACTCACAGGGATTTGTACTTCTTCACTAACAGAGGACGCATAATGTCCCTTAAGGGTCATAACATCCCAGAGGCCAAGTCCGGAAAAGGTAAGCTGCTCAGTAAACTACTTCCGCTCTCCGCAGAAAAAGATGAACGTATCGTGAAAATCGCCAGTGATGACGCATCTGACTGGAGGTACGCATTCTTCATCACGAGGAAGGGAATGGCCAAGCGTCTTACGTTCGAGGATCTCAAGTACACGAACAGGGCAAAGCTGGTAATGTCCCTCACTGACGGCGACGAAATAGCTCAAGTCAGCCTCACTACAGGCAATGATGATTTGCTGATAGTTACGCGTCATGGTCAGGCTCTCCGCATTAAGGAGGAAGAAGTCCGATCTATGGGCAGGACAGCTAAAGGCGTAACAGCTATTAACCTGAAGGATGATGATAAAGTCCTGAGCTGTGATGTAGTTGATGACACTCACAAGATACTTGTTATCAGCAAGTTCGGCATAGGCAAAAGGTTAGAGTTTAGCGAGTTCATGCCTCATCATAGAGCTACGGCCGGTATAAGGATAATGGAGCTTAATGACCGTACAGGCAGATTGTCAGTAAGTATAGCCGTGAAGGATACTGATGAAATTATGGTTATATCGTCAAAGGGAAGGATAATACGTATGCCCGTAGATGGAATAGTAACCATGAGGAGGCATTCTGTAGGCAACATAATAGTCCGTCTCGATGAGGGAGACTCCGTAGCGGATTGCAGCATCAACAGTACGGAGGAACAGCCCGAAGAGTCCGGGACTATCTCGTTTGCGTCAGAGCTGGAGTCAGAAGCATGAAGCTCGCAAAAGACGGCATACCTACGATAGCATTTCTTGCCCTGTGCACTGGAGCATTCGCGTTTATCTCGTGGATACCTGCGGTGATTATGGGAGTGCTTTTGTGCTTAGTGCTGTGGTTCTACAGAGACCCGGACAGGACAGCAGACTATAAGGACGGGGAATTTTTCTCACCTGCTGACGGAAAAATCGTAGAGATTAGTGAAGCCGAACATGCATTTACCGGAAGAGCTAAGAAGGTCGGAATCTTCATGAACGTGTTCAGCGTCCACGTGAACAGAGCACCGTGCGGAGGGAGTGTTGAGTTCATGGAGTATGTGCCCGGCAAAAAAGTAGCTGCGTTTGCTCCGAAGGCCTCAGAGATTAACGAGCGAAATTATGTCGGACTCTCGGCCAAGTACGGAAAAGTGATGATGGTGCAGATTGCTGGACTTCTTGCACGGCGGATAGTGTGCAGGCTCAGGACAGGCGATGTTCTGGAGGCAGGACAGCGTTACGGAATGATAAAGCTCGGCTCCCGCGTTGACCTTTACCTGCCGGAGAATGTCTCAGTACGTGTGAAGCTCGGCGACAAGGTGAAGGCTGGAGAGTCATTGATAGGAGTAATAGAGGAGTGATTAGGGAGTGAGATTTTTTCTTAGGAGAAGACGTAAATTAGGGAGGAAGCCCTTAGAGTTCAAGCACATACTCCCCAATATGGTAACGAGCGGAAATTTGCTGTGCGGATTATTCTCATTGATACTTGTACTTCACGGCAGATATGTTCCTGCAGCATGGTTAGTGTTTTTCGCGGTGATATTTGACGGCTTTGACGGAAAAGTTGCCCGTATGCTTGGAGGAGGATCGCAGTTCGGGATGGAGTTTGACAGTCTTGCGGACTTAGTGAGTTTTGGGACAGCTCCGGCGATTCTGATGTATCAGGTGTCTATGAGGGGGCTGCATATTTTCGGAGCAGCAGCAGCATGTTTCTTTGCGTTATGTGTTGCGCTGAGGCTAGCACGCTTCAACGTGGTGCATGTTCCCGGGCCATTTCAGGGTCTGCCTTGTCCTGCAGGAGGATTATTTGTGTCGTCATTTGTACTTGCTGGGCTGAAACTGCCTGCGTGGGCGATGGTGTGTGTTTTGGTGTGTGTGGGACTGCTGATGATTTCGAGCATACCTTACGCGAACATGAAGAAGCTCACAAAGAAGACGGCTAATCCCGTGAAGTTCTTTGCGCTGTTCACGATGTTTGTGTTGTCATTCGTGTTCCTGAAGGGGAGTGCACCGTTATTCCTGTTTGGGCTGTATATTGTGAGCGGACTGATACGGTTTGACTGGGGACGATGGCTCTTGAAGCCGGAAGCGCGGGATGAAGCCCCTAACCACTAGAGAATAAGCACGGCCCCTTCTTCAGAAAATGGAGGGGGCTATTTTTATGCAGAGAGCTATATGTGTGAGAGTATCTCTGTATCGTGAATGACGTTCTGGTCTCGGTAACGGAAAAAGTCCAATTTCTTACGTGTAGCACCAAACATTACGTCCCCTCTTTCCATCTTAATAGCAGTGTATTCTTCCAGAGATTTGCAGAAGTAATGATTGATGCGTATCTTGTCCCAGTGAATCTCTAACTCTTCTCCGTAGGGTATGACCTCGCCGTTTTCATAAAGATTGTGGAAACCTCTATAGAAAAATGGCATATGAACACTAGCAGATAAAACTTTTGTGGGATCGCATATCGTCTTTATGGTGTGGTTATCATGGTAGTCTTTATCGGAGCACATCGTGAAGTTCTCTAGTACTCCGCCTTCGGGTCTGGCAATGTGGCCGCTCGAACCGAATATCAGCCAATTAATGCCTATACCTCCAGCGTTTGGGTGTGAAGTCATGAACTCGTCAATAAATCTGTATAAACTACCTATGCCCCCCCCCCGTAGAATTACGCACAAATACGAACTCGTCTCCATCAATGAAGCCCATGTATCTGAACTTGCCTGCATAATCATTAAGTGCCATGTTATATGCGTCTATCTGCCTGATCTTGCCCTTGATGAAGCTGTAGATCACTGTTCCCGCCTCAATGTATGGCCTCAAGACCTCTCGGAAATTGTCTGTGCTCTCGTTGTCGTAGATGATGAACTTAGACACTCCCTGCTTAATGTGAAAGTCCAGCCACTCTTTAATGTATGTCGCCTCGTTCTTAGCTATCAAGACAAATGCAAGTCCTTCACGTCTTGGCCACTTGCGCGGGAAAAAGTACTGCAGCATATAGAATGGCGTTACTATGACCTTAATTAGCCTAAATACGAAGACATTAGCTGTATAGTCCCTGCAGTGATAGACCAGCGGGCATCTGTCTCCTGCAAACTTCATTAACCTCACAAAAATTACTAGTGGCTCGCACTTCTTTAACCACTTCTTGCACTTCTTCCACATTGTTATTTCCTCCTCCTTAACTCTCATGGACGGTATATCTGCTTCTGACGCTTAGCCTTCTTCTCCTCTTCCTGACGCTTATACGCTCCCTCAAGGGCTTTCACTACGTCTTTCCACCTGAAGTTCCACGCATTCTCTGCCGCGCTCGGCTTCCCATAGTCCGGCTTGTCTACGGCATCAATATTCTTAGGCCGCTTGTGTATCAGGAACTCTTTGCCGTCAAACGAGATAGACGACCCATCAGGAAACGGTATATACACCCTCATCGTCCCGCCATCCTCAACGGCAGCACAGCACTCATCACTAGAGCATCATCACCGTTAGAGTAATACCCCTCACGCACTCTCTCAGTCCTGAACGACATTCCAGAGTACAGAGCTATCGCCCCAGCGTTAGACTTCCTGACTCGCAGACGCAGTACACGAAAATTCATGTATATCGCGCAATCGCTCACTGCCAGCAATAATTGACTGCCTATTCCCTGTCGCTGATAGTTCTTGTCCACTAGAAGCCACATCAATAATCCTGCTCGCCCTTCTCGGCCTAAAACTGCATAGCCTAAAAGCGGAGCCTCTGCAGTGTTCGCAAAAGCCCCGAT
>ERZ842401.4375-NODE-4375-length-16508-cov-4.528536_pt1 | contig 16508 bp, 14 predicted proteins | sample MGYA00521270_ERZ842401 | MGnify/ENA primary metagenome ERZ842401 (study PRJEB31892, sample SAMEA3878208) | bioreactor metagenome | biome: Moose rumen | place: Sweden | collected 2011-10 | study: EMG produced TPA metagenomics assembly of the PRJEB12797 data set...
CGTGACTGGAGTTCAGACGTGTGCTCTTCCGATCTCCCCTCTCGGCATTATTTATCACCTCCAACCTTATTTTGTGTATAGTAGACTTCTTGATAAATATGGTTATTGGCAAGAAGTTCTTCATGCGTTCCAATCGCATCAATTCTTCCATCATTCATGATGATGATTTGATCAGCATCTTCAATTGATGAAATTCTTTGAGCGATAACAATCTTTGTCGTTAAGGGGATATCTTCTTTTAATCCCTTTTTCGCAATAATAAATGCTTCTTCTGAACTTGTGAAAAAGTAAAAGGCGTCACTCGTTTCCACAACACTTGATAAAGTCATCCAATTGATAGCATATTTTTGATTAACACCTTCAATACTTCTTTGGATTTTCTCTTTTGTAATTTCATATATTTCTACAACTCCGCCTCTTTTCTTTTTGTCTTTACTAGCACTTGACATAATATTAAAGAATAAATAAAAAGGCATAAAGACAAGTCCAATTAAAGTAATAGTTAAATACATAATAAATTGAAATTTATTTTCTTCATAATCAACAGCTTTTAAAACTAAGAACACTAAACAAAGTGCACCCATTGCCATTACAAAATATAAAATATAACTCTTTCTAAGCATAAAATATCGATAAAATTTTCGACTTAGTTTTATATCAAATTCATTTCTAAATGAGACTTTTGATGTAGCCATAATTAAACTCCTTTTTTCTTTTTTTGGTTATTAATATTATAACAAATTATTGATAAATTAAAAAGAAAAATTTTTAAAGTTTTATTTTACATTTAAGTTCAAATTGTATATAATAGGAATTGGTAATAAGTAAGGAAATTAAATAAAAATATAAATCATAAGAAGGGGGAAAAATTTATGATTACACAAAAAGAACTAAACGGCTTCTTTGCACCGTTAAATGCAAGAATTAGGGAATTGGTACGCCCTTTTTGTCAATCCTTTGACGGATTTAATTACACAACACTAACAGTATCAAATAATTACACTTTACTTCCAAATGGTAAATATTATGAAAATTCATACCCTTTACCAGCAATCCTTGTATACAATTATTGTTTAATTGTTTGTAATAATAATGAAATCATTGTAAAAGCTAAAATGAATTCTTCAAAAGCAATTAATTATGATTTATCAAGATTAAATAATTACAATTTTGAGATTTATAATCCATATAATCGTAATGATATTATTTGGAAAAAAGGCATGACTAAAGAAACATTCAAACGAAAAATGTATAATTATGAAGACAATGATATAGCTTTTGATTTTATCTTTAATTATGATGTTGATGCAAATGTCTTATACAATTTCGTTAAAGTGCTTAAGAAAAATAAACTTTATTATAATAACAATTAATAATTAATATTAATAATTAATAGTCAATTTATGAAAAAACGCTAGATCACTCGATCTAGCGTTTATTTTTATTCTAACTCAAAAGCACCTGTATATAATTGATAATATACACCATGCATTTTAATTAAATCTTCATGTGTTCCACGTTCAATAATATGACCATGGTCTAATACCATTATCGCATTAGCACTTTGAACAGTAGAAAGACGATGGGCAATAATAAATACAGTTTTACCTTTCATTAATTGATCAAAACCTCGTTGAACAAGTAATTCGGTTCTTGTATCAATTGATGATGTTGCTTCATCAAGAATCATTACTGGGGCATTACTTATTGCAGCTCGAGCAATTGATAATAATTGTCTTTGACCTTGTGAAAGATTACTACCATCACTTGTTAGCATAGTATTAAATCCATCAGGTAAACGAGTAATGAAATCATAAGCATTAGCAATCTTAGCCGCTTCGTAAACTTCTTCATCAGTTGCATCTAATTTACCATAACGAATGTTTTCCATTACTGTTGCGGTGAAGAGGTTAGTGTCTTGTAAAACAATACCTAAACTTCTTCTTAGATCAGGTTTTTTAATTTTATTAATGTTTATTCCATCATATCTTACTTTACCATCAGCGATATCATAGAAACGATTAATCAAATTAGTAATAGTAGTTTTACCAGCACCAGTTGCTCCAACTAAAGCTATTTTTTGACCAGGTTTAGCATAGATTGATATATCTTCTAAAACTAGTTTATTTTCATTATAGCTAAAGTCAACATTATCAAGAACAATATCGCCTTGTAATAACTGATATGTAACAGTTCCATCTTGAGTATGTGGATGTCGCCATGCATAAATACCAGTTTTTTCATCAGTTTCTTCAATATTTCCATTATTGATTTTCGCATTAACAAGTGTAACGTATCCTTGATCTTGTTCACTTTCTTCATCAATAATTTCAAATATTCTTTTAGCACCAGCCATTGCCATGGCAATGTTATTAGCTTGTTGGGAAAACTGAGTAATAGTTCTTGTAAATGCTTTACACATATTTAAGAAAGAAACAATTGCTCCACAAGTTAAAACATTAGTACCAAATATTGTAACATTTGGAACATTGTATAAAAATATTAATGCCCCTGCAAAAGCAATTAAAATATATAACAAATTTCCAATATTCCCACTAATTGGCATCATAATATTTGCAAATTTATTGGCACTATAACTATCATTAAACCAACGATTATTTATTTCATTAAATGCCTTCTTAGCTCTTTCTTCATAACAAAATACTTGAACAACCTTTTGGCCATTAATCATTTCTTCAATATAGCCTTCTACTTCACCAACTGATTTTTGTGCTTTGATGAAATATTTAGCACTATTCTTTCCAACTGTCTTAATAACTAAGAACATGGCTATTATTCCTACAATAACAACTAAGAATAACCAAATACTATAATAAAGCATTAAGGAAATAGTAAAAATAATACTTAATACTGCCGCAAAAATATTCGGTAAACTCATATCAATTAATTCCCTTAATGTATCCACATCATTAGTGTATACACTCATGATATCACCATGAGCATGAGTATCAAAATACTTAATTGGTAGTGATTCCATATGTTCAAACATTTGGTTTCTAATGTTACGTAATGTTCCTTGAGTAATGTTTACAAATAATCTATTTAAGATGTAATTTGAGATTGTGGCTAAAACATAAATACTTAGCATTGTAACACCTAAAGTAATTATTGTTCCTTTAACACTATCAATTCCATTTTTAATTCCAGGAGTAATACAATTATCAATAAATTTTTGTAAAAAGACAGATGATGTTAAACCAGCAGCGGTAGATATAACCCCACAAATCAAACAAATTATTAAATATAATTTATAATATTTAAATAAAATCTTAATAACTCTTTTTAAAACACCTAAATTAATTGTTGGCTTGCTCTTAGCTTTTTTACTCATTGCTACTACCTCCAACTTGATTTTGTGTTTGATATACTTCTTGATAAATTGCGTTAGTTTTTATCAATTCATCATGAGTTCCGATTTGGTTAATTTCTCCATTGTCCATAACTATTATCATGTCCGCATCTTCGATAGATGCAATTCTTTGGGCAATAATGATCTTTGTAACATCAGGAATATTATTTCTCAATCCTTCTCTAATTAACTTATCAGTTTTCGTATCTACAGCACTAGTAGAATCATCAAATATAATGACTTTAGGGTTTTTTAATAATGCACGTGCAATACAGATTCTTTGTTTTTGCCCACCTGATACATTAACTCCACCACGCTCAACCATTTTATCATATCCTTCCGGATTAGCTAAAATGAATTCATCAGCTTGAGCGATTTTACAAACCCTAACTAAATCTTCATCAGTTGCGAATTCGTTTCCCCAACGTAAGTTATCTTTAATAGTACCTTTAAATAATAAATTCTTTTGTAATACTACAGAAACATTATTCCTTAATACTTCTAAATCATAATCTTTAACATTAACTCCACCAACTTTAACACTACCTGATGTTGCATCATATATTCTTGATATAAGTTGAATTAAAGTTGTTTTACTACTTCCGGTTCCACCAATTATTCCAACAGTTTGCCCGCTTTTAATATGTAAATTAATATTATCTAAAGCATTTCTTTCTGCTTTTTCAGAATATTTAAAACTAACATTATCAAAATCAATATCACCATTCTTAACTTCCATAACTGGATTTAAAGAATTAACAATAGTTGGTTCTTCTTTTAATACTTCCACAATTCTTTTCATGCCAGCGATACTAATTGACACAACGACGAAAATCATTGATAACATCATTAAACTAGCTAAAGCTTGAATACCATAAGTAAGTAATGATGATAAACTACCAATATCTAATGATAAACCCCATAGTGGATTATCGGTTGTAGCTCTAATACAAACAATAGAACCTAAAATACAAACAATAGTTGAAACTAAATACATTGAGAAATTCATTAAAGGTCCATTTAATGCTACAATCTTTTCGGCGTTTACAAAATCATTATAGATGTTATTTGATGCAGTTTTAAATTTATTTATTTCATAGTCTTCTCTTACATATGATTTTACAACTCTAATTGCATTAACATTTTCCTGAACAGAATTATTGAAATTATCATATTTAATAAAAACTTTATCAAATCTTGGCATTGCGGTCTTGGCAATAGCTAAAAGACCAAACGCAATAATTGGAATAACTAAGACAAAAATAAATCCTAATTTCCCACCAATTCTAAAAGCCATAATAGTACTAAAAATCATAACAAGTGGAGCTCTAATTGCTGTACGAATAATCATCATATATGAAAATTGTACAAATTGTACATCTGTAGTCATTCTTGTTACTAAACTCGAAGTACTAAATTTGTCAATATTTTCAAATGAAAATGTTTGAACCTTATTGTATAAATCTCCTCTTAGATTTTTACCAAAACCAGTAGCAGCTTTTGAACAGAAAATTCCACTCATAACTCCACAGAACATTGATAAAATAGCAAGTATTACTAGTTTAATAGCATAATTATAAATATTATCAAACACTTCATTATTAATATCATTAATTAAATCTTTAGTTATAAAAGGAATAAATATTTCAATTAAAACTTCAAAAGTAATAAAAATCATTGATAAAAATGTTGGCCATTTATACTTTCTAACACTTTTTAATAATGTTTTAATCATATATTATTCTCCTTTCCGATATTCATTAAATTATCATTCATTTTTTCTAAATAGATATTTAGCTTTTCTTTTTCTTCCAAAGTAAAATCTTTAAAAATCTCACTATTTATATATTTTCGATTATTTTCTAAAGTATCATATAAATTTAACCCTTTTTCAGTTACAAATAAATAATTATTTCGACCATCATTTTCGACTTTGTTTTTCGATATGAATCCTTTATTACGAAGCCTATCAATAATTCCTGATACAGTTGAAGGTTTTAAACCAAAAGCTTTCTCGATTCTTTTTTGATTTATATCTTCATCTTTATGTTTAATTAAATATAATATAACATGCGACTGCTGAAAAGTTATATCATATTCATTTAATAAATTATTTAAATTACTACTAAGTAAACAATTTATATGTTTAATATAAAAAAGTTCATCTTTAATCATTTTATCCTCACTAATTAGATATAATAGTTAGCATGCTAATTATTATACAACTTTTTATTATAAAATCAATGAGAAAATGTTTACATAAAAAAAGACTCATAATACCGTAGGTATTATTAGTACCAATGGTATTATGAGTAATAGTTAAATATTATTAATTAATTGATTTTAGGTATAGTGTATCAAAATCAAATCCGCCTTCATATGGATTATTATAATCACTATCTAAATATAATTCATATAATCCACCAAAATCAAATGCGGTTAAATTGACTTTTTCGTAAGCATTTACTTTAATTTGGAAAGCTACACCATCAATAACTAATTCTTTAATAACAAATGCCTCAGGAATATCTCCATATGTTACACCATCATTTAGATAGAAGAATTCAACATCTTCATGAATTGGTTCAAATAAATATGGTTGATTTGTATCTAAATAATAAATAGCAAGAAGTAATGAATTATCGCTAGATGTTCTATCTTTAAAACTTTGATCTGGAATATATGCTCCATCCATAACATAGAATTCACGAGCAACAGATTTATCAATATTAGAAATACCTTCACTCATTTTTGAACCATAATAAATAGTAACTTTATGAGCATTTTGGCCTTCTTGAACCTCTTCGTAACATTTTGCATAAAGCATTATGCTTTCGCTTAATGCTTGATCCTCATATGGAATAGTAAGTTCAGAATCTAAATATATTCCATCTACAAGATAATTAATTGCTAAATCAAAATCACTAGCTTTAAATACTTCGCCTTTAAGAACATATTTTGATAGGACATTAATTCTAGTTTTATCGCTAGCTAAAACATATACTTCTTTTACTTCAACATGATCTCTTCCTGCATAATCAACAGCATCTTCATCAACTTTAAAATATAAATCTAAATCACCAGTAATTAAACCATAATTATATGGATTAGTAAATTTAGAATCAGTAAATAAGCCATAACCTAATGAATTATAAAAAGAAGCATACACAACATCATAGAATGATAAGTAACTACCTATTTCTTTTTCAATTCTAGTAACATTATTTCCACTATGAATTCTAATTATCGCAACATCTGTATTTTCATTATTTAAAACATAATCTAAATATAAATTAAGATCACCTTGTACAACTATAGTCTTATCATATTCTTCATTTGTGTCCATATTACGTAATGTAACATCTTGATAACGTGGATTATATTCAAGATATGAACCACTATATGTTTCGTTTTCTTCTAGTTGAGTTGTGCTAACTAATTTACCATCTATATAAAGATTAACATTATATAACCTAACTAATTTTGCGAATAAAGCAATATCATTTTCTACTGGTAAATCAAATTCAGTATTAAAACTACTATCACTGAATAATCCGTAGTATACATAATTATCAGGTATAATCAAAGCACTTAAATCAATCTTTTCACCTTTTTTAATTAAAAGTTCTTGTTTTTCTCCATTAACATCAACACTTACATTATAGATAATATTATAATCCATATAAAGCACTACATCCCCAGTTAATGTGCCTTCGAATGCTTGTGTTAATTCCTCATCTAAATATAAACCTAGGTATTGATAATTATCTAACTTTTCAACTGTATCAATTGAAATTGTGGTTAGGCTATCATACGTGAAAGATTTTTCACCAATATGAACTACTGCTTCATAAGTCTTAGTTTCAGCCTTTTCAGTAACTTCATCTGCAGGTTGTGTTACTTCTGGTTGGGTAACATCTTTTTTAGTTTCTTCTTTCTTATTACAAGAAAACAAAACTAAACAAAACAAAGATACTATACTTAACAATAAAATCCTTCTTCTCATTTTTCCTCCTATGGTAATAATTGTAAAGTTATTCTACCCATTAAATATGAATTATATCTAGATACACAAATTACATCAGCACTAACATTAGTATTGACATTTTGTGCATATACATAACCGTATTTATCAATAGATAAATATGTAGAACTAGAAACCATCCATATAAAATTATTAATAGATGGATACGAATTGATTGTGGCAAAACAAATAGCACGAGTATATCCATTATGAATAGTTAAGCCATTTGGTAAACCACTATTTTGTGTAACCTCTGTACCATTTAATGAACCACCTCTTATGTCAGTTGTTAAAGTAATATACCTAACCACATATGAAGTATCATTTGATATAGTAACGTTAATCGAACCAACTTTTGATGGATCAGACTTATAAACAAAATAAATCGTAGCATTCCCTGGGTGTTTAGCTAGTATTGTACCATATTTTGTAACATCAACTATATTAGAATTCGTTGTGAACCAACAATAATCTAATCTTGATTGTGATGGTGATGATCCAGTCAAATAAGCAATCCGAGTATATCCAACAACAATATTACTACTATAAGTGTTTCCACCATAAATAGTAACCATTGTACCCAATGTCAGTGATCCAGTTGGATCAAGTTCAGCAAAGCAACATTCATCTAAAGTGCATGTTTCATGACAATATTTACATTTACCAATTGTTGTTCCATATGGCATAAAATAATGTGTTTTATATTCACTGTACCCACAAGGGCAACTTGATAAATGATAATTTGAATTAAATAAAGTATTATAATTATCTGAATGAACATGCTCAATATTAAAATGAATTGAAAAAGCATATGTCAATCTAAACGATGAAGTATCACCTATATCAAATGCTTCATTATTAGGATTATTAATATCACCAAAATTACAATACACATGATTATTATCATAACTGTATGCTACTAAAGCGTGTGAATAATCGGAAACATGCTCACTTATGTAATGATCAAAATGAACAATAACTGGGTAACCATTATCAATTTAATTTTTTACAAAATTCATAATTTGAGTATCAGTGTAATAAGCATATGACATATCATAAAATGAATATTCATCACCTAATGTCCAATCACAATAATCAGAAAAATAATTTTCAAGAACATCTTTTCTATTTTGATAACTTAATGCTAAAGATGTGTTACCTAAATCACAACTATATGAATAAAATCTTGCTTGTAATGAAACATCTTTCATAGAAAGTAAAGCAGTTTTATAACTACTCAATGTAGTATAATAGTCTAAATCTTCCCAAAGTGTTCCTGGAGAATTTACATTAGTAGAACTAACATCAAATTCTTCCGCAATAATATTATCATTTAAATAAGTATCATAATATGATAAAAGCATTCCTGTCGCAATATTGGTACAAGATCCATATAAATTCTCACCAAAATTGCTTTCTAAAGATTTGTAGTATTGTTCTAAATCAGTTAATTCATTATCTGCAAACAAATTTACTGATAATAACGAAAAAGGCAAGATAAGTATTATAAAAGCAAAACAAAACTTTTTAATCAATTTTCTTTTCGTTATAAAGCACCACCTTTCTATAGAATTTTGAAAAACGATAAAACGCTTACAACTTACTATATCATATGCTTTTGTATATATCAATATTTTTTAATGATAAATATAATTTTTAATAATATTCGATTAATTTTATCGAAAAAAAAGCGAGTTTCCTCGCTTTTTACTTTATAATTGTTCCTGTTGGTACCATAGGATCAACAAAAATCACTTTGCATCCACAAGCATTATTAGTACCTGCTAGTAGCATTCCTTCACTTTCTACCCCAGCAATTCTTGCAGGTTTCAGGTTCGCCACAACAACAATTTTTTTGCCAACTAAATCTTCTGGATTATAATAAGATTTTATACTCGAAACAATTATTCTTTCTTTAATGCCATCGAATAATGTTATTTTATAACAATATGCGCTCTTTCTAATCTCTTGACATTTAATAACTTCACAGACTCTTAAATCAATTTTCCCAAAATCATCAATTGTTATTTCTGCTTTAACTGGACTAACTGGATCCGCTTCTCCATAAACAACTTTCTTTTCTTCGACTTTTGGAGTATTATCTTCCTTTTCTTTTGCTTCGATTTCTTCCTCTTCTTTTGTTTTTGGATGACTAAAATCAAGTAATTTTAAATAACTTTCTCTTTCTATCGCAAATAAGAATAAATATAATCTTGGTCCTGTTTCTTTATTAATTAATAATCTATAGACATTTTTAAAGAATTCACCTTGGATTTTCTTTAATTCTTTATCTTCATTATCAATTCCACGAATTCTCTTTGGAATAGCATATAATTCAGTTTGAAGTTCATCTAATGTATATCTCTTATTTAATAAGAAATTGAATAATTCTAATATTTCTTTCTTTTCTTGATCATTTAAATTATTATAAACTTCAAAATTACGTGTAGAACGTAACTTATTAATGTTATCAGGACTACATTCATATAACCAATATTTGGCTCTCTCTAAGCGATCTTTAAAATCTTCATATTTATATGGAGTGCCGATCTTTTCAAATACTATTTCTAGCATTTCTTTATTAAAGTCTACAACGCTTCCTAATTGAACAAGTAATCCCATTGGAACAGTTTTAATAGTTCTTCCATCGATTAATGCATAATGCATAATATCATTTACGGCTTTATTATCAGTACCATTAATAAATTCATTATACATCTTATCAAATTCGAAATATTGTCTTAATATTCCATCATCAAAACAGAAATCAAAAGCTTTAGTTGGTTCAGTTTTTGAATACAACCACAATAAAACTTCTGGCTCATATATCTTTAATAATGTTTCTGGCGTTAAATTAAGTCCACTAGAACCACTCATTTTCCCAGTTGTACCACGGATTCCAATAAATTCATAAGCTTGGAATATTGGTGGATTATAACCAAATATTTCTTTTGATATTTCCTTAGATGTATCATAACTACCATTAATACTAGCATGATCTTTCCCACCGGGTTCAAAATCAACTTGTTCATACATCCAACGCATAGGCCAATCGACTTTCCAAGCCAATTTACAATTATAATCTTTTGTGAAATCAAATAACCCTTCATGCCCACAGTTACAAACGTATTGTGCTTTTGTATTATCACTAGAAAGAGATATGATTTTTGTGGTATCTTTTTTGCAAACTGGGCAATAGATACTTACTGGATAATAAGCATCTCTTTCTCCTTCTTGGGCATCTTGAGTACGATGGCGATCTAATATATCAAATATCTCTTTTCTTTTTTCTAAAGCAGTTAAAACATATTTTGAATATTTACCACTCCTATACATTGATGCCTGATGGCGATAATCCATATCAATTCCGAACATTTTAATTGATTTTTCAAATTCATGTTCAAAATATTGAGCATAATTTTCTTCATTAGCATTCACAAATGGATTAGGTACATCTACATAAGGATAACCAATATATTTTTCAAAGTCATCTTGAACTTTTGAAACATTAACTGGAACTTTACGTAATCTATCAAATTCATCCCATGAGAAAAGTAATCGGGCTTTTTTACCCATTCTTCTTAATGCTTTACATACAAAATAACTTGTGGCCACATCACGGAAATTGCCAATATGAATACTACCGCTAGGACTAATTCCAGCTGCACAAACATATTCTTCCTTATTTGGATTCTTTGCAATTATTCTTGTGGCTATATCTTCAGACCAATGCATAATAACACCTCTATATAATCAATATAAAGTATTATAGCATATTTATAGAAAAAAAACAACTCAAAAACTTTTGTATAATTTTTTTTAAAATATCCTTGCATTTTTTTATTTATTATAGTATAATATTTATGCTGTGTTATGGAAGGGTAGCGAAGTGGCTAAACGCGGTGGACTGTAAATCCACTCTCTCCGAGTTCGGTGGTTCGAATCCACTCCCTTCCACCATTTTACAGGGCTTTAGCCAAGCGGTAAGGCAACGGACTTTGACTCCGTCATTCACTAGTTCGAATCTAGTAAGCCCTGCCATTAAATAGTTTAATTAAAGCTGTGTAAGAATTTACATAGTTTTTTTAATTTTATAGGGCTTTAGCCAAGCGGTAAGGCAACTGGCTCTGACCCAGTCATTCATAAGTTCGAATCTTATAAGCCCTGCCATTTTTAATATTACTTGAGGTTATTATGAGCACAATAAAAGAAAACATTGCTAATAATATTACTTCTTTAAGAAAAAGCAAAAATTGGACCCAAGCAGAACTTGCAGAATTGTTAAATTATAGTGATAAAACTATTTCTAAATGGGAACGTGGTGAATCTACTCCAGATGTGGAAATAATATATCAAATGTCACAATTGTTTGATGTTCCAATTGATTATTTTTTTAAAGAACCAAATGAAAATCAACCGGCATTAACTAAGAAAACAAATGAATATATATTCCAAAGAATATTGCAATTTTCATTGCTTATAATTTCTGCTTATTTTGTAGGCTTATGCTTTTATGTTTATTCAAAAATTGGCAATGTAGATTTAAACGGTTCTTGGATTAGCTTTATTTGGCCTCTTCCAGCAATCGGTATTTTAGGAATTATTTATGCACGTAGATATAAATTATATTTCTTAATCCCTTATTCAATGTCATTTACTTTATGGACACTTCTATTATCCATCTTTTTACAATTCTTAATTTTAGGTAAAAATATTTGGTTAATATTTTTAATTGGTGCACCATTACAGCTTGCAATTATTATTACTTTCTGGTTAAAAAAATAATAGGATTTATATCCTATTTTTATTAATATTTTTAGGAGAATATTTATGGGAAAATTAATACGTGGTACAGCTTTAGATGAACAAGTTAAATTTTGCTTTTGTATGACAACTGATATAACTAATGTGGCTATTGAAAAACATGATTTATATCCATCAAGTGCAAGTGTTTTAGGTAAAGCAATGACAATTGCTTTAATGATGGGTGGAAATGTTAAAGATGATGCCGCCATAACTATTAAGATTGATGGTGGTGGCCCAATTGGTCAAGTTGTTTGTGATTGTAATGGTTATGGTTCTGTTCGTGGATATGTTACTAATCCTCATGTGAATTTTACAAGATCAGGCAAATTAGATGAAATAACTACTCTTGGTAATAATGGTTTTATTGATGTAATTAAAGATTTAAGAATAGGCGATTTATTTACTTCATCAGTTGCCATCCAAACTGGCAATCTTGCTTATGATTTTGCTTATTATTATAATATTTCTGAACAGACACCAACTTCTATTTTATTAGGATCAATAATGAATCCTGATAACAAATGTCAGGTTTGTGGGGGGATATTAATACAACTTATGCCTGATGCTTTAGAAGAAACCATATCTTTCTTAGAAAAAAGAATTGAATCAGTTAAAGACTTTTCTAATTTATTAAATGATACAACAGATTATAATGATTTATTAGAAATCTTTTTTGATAAAAATTACCAAGTATTAGGCGAAAGAGAAACAATGTTTTTCTGTCCTTGTGATAAAGGAAGATTCGCAAAAGGCTTACTAACAATTGAAGCAAATGAACTTGAAGAAATGATTAAAGAAGACAAAGGTGCAGAAATTGTTTGTCATTATTGTAATAAAGTATATAACTTTAGTACAAAAGATTTAGAAGATATATTAAAAGTTAAACTTAGCGAAAAAAAATAAGCCCGGTTTTAAACCGAGCTTTTTTAATTATTTACGCCCAATGGCTACATCTTCATTCATACCAAATAGTGCAAGAACCATATCAGTCATATCCATAGCTGTAGTAGTATCTAAATCAGTTGTTACAGAAGTGAATGTATTACTTGTTAATGTTGCTTTTACTGTAGCATTAATATTAGATTCATCTTGCTTAGCTACAACATTCAAACTTAAAGCTAAACTATTATCTGTATATTCAAATTTACCATCAGCAGTCAAACTAAATACTTCAGTATTATCTGATTTTACTAAAACGCTTAAATTGCCTTTCAATCCTTTTTCAATTGTTTCTAATTTGCAATTTAAATCAACTGTGTCTGATGTTTTGACATTTTTGTCTGAATCAAGTGTTTCGTTTTTAACACTTAATTTGGCACTTAAAGAACTTTCAGTACTTTCTAATTCACCAGTAACTACAGGGTGGTTATAACCTCTAACATCCTCACAATTAAAATCACATTCGTTATATTCATTACAAGATTCAGCACATTTAGTAGTATTATTAGGAGTAATAACATCAAATGTTAAGTTTATTTTATTAACTCTATTATTATCATTCAAACCGAAAATTAATGAAATATCATTAATAGTTAATTCGCTAAGTCCTTCTTCTGCAGCTGGACGTAATTCAGCTAAATCCTCACTTGTTAATGGATTATATTCGCCGCCTTCTAAATCAGCAATTGTTTCAAAAATTGCATTCATTTTATCAAGATTTTTGTTTAAGAAAGCAGCAACTGCATCAACTGCATTTAAAATAGTTTCTTTATCAATACTTAAAGTAAATTTCTTATCTTCATAAGTTAAAGCAGGGAATAAATCAGTTAATAATTTTTCAATATCAGCGATTAATGCATCATCAAGACCAGCTTCTTTTAAAGCAGGAACAGCATCAGTTAATGCATGTAATAAATCAGATACAGATGCATCATTTAAATCTTTTAATGCAAGAACTTTTTCTACGTCTACAAGTCCATTAACATCTTGTTCGCTTTCACCAGTCAATTCACTTAAATAGCCTTCAATCATAGCTTTTAAAGGTTCCATAACTCTATTTAAATCAAGTGATACAACCATTTTTTGTTCTAAATCAGTAAAATCACCATTCATTACGCCAGCAGGAATAGATGCATATAAAATACCTTCTTTTAGATATAAATCAAGTTGTAAATTTGTAAGAGCATTTTTAAGATCTTCATCCATATCTCCTGTATCAAGGCCAGATAAATCTAAACTAACTTTAACATTAAGAGAAGCTTCTACAGCACTTAAATCTTCAAATGTTAATGTATTAGCTTTTAAATTAACTTCTACATTTCCACTAACTTTTTGTTTTGCATCTTCTGCATCTACATCTACAGTAAATTCAACAGCATAAGTTAAGTCAACAGCTCCCTTTACATCTAAAGGAAGTTCAGGAACAGATACTTTTGGTGCAGAATATTTAAGTTCGTTAATTGTAGTATCTTGTTCATCAATTTCTACATAAGTTTCACCAGTTGCTTCTTTTTCTGGAGTTTGATTTTCCTTTTTATCATCCTTTCCACAGGCAAAGAAACATAAAGTTAAAACTAAAATCATTAAAAAGCCAAAAATTTTAGTAAATTTTTTCATTTAATTCCTCCTATTACTCTATATTTATATAGCTTTTTGTTTATTTCACATAATGGTAAACCCATTACATTGTAATAATCTCCATCAATTTTATCGATATATTTGGCGAATATACCTTGAATAGCATAAGCACCAGCTTTATCATAAGGTTCAGTTGTATTAATGTAATCTTCTATTTCTTCTTTCTTCATAGAAGAAACATGAACTTTTGTTTTTACAGTAAATAAATCATATTCATTTTTATTACCAATATATACACCAGTACAAACTAAATGAGTCCTACCTTGAATAAGATTTATCATTTTAAATGCTTCATCTTTATTTTTTGGTTTCCCTAGAATCTCTTCATCAATATAAACTATCGTATCGCAACATAAAACACAATCATTTGGATAAAGATTAATTATATTACTTGCTTTTTTATATGCAACTTTTTTTACAAACTCAACAGGATTATCCTCAATGACATCTTCATTTGCGTTACTAACAACTACTTTGAAAGGTATTTGTGCCATTTCAAGTATCTCTTTTCTCCTTGGAGATTGTGATCCTAAAATAAGCATTTTAACCCTCAATTTCCTTTAATTTGGCTTCAACTTGACTATTAATATAATCTCTTAAATCTCTATTAGGATAATAACCAAGCGATTTTTCAAGGGCCCAAATAATAGCCCCTGTTGCCGGCGGAACATGTAATATTATACTACAACAATCGCGATTTGTAAAGTTATTTACATACTTTTTAAATTCGTTAACAAGTGTCGGATTACTCCCTTTTACATAGACAGAACCCGCAAGAACAATAGTTGGATTTTCTCCCATTTCTAAGTTACAAATAACTCCACCAACACTTCTAGCTAGATTTTCTGCCATTTCTTTTAATAAATTAATACATAAATATTTAATATTATTAGAATAATGTTTAGGTATTTTATGATATAATAAATTACTATTTATTTTTTTAGTAAATTGTATTTCATTTAATTGTTTAATATTAAATGGTACTTTTAAACATAATATATGAAATAATAATATACCTAATGACCATATATCATTTTTAAATGAATATGGAATATTCATATACATTTCTGGACTTATATATTCTTTATAATTATGATTAATTAATGTTATTGATTTCTCATCTTCATTATATAAATATCTAATAAAAAAATTTGAAATTGATATTTTTATTATTTTATTTGATGTTATAACAATACTTGAAGGATTTATATTTCTATGAAGTATATTTAAATCATGAAGATATTTAATACCTAATAATATTTTATTAAATATTTTTATTATTATATTTTCAGAAAAATAATTTTTTTTATTTATTTGTTGTTTTATTAATTCAGATAAATCACTTATATAATTTTCTATTATTATATGAAAAACACCATCAGGATATTCATAATATTCATATATTTTTAAAAAATAATTTGATGGTAATGAATTTATTAATTTTATTTCTTTTTCTAATTTATCTTTTAAATTATCTATATTATTATTTATTTTTATTTCTTTTTCTAAACATAATATTGATTCATTATTTATTTTATATTTTATAAGATATACTTTTGAATTTATTGTTGAATATTTATTTATTAATTTTATTTTTTTAATATTTCTAATTTCATTTTTTTCCATTATTTTATTTATATATAAAATTATTTTAAAATTTTTCCAAGTTACATTATTAAATATATTTAAATTTTAAAAAATATGGGGATTGGGGATTGGGGATTGGGGATT
>ERZ842401.4376-NODE-4376-length-16506-cov-29.421494_pt1 | contig 16506 bp, 10 predicted proteins | sample MGYA00521270_ERZ842401 | MGnify/ENA primary metagenome ERZ842401 (study PRJEB31892, sample SAMEA3878208) | bioreactor metagenome | biome: Moose rumen | place: Sweden | collected 2011-10 | study: EMG produced TPA metagenomics assembly of the PRJEB12797 data set...
CCGTCTTCAACAAGACCGTCTCCCTGAAGGATTCCTACAAACCGGAATAACTCCCTCCCGAGGAGGACCCCTCCGGCACTCCGTGCCACCTCCCCTCGGGCGGGGAGGAGTTGGGGAGGAGCTACAGCAGGTCGAGGAGTTTGGCGCGGCTCAGGAGGCAGTCGCCCTTGGCGGCGGCGGAGCGGCCTAGCTTGCTGAAGCGGATTTTGGTGTCGGCGGACACCTTGCTGAGCGAGAGCTTGTTGACTGCGGTGCGGATAGGAAGCATGAGGTAATCGCGGCCTACGATGAGGCGGCCGCCTATGATCACGAGCCCGGGATTGAAAACGTTGATGAGGCCTGCGATGCCGCGGCCGAGCGTTTCGCCCATCTGGCCGATGCCGTCGATAGCGAGGACGTCTTCGTTCTCCACCGCGTCGAGCACGTTCTGCAGGGTGATGTCGCCGGCTTCATTGTAGATTTTCCAGAGCGACGACCGGCGGCCTTCCTTGAGCTTTTCCTTGATCCAGCGGGTGAGGGCCGAGCCGGATGCGCCCGTCTCGAGGCAGCCGATTTTGCCGCAGCGGCAGATTATGTCGTTGTCGAGCATGGGGAAGTGGCCTATCTCGCCCGAGAAGCCCGACTTGCCGTAGTAGAGGTGGCCGTCGAGTATCATGCCCATGCCGAGACCCCAGCTGAGATTAATGAAAAGCATGTCAGGATCGGCATTGGGGCCGAGAGACATGTATTCACCGTAAGTCATTGCACGCGAGTCGTTTTCGATGGTCACCGGGACCTCGAGCTCGCGATGGAATATATCGCCGAGGGGAATGTTGTCGGAGACGAAGTAGGAGAGGCTGAAACCCTTTTCGGGATTCACGCGGCCGGTGAGGCTGATGCCCACGCCGAGCACCTTCTCCCAGGTGATGCCGGAATTGGCGACCTCGCCGCGTATCTTGCGGCAGATGTCGCGGAAACTCTCGGCATTCGCCTCGAGCACGAAGGGGATGTCCTGGATGTAGAACTTGATTTCGCCCTTGAAGTCGGAAATTGCAATGTGGAAATGCTGGCGGGCTATGTCCACGCCGACGAAATAGCCTGCTTCGGGGTTGAGGCCGTAGGTGCTCGGGCGGCGTCCGCCGCTGGTGCCCACCTTGCCGCAGTCCTGGAGGTAACCGTCCTCCATGAGGCCGGCGATGATTTTCGTGGCCGTGGGGACGCTTATGCCGAGGTGCTTGCTGAAATCGGCAATGCTGCACGCGCCTCTGCGGATGCAAAGTGTGATTATTCCCTTCTGTTCTTCGGTCATATTGGTCACCGTTTGGTTATGCGTATGCAAAATTATAAAATTATTGCTATATTTGTGTTTATTAATGAAACATTTTTAAAATTTTTTGATGTTCAAGGGTTTTAAAAGAATAAAATTTGCAAAATTGTCGCTGCAGACCAAGCTTGTTTTAAGTTTGTCGGCAATAGCGATAGTTTTGCTGATTTCCAGCATAATATCCGTCCTGGAGTACCGCACCATGAGTTCCTACGTGTCCGACATGGTGGCCGAGAACATACACAGCGTGAACGTGGCCCAGCAGCTGGCAGACCAGAGCAACCAGTACAACCTCGAAATCCTCGCCCTTGTGGGAGAGGAAAGCTCGGTGGCGCTGCCGGATTTCGACCGGGAGGGCTTCACCGCAAGGTGCGACAGCCTGCGCGCATCGCTGTCGATGAGCAGCTTCATGCCCCTGGCCGACTCGGTTGAGTATTCCTACTCCGCCTACATGCTCACGAGCCTGGAACTGCAGGACGTGATAGCCTCCGAGTTCGTGGATACCCGTTCCTGGTATTTCGAGAGGCTCCAGCCCCGCTATTCGCGGCTCAGGTCCGACATCGACAACCTGACGGAGGCCATCTATGTGGAGCTCGAAGACGCCTCCACCACCTTCGAGAGCACTTTCTACCGCAGCATCATCCCGGGTATGGTCGCCGTGGTGGTGGGTCTGCTGCTGCTCGCGATGCTCCTTTTCTTCATCACCGTCTATTACGTGCGCCCGATATACAAGATGCTGGATTCGGTAAAGATGTACAGGGCCTACAATACGCCCTACAACTGTGACTTTCCCGGAGATGACCAGCTCCATGAACTGAATGGCAACGTCTCGGAGCTGACCGCGGAGAACGCCCAGCTCCGCAAGCGGATATCGGCCATGCGCGCGTCCGCATCCAAACCCTCAACCCAGGACAGCCCCGCAGAATGAACTGGAGTACCGTAAGCCGAAACGTGGGATACGCGCTCCTCGTGGACGCGCTCTTCATGCTGATATCCTCCCTGATCGCCCTCGCAGACCCTCAGGATACGGCTTTCGCGCCTCTTGCCATAAGTTTCCTGCTCACTTTCATAGTGGGCGCGTTCCCGTTCATCTTCGTCAAGAAGACGGCCGCCATCTCGCTTCGCGAGGGCTACGTTATCATCTTCCTGTCGTGGCTGCTGTCTTTTATCTTCGGCATGCTGCCCTACGCACTGTGGGGCGGGCCGTTCACGGTGATGAATGCATGGTTCGAGAGCGTGAGCGGCTTTACCACAACGGGCTCCACCATCCTGGCGGACGTGGAAGCGCTTCCGAAGGCCCTTCTCTTCTGGCGCAGCAGCACCCATTTCATCGGAGGCCTCGGTGTCGTCGTCTTTCTGCTGCTGGTCATTCCGAACACCAGCCAGATGCGCCTGCGGCTCACGAACCTCGAACTTTCGTCCCTGTCCAAGGGCGGCTACCACGCCAGGGCCAACCGGACGGTATACATTTTTACCTGGGTGTACCTCGGCATATGCGTGCTCTCCTTCCTACTGTACTGGCTGGCGGGGATGAGCGTCTTCGATGCCGTGAACCACGCCTTCAGCGTCAGCGCGACGGGCGGATTCAGCACGAAGAACCTGAGCATCGCCGCGTTCGATTCGGTGCCTATATCCATCATCACCATGGTAATGATGTTCCTCTCCAGCATCCATTTCGGAATCATCTTCCTGGTGCTGGTGAAGCGCAGCCTGAAGCCCCTGAAGAACGAGGTGCTGGGCCTGTATGTCCTCTATCTTTCCGTCTTCAGCATCGTTTCCGCAATTATCCTGAAGGCGGAAGGTTTCGCGCAGAGCTGGGACATGGCCTTCCTCGAAGGCTCCTTCCAGATGCTCAGCTACGCCTCCACGACGGGCCTTGCGATAGCCGACAACGCCAATTATCCCTTCTTCGTGAGCATGATGATGATGATGGCAGGCACGGTCTGCGGCATGGCCGGCAGCACCACCGGCGGCATCAAGAGCGACCGTCTCCTCATCCTGACAAAGAGTCTTCGCGCCCATCTGCACGGCGCCCTGCATCCCACAAGCGTCACTGAGGTCAAGTTCTCGGGACGCAACATCTACATGCAGGACATGTATCCGCACATCCTCTATATCGCCATCTTCATGCTGGTCTGGCTGGTTTCGGCGCTCATCACAATGGCTTCGGGGGTGGATACCCAGAACGCGATGATGGCCACGCTGAGTTCCATAGGCAATGTGGGGCCTGCGGTGGGAGAACTGGGCACCTTCGGCAATTTCGGCTCCCAGCCCGAGTTCGCGAAGTTCGTCTACACCCTCGACATGTTCATGGGCCGCGTGGAAATCTACCCGGTCATGGCCATATTCTACATTCTTTTTGAACGCAGGGGGAGGAGGTAGGATGCAGTCGCGGGCCGATTTCCTGTATTCAGAGTTCTGCGCTCGCATGAGCGTCGACGCAACTCCCTGCCAGGACAGGTTGCTCCGGGGCGTCGCGGACTTCCTCATGGGCGACGACCACGACATCATGGTCGTGAACGGTTATGCCGGCACCGGCAAGACCACGGCCGTATCGGCGGTGGTATCCGCCCTCGAGGACCTCAAGCTGCACACCGTGCTGCTCGCGCCTACCGGCCGGGCCGCGAAGGTGCTGGGAGAAATCTGCGCCCGTCCGGCCTTCACCATCCACAAGCACATCTACCGGCAGAAATCCGTAGGCGAAGACGGCTTCGGGCAGTTCAGCATCGTCCCGAACAAGGCCAGGAACACCCTCTTCGTGGTGGACGAAGTGTCGCTGATAGGCATAGAAGACAGCCAGCAGAGGTCGTCCGCCGCCTTCGGCACCGGGAACCTTCTGGCAGACCTCGTGAGCTTCGTGCGGGGCGGGACGGACTGCCGCCTGCTGCTCATAGGCGACGCCGCCCAGCTGCCCCCGGTGGGCCTGGAGGCATCTCCCGCGCTGAGCCCCGATTTCATGGACGGGTTCGGGGGAGTGTGTTACGAGACCCTTTCCACTGTGGTCCGCCAGGCCCGCGAGTCGGGAATACTGCACAATGCAACCATCCTCCGCGGAATGATTTCCGGGGCTCAGCCCGACGACACTTTCGACTCTGTCCGCCTTCAGCTGAAGGACTTCACGGACATCCGGCGGGTTGGCGGGGGAGAACTCCTGGAAACCCTTTCCGACGCCTACGGCTCCTACGGGGAGGACGGGGTTGCCGTCCTCTGCCGCTCGAACAAAAGGGCGATACGCTACAACCTTGGCATCAGGAGCATGGTTCAGTACCGCGAGGAGCAGCTCGTGCGGGGAGACAAAGTGATGATAGTGAAGAACTGCTACCAGTTCGTTGACGACGTGGAAGGCATGGACTACATCGCCAACGGCGACATTGCCACGCTCATGCGCATTGGCGGCTACGAGGAGCGCTACGGCCTGCGCTTCGCAGACGCCACCCTCTCCTTTCCCGATTACGGTGGAGCCACGGTAAAAGCCAAGGTCTGCCTGGACACCCTTCAGAGCGAGTCCGCCTCGCTCACCTATGAGCAGCAGAACGCCCTCTGGCAGGGAGTTTCGGCCGACTACTCCGGTATCAGGGGCAAGAAGGCACGCTACGAAGCCGTGCGCGAAGACCCGTACTACAACGCTCTCCAGCTGAAATACGCGAACGCCATCACGGCCCACAAAAGCCAGGGCGGCCAGTGGGACTGCGTTTTCATAGACTGCCCGTTCTGGCAGGACGAGCAGACCCTCGACGACCTCAAATGGCTCTACACCGCCCTCACCAGGGCAGTCAGCAAAGTATACCTCATCAATTTTCCCGACCGTTTCTTCGAAGCATGAAAAGATTTGTCCTTGCATTTCTGGTACTTGCGGGAAGCCTTTCCGCAGCCGCGCAGCCTGGGGAGGAGAACCATCTCTGGGCTCCGGATTCATCGTTCTGCGCCTACAACCTCGGCGGCGACCTTTATCTCCGGAACTCTTCCGGGGCGGTCCTGCGCCTCACGACCGACGGATCGGACGTAATCCTGAACGGCTATGCGTCCTGGGTGTATTTCGAGGAGATATTCGGGCGGCCTTCCGACTACCGTTCCTTCTGGTGGAGCCCGGATTCGAAGAAAATTGCGTTCTACCGGTACGACGATTCCAGGGTGCCGATGTTCCCCATCTACTCGCCTTTCGGGCAGGACGGCACCTTGCGCCGCACACATTATCCCAAGGCGGGGGAGCCCAATCCTCCCGTCAAAATCGGCATCGTAGACCTTTCAAAGGCGCATTTCCGCAAGGGAACACTGCGTGCGGGAGACATAGTCTGGGCGGACTTCGACCCCGAAGAGGACCAGTATTTCGGGATTCCGTTCTGGGGCGCCGACAGCAAGACCTTCTTCGTAGGGCGCGAGCCGCGCATCCAGAACACCTACGACCTGTTCGCGGTTTCGGCTGCCGACGGCTCCAGGAGGGCCATCTACCACGAGACATACAAGACCTGGCTTGACTGGCCCGAGGACATGCTTTTCTCGGAGGAGGGTCTCTACATGGTGCGGGCCTTCGAGACGGGCTGGGAGCAGATTTATTTCCTCAGCTACGACGGCGTCCGATTCGAGCGGCTGACGGACGGCAGCAACTGGAAGACCAGGCTGCTAAGGCGCAACCCTTCAAACGGCGACATCTATTTCACCTCCCAGCGCGATTCCCGCGTGCGTTCCTGCCTCTACAGGCTTTCCCCGGACGGGACGGTGAAGGCAGTAACCCCGAAGGAATACAACGTGGACAGGGCCGAGGTCTCGGAAGACTGCTCTTCCGTGAAGGCCCTGCTTTCGAACTGCCGGACGCCGCGCTTCACCTGGGATAACGGCCGCTTCGAGCTTCCCGCGGAGCCCGATTCCCTGGCGCTTCCGCAGATAATTGAACTCTCGGCCGAAGACGGCCAGACCATGTACGGAAGCATCATCTACCCGAAGGATTTCGACCCGGGGAAGGTGTATCCCGTCCACATCGAGATTTACGGCGGACCCGGCACCCAGTATGTGGTGGACCGCTGGCGGGCGCCGCAGCAGTGGTGGAGCGAAAACGGCATCATCCATCTGGTTGCGGACGTGCGCTCTTCCGGCCACACGGGAAGGGCCGGTACGGACCTGGTCTACAAAAACCTGACTGCCAGCCCCATCAGGGATTTCTGCCGCTGGGCCACCTGGCTTCGCGGCAAGGCGTACGTGGGGCAGATAGGCGTGGAGGGCTTCTCGTTCGGAGGCACCAACACCGCGCTCCTGCTTCTCGACCACTCCGACCTCTTCCGCTGCGGCATAGCCGGCGGGGGAGTCTACGACTGGATGCTCTACGACACCCATTATACCGAACGTTTCATGAGCACCCCCGCCGACAATCCGGAAGGCTATGCCGACAAGGTGACGGGGCACGTGAAGAACTATCCCGGCGACTGCTCGTCGATGCTGCGCCTCACCCACGGCACAGGGGACGACAACGTGCACTTCCAGAGCACGCTGCAGCTGGTGGATGAACTCCAGAAGGAGGGGAAGCAGTTCGAGCTGATGATCTATCCCGACGGGATGCACGGCTATCGCGGAGCCCAGGGCCGCCACTCCTGGGAAAGCGACAAGCTGTTTTGGCTGAAATATCTTAAAAACCAATAGATTATGAAGGAATTTGAACTCAGGGCCCAGGCCTGGCTCGACGGCGATTTCGACGCCGCAACAAAGGCCGCCGTGCGTCAGCTGCAGAAAGATCCGGCAGCTCTCGAAGATGCTTTCTACCGCAACCTCGAATTCGGCACCGGAGGCCTCCGGGGCACGATGGGCGTCGGCACCAACCGCATGAACCGCTACACGGTGGGAATGGCAACCCAGGGACTAGCCAACTACATCAGGGCGAACGTCTCCGGCCCGCTCAGCGTGTGCGTCTCCTTCGACTCCCGAAACAACAGCCACGACTTCGCCAGGATAGTGGCCGACGTGCTCAGTGCCAACGGAATCAAAGTGTTCATCTTCAATGAATTGCACCCGGTTCCGCTAATGAGCTTCGCAGTTCGCCTGAAGAAGGCCACGGCGGGCGTGATGATCACCGCATCGCACAATCCCAAGGAGTACAACGGCTACAAGGTCTTCTGGAGCGACGGCGCCCAGATCACCGCTCCGGTCGACAAGGACATAGTGGCGGAGGTGGGGAAGATAAGCGACCCATCGCAGGTGAAGTTCAAGGGGAATCCCGCCCTCATCGAAGAGATGGGCCGCGAGGTGGACGAGGCGTATTTCCAGAGCGTGCTCCCGCTCACCCTTTCACCGGAGTCCCGCGGCAGGCATCCTGAGCTGAAGATAGTCTACACCCCGCTTCACGGCTGCGGCGTGCGCATCGTTCCCGAGGCGCTCCGCAGGCTCGGCTTCGTGAATGTTAAGTCGGTCGCCGCCCAGCAGGAACTTAACGGGGATTTCCCGACGGTGGCGTCTCCCAATCCGGAAGAGCCGGCCGCTCTCAAGATGGCCATCGACCTTGCCGATGCCGAAGGCGCCGACCTCGTAATGGGAACGGACCCCGATGCCGACCGCATGGGCATCGCAGTGCGCGACAATGACGGTGCCATGGTGCTCTTCAACGGCAACCAGACCGCTGCCATGCTCACCTACTACATTCTTCGCCGCTGGAAGGAACTCGGAAAGCTCGACGGAACGCAGTATGTGGTGAAGACCATAGTCACGACCCCGCTCATCGCCGACATCGCGAAGAGCTTCGGCGTGGAGTGCTACGACGTCCTCACCGGCTTCAAGTACATAGCCGAGGTGGTACGGAGCAACGAAGGGAAGCGCGAGTTCATCTGCGGAGGCGAGGAGAGCTTCGGCTTCAACGTGGGAGAGTTCGTCCGCGACAAGGATGCTCCCATCTCCTGCTGCATGGTGGCGGAATGCGCCGCTTGGGCTGCCGACCGTGGCCTTACGCTCTATCAGCTCCTGCAGGAAATCTACAGGGAGTACGGCTACCGCAAGGAGGGCCTCGTGAGCGTAGTCCGCAAGGGCATAACAGGCGCCCAGGAAATCCAGAAGATAATGGCTGATTACCGTGCCACGCCCCCGAAGGACCTCGCCGGAAGCCCGGTAGTGAAGGCGGTGGACTACAACCTTCCGGAAAAGACCGGCCTGCCGGGGAGCAACGTCCTGCAGTTCTTCAGCGAAGCCGGCGACGTGGTGACCGTCCGTCCCTCCGGTACCGAGCCCAAAATCAAGTTCTACTTCGGCGCCAAAGGCTCCGACGCCGACGCCAAGATCGCCGTCCTCAAGGAACAGTTCAAGTAGAGGCTGCGGAATTCAGTGGCCCTGCTCCATGCACCAGGGGGCGAGGGGGCAGGTGGAGCATTTGGGAGCGCGGGCGGTGCAGACGTAGCGGCCGTGGAGAAGGAGCCAGTGGTGGGCGAGGGGACGGTCGGAGGGCGGGATGTGGCGCTCGAGGTCCTTTTCCACGGCGAGGGGAGTGGCGCCGCGGGACAGGCCCAGGCGGTGCGAAACCCTGAACACGTGCGTGTCCACCGCTATCACGGGTTTGTCGTAGAGGACGCTGGTGACTACGTTGGCGGTTTTGCGTCCCGCGCCTGGAAGGGACATGAGGCCGTCGATCTCCGAGGGAATCTCGCCGCCGAAATCGCGCATTACCTTGCGGGCCATGGCGACGAGGTTCCTGGCCTTGTTGTTGGGATATGAAACGCTCCGGATGTAGGGGAGCACTTCCTCCGGCGTGGCGAGCGCCAGGGCGTCCACGATGGGGTACGCGGCGAAAAGGGCGGGAGTAACCTGGTTTACCCTCCTGTCGGTGCACTGGGCGCTGAGGATGACCGCCACGAGCAGTTCGTAGGGGGTTCGGAACTGCAGTTCGGACTCCTGCCTCCCAACATTTTCGCGGAAATAAGCGAGTATCGCCCTGTAGCGTTCTGCAATGGGGATTCTTTTCCGGACCATCGGGCTAGAAGGTGAGGGCGAGCTCTATGGCTTCGTCGTTGCGGGTTTCGGTGCAGGACTCGTCCTTGCAGAGGTACACGCGGCCGGGATAGCGCTGGAAGATGTCGCGGTTGTGGGTGACTATTACGATTGCGGTTCCGTTTTCTTTGTTGAGCCGGGTGAGGAGCTGCATTATGCCGTCGGCGGTTTCGGAGTCGAGGTTGCCGGTGGGTTCGTCCGCGAGGATGAGTTCCGGGGAGTTGAGAATGGCGCGGGCGATCGCGACGCGCTGCTGCTCGCCGCCGGAGAGCTGATGGGGCATCTTGTGGGCCTTGGTCGTCATCCCCACGGCATCGAGCACTTCGTCGATGCGCCTGAAGATGGCGTTGCGGTCTTTCCAGCCGGTGCTGCGGAGCACGAATTCCAGATTGTCCCAGACGCTGCGGTCCATCAGGAGCCGGAAGTCCTGGAAGACCACGCCCATCTTGCGGCGGAGGGCCTGGACGGCCCTGGGCCTGATGCCTTCGAGAGTTACGCCGCAGACTTCGCCGTGGCCGCTGAGGAGGGGGTTTTCCGCCATTACGGTGCGGATGATGGAGGTCTTGCCGGTGCCTACCCTGCCTACTATGTACACGAAATCGCCGGGAGCGACCGTCATGTCGAGACCGTGGATCACTACGTTCCCGCCGCCCATTATGTCCGCTTTCCCGAAAGCAATGAGATTCTGCATAAAAATGTTGAAAACTTCCTGTGCAAATATACAAGAAATCCGGTAATTTTTCGTAAATTTGTTGGATTTATAATAATGGCGAAAAAATGAAGAAATCCACCATACTCCTGGCACTCCTTGCAGGGCTCCTTGCCGCCCCCGGACTGGCCGCGCAGGACCGCGCCCAGCTCTTCCGCGAGGCGCAGGACCTGTACAGGAACGGCGCGTACGGGCAGGCCAGGGCCCTCTTCGACCGTCTCGGCGATCCCCTGAGCGAAGCCTGGTCCATACTCTGTGCCACCCGCGTCAACTCCACGGGCCATACGGTCCTCGCGGATGCATACGGGGAAAACGAGCCGGCAAGCATAGTCGAATCCCGGCAGCATCTTGCGATGGCGCAGAACTACTTCGACGGGGCCGACTACGAAAACGCCGCAAGGGAGTTCGCCATGGTGGATCCTTCCTCCCTTTCAGCGTCGGAACAGGCCGAATGCGCATTCAAAAAGGCCTACAGCGCCTATTTTTCGGGGGATTACAACACCGCCATCACCGAATTCGTCCAGATTCAGGGCATGCCGTACTCCACTTATACGGCTCCGTCCTGCTTCTATCTCGCATACATGGCCTACAGCATGAAGGACTTCGAAATCGCCGAGCTGTGGTTCCGCAAGTCCGTCCGGGACGAGCGCTTCAAGGCCCTCTCGGAATACTACATCATGGAGTGCCGCTTCATGTCGCGCGACTATTCCTACGTGCTGGAGAACGCCCCGAGCATGCTGGATACCCTCCCCGCCGAAAGGCATGACCGCATGTCCCGCATGCTCAGCGAGTCCTATCTGGTGAAGGGCCAGAATGAGAAAGCCCTCCAGTACCTCCGCCAGGAGCGCGTGCCCGACAGCCGTACGGACCTCTTTCACGCCGGCTCCGTACTGTATGCGGTGCAGGACTACAGGGGCGCCATCGAGAACTTCTCCCGGATTACGCCGCGCACGGACTCCCTCGGCCAGGTGGCAAGCTACGAACTCGCGTACTCCTACATCCAGACCGGCAACAAGGTCTCGGCAGCTTCCGCCTTCAAGGAGGCCGCCGCCACCTCCTTCGACCCCGCCATCCAGGAAGACGCGGCTTTCAACTACGCCAAGCTCAGCTTTGACCTCAACGGCGACACGGCCCCGTTCGACGAATACATCTCCCGCTACACCACCGACAGGAGGGGAGAGCAGATATACAACTACATGGCGATTGCCGCGCTCAACAGGCACGATTATGCGGCTGCGATAGAAAACTACTCCAAGATTGAGGAACTGGACGAGGACCAGAAGGGCAATTATGTGAAAGCCAATTATCTGCGCGCAAACCAGCTGGCAAGCGGCGGGGCGTGGAGCAGCGCCATCCCGTACCTCAGGGCGGCGGGCTTCTACTATCCCAAGTCGGACCGCTTCAACCAGCTGAGCCGCTACTGGCTGGCGGAAGCCAACTACAATTCGGGAAACTTCCCCGAAGCCGAAAAGCTGTGGCAGGAGCTTTACAACACCAGCGCCCTCAGGGGCTCCCAGGAGAACGCCCTGCTGCCCTACAACCTCGGCTATTCCTACTATGCCGAAAAGCGCTACGAGCAGGCTGCCAGGTGGTTCGACGTCTATGCCGAGTCCGGAGACGCGCTCAACCGCGAGGACGCCCTCACCCGCAGGGCCGACTGCGACTTCGCCCGCCACAACTACAAGGCGGCCATAAAGAGCTACCAGAAGGTCATCGACGAATTTGACTCCCAGGACAATATCTACCCCTTCTACCAGCAGGCCCTGGCCTACGGCCTGTCCGGCCAGAAAAAGAGCAAGGTAAGCGTGCTGGGCCGGGTGCGCAAGTCCTCACCCGACGCCCCGCTCTACTGCGAGGCCATGTACGAGCTCGGCCGCGCCCAGATGGAGAACGGCTCCTACGACGCCGCGGCCACGACCTTCGAGCAGCTCCGCACCACCACGGCCGACAACACCTTCGCGGCCCGCGCCCTCATAGGCAAGGGTATGGCCTACAGGAACATGAAACGCTACGATTCGGCGCTCGACCAGTACAAGCAGGTCGTGGCGCTCGTGCCCGGGAGCGAATATTCCGAGGAGGCCCTGCTCGCAATCAATTCCATCTACCAGACGACGGGCACTCCCGAAAAGTACATCGAATTCATCGAGAACAACGGGCTCGACGTGGGCAAGTCCTCGGCCGAGAAGGAGTCCATCTATTTCAACACGGCCGAGCAGATATACCTGGCGGGCAATTACAACCAGGCGGTGAACTACCTCCGCAAATACATCTCCGACTATCCCGACGGCGCAAGGCGCGGCGACGCCACCTTCTACCTGGCCGACTCCTACAGCCGCCTGGGCGACAAGGAAAAGGCCTGCGCCTGCTTCGAAGACGCACTCAAATACCTCAAGCAAGGATCCTTCGCGGAAAGCGCGGCGCTCAATTACGCCGTCCTCTCCTTCGGGCTGGAGCGCTTCGAGGACGCCCTCAAGGGCTACACCCGCCTGAACGAAACCGCCCAGATGGCCGAAAACAAGGCCATCGCCCGCCTGGGCATGCTGCGCAGCGCCTACGCGTGCCGGAACTGGGCGGAGGTCGTGAACGCGGCCGGCCTGATTGAGAACTCCTCCGATCCCGAGGCCCAGAAACGCGAAGCCCAGTTCACCAGGGCCCGCGCCTGTCTGGCCCAGAGCAAGCGCGACGAAGCCTTCGCAATCTTCTCGAAGCTGGCGGTCCTCACCACCACTGCCGAAGGTGCGGAGTCGGCCTTCATGCTCATCCAGGACAGCTTCGACCGCGGCAATTACGACAAGGCGGAGAACATGGTCTACACCTACGCATCCAAGTTCGGGCGCCAGACGTACTGGATGGCCCGCAGCTACATAGTCCTTGCCGACACATTCGGGGCACGGGGCAACACTGTCCAGGCAAAGGCTACGCTCGAGAGTATCCGCGACGGCTACGTGGCCTCATCGGAAGAAGACGACATTATGACGCTCGTGGGCGAGCGCCTCAAAGCACTGCAATAAAGACAAGCGCCATGAAAAAGACAATCTCAGCAGCCTTGGCCGCGTTGCTCTGCGCAGGAGCGGCCGCGCAGAACCTCAACCCCCAGGTGCAGGTTACAAACGACTACGAGGCCCGCATGGCGGACGTCCACAAGAGGGGCGTCTTCATGGCGGTGCCGGATTCCCTGACGAATTTCAGCACGGCGATAGACTACAGCGTCTTCAGGACAGACTACAAGGGCGCCTACGATTTCGCACCCTACTTCATAGACGTGACTCCCCGGCCTTCGGTATTCGAAGGCAACAGCCTCTACCTGAGGGCAGGCGCCGGCTACAGTTTCCATCCCGTGGCAAGGCTCGTCTGGACTCCCGTCCAGCGCGGTCTCGTGAGGGGCAACCTTTACGGAAGCTTCGACGGCTACAAGGGTTCTTATTCCTCGGTTGACGGACGCGGTTTCGACGGCCGCGACTTCGCGGCAGGGGCAGGGGTGAACGTGCGCTGGAACAAGGAAACCTTCGACCTCTTCGGTACGGCCGGCTATGAAGGCAGTTTCACGCAGGACGATTCTCTCACAACGGCTTTCCACAGCTTCTTCCTATCCGCCGACATAGTCTCCAACGACCCCGGTGCGGACATCCTTTACGACGCCCGCGGAAAAATCTTCCATTCCCGCGACAACTTCCTTTCCGGCAAGGCAATGCCGGTCCTGGACGAAACCGGGGTGGACATTTCCGGGCGTGTGAGCCCCCTGGACCTCTTCTTCGCGAGGTTCTACGTGAATGCGCGCATGCAGGCCGCCCTGTACGGCTCCGGCTACAAGGACCTCAACCGTTTCGGCCTCCAGTTCACCCCCGGGCTCTCCTTCGACTGGGACGCCGTCAAACTTGACGCCGGCGTGCGTTTCGGGCTCGGATCCCGCTGGGGAGTTTATCCCGACGTGCAGGCCAGCGCCCTCGTCGGAGGGAATCTCCTCAAGATTTACCTGGACGTCACCGGCGGCCAGGACATCCCGGACTACACCGCCCTAAAGACGGCGGACCACTGGTTCAATCCTTCCTACCTAAGCGGCGGTTTCGCCGTTCCTAAGGAGCAGCTCGACGCGAAACTCGGTGTGCGCGGCAGGATGTTCAGGCATCTGCAGTACGATTTCTCAGGAGGTTACAGGATACACAAAGACGGCCTTCTCGGGGGCTTGTGCGCCGGCAACGTACCCGGTGCGGTCACTCCGGGCGTGGCCTTCGCAGACTATGGCGAAGGCTTTGCATCCGCCCTTCTGGACTGGCAGAGCTCGAGGCTGGACGCCTCGGCCGACATGACCTTCCGCTGGACGGACCTCGCCGTGAGCGACACGTATCTGGGGGTCCCGGTCTTCGCCGGCGAATTCTCTGCCACTTATAACTGGAACGGACGCATCTTCGCCGGCGCCAGGGTAAAGGCGATGAGCAGAAGGGAGTCCCTCATAATGGACGTTCCCGGTTTTGCCGACCTCGGCCTTTACGGAGAGTATGGTTTCGGGCGCGCCTTCGCACTCTGGGCCCAGGTGGGAAACCTCCTTAACCAGAAGCTGGCATATTACCCGACACACATGGCCGACGGAATCTACTTTACCGCCGGTATTTGCCTTAAAATAAAGTAAACTAAATAAGATACATGTTGGAAAAAGAAAAAATGATCGAGGCGGAAGAACAGTATTCCGCAAACAGTATCCAGGTTCTGGAAGGTCTTGAAGCAGTACGCAAGAGGCCGTCGATGTACATCGGCGACATCTCCGAGAGGGGTCTGCATCACCTGGTGTACGAGGTGGTGGACAACAGTATAGACGAAGCGATGGGCGGTTTCTGCGACCGCATCGACGTCGAGATACTGGAAGACAATTCGATCCGTGTCGCCGACAACGGCCGCGGTATCCCTACCGGCATCAACGAGAAGGAGGGCCGCAGCGCCCTCGAGGTCGTAATGACCATACTCCACGCCGGCGGCAAGTTCAGCAAGAACAACTACAAGGTTTCGGGCGGCCTGCACGGCGTGGGCGTCAGCTGCGTCAACGCGCTGTCCGACCTCCTCATAGCGGAAGTGCACCGCGAGGGCAAGGTCTTCACTCAGAAGTATTCCAAGGGCAAACCCATCACTCCGGTCGAAGAAACCGGCGTCTGCGAAGACACAGGAACCATAGTGACCTTCCATCCCGACGCCACCATCTTCACCCAGACCACCGTCTACAAGTACGACACCCTTGCAGCCCGCCTGCGCGAGCTCGCGTTCCTGAACAAAGGCATCCATATCAGCCTTACGGACAGGCGCGAAATGGTGGACGAGATGAAGCCCGACGAAAACGGCGACATGAAGACAACTGGCCGCAAGGTCTGCAGGAACGACCTCTTCTACAGCGAGGAAGGCCTTAGGGAATTCATCGACTACCTCGACGCCGGCGCCGAGAAGCTCATCCCCGAGCCCATCTGCGTGGAGTCCGACAAGATAATCCCCATCGACATCGCGATGCAGTACAACACCGGCTTCTCCGAGAAGGTGTACTCGTACGTGAACAACATCAACACGATAGAGGGCGGTACGCATCTGCAGGGCTTCAAGATGGGCCTCAGCCGCGCCATGAAGCAGTACGCCGACAAAAACGGCCTGCTGGAGAAGGCCAAGGTGGAGCTTTCCCCGGAAGACTACCGCGAGGGCCTCACCGCAGTCATCAGCGTGAAGGTGCAGGAGCCCCAGTTCGAAGGCCAGACAAAGACCAAGCTCGGCAACACCGAGGTCACTTCTGCCGTGAGCCAGGCAACCGCCAATGCCATCAGCATCTTCCTCGAGGAGAATCCCAAGCTCGCGAAGCTCATAATAGACAAGATAGTCCTTGCCGCAACCGCCCGCAACGCAGCCCGCAAGGCCCGCGAAATGGTGCAGCGCAAGACCGTCATGACGGGCGCCGGCATGCCCGGCAAGCTGGCCGACTGCTCCGAGAACGACCCCGAAAGGTGCGAGCTCTTCCTCGTGGAGGGCGACTCCGCAGGCGGAACCGCCAAGCAGGGCCGCGACCGCCGCTACCAGGCCATACTGCCGCTGAGGGGTAAAATCCTCAACGTGGAGAAAGCCGCCGAGGGCCGCGCCTTCGACAGCCAGGAAATCCAGAACATCTACACCGCGCTCGGCGTGCGCGTCGCCCAGGAAGACGAAACGGGCGAGAAACACATGGACCTCAGCCGTCTCCGCTACCACAAGGTCATAATCATGACCGATGCCGACGTGGACGGCTCGCACATCGCCTGCCTGATCCTCACCTTCTTCTTCCGCTACATGTTCGACCTCATCAAGAACGGCTACGTCTACCTTGCCACTCCGCCCCTGTACCTCGTGAAGAAGGGCAAGGAGGAGGAGTACTGCTGGACTGAGGAGCAGAGGGAGGAGGCCGCCCTGCGCATGGGCAAGGGCTCCGACAAGGGCTACACGGTGCAGCGATACAAGGGTCTGGGCGAAATGAGCGACGAACAGCTCTGGCAGACCACCATGAATCCCGAGAACAGGCGCCTGCGCCAGATAACCA
>ERZ842401.4378-NODE-4378-length-16504-cov-52.522950_pt1 | contig 16504 bp, 10 predicted proteins | sample MGYA00521270_ERZ842401 | MGnify/ENA primary metagenome ERZ842401 (study PRJEB31892, sample SAMEA3878208) | bioreactor metagenome | biome: Moose rumen | place: Sweden | collected 2011-10 | study: EMG produced TPA metagenomics assembly of the PRJEB12797 data set...
ATACTTAGGCACTTGCTTTCTTCTTAATGGCTACTATCTGCGGATTTCAGGATAACATAAAAGATAGCGGGTGGACAAAGACGGAGTAACCTTTTTTAGCGCAGTATATCACAATTCAAACTACCAGTTTGCACCGTTCAAACTACCAGTTTGCACCGTTCAAACAACCTGTTTGCACCGTTCAAACTTGCAGCGTATTGCTGCTACGGCGAGACATCGTGGGCATGGTTCTACAACAAAGAAATGTAATACCAACATTGTAGTGAACCGAGGAAGGTGAGTACGCCAATGCTTGGCGTACCACCCACTCATCTTATTATAAAGGAATCTCTCCCCTTAGAATGTGTCAGGCAGCTTCGGCATGGCGCCATTCTGGGTGCACACGTAAGCGCTTACTTGTACGGCAAGCTTGTGGGCTTCGGTCACGGGCTTGCCGTTTAGTATGGCTGCACAGAACGAACCCGTGAAGGAGTCGCCGGCACCCACGGTGTCGGCCACCTGCACCTTGGGCGTCTCCTGGAACGACATCTGCCCGGGGGTGAAGACATAGCTGCCATTGGTGCCACAGGTGAGCACGAGCATGTCGAGGTTGTACTTGCCAAGGATGAGCCAGCACTTGTTCTCGATGTCGAGGCCGGGATAGCCGAACATGCGCCCGATGAGCACCAGCTCCTCGTCGTTGATCTTCAGGATGTTGCAACGCAGCAGCGACTCCTTGATGATCTCCTTGGTGTAGAACTGCTGACGCAGGTTGATGTCGAAGATCTTGAGGCAGTCGGCGGGGGTGGCGTCGAGGAAACGGTGTATGGTCTCGCGGCTCACCACGTTGCGCTGTGCCAGCGAGCCGAAGCACACGGCACGGCAGTTGCGGGCTATCTGCTGGATGTCGTCGTCGAAGGGGATGTTGTCCCAGGCCACGTTCTCCTTGATGTCGTAGGTGGGTATGCCCTGCTCGTCGAGCTGCACCTGCACGGTGCCCGTGGGGTAGGGCACACGGGGCAGCAGGTCGTTGAGGTTGTGCTCCTTCAGGGCCTCGATGGTCTCGTCGGCCAGCCGGTCCTGGCCCAGTGCGCTGATGGCGATGGTGTTGTCTGTACCCAGGAACTGTCCTGCATGATAGGCGAAATTGGCAGGGGCACCGCCCAGCTTCTTACCTTCGGGGAGTACGTCCCACAGGACTTCGCCGAGTCCTACTACATAACGTTTTGCTTCCATTGTTTTTTGGTTATTTCGGGATTTCGAGATTTCGAGATTTCGAGATTTCGAGATTTCGGGATTTCGGGATTTCGAGATTTCGAGATTTTGAGATTGATGTGTCGTTATTTTGAAGTTTTCAGTTGAGAAATATACGTGAACAGATAGAGCACACCTACGGCCATGACGAGCACGGCGCCGGCCTGTCCGAAGCCATCGCTCATGAAGCCCATGAGCAGCGGGAAGATGGTGCCGCCGAAGAGGCCCATAATCATCAGTCCGCTGACCTCGTTCTGCTTCTCGGGCACCGACTCGAGGGCCGTGGCAAAGCACATGGAGAAGATGTTGGAGTTGCCGTAGCCCACCAGGGCGATGGCCGTGTAGAGCTCCCATTGTTCAGAGCCGATGAAGAGCAGGAGCATGGACAGGGCCATCATCACTACCGAGGCGATGAAGAACGTGCGGGTGGGCAGCACACGCAGGAAGAACGAACCGGTGAGACAGCCTATGGTGCGGAAGATGAAGTAGAGCGAGGTGGCAAAGGCAGCATCGTTGAGTGTCATGCCCAGACGCTCCATGAGAATCTTGGGTGCCGTGGTGTTCGTACCCACGTCGATGCCCACATGGCACATGATGCCGAAGAACGACAGCAGCACGATGGGCGTGCCCAGCAGCTTGATGCACTCCACGAAGGTAGAGGCCTTGCCCTCTATCTGTGGCTCGTCGATAGGTGTGACGAAAAGCAGGATGGTAGAAAGGGTGCCTACCACGAAGAAGACGGCAAAGAGTACGCGCCAGTCGAGGCCGAACTCGGGGATGACCTGCGTGGCGCCCCACATGGCAAGGTAGGGTGCCGAGAACGAGGCGATGGCCTTGACGAACTGTCCGAAGGTGAGCGTAGAGGCAAGATTGCCGCCTCCCATGACCGTCGACACCAGCGGGTTGAGCGATGTCTGCATCAGGGCGTTGCCAATGCCAAGCAGCGAGAAGGCTACGAGCATGATGCCGAAGGTCTCGCCAAACAGCGGCAGCAGCAGTGACACCACGGTGACTACGAGCGAGAGCAGCACGGTCTTCTTGCGCCCAATCTTGTTCATCAGCATGCCCGTGGGAACACTGAAGATGAGGAACCAGAAGAACACCAGCGAGGGGAACACGTTGGCCACGGAGTCGCTAAGCTCCAGGTCGGCCTTCACATAGTTGGAGGCAATGCCCACCAGGTCCACGAAGCCCATGCAGAAAAAGCAGAGCATCACGGGGATGAGGTAGATGGATTTGTTTTGTTTCATTGTTTCGATATTTCGTTGTTTCGTTGTTTCGAGATTTCGAGATTTCGAGATTTCGATATTTCGAGGTTTTGTTATTTCGAGATTTCGAGATTTCGAGATTTCGAGATTTTGTTATTTCGAGATTTCGTAAATCGTGGCCTTGCCGCCCTTCACCTTAATATTATTATAAGGCTCGGTGGGGAACACCAGGTTGGTCATGGCCATCTTGCCCTCGCCGTCGAAGGCCTCGATGGAGCAGCGGTCTATGAAGATGCGCAGCTGACGAACAGCACCATACGTGGGGGCTACGGTCTCGCAGGGGAAGGCCTCGCTGAAGGCCACGTTGCCGCTCTTGGTGCGGTCCATGGCGAAGGTCTGCTTCTGTGCGTCGTACTTCATCAGCACCTGTTCGCCCTTCGCGTTCTGGAGCGTCAGCTCCATGGAGCCCTTCACGTCGACCACGATCTCGCAAGTCTCCGTAGGCTGCTTCACCTTCTTTCCGCGCAGGGCTGCAAGCTCCTTCGAGGGCGTGCTGGTGAGGATGGTCTCGCCGTTTACCGATACCAGTCCCAGGTCGCGGGGCAAGCCGTTGGCCGAACGGAACTGCTGTGTGGGCACCTGGTTGGCGTACTGCCAGTTGCTCATCCAGGGCAGGGCGACGATGCGGCCTTCGGGAGCATTATGGAAGGTGACGGTGGCATAGTGGTCCTTGCCGTAGTCCATCCACTTGGTCTCCGAGGGACTGTCCTCGCAAGTGAACTTGTGTCCGTCGAACTGTCCCACGAAATACTGTGTGGCCGAGCCGCCGAACGGGCCACCGGGGTTGATGTTGAGGAGGAGAATCCACTTCTCAGAGGTGAGCGGTGAGGGGTGAGCGGTGAGCGGGAACAGGTCGGGGCACTCCCACACACCGTCGTGGTTGCCATATTCGCGGCCGAAGGAGCTTTCGTAGGTCCACTCCTTCAGGTTCTTAGAGCTGTAGAACTGCACCTCCTGCCCTGCAGCCAGTGCCACGATCCAGCGTTTCGTAGTCTCATGCCAGAACACCTTGGGGTCGCGGAAGTCGGGGGCGTTGTAGGTGATGACGGGGTTGCCGGCATACTTCGTGAAGGTCTTTCCGCCGTCGGTGCTATAGGCTATGCTCTGCGTCTGCGCTGCGCCTGCCGTGGTATACATGGCGATGATGGCATTGGGGCCAAAGCCGGCGGTGTTGTCTTTGTCGACGACGGCACTGCCCGAGAAGATGGCGCCCAGCCAGTCGCTCTCGATGGCCAAGGGCTGAGCCTCCCAGTGCACGAGGTCGCGCGACGTGGAGTGGCCCCACGTCATGTTCTCCCACTGCGAGCCGTAGGGGTTGTACTGATAATAGAGGTGCCACACGCCATCCTTATAGAACATGCCATTGGGGTCGTTCATCCAGCCATAGAGGGGCGTGTGGTGGTAGAGTGGACGGTAGTGCTCGCGGTTGGTGGTGTCGAACGTGTCGCTGTACTTCATCTCACGCCAGCACACAAAGTCCTTCAGGGCGCCCGTCGTACGCTTATCGCCGTGGAACGTGATGTCGAGCAAGACATTTTTCATTTCTCCTTTCTCGTTTTTCATTTCCAGTGGCACCCAGTAGTCTACCTTGTCGACAGCCAGGCGCACGTTCAGTCGCTTCACCATCTCGTTTTGCCCATCGAGCACGGCGATGTGTGCGTTCTCTTCTTTCTCCTGCACGGGCAGCAGCAGATACTTTGTTCCCTGTTTCAGTCGCAGCATGGCGTGGTTCTCGCCCAGGATCATAGGCTCCTGAACCTGTGCCTGAGCAGCACCTGTCTGCACAGCCAACAGCACGACCGTCATCAACGTTAAGAGTTTCTTCATGTTCGTTTTAAGCTTTTAGTTTGAAAATCTGCTGCAAATTTACGGATTTTCCTTGTTTGTCTATATAAATTATGATACAAACAATAAGAAATATCGTTCATTTGCACGAAAAATAGCAGCCTTGAACGATAATTCTGATACAAGAAACCGCCCAGGGCTGTAGAAGCCTTGGGCGGATGCATGAAATACAATCGTTATCCTTTCAATAAAACCAACAATAACTACGAATATAAAATTATTACTAACTATACCGTACTGTTATCTTCTTATCACCTTGCGGAGGCCCTTTTGGCCAGGTGCGACGCAGATGCCTTTGGTGGGGGTTGTAACCTTATGTCCACGTAGGTCGTAGGTTGCATCAGATGCAATTGACGAAGAGCGTACGGGTAGTTCGCTAACGCCGGTAGCATCTCTCTTTACGAGCACAATGGAAGTGAAGTTGAAGGGGTCGCCACCTTCCTTGTTGCACTGAACCATGAGTCGGTCGACATTAGCCAGTCTGGCAGCCATATCGATGTTCTCTATACTGAGTTCGGCATACTCGTTGGTCATGGTCATCGTGTTCTGGTCGCCCAGCTTGCCATCGTCGCCCCAATTGGTGAGTACATTGATGATGTAGTCGGTGCGGTTAGCCTCCGAATAGAAGCGGATGGCCTTGTATTCGCTCCAGTTGATGCCATCGAACGAAGTCTTTGCCACCTCTAAGGTGCTCCACTCGTCCATCCAGAAGAAGCCTGTCCACATTGTGTTGCCGTCGACATTCTCCTTGCCGTCGCCATACCATGCCTTGGTAACCGTAAAACCAGCGCCACAGATTTCCATGCCCGACTGCTTCAGGCGTGCAAGCATACCTTCGGTGATAAACACCTCCATGGAACTCTGGTCGGCATAGATGTGCTGTGCGTAGCGTGTGCCAGGCAGCATGCCTCCGTTGCTATGGAGCTCAATTACATCGCCCGTAGCGTTTGTGAACTCAACAACTATTTTCTGTCCCACCTGTGCATCTGCGAACTTGGCAGCTTCGATGGTGAGTGTGTTTGACCAATCTACTTGGTGGGTGCCTTCCCACAGGTCGGTAGCCGATGCCACCGTGGTGGCTGCTACCATGAGCATAAGAAATAAGAGCTTTTTCATACGTTCTATTTGTTTTTTACTGAGATATTTTTTATAATAATGGTTAATACTCACTGACCTTGACATCGCTGACGGTGATGCTGCCACCATAGTTGTTGACGCTCCAGCAATTCTTCTGAATGCCGTAGATGCGCTGGGTGTAGGCGCACACATCGTTGATATACATCACCATGACCGAGTTGTCGGTGTAGATGTCGATGTGGTAGACGTTGTCCTGCGGCCGCTCAAACCAGTATCCGTCAATGCCCTCGACGAATCCCTTGGCGGCGATGGTGTCGTTCTTCGTGCCGTCCTCATTGGCTTTCACCTGGTATCCCTCCTGCTCGAAGTTCACTTTGCGGTGGTTCTCGTCCTCGGGATTGACCACCATGGTGTAGTAGAAGTCCGGGTCAGTGCCTCTCACGAACGAGATGCCGAACTTGTCCCAGTTGTTTGAGGTGGTGACGGTGAGCGAGATGTGGTTGGCCGTGCCCAGCCGGGTGAAGAGCAGGTAGGCATTGTCGCCCTGCAGGGTGGTCTCTCCTATAGTGGAGTCGTCGGCTGCGTTGCTGCCATGGCTGGCCATGACCCTCACGTCCTGCACCTGGCTGTACTTGGCTGCCATGGCCGGTACGGGGCCGAGTGTGAGTGTGCCGTCGGCATGCTGAATGATTCTGTGGCAGACGAGGGCCCCGCTCCATGCGGGTTCGTTGCCGTCGCCGGCGCCCACGTTTAGGTTCTGCTCGTGAATGTCGGTGCCGTAGCGGTAGGGACACCAGCCCCAAATGTAGCGGTCGATGCCGTTGGATGCGGTCTTGCCGGCATAGAAGGCGCGGCTGTCGAGCACGCCCTCATGGCCGTCGGCGGGCCATTTCGGACCGTCGTTGAAGCAGTTCTTCAGTTCGTCGTAGGTGGGAGCCACCATATACTTCACCTTGCGGCTCCACGAGGTGCGCACGCTCTCGCTGTAGACCAGGTACCAGTAGTTGCCCATCTTGAAGATGTCGGGGCACTCGAGCATGCGGTCCCAGATCATCTTGAAGCGCCCTACGTGCTCCCATGCCTTCAGGTCGGACGACTTGAACTCTGCAAAGACGGGGTCGCCGCCAGTGACCGGATAGGTGGCAATGACCATGTGATAGAGGTTGTCGTCGGCCACGAAAATCTGCGGGTCGCGGAAGTCGTTGGCCGAATAGCCGTAGTCCGGACCGTTGATGGCCCACAGCTCGTCCTTGGTCCAGGTCTTGAAGTCCTTTGATGTGGCGCGCAGCACGGCCTCGCGATACTTGCAGTTGCCATTGTGTCCGGTGTAGTAGATGTAGTAGAGTGCGTCCTTCTCGCTGTAGTAGCAGCAACCTGTGCCCAGTGCGGCGTCCTGCTGGTAGTCGTTGTCGCCGAAGGGGAGCACTTCGCCTATCGAGCGATAGTTGCAGCCGTCCTTGGTGGCTACGCCCCAGATGGGGTGGAAGCGGTAGGGCATGTTTTCTTCAAATTCCTGGAGGTAGAGCACCTTGAACTCTCCTGCCTGCTGGTCGTAGAAGGGCATGGGGTCGCCCACGCGGCCTATTGACGGTGTGTAGTAGGTGCTGAAGCCCTTGCTGTCGGTAGAAGCAAATGACGTGGTGGTGCCCTTCCAGTCCTTGGCGGGGTCGCCTTCAACATCGTCGTCGCTGCATGCCGTCAGCGCAAAGGCTGACAGCATGAATGCGAACATGGTATATTTCAGTGTTTCCATAATCTTTTTTTCTGTGGTTATTTGGTTAAATATTCGTATGCGTTGAGCAGAATGGTGCCCATGTTGTCGTGGTAGTTCGATTCATAGGGCGTGGGCGAGTTCCAGTCGAACAGGCCGGAGCCGAGGCAGATGATGCCGCCCTTGCCGAAGTTGCCGTCGGCTGCAGGCAGTTCCCACGACGACACCTCTACGTCGTTGCCGCCCAGTGCGCGTGCGCCAGTTCTGGCCTCGAACGACTCTATGCCTGTGTAGGGATCCCAGTCGATGTGGAACTGCGACGTGGTGTTGCAGATGGTGTAGCCCTTGTCAAGGGTGTAGACGGCATCGGCGGGTGCGCCGGGATAGGTCTTCAGGTTCTTCCAGAGCGGGTGGCTGATGTCGCGTGCGGTGAAGTGCCAGGGGTCGTCGGACATGAGGTCTGAACCCTCGCTGACGCCGTTGCCCCACACATTGTTGGGGAAGATGTCTTCAGGCATGGCTCCCAGGGCGTTGGCATAGGCCACGGCCATGCGGCTGAGCACGAATGCGCCGCCGTCTTTCCAGTACTGCAGCATCAGTGGCAGTGCGGCCATGGCGTCGGTCTCGGCCGTCTTAAACGAGCCGAACGACGTGTATGGCGGGCAGTTGCGGTGGAAGAAGATGAACTTGCAGCGGTCCAGCGAGATGTTGCCGGCGGCCAGGTCGGCCCAGGATACGTATGCTGCGCCCTCGATGCTGCTGGTGAGCCACTTGGCTGCAGCCTTCTCCTCGTCGTTGAGCATCTCCACGTTTTCTGCCTCGCCCACGAAGAGTGCCACGGGCTCCTCTATCAGGGTGACGTTGACGGTGTAGGTGCTGGTGGCCGTATTGTCGGTCAGGGTCAGCACAAAAGGCTCGGTGAAGTTGCCTTTGGTGCCGCTGGCAGGTGTGCATACGGCATCCTCGCTGCACTCCACCTCGAAGGTGGCGTTGGACAGATTGATGCCGCTGTTGGCCATGACACTGACGGTGACCGTCTTGTCGTCCTGGTTGATGGCGCCTTTCACGCCCTCCAGGACAAACTTGGTGAGTATGGCCTCGTCGTTGCGCACGGAGACTCGGTAGTCCAGGTAGAGGTCGCCGTTGGTGATGTGCAGGGTGCGGTCGGCGTTGAAGTTCAGCCGGTCGCCCACCTTCATGTTGGCCTGTGCACCGGCTGGCAGGTTGATGGCCGTCACTTCCATGTCGCCCGTCTGTGTGAAGTTTTCGGGTACCTTGATTTTTACCAGGCGTGTCTCGTGGTTGATGGCGCCTTCAAACTGTCCGTTCAGCTCAAACTTCTCGACGAGACAAGAGCCGCCTATGCTGAAGTTGGCCGTATTGTCGTCGCTGCATGCCGCGAGGCCGCAGACGAGACAGATGGCGCAGATGATACTGTATATCGTTTTCATAATTCTTGATTCTTGTTTCTTATTCGCTTTAGCGATCATTCTACATACTGTTGATACTCTTATTACCACTGGCCGCAGTTCTGCGTGTAGTGGCCGTTGGAGGCCGACAACTGGCTCCAGGGGATGGGCAGGTACTCGTTTTTGTTGGCCGTGAAGTGTGCTCCGCTCAGGAAGTTCATCTGCTCACCCTCCTTGGAATAGAAGGCGTTGATGACGGTGGCAGCCTCTCCCCAGCGCACCAGGTCGAAGAAGCGCTCGCTCTCCATGGCCAGCTCCAGTCGGCGCTCCATCTTCACTATCTTCACGGTCTCCTCCTTGGAGTAGGTGCCGGGATAGCGTCCGATGGCAAAGTGCACGTTGTACTTCGTGGGATAGTTGGCCACGATGCTGCTTGTCTTCATGCCGGCTGCACGGTCGCGCACCTGGTTGACGAGCTGGATGGCCTCTGCCGTCTTGCCCAGCTGTGCCATTGCCTCGGCGCGCATCAGCAGCACGTCGGCATAGCGGAAGACGATGCGGTTCATGGAGCTGGCCCACTGGTTGTCGCAGTTGAAGAGGTAGATGTCGGTCAGGTCGGGGTCGACGTTCTGCTTCAGCGAGACGAAGTATCCGTAAGTGCCTTTGGAGCGGCTCCAGGTCTCGCTCTCGTTCATCATGAAGTTGGTGTTGAACATGTATGGCGTGCCTGGCAGACCCACGGTGACAAAGAGCCTCGGGTCGACGGTCTGTGCCGAGCCTACTTCGTAGTTCTGGCTGGCAAAAGTGTCGAGCAGTGGCAGTCCGTCGCTGCCGGTGCGATAGGCGTTGACCAGGTTGTGCGACGGTTTGTAGAAGTCGCATCCCGAGGCGTGCACCTTGGGTATGCACGGTACAATCAGGCGGTTGGAGAAGTTCAGGTTGCCCCACAGCGTGCCGTCGTCCTTGGAGTACTGTATGGCCCAGATGCTCTCTTTTCCGTTCTCGTACTGCGGCTCAGGACGGAAGTTGTTGTGCAGGTCGCTCTCCAGTCCATAGGCGGTAAAGATGTCGGGTGCAGTATAGTCCACCACCTTCTGCAGGTCTTCCTCGCTGATGCTGGTCACCTGGTTGGTGGCGGCGTTGTCCTGGCGGTAGGCTTTGTAGAGATAGACCTTGGCCAGGAAGGCGGCTGCGGCCGCCTTGGTGGGGCGCCCCTTTTCGGTCTGCGTGGCGGGCAGCACGGCGTAGGCATCGGTCAGGTCGTTGATGATCTGCTGCCAGGCTTCGTCGTTGCTATACTCGGTGTTGCTCAGGTTGTTGTAGTCCTCTTCCTGCATGTTGGGCTTGTTGACGAAGGGAATCTTCTTGAACAGGCGCTTGAGCTGGAAGTGTCCGTAGGCGCGCAGAAACTTCATCTCGCCCGTGCGCTGCTGTATGACGGTGCTCGACTGGTCGGCCTCCTGCAGCATGTCGAGCGACAGCGACACGCGCGAGAGGAACTGGTAGAAGCGGCTCCAGATGTCGCCCCAGAAGAACTCGGTGGTGTTTACGCCCACGCCCAGCTCCAGCGTGTGAAAGGCCGCGCCGTCGGAGTGCTCGGCACCGCCCACGAAGGCGTCGTCGGAGCGGGTGTCGTAGTTCCATAGCGAGAACGACGAGTTCATGTCTTCAATCGATACCAGTCCGGCGTATGCCGACACGAGCACGTCGTCGATGTATTTAGGATTCTTCACCTCGTCCTGGGTGAGTGTGGCCTGCGGCACCTGCTCGTCGAGGAAGTCGCTGCATGAGGTGAGCAGCACCCCGGCCGCCACCCCGAGGGGTAGGGCTGTTGCCATGTGCAACACATGTCTAAAAATGGTCTTTTTCATAATTGTCAGCTTTTTGTTTTTTGTTTTTTTTGCCTGTTGCCTTGTCCTGCCTCAGCGCAGGGGCGTGCGTGGCTGTTAGAATGAGACATTCAGTCCGAAAGTAAGGTTGATAGGTATGGGGTATCCGAATCCCGGGTTCTCCGGGTCGGCTCCGCTGAACTTGCTGCTCTTGATGGTGAGCAGGTTCTGTGCCGATGCATAAACGCGCAGGCGCTCCATCTTCAGCTTGTCGGTGAAGGTCTTGGGCAGCACATAGCCTAACTGTATGGTGCGCAGCTTGCAGTAGGAGCCGTTCTCTATGTAGTATGACGACACGCGTCCCTCGTCGTTGCGGTCGCGGGTGGTCAGTGCGGGAATGTCGCTGCCCGAGTTGGCTGGCGTCCAGGCGTCGAGCGTGCGTATGCCCTTGTTCAGATTGGGCACGTTGACGCCGGAGTTGGCCCAGAAGTCGGTCTGCATCTTGTAGCCGCGGCAGTCCACGTCTACGCCCTGAACACCCTGCCAGAACATGGTCAGGTCGAAGTCCTTGTACTGCAGGTAGATGTTCAGACCCCAGCAGAAGTCGGGCGTGGGGTCGTAGATCCAGGTCTGGTCGTCCTCGGTTATCTTGCCGTCGCCGTTGAGGTCTTTGTAGCGTATGCGTCCGAGTGCAGCTCCGCTCTGTGTGGCATGGTTGTCTATCTCTTCCTGGCTCTTGAAGATGCCGTCGGCCACATAGCCCACCTGTGACCACATGGGCCTTCCGATGATGCTGTAGCCATTGCCTCCGCCGTAGTTGCCGTTGGCGATGACGGTCTCAGGCAGCTTGGTTATCTCGTTTCGGTAGCTGCTGATGTTGGCGTTGATGTCCCACGAGAATCCGTTGGCCAGCTTGTGGCGATAGCCCAGTTGGAACTCCCATCCGGTGTTCTTCACCTCACCGGCGTTGATCCACTGCGAGGCGCCCTCGCCCATGGCATTGATGCCGTCCATGAACAGCAGGATGTCGGTGGTCTTCTTGTGGAACCAGTCGAAGCTGCCGTAGATCTCGTTGCCGAGCAGGGCGAAGTCGACACCGATGTTGTGCTGTGTGGTGGTTTCCCACTTGATGTCCTCGTTGCCGCGCTGGGTGCGCACGTAGCCGTTGCTGAGCGGGCTGCCGCCGTTGGTGCCGGCAATGTCGTAGGTGGTGCCGCTGACGCCGCCGCTCCACAGTCTCGTTTCGGTGATGGGCTTGTAGAGGGTGTAGCGTGCAGTGTTTGAAATCTCGGAGTTACCCGTCTGTCCCCAAGAGTAGCGCAGCTTCAGGTTGTCGAGCCATGTCTTTGTGCTCTCCATGAACTTCTCCTCGGAGATGCGCCATCCGGCCGATGCCGAGGGGAACGTGCCGTACTGGTTGTTCTTACCGAAGCGGCTGCTGCCGTCGCGGCGTATGGTCACCGATGCGAGGTACTTCTCGTTGTAGGTGTAGTTGACCTTGCCGAAGAACGACACGAGCGAGAATCCCTCGCTGCTGCCGTCGGCCATCTGCGTGCCGGCGCCTGCACCGGGCCACATGTAGTCGGTGTTGAGGATGGCCAGGTCTTTACGTGCGGCACTGCTGAACTGGTAGGTGTGTCGGTTCACCTCGGTGCCCACCATGGCGTCGGCACGGTGCTTGCCCACCTCGAGGTTGTAGGTGGCGATGGCGTTCCACATCCAGCGCATGGTGTGCTCCTGCTTGTCCTCCACGGCCGAGTTCTCCTGCGAGCGCCACACCTTGCCGTTGGCAATGGGGTAGGTGAAGAAGCGCTGCTCCTTCTGTGTGTAGTCCATGCCGAGCGTGGTGCGAATCATGAAGTTTTTGAAGGGGGTGATGCTCAAGTGGGCATCGCCAAACATGCGCCAGAGCGTGTATTTGTTGTCTTTTGTGTTGGAAATCATGCTCAACGGGTTTTCGCACTCCGAGTAGGCACCGAGTGTCTGGGCATACTCGCCGTTCTCGGCATAGATGGGGTAGTTGGGGTTGAACTGCAAGGCATGCTCGAGCACGCCTCCCGGTGCATCGACGCCCATGGTGCGGTTCAGGGTGAAGTTCTCGCCGATGGTCACCAGTCCGTCGATGAGCTTGTAGTCGCTGTTGGCACGTGCGGAGAAGCGGTTGAAGTAGCTGTCCTTGATGGTGCCCTGGTTGTCGTAGTAGCCCAGGGAGAAGAAGGAGTTGCCTTTGTCCGAGCCGTTGCTTACCGAGAGGTTGTACTGCTGTACGACGCCCGTTCGTGTGATTTCGTCGAACCAGTCCGTGTCTCCCGAGCGCACGGTGCCGTTCTCGTCGAGGTACATGCCCATGCTCATGCCGTTGAGCACGGGTGTGCCGTTGGCGTCGTAGCCCCAGTCGAAGTGGTAGCCCAGGTTGTTGTTGTTGGGGTTCAGGCCGTCGTTCACGTTGGCCTGCCAGAGGGCCTGTCCCCACTGGCGTGCGTTCATCGTCTCTATCTTGTGTGCATAGAACGACGTGGCCACGCTGCCGTCGAAGTTGACCTTGATTTTTCCTTCCTTGCCTCGCTTGGTGGTGATGATGATCACGCCGTTGGCAGCGCGGCTACCGTAGATAGATGCCGATGCGGCATCCTTGAGCACCTGTATCGACTCGATGTCGTTGCCGTTGAGTTCGTGCATGCCGGCTGTGGTGGGCACGCCGTCGATGATGTAGAGGGGGTCGTTGTGTTCCAGTGTGCCGATACCGCGTATGCGGACGGTGGCAGCACCCGAGGGGTCGCCGTTGGCCGAGATGTTCATGCCCGGCACGCGGCCCTGCAGGGCCTTCATGGGGTTGTTTTCGTTCTGCTTGGCCATCTCGTCGATGCTGACAGTCGAGATAGCACCAGTCAAGTCGGCTTTGCGCTGCGAAGTGTAGCCCGTCACCACCACTTCGTTCAGCGACAGGGCATCTTCCTGCATTGTCACCTGCATGCCATTCTTGGCCTCTACCTCCATGGCCTGGAAGCCCACATAGCTCAGCTGCAGCATTTTTCCCGCTGCCACCTTCAGCTTGAAGTTGCCGTCGAAGTCGGTCACGGTGCCGTTCGACGTGCCTTTCTCCATTACCGTGGCACCGATGATGGGCTCGCCCGTCGGGTCTACCACGGTGCCGGTAATCTCTGTCTGCGCGTACAATAGTGTAGTCGCAAACATGAGCATGATGCTCAGAAAGAATCGTTTTGCTTGTTTCATGTTGTTTTGTTTGGTTAGTACTTTTTACGAAACTGATGCAAAGATACGCGCAAACGGTGCGAAAAGGCGTAAAAAAATCGTTCTTCACGGCCAAAATTTGTTGCAATGTAACAAATTTGCTCGATGATGAACGATTTTTATAAAACAACCAGCGCCAGTGTCTATAGCCGTATGTCGGTGGGGCTTTGGCCGAACTCTTCCTTGAAGCATTTGGTGAAGTAGCTGGGGGCGGTGAAGCCTACGGCGTAGGCTACCTCTGAAACAGTCTTGTCGGACGTGAGCAGCATCTGGTAGCCTCGGTTCAGACGGGCTGCACGCAGCAGTTCCACGGGCGACGATCCGGTGACGGTCTTCACCTTGCGGTAAAGCTGCACGCGGCTGAGGTGCATGTCGGCGGCCAGGTCTTCCACGCTGAGCTCGCTGTCTTGCAGCCGCGCCTCGACAACCTCTTTAAAGCGGGTGATGAAAAGAGACTCAACAACAGACTCTCCCCCGGCCCCTCCCTGTGAGGGAGGGGGACAATCACTTTCGCTATCGGCAGGACTATCCACTCCCCTCCCTGCAGGGAGGGGCTGGGGGAGAGTCTGCTGTTGGGTTTCTATGTTCCAAAGGTTGTTCACCACGCGCTCGCGCCGCAGGGTGATCTTGCCTTTGTGATACAGGTAGTAGAGGGCAATGACCACCAGCAGCAGAATGATGATGCTGCAGGCCAGGATGCTGATGGTGCGCTGTGTGTCGAGCTGCTGCACGTAGCTGTCGGCCCGCTCGTGCAGGCGATCCAGATAGGCCGTCTGCCGCATGGTCTCTTCGGCTTGCATCTGCAGCACGCGGGCGTTGTCGCTGGTTACGAGTGCCGACATGAGGCGCGACTCCTTCTCGTAGGGCTTGCCTTCGAGAATGTTGACGGCCAGCTCGAGCAAACGGTCGCCGTGGGTGGGATAGATATAGGTGGCGGTGAGCACCGAGTCGCGCACCAGCTGTATGCCGCCGCCTTCGCCTGCCAGACCGTCGATGCCGCAATAGCGGGTGGCTGGCGAGGCAGACAACGCCCTGCGTGCGCCCATAGCCATGCGGTCGTTCTGGCCGAACACGAAGTCAATGCCGCTCAGCGTGCCCTCATATCGCGTCACCGCCTCGTAGGCACTCTCCTCGGTCCAGTCGCCCTGCAGCGTGCCAACCAGCGTGATGCCAGGATGCAGGCTCAGCGCGTCGGCAAAGCCCTTGTGGCGCTCTATGGCCGGCGACGAGCCCTTCAAGCCCATCACCTCGAGCACGGTGCCCGTGCCGTGCAGCTGGCTGGCAACATATTCGCCCATGGTGCGGCCCATCTCGTAGTTGTCAGCACTGATGAAGGCGGTGTATTTCTTCGAGTTGGTCTTGCGCTCGAACACGATGACGGGTATGCCCTTGTCGTAGGCGCGGTCGATGGCAGGCGATATGGTGGCCACCTGGTTGGGTGCCACGATCAGCAGGTCGATGCCCGTGGCCACCAGACTGTCGATCTGCTGCACCTGCCGCTCGTCGCTGTCATAGGCGGCGGCAAAGCGCAGCTCCACGTCGTCGCGGAAGTAGGCTCCCATGCGCAGCTCGTCGTTCTGCTTCTGTCGCCAGATGTCGGCAGAGCATTGCGACACGCCAATAACATACTGACGCTCCTTCTTGTCCACACAACCTTGACAAAGCGCAGCAAGCACTAACCACAATATCATATTGACGAGTCCGTTTGAACGATATTTCATACCATTTGCAACATTTGTTATATCCGCTTTCAGTTTATTGCCTTATCTTTGCACCGTCATCCACACGACTCAATTAATATAAGAGTGTGAGGCCCTGTATCTCTCTTCCAACTTCCGAACAAGTGCTAAATGTATGAGATAGTTGGCGGAAACAGCAGCCCACACTCCATTTGTGGTACTACGTAACGCCTCCCTCGACATCTCTCTTTTTGCACTTGTCCGGAATCGAAAGGGCTTATAGTTCCTATTCTTCTTTCTTTTGGGTGCAAAGATATAACTATTTTCGGAAACAAGCAAATCTTTGGGAAAAGAATCTGCGGAACAATGCCTATATGAGACATTGTTCCGCAGAACAATAAGGTTGCATAGTATGCAACAGGTGGACTATACCTTGATCTCAACCTCAACACCGCTGGGAAGTTCGAGCTTCATCAGGGCGTCGACGGTCTTGGCTGTCGACGAGTAGATGTCGATGAGGCGCTTGTAGTCGCTCAGCTGGAACTGCTCGCGGGCCTTCTTGTTAACGAAAGTAGAGCGGTTGACGGTGTAGATACGCTTGTGGGTGGGAAGGGGGATAGGACCGCTGATGATAGCACCCGTAGCCTTCACGGCCTTCACGATTTTCTCTGCTGACTTGTCGACCAACTTGTGGTCGTAGCTCTTCAGCTTGATACGAATTTTCTGACTCATTGTTTAATGTTTAATTTTTAATATTTAATTTTTTTACTATAGTTTCTGCCGCTAAAGAGTCATTTGCTCAACGGCAGGCTTTCATTTCGGGGTGCAAAGGTACGCATTTTTCCCGTAACCGCCAAACTTTTCCGTCCATTTCTTTGCTGATTTGCAAAATAAGGCAATATTACTACAACTCTTCAGGCAATCAGATATCTCTCAATGGTGCGGGTCGCATGAGAGAAGTTCACACCGACGAGGAATGTTTTCTTCTCGTCAAGTTGGAATTGCAGCGGATAGTCTTTCGACTTGATCTGCTGCAAAGCGTCCTCAGCCGTGCCGTCGAGCTTAAATTCCATGACGTAGCGATAGAGCGGTGTCTCAATGAGCAGGTCAATGCGACCGTCGGAAGTGTGGTATTCGGCGTGGGAGTAGAAGCCCATCATCTTGAACACCACCCACATCATGTTCTGGAAGTGGTTCTCCT
>ERZ842401.4379-NODE-4379-length-16502-cov-7.421110_pt1 | contig 16502 bp, 12 predicted proteins | sample MGYA00521270_ERZ842401 | MGnify/ENA primary metagenome ERZ842401 (study PRJEB31892, sample SAMEA3878208) | bioreactor metagenome | biome: Moose rumen | place: Sweden | collected 2011-10 | study: EMG produced TPA metagenomics assembly of the PRJEB12797 data set...
TTACCCGAAAAGACACCTTCGGCGCCCTGGAAAGCCTTGCTCCGAAGAGCAGGAACGTGGGCTACGTGGCCATCCTCGCCTCGTTCATCATCCTGTCATTCTACAGTGTTGTTGGAGGATGGAGTTTCGACTACCTGATCCGTTCCTGCGCCGGCAGTTTCAGCGGCCTGGGGCCCGACGAGGCAAAGGCGGTGTTCGCATCGATGGGGAGTTCCCCTGTGGAGAGCGTAAGTTGCATGCTCGTGTTCCTCGGCCTTACGGCGATGATAGTCGGTGCCGGAGTCGACAAGGGGATAGGCCTCTTCTCGAAGATATCCATCCCCGTCCTGTTCCTGATGGTAGTGCTGATCGCGATCGTCTCCCTGCGCCTGCCGGGCGCGGAGAAGGGAGTGGAATACCTCGTAAAACCGGACTTCAGCAAGATCGACGGGCCTGCCATCGCCGCCGCCCTCGGCCAGTCCTTCTTCAGCCTGTCGCTTGGCGTCGGCACCATCCTGACTTACTCTTCTTATATGCGCGAAGATGAGAATATCCTCAGCGCAGGAGGATGGACTGCCTTTTTCGACACCCTATTCGCCCTGATTGCGGGCTTCGCGATCATGCCCGCAGTGTTCGCTGCCGGAATCGAGCCCGCGGCTGGTCCTTCGCTGGTGTTCGAAACCTTGCCGGTCATCTTCTCCCGCATGGGAGTGGTGCTGCCGGTAGTCTTCTTCCTGGCCATACTGATAGCCGCACTGAGTTCCTCTATCTCCATGCTGGAGGTGGTGGTTGCCTGGCTCGTGGACCAGAAAGGGATGCGCCGCTCGCATGCCGTACTGGCAGTATTCGGTGCCGCAGCGATTCTTGGCTGTGTATGCGCCGCGGCACCCCGCGTGTTCAGCACCTGCGACTTCATCTCGTCTAACGTGCTGATGATGATCGGCGCCCTTGTCTTCGCCCTCATAGTGGGGTGGAAGATGCCCCGCGCTAAGGTTCTTGAATATGTGCATTTCCGCTTCGTTTACTGGCTCATCCGTTACGCCGCCCCCGTGATGATAGTCGCTATCGCCGTAACGAATCTGCTGTAACGCCATTTGTTGTTGCGCGCCAGTGAATGTGTTGACGCGACAAGACATAATAAATTTGTTATATTTTAGTCTAAAAAGGCGTTATTTTTATCAAAATTGTTATATATTTGCATTATGAACGATGTGGATATAGTTGATATTTACGAAAAATCCAATAACGACCTGGTCGTGGAAACCGGCCGTCGTTTTCGTGATTACCGCCGTGCCCTCCGCCTTACACAAAGGGAAGTTTGTGCGCAAAGCGGAATTTCGATGATGACTTTGAACCGGTTTGAAGGAGGGAAAGGCGGGTCGATAAGTTTTCAGAATCTTGTGGCTTTGTTTCGGGCGATTCAAAGGCTTGAAGATATTGCCGGCTTGCTTCCGGAAATCCCGGAAAGTCTTTATGGAGGCAGGATAAAATGAGGAACAACATAGTATCAGTATTCCTTTGGGGTCGGGAGATCTGCAAATTGGAGTGGCAGGGCGGATATAAACAGGGATTCGGAAAAGTCGGAGCCTTGATTTCATTTCACCCTGACTATTCTAAGTTTGGGTGGAATCTCGACCCTGCAGGCCCTTACAATACAGCATACTACTTTGTTCGGAAAGGCCTGTCCGATTTGTGCCGCGCAGGCGAAGATGAGGGGTTGCCTCGATTCTTGAGCGGATCTTTGCCGGACGACTGGGGCAATAAGGTTTTTTCTTCGTGGGTAGAAAGTAATAAACTGCGCCATTCCGATATTACGGCAGTAGATAAATTGTCCTTTATCGGGAAACGCGGAATGGGAGCGTTAGAGTATGTCCCTCAAACATTTAATGCGCAAAACAACGAAACAATAGTTTTGGAGGAGTTGTATGATCTTGCGCGCGAAATAGAGGAATCCCGTTCAGGGGTGTCGCTGAATCTGGACGAAAAACCCAGGATAAACGACCTTATGTCTGTTGGAATGAGTGCCGGCGGCAAGCATCCGAAAGCGGTAATTGCGATAAACCGCGCAACGGGGGAAGTTCGTTCCGGCCAGGTATTGTTGCCCAAAGAATTCACTCAATACATTTTGAAATTCCGTGACTCCGGCTCTTGGCCCGGACCTGAGGTGGAGTATGTATATTACAATATGGCCAAAGCGGCCGGGATTATGATGGAACACTGCGAATTGCTTGAAGTACAGCAGGTAAAGCATTTCCTTACCGAAAGATTCGATCGCAAGAACGGGCAGAAACAACACACCGCGACGCTTCACGCTCTTATGGGCCAAGTATCTTCGTACGAGGAAATATTCCGACTCTGCCGCAAAATGAGGCTGCCGGCCACAGATATCGAGCAGTTGTTCCGCAGGGCCGTTTTCAACTTTTTGTCTTGTGTATGTGACGACCACGACAAGAATATATCTTTTGTGATGGATGAAAACGGTAAATGGAGATTGTCCCCTGCATACGACGTAACGTTTTCTGCAAATTTGGGGAACCGTTTCATCGATGACAGACATTCTATGACCGTAGGTGGAGCAGATCGTTCAGTTACTGAAGGGAGGTTTCTTCGTCTGGCTGAGGAAAATGACGTAAAAAGAGCATCTGCAATCATCGGCGAGGTTGCAGATGCCGTTGGCAACTTCTCTTCAATTGCTATGCAGACGGGACTTGACGGGAATGTATCCAGGATTATCTTTTCATATATTCAAAGGCAACTGCAGGCGTTGAAATAAATTTCTTATCTTTGCTTTGACATGGCAAAACCCAAGGAAGATACCCCGCTGCTCAAGCAGTATTTCAGCGTGAAGGCGCAGAACCCCGACGCGGTGCTGCTCTTCCGTGTAGGGGATTTCTATGAGTCCTACAGCGACGACGCGCTCATCACCAGCAAGGTGCTGGGGATAGTGCTCACGCGTAAGTCCAACGGCGAGAAGGGCGACACCCCTATGGCGGGCATCCCCTATCACGCCCTGGCGCAGTATCTCCCCAAACTCGTGCGTGCCGGCTACAAAGTTGCCATCTGCGACCAGCTGGAAGACCCAAAGCTTGCCCAGGCGAAGCTGGTCAAACGCGGTGTTACCGAGATACTTACCCCTGGCGTTGCCTTCGGGGAGGGAATGCTCGAGCAGAAGGAGCACAACTGGCTTTGCGGACTTACCTTCGACAATGCCGAGGTCGGCGCCGCCTTCCTCGACGCATCTACAGGAACCTTCCGCGTGGCGCAGGGTTCCTCCGACTATATCTCCACCCTGCTGGCGTCCTTCTCCCCCAAGGAGCTGGTAGTTCAGCGCGACTGCCTCAAGGCCGTCCGCGAGCGCTTCGGCGACTACTACATCACTCCCCTGGAAGAATGGGCATTCGTATATGACTCCGCCGCCGACAAACTGCGCAGCCAGCTTAAGGTAGAATCCCTGAAAGGATTCGGGGTGGAAAACTTCCCCCTGGCCCTCTGCTCCGCCGGGGCCCTCATATATTACCTCGAACAGACGCATCACACAGGCCTGCAGAACATCTGCAGCATCTCCCGTATCGATGAGAGCAAGTTCGTATGGATGGACCGTTTCACCATACGCAATCTGGAGATATTCGCGTCGAACGCGGGCAAGGAGGGCACCAGCCTGGTGGACGTGATCGACCGTTGCTCGTCACCTATGGGCGCGCGTCTGCTGCGGAGCTGGCTGTCGATGCCCATAATGGATCGCGCCGCCCTGAACGCCCGCTATGATGTAGTGCAGTTCTTCTACGACAACGACGGCCCGCTCGACGAAATCCGCCGCCTCATCAGCGACGTGGGCGACCTCGAACGCATCCTCGCACGCGCGGCTACGGGCAAGATTCTGCCCCGCGAGATGATGCAGCTGCGCAGGTCGCTGAGGCAGATGGAACCTGTCAAGGCCCTTTGTTCCGAAACAGGGATCGAGGCCCTCGACAAGTTGATAAAAGGGATGAAGAACTGCGGGAAGCTGCTCTCCCGAATCGAGTCCACCATGGCGGAGGATCCCGCCGCGCAGATAGGCAAGGGCCCCGTCATCGCCCCCGGAGTCGATAAGACACTGGACGAATACCGCGAACTCTCCACCGGCGGCAAGGATTACCTTCTGCAGATGCAGGCCCGCGAGGTGGAGCGCACGGGGATATCCTCTTTGAAAATAGGATACAACAACGTGTTCGGCTACTACCTGGAGGTGCGCAATACCTTCAAGGATCAGGTGCCGCCCGAATGGCACCGCAAGCAGACATTGGTCGGGGCCGAGCGCTATATCACAGAGGAGCTCAAGGAGTATGAACAGAAGATCCTGAGCGCCGAGGGCAGCATCTACGAAATCGAAAGCCGCATCTACGCAGCGCTGATAGCCGAGGTGCAGAAGAGCATACGCGATATCAAGGCCAACTGCGACATCATCTCGCAGCTCGACGTTCTCTCCGGATTTGCCGTGCAGGCCATTGAGCGCAGATACTGCCGTCCCGTGGTGGATTCAGGGAGCGTGCTCGACATCAAGGCCGGACGCCATCCGGTGATCGAAACCCTCATGGCTCCGGGCGAGGAATACGTGCCGAACGACGTACATCTCGACTCATCCGCCACCCAGATAATGATCCTGACCGGTCCGAACATGGCCGGAAAATCCGCCCTCCTGCGGCAGACTGCCCTGATTGTGCTGATGGCGCAGACAGGCTCGTTCGTGCCCGCTGAGAGCGTGCGGATGGGATACTTCGACAAGATATTCACCCGCGTCGGCGCCACCGACAACATCTCCCGTGGCGAATCCACCTTCATGGTGGAGATGCTTGAGACCTCGATGATTATGCACAATCTCTCCGCCCGTTCGCTGGTGCTACTCGACGAGATCGGGCGAGGCACCTCCACCTACGACGGCATGAGCATTGCCCGCGCCCTGGTGGAGTACATCCACAAGTTCGGCAAGGGCGCCAAGACACTCTTCGCAACCCACTATCACGAGCTCAACGACCTCGAAGAGATCTACCCGCGCGTGAAGAACTACCATATCGCGGTGAAGGAGGTCGGGAAGGATGTGATCTTCCTTCGCAAGCTGACCGAGGGTGGCGTGTCGCACAGTTTCGGTATCCACGTTGCGCGTCTGGCCGGAATGCCCCGCGAGATCGTGGAGAGCGCCGAGCGCACCCTGAAGGACCTGGAACGCAAGGAGAACAGCGTGAAGGCCGTGGCCTCCGCGGGAGCGGTGCAGGACGACGGCTCAGTGCAGCTGAATCTCTTCCAACTCGACGATCCCACCCTTTCGGCTCTGCGCTCGCGCCTTGAATCCGCCGATCTTAACAACATGACCCCCATGCAGGCCTTCGACCTCCTGCGGGCGATGAAAGAGGAGATCGGGCTCGATGCGTAGGGTGCTCGTCATAACTTACTACTGGCCTCCGACCGGAGGTTCGGGAGTGCAGCGCTGGCTCAAATTCGCTAAGTACCTGCCTTCCGAGGGATGGCAGCCGGTGATTTACACCCCGTCCAATCCCGAGCAACTTGCTGTGGATGATAGTCTTCTGGCGGAGGTCCCTGCCGGGGCGGAGGTTCTTAAAACCCGCATAGTGGAGCCTTATGCTCTTTATCGCCGGCTGGTGGGAGGCGGCGCTTCGAGGGGTGCCGGGGTCAATCCCATCAATTCCCAGAGGAAGAGCTGGAAACAGCGGCTGATGCTGTGGATACGCAGCAATATCTTCGTGCCGGATCCTCGTTCGGGCTGGGTTCGGCCGTCGGTGAGATATCTGACCCTGTACCTGAAGGAACATCCTGTGGATGTGATAGTTACCACCGGGCCTCCGCAGTCGGTGCATCTGATAGGCCGGGGGCTGCACAGGCGCCTGGGCGTGCCGTGGGTGGCGGATTTCCGCGATCCCTGGACGCGCATGTTCTATTTTGAGAATCTGCCGCTGCTGCCCTGGGTACGGCGCAGGCATTTCCGTCAGGAGCAGTCTGTGCTGGACGAGGCTACAGCAGTGATTGCGGTAACGCCGCGTGTGCAGGCGGATTTCGCTTCGCGGACTTCTACGCCGGTGCATCTTATTACGAACGGCTTCGACGAATCCGATTTTGCTGTGGAATTGACACCCCGCACCGACGGCAAGTTCCGCATCGTGCATACAGGGCTCTTAGCCTCCGACGGCAATCCGCAGGAACTGTGGAAGGCTTTGGCCGGCCTGTGCTCCGAATCTTCCGATTTCGCTCAGCGGCTGGAGATACGTCTTGCGGGCAAGGTGGATCCCGAAATCGTGGATGCGATAGTCGAGGCGGGGCTTGGAGCGCAGTTGAAGTTGCTGGGGTATCTGCCTCACTGCGAGTCTGTTGCCGAGTTGCGCCAGGCCGACATCATTCTGCTGCCGCTGCGGCACGGGGCGGAGTACAGCAAGGTCTATCCCGGAAAGATTTTCGAATGTATGGCGGCGGTCGCATCCCCGTCCGCTGAAACGCCAACGCTCGCGCCCGCCGCCACCATTCTGGGAATCGGCCCCGCCGACAGTGCCGCAGCGGAGCTCCTGGCTGCCACAGGTACGGGCGTGATGATGGACTGGGACGCAGATCCGTCGGAATTCATTCGTGCTGTTGCGGACTCCGGTGCCGCGGCATCTTCCTTTGCTGACGCCGCTATGACCCCAGTTGCTGCCTTCTCCCGCCGCGCACTCACCGTTCGTATGGCCGAACTCCTCGACTCCCTGATTCATTGCCCCGCTGATCCAAGAGATGTAGTGCAACCCCTGGAAATATAGACAGTAAATTTGCTGATACTACTAAAACTTTAGATGATACCAAAAGTAGCACTACATTCACGAGGCCAGGACCTTTTTCCGGAAGTCGCCAATTTTCAGTATAACGAAGATCTTTTTATTCTGACGCTATGCCAAAAAAATCTTTGCGACTGTAGCTCCGCCCATTACTTTCAGACCGCTGCCGTAGAAGGGAGATACTTCATTCTGCAAAAACGTCTAGCTGGTTTCAGTGCCGGACTACTTTAGCAGGTCACGAGACTGTACATTATTCTCAAGCACGGACATCTGGTGAATTGCAATGGAGTTTAGTCTGCGCAGTCTTTCGGATTGTAGTAGTCCATCGTTGATAAAGACCGAATTCAGGTTTTCGAGATTTGAAAGGCAAATAAGTTCATTAATAGATGCATAATCCCGAATATTACCCTTGAGATTAGGATTTGCGTCCCTCCATTCCTTCGCAGTCATACCAAATAAGGCAACGTTGAGCACATCTGCTTCGTTTGCATAAATGATTGAAATTTGCCTTTCTGACACTTCCTGAGGAATTAAGTTATGTTTGATTGCATCCGTGTGGATACGATAATTAATCTTCGTGAGCTCTCGCTTAGCAGTCCATCCAAGTAATTGCTGCTCATCGGTTTTCAAACGCTGGAATTCCTTGACCAAATAAAGCCGGAATTCAACAGAAATCCAGGATGCAAACTCGAAAGCAATATCGGTTTGAGCATATGTTCCCCCATATCGACCAGATTGTGCAATAATCCCGATTGCATTTGTCGACTCAATCCAGCGGGAAGGAGATAGAGTAAAAGCATTCAATCCGGCTTGTTGTCTAAACCCCTCGAATTCGAGGGGGTTAAAATCTGGATTGTATAGAGTCTCCCATATACCGAGGAACTCTATTGTATTGCGATTACGCATCCAGTTGGCAATCACGCCATTAGGATCCATCCAATTCTTTTGGCGGGCTATATCGGTAATACAGATATAGTCAATGCCATCCTTGGACATTGTCTTGATTGTCGTGTCTTTTACAACTATCTCGTTCTTCCTATCCATAGATCACTCATTTTTACAAAGATAGATAAATTGGCATGTTCTTGCAAGTGAAACCATATCCCGTAATGAAGATCTACACTTTCGCACCCATCGCAGCACGTGAGTATCCGACGCTAGCTCTCCTGGATAATTCGTATGGGGCCTGCTTCTGTCTGAATGTCTCGGAAAAGCCATACAGCCCGGAACTGACAATCATTTCAACCTCGTGGTTGAATTATTCCATGCTTAGCAATTATTCGAGTTTATTGTTCCGTGGTGGACACAATTACTAAATATGCGTTTTTATCGGTCGAAGGAATCATGGCCGATCCGGACAGTCGCCAAGGCCCGCTTGGGGGAGTTGAAAAATCTTTGGGAAACTAAATAAAACGCCATTTGACCTGCATATACTATAGTTTTTCTCTGAATTACCGCAGCAGCAACTCTTCGGGCTGCGCGCTGCCGCGAACCCCGTGCCCGAAAACCCGTCAAACCGGTCACGGACAGCCCAAATTTCCGGCAGCGGTGCCCAAAAACCCGCCAAAACGGGCACGGGGGACGTCTCCGTATCGGCTTTCTCCCGCCGCGCACTCACCTCCAGACTGGCTGCACTGCTATCGGCAATTATCAATCAGGCACACCGTAGTGTATAATGCCCCCAAAAGATACTACCTCAGCAACTCCTCCAGCTGCACGCTGCCGGCGGTTTTGTCGTCGCGGTATTTGATGATGACGGGGCAGTAGAGGTGCACTCCGGCCTCGGCGGCGGGGCCCTTGGCGATGGGCTTGCTGCCGCTCACCACAACGGCGTTCTTAGGGACCACTATCCGCCCTTCGGCATTCCGGCGGATGAAATCCCCGTTAACCGCATCGTAAATCGCTGTGGAAGAGGTGATTATCACTCCGCTGGCGATGACTGCGCCTTCCTGCACGATAGTGCCTTCATAGATGCCGCAGTTGCCTCCGACGAAGGCTCCGTCCTCGATGATGGTGGGTGTTGCGCCCGCGGGCTCCAGCACTCCGCCTATCTGGGTGGAAGCCGACACGTGCACGTTCTTGCCCACCTGGGCGCAGGAGCCTATGGTCACGTGCGAATCCACCATCGTTCCAGAATCCACATAGGCGCCCACATTTACGTAGGCCGGAGGCATAATGATGCTGCCGGGCGCCATGTAGGCCCCGCGCCTCACCGCGCTTCCGCCGGGAACCATGCGCACGCCGTCTTCGGGCCTGAACTTGCGCACGGGGAAGGTGTCCTTGTCGATGAAGCCGCCGGGCATCTCCACGATGGCCCCCAGCTTGAATCCTGCGAGAATCACTTCTTTCACCCAGGAATTCACTTTCCAGACGCCGTCCACCTTTTCGGCCACGCGCACTTCGCCCTTCTCCAGGGCATCCATTACTTCGTTAAAACGTTCGATGGAGATCTCGCTCATAGCAGGTACAGTTTCTTAAGGGTTTCTTTCATAATAGTTTCTGTTTCGGCGGTGGCGGTCACCAGCGGCAGACGCAGGCTGTTTTCCATCAGGCCGAGCAGGCCCATCGCAGCCTTTCCGGGGATGGGATTGGGCTCGATGAAGAGGTTTTTGAAGAGCGGGCCGAGTTTCTTGTCGAAGTCCGCCGCCTTGTCGAACTTGCCTTCCTGGGCCGCGTGCACGAAGTCGGCCATAAGCGCGGGAACCACGTTCGAGGCCACGGAGACAACACCGTCCGCCCCGGCTATCATCAGCGCGAGCGTGTCGTCGTCGTTTCCGCTCAGCACCTTGAATCCTTCCGGACGCCCTTCGAGTATCTTGCTGATCTGTTCGAACTTGCCGGAGGCCTCCTTGATGGCCACGATGTTGGGCACGTCGCTCGCCAGGCGGATGGTGGTTTCGGCCTCGATGTTGGAGCCGGTCCGGCCAGGCACGTTGTAGAGGATAATGGGTTTGTCGGTCTCGCCGGCGATGGTCTTGAAGTACTCGTAGATGCCTCTCTGAGGGGGTTTGTTGTAATAGGGGACGACCACCAGGAAGGCATCGGCCTCACTTAGCAGGCGTATGTTGGCGAGGGTGCCGTTCACATTGTTGGTGCCCACTCCCACCACCACCGGCAGGCCGCCGGCATTCTCGCGAGTGCAGCGATAGACATCGAGTTTCTCGGCATCGCTTAAGGTCGGAGTTTCTCCCGTAGTGCCGAGGGGGACGAGGAAATCGATCCCGTATTCTACCTGACGGCGGACGCAGGCGGCCATGGCCTCCAGGTCGGGTTTTCCGTCTTTGAACGGTGTGAACAGCGCTGTTCCGCAACCTTTGAATTCTGTCATAATATCAGGTCTTTGAATTCGTGTACTCCTTTCAGCCCTTCGGTGAGAAGGGCGGCGGCGATGGCTCCTTCGGCGAGGCCCTCGCGCGAAAACGCCTCGTGGGTGAAACTGAGGCGGTCGACGCCGGAAGTGAACTCTACCGTGTGGATGCCCGGCACCTCTCCTTCGCGGATGGAATCTATCTCCGGCTCTTTGCCCAACTCCTTCTTTACCAGCAGACCGAGGCTCTTGGCGGTGCCGCTGGGCGCGTCGAGTTTATGGATGTGATGGGTTTCTGTGATGTGTGGCTCGTATCCGTGGCCCTTCAGCACCTTGGCGGTTTTCTCCACCGCAGCGAACAAGGCGTTCACTCCTATGGAGAAGTTGGATGCGTAGATCATCGGCGTGCCCTGCTTCTCGAACTCTGCGATCACCTCCCTTTCTATGTCGTTCCAGCCGGTAGTGCCTATGACGGCCGCCTTGAAGTTGGTGGCGATGAACTTGTAGTTGGCCCGGAAGGCGGCCGGGGTGGTGAAGTCGATGCACACGCATTCCTTCGCTACGGTGGGAGGCGTCGCGCAGATATCCTCGCTCGCCGCCACCAGCTCGATGCCGTGTTCTTTGAGTTTTTTCTCTATCATATGGCCCATTTTGCCATATCCGCTAATAATTGCTTTCATATCTACAAAAATAGCAAATAATTCCTATAGCATCTTGAAATGTCGCGCTGACGGCCAACTTACTGATTCATAGGTTCTTCCTTGAAACAAATCGGTGAAATTGGGCGATTTGTTTCAAGGAACTCGTTGATAATCACTGAGATGCCTGCCAGGCGATTTTCGCTGTGAGAGCGAGAAAGTCTTCCACCGACAACCTTTCTGCCCGCAGGTCGAAGACCGGATCGGCGATGAACTCCGCATAGTCCGGCGCATTTGGGTTCAGCAGCGGCTTGAGCGCGTTCCGCAGCGTCTTCCGCCGCTGGTTGAAGGCTGTCTTGACCACGGCCTTGAACAGCTTCTCATCGACCACCACTTGATTATCAGCGACTTGCTCGAAATCGTCTGGTACATTTTCACCAGACGGTTTTGCGTAAGTGCTTGATACACAGCGGGGGCTGGCAAGCAGTGCGGTCCGGCTGTTCCTCCGCAGGCGGATGACGGCCGAGCGCACTTTGGGCGGCGGCGCGAAGGCCCCCGGTTCCACTGTGAACAGATATTCTATGTCGTACCACGCCTGGAGCAGCACGCTCAGGATCCCGTAGGTCTTGCTCCCTGGCCCTTCGGCGATGCGTTCCGCCACCTCCTTCTGGATCATGCAGACCACCTCGGGGATGAGGTCGCGGCTGTCCAGGATCTTGAAGAAAATCTGCGAGGAGATGTTGTAGGGGAAGTTGCCTATCACTCGGTAAGGACCCTTGAAGAGATGATCGACATTCAGCTTAAGGTAGTCGGCCAGGAACAGCCGGCCCTGCATGCCATTGAAGTGGGTGAGCAGATAGTTTACCGACTCTTCGTCGAGTTCCACCATTTTGAGGTCAATATCCTCGCGCTGAAGCAGATACTGGGTGAGGACGCCCATCCCGGGCCCGATTTCCAGCACGTCGCGGGTGCCGGACGGCTCCAGGGCGGCGACTATGCGCTGCGCCACACCCTGGTCTACCAGAAAATGCTGCCCTAAGGATTTTTTTGCTCTGACTTCCATTATGGCCACTATTTTGTTATAAATCCCCGAACCGGGGACATGAAAACAATGGCTCCCAACGCCAGGAGGATCAGGACGATAGAGCAAACCCTGGACATCGCTGCTCCGCGCGCATAGGATGCGGGCTCGAAGCGCATCTCCAGTTTATGCTCGCCGGCGGGCACGACCGCACTGCGCAGCACCTCGTCGCTCAAACTCATCTCGAGTTCAGAACCATCCTCCAGCTGCAGTTTCCACCCGGCAGGATACCAGACTTCGCTGAAAACCAGCTTACGCTCGCAGGATGTGGAATATTCGTAGCGCAGGCAGTTGGGGGCGTAGGATGTCATCTGCACGAAGTCGGTGTTGCACTCCGCTTCGGCCGTATCAGGGAGAGGCTCGAACCAGGCGTTCCCGCGGGCATAGGGATATTTGAGCGGGGCGGCCTGCCCGTCCACGATGATGTAACGGCAGTTGAGTTTCGAGAGCCCTTCGAGTTCGGGGAGGGCGGCCTCGGCTTCCTGCACGGAACGGACCCCCTGCAGGGCCTTGCCCAGCTGCGAAATCTCCCCCTGCAGATGGCTTTCGATGTATTCCTGATAGATCTGCAGTTTGGCCGGCGAGTAGCCGCCGATGTTCTTGTGCCAGAAGGAAGGATGCGAGTCGTTGAACACGTTCACGGTGAGGTCCAGCACCCTGTACGAAGGATCGGTGTCCGCCAGGATGGCCTTGTCGGCCGGCCTCTGATTGAACTGCGCCATGAAGTTCTTCGGGGTCACGAAGTCATCAGCGTTCAGATAGCGCTTGCCGACCGCGAACATGTTCACCAGCACAAGGGCGCAGATAGCCAGTGCGGAAATCACCCTTCTTCCGCTGGTGGCGAAGGCGTTGCGATGTTCCTCTGCTGCGTCTGCAGCAGCTTTGGATCCTGGCTGGCATGCCCACCAAAGCAGGGCGGCGGTTGCCAGAATCAGCACGAACGACATAAATGCATCGTGCCGCATCAGCGAAATTCTGTCGGCCACAAGGGCATCCACCAGCACATCCTGCATTCCGGCGTCGGAAGCGCCGCTGAAGTTGCCGGCCAGTCCGGGGAAAAGCCAGAGCAACAGGCAGACTCCGCCGGTGAGAGCGAAGGCGACAAGACCTTTGCGCTTGACTTCGCCCGCGGAGATCTCCCCGCGCACTACGGAGTCGAGGAAGATGAAGCCCAGCAGGGGCACGGTCACTTGCAGGACGCAGAGGGCCATGGATACCGTGCGGAACTTGTTATAGAGGGGTAAGTAGTTGTAGCACAGCTTGGTAAACCATATGAAATGATGTCCGAGCGCGAGGAAGACCGCGAACAGGCTGGCCGCCAGCAGCCACCAGCGTTCCTTGCCTTTGAGACAGAAGAGTCCGAGCAGGAATAGAAAGATGGATATCCCTCCGATGAACATAGGACCTGCGGTGAAGGGCTGGGGTCCCCAGTAGAGAGGAAGTTGCTTGCTGATTTGCTTGAGCCCCGGCTGCCCGGCGCGCTTCAGCAGCTGGTAGGTCTCGCTCTTCGGTCCCAGCGCGCCAGCGGATGCCCCGCCGTTGAAATTGGGGATCATGAGGTTGGGTAGTTCCTCCCAACCGTAACTCCAGGCAGTGGCGTAGTCGAGGTCCAGTCCCTTGGTTTCTCCCGAAGTGGATCCGCCGCGCATGGAGTAGGGGGTGTATTCGAAGGTAGGGAGAAGTTTGGAGGCGTTCGTCCCTATCCCTGCAAGGCCCAGGACCAGCAGCAGCGCCGACACTGCGAAGAATCTCCCCACCGCGCCCCTGCGCTCTTTGTCCGCGACCAGCCAGACGAACACCGTGATTACATAGAATGCGATTATCAGCGCCAGGTAGTAGGATATCTGCGGATGGTTGGCCTTGACCTGGAAGCTGACGGCCAGCCCGAACAGGGCGGATCCCAGCAGGGCCTGCGGCAGTTTACCCGCGACGGCGGATTTGTAGGCGAACACCAGCGCCGCCAGCACCCATGGCATCAGCGCGATAGCCTGCATCTTGGTATTGTGTCCTACCTGGATAATCTGGAAATTGAACGAGCAGAAGGTGATGGCGATGGCACCACCCGCAGCGATCAGGGGATTCACCCCGAATGCCAGCATCAGAAGGAATCCTCCCAGCAGCGACACGAACAGCCAGTTTGCAGGGCGCTTCCCGGCCATCAGGCCCTTGTAGAGAGGCCAGGTCCAGTCGCCTTCGGTGGAGGGATTGATGGATGCAGTGGGCATTCCGCCGAACATCGATTCCGTCCAGGCCGTCTTATCGTCCGGATGAGCTTTGTTCCACTGTGTCATCTCCTCCGCCATACCCCGGTATCCCGAGATATCTGACTGGTTGATGATCTTGCCCCCCAGCACCTGCGGCACAAACCCGTACGCCAGCACCAGAAAACCGAGGATGATTCCTATATAGATTATCAGTTTCTTTTTCATATTCTACAAATTTAACAAAATTCCGCAGGCCCTGTAAGGTGGATGTCGCGGAAGGATGCGGGGCCGGTGATTCGGAAGTCTACGCTGAGTAGATCGCCGCTGCGGGCCTGCAGGCGGATGCTGACGCGCCCGTCTCCGGCGGCGGGGAATGTCGCTGCGAACGCTGCAATCGCGGCAGCCGTGATACCCGTACCGCAGGCCAGCGTCTCACCCTCCACACCCTTCTCGAAGGTGCGTATCTTCAGGGTGCCGTCCGGCATCCGCTGCACAAAATTGATGTTCGCCCCTTCCGGCGCAAACGCCTCGTTCCAACGCAGCGCCTTGCCCTCCTTCTCTATATCGATGGCGTCCACATCCTCCACGAACTTCACGAAATGCCGTGTACCCGTATTCAGGAAATATCCCCCCAGCAGTTCGCTAATTCCATCAACGTCAATCATACCCAGTCTTACGGTCCACTGCTTGCCGCTATCTGGCCGGGAAAGAATCTCTGCCGAATGCAGGCCGTCTGGCGCAAGGAAGCGGTAATGCCCAGGCTCCGAAGGGGTTATGCCGAGCCAGTCGGCGAAAGCCACTATACAGCGACCGCCGTTCCCGCACATCATTCCGCCAGAGCCATCAGGGTTGTAGAATTCCATCCGGAAATCCGCATGTGACCCTTCCTCAATGGCGCTCGCCCCCAAATCCAGAATCATCAGCCCATCCGTCCGGAACTCTCCGCACAACTCCCGAATGCGCTCCGCCTGCCGGAAATCTCCCATCTCCTTCCCGCGCCCGTCCAGCACGACGAAATCATTCCCCGCACCGGACATCTTATGTATTCTTATTCCTGGCATTTATCTGTCTGTGTATCAATGTTTTCCTTAAAACAAATCGTCATTTTTCGCCGATTTGTTTTCAACAACAGATTGTCTATCAATAAGTTGGCCGCCAGGCATGGCTTTTCGGATCTCCGAGGCCAGCAGCTTTACCCCCGCCTCCATCCGCTCGCGGGCCAGATAGGAGAAATTAAGGCGCATGGTGTTGCGGTGGCTGCCGTCCAGGTAGAAGAACGACCCTGCTACGTAGGCCACGCCGGCGGCAAGGGCGGAGTCGTACATCGCCACCGTATCGACACCTTCCGGCAAAGTCACCCACAGGAAGAGACCGCCGTCGGGATGAGTCCAGCTGACCCCTGCGGGCATATACTTCTCCAGCAGGGAGAGCATATAGTCCCGCTTGCCGCGATAGAGCGATATGCTCCGTTTAAGGTTGCGGTCCAACGCCCCGCTGCTCAAAAACTCCGCAGCGAGATACTGGTCGAAAACGGGCGGACAGAGGTCCAGGGCCTGCTTGCATACGAAGATCTGCTCCAGCAGCGAGGGCTCGGCGATGATCCAGCCGAGACGGAATCCAGGGGCGAAGATCTTGGAGAAACTGCCCAGGTGCAGGGTGCGTTCGGGGGCCATCGAATAGATCGTGGGGATGTCGGAGCCGCTGTAGCGGAGTTCGCGGTAGGGGCTGTCTTCGACGATCAGCAGGTCTTTGCGGCGTGCAAAATCCACCAGCGCCTGCCGTTCCTCCAGCGTCATTGTAATTCCGGAAGGATTGCAGAAGTCCGGTACGATGTAGATCAGTTTTGCCTTACTGCTATCCGGCAGTCTGCCGGACAGCGGCTGGACGCAAGCTCTATACGCTTTGAATGACTGCAGGGCTCCGAGGTAGGCCGGATTGGTGGTGAGCACCACGTCGCCCGGATTAAGGAACACACGGGCGCAGACGTCGATACCCTGCTGGCTCGAGGTGGTAATCTGAACACGCTCAACAGGCACACCATAGCGCGAAGAGATAATCTCCCGCAACTCCGGAACACCCTGGGTGCCGCCGTATTGCAAGGCCTTCGCCCCGTACTTTTCCACCACGCGCCTTGTCAGCTCCTCCATCTCCCCGAGAGGGAAAGTGGAAGCGTCGGGATAGCCTCCCGCGAAGGAGTAGATCGACGCGAGGTCCACCTTGCGGAAGATCTCGCGCACGGGGGAGCGCATGAACGACGGCACGTCGTCGGAAAAGAATCGTGAGTAGTCCATTACTTCCTGGTAATCTTCGCGCCGAGGGCGTTGAGGCGGCCGTCGATGTCTTCGTAGCCGCGGTCGATCTGTTCGATGTTGTCGATCTCCGACACTCCGTTGGCGCTCATCGCGGCCAGTAGCATGGCTATACCCGCACGGATATCCGGCGAGGTCATGCGGTTCGCGCGCAGCCGGAACTTGTGGTCGTGCCCGATGACGACGGCGC
>ERZ842401.4380-NODE-4380-length-16502-cov-5.457287_pt1 | contig 16502 bp, 15 predicted proteins | sample MGYA00521270_ERZ842401 | MGnify/ENA primary metagenome ERZ842401 (study PRJEB31892, sample SAMEA3878208) | bioreactor metagenome | biome: Moose rumen | place: Sweden | collected 2011-10 | study: EMG produced TPA metagenomics assembly of the PRJEB12797 data set...
ATACGGGTCAGCCTGTGTGCCGCTGCCTGCGGCACCACCTGATGGGGTGGGGGTGTCACCACCTGATGCGGTCTGGCCATTCAGCGAGTAAATGTAGCTCTTGTTGGCAGATGTTTCGGGGGTGTTGCCCTTGTAATTGATGACCTTGCCACAGATAACAACCTCGTCACCGACTTTGGGAGTAGTGCCTTCGGTATATTTCACGTTTCCGAGATATAGGGTACGGAAAACGTAGAACTGCTCGCTGTCTTCGGTTCCGTCTTCGGAAATATAGAATGAAGCGTTGCCGTATTGGGAACTGAACTCACCATTATTGGCATACTTCACGATTTTGCCCTTAATGTAGATATCCTCAGACGACTCAGTGTCAGCGCCCAGAGCAGTAATATACTGGTTAGCTGCGGTGGCATTGAATGGGTCAGCCTGTGTGCCGCTGCCCTTAGCCACTCCTGTGCTGCCGCCAGTGTCACCCTGTCCGTTCAGCACAACGATATAGTTGTTGCTCTGATACTCGATGGTCCCGTTGTAGTTGGTAATCTTGCCGCAAACCGTCACCTCGTCGCCAACCTTCAGGTCGTTGGCAGAAGTGAACTTGGCCTTGTTCAGTCCCAGACCACTGTAGACATAGAAGCTGTTACTGTTGCCGTCCTTGTCATCGGAGATGTAGTAGCTGATGCTGCTATACTTGTCACTGAAGGTTCCAACCTTGGTCACATAGCCCTTGGCATAATATTCGGTGGTTGTGGTGGAACCGCTGGCCAGCGTACTGGTAGCCTCGATGATGCCTGCCACGTTGTACGGGTCTGCCTTGGTGCCACTGCCTGCAGGTGTTGCGATGGGCGGCACGTCATCGTCAGCCAGTGTGGTGGGGCGGATGTCATTGGCGGTGCGCATAAGAATCTGCCAAGTGTCATTATAGCGAGTTGCTACGCCAGTGATGTCTACACGGCCCGATGGCAGCACTTGCTTGGCAAAGTCTGCATAGGTGCTGGTGCGTACCACGACATCGCTCAGCCCCTTGATGTTGCGGTTGGCGCAGTTGGCCAACAGTGTGACGCTGCCGTCAGTGGGTGCAAAGACTGCAGTGCCGTCGGCTTCCTTCAGCTCTACGCCCTTCAGCGTGATGAGCTTGCCGCAGTCTTGGGCAATGTCGAGCGTGTTGAAGTTCCACTTCACCTCAACGGGCGATACTGTGAGACCGCTGATGGGAGGAATCAACTTGTAGTGCAGCTGCCAGAGGTAGCGGCTCATGCGGCCCACCTGCGGGGTGGCACCTTCCTTGTTCGGATTGGTATAGGTGGTACCTATCTGCGGCTGCTTGCCGTAGCCACCTACATAGAGGTCCTGTAGCTCAATGAGCACACACTGGCCCACACTAAAGGGACCGTAGAGACCGCTCTGCGAAATGCTGATGGCGATGGCACCTGTCTGGTCCTGCACGTAGATGGCATTGTAGATGTTGCCACCTTCGTCGTTGCCGACCACGATACCCTTGATTTGCATCGGGTCCTTGACCTGTCGGAGGCTGTTGTTGTTGATTTCATTGCTGTAGAGCGCCTTCACCTCGGCAATCGTCTTGACATTGGTCTCTGCTATGTACTGGTTACCATAGGCGGCCATCCCAGTTTCCGTGTCGGGCGCATTCCAGTCGCTGTCCATGCACGATGTGGCCAGTCCGAAGGCTGCCAGTGCAAAGAGAATATATTTTGTAGTCTTCATAGATTCGTCCGTTTTTTAGAATTTATAAGCGATGTTCAGCATACCGTTGATTCCGTAGGCATAGTACTTCATCGGGTTGCGGTCGAATTTGTAAACGCGGGCGTTGCCCACGGTTTCTGATGTCACCGTGCCCTGCTCGTCTCTGGTCTGTGTAACCGAGTAGTTGCTGCGGCTCTGCTCGTAGCCGCCAGTCACCATCTTCTGGTTGTTCAGCACGTTGGTCAGCATGAGGTTCACCGAGAGTGAGCCTTTCTTCAGGTAGACGCTGCGGCCAATAGAGAGGTCGAGCATGAATCCGCCGTGGCCCTTCTCCTGTGCAATGGCGTCGGAAATGATGGCTTTGTCGCCGTTCTCCAGTGTCTCGAACACCTTTTCTGCCTTGATGCCGCTGTTCTCGTACATCTTCTGGCGGTTCACCAGCGTGTTGCCGTAGCGGTAGCTGGGTGAGTAGCTGAGGTAGATGCGGTCATAGTAGTTGCCCATCACGTCGATGAACCAGCCGTGCGAGTGGTAGCTCAGCGTCAGGTTCAGTGCGGTGAGCGGCGTTCCAGACTCGCGCATGTTCTTATTATATACTATGTCACCATGGTACTTACCTTCCGTAGAGTTCATGTAGACGACATTGGCATTGTTCAGGTTCTTAGCCTCGCTGATGGTACCGAGCGTCTTGATGTTGAAGGCAGAGTTGACTTTGAAGTTCAGACCCCACTCCACACCGTAGTAGGCTTTCTTGATGCCCGTCATGGAGACATAGGAGAACGAGTTGATGTCATCGTAGAAGAAGTTCTGCCACTCGGTGACATCAGACAGATGGCTGTAATAGCCATTGATGTTGGCCTTCAGCCAAGAGGTCTCAAACTGGTAGCCTAACTCAGAGCTGAACACTTTCTCGTTTTTCAGGTTGTGTACAAAGTCGTTGTTCACCTCAGGTGACACGAAAGCAGTCTGTGCCTGTGGGGCTTTCAGCTCATAACCAACACCCACCATGACGGTGTTGCCTGCTCCCAGATTGTAGGTCAAGCCGGCCTTGGCACCGCCTTCGAGGAAGCGACTCGTTCCGCTCTTGCCGTAAGAGGGAATGCCCAGCGACTCAGCCACACCGTTGCGCATCTTACCATCGCGCTGCATGGACACGCTGCCCACGCGGCCAGCCACGAAGGTGGCCATACGATTCTTCGAGTATTTCAGCGAGGTCCAGGCCTGAGCCTTGTTCACGAAGATGTTATAGTCGTAGCCGAACATGTCGCCTTCGCCGACCATCCCGTTCTGATTGTTCATGTCGTAGTACACGTGACTGTCGCCCATGGCGTAGTTGCCCAGTGCATAGGTGTTGTAGTTATGGAAACTGGTAGCTCCCATCAGGTCTTCCATGGTCTGGTAGTGCATGCCCTTGTTGGTGGCTAATTGGAAGCCCAGGTTCCACTGGGTGTTCTTGTTGAGGCTGGTCTTATAGGTCGAAGCCAGTGTCAGGTTCAGGTTGTCATTGTGCTTGGCCTGAATGTAATACATGGCATCGCCCCCTGCAGCAGCACGCTGCTGGTTGGCATAGTAGAGAGCATCGAAATCAATCTGGCGGTTCTGCTTGCTGCCCATGAGGAAAGTGCGGGCGCGGTAGAAGTCGTAGTAGCCTGCCTCTGTGCGGCCAACCTTGTCGTCGTCATACCACACATCATAGTAGCTGGACGGCAGGTTCTTCCAGTAGTCGGCCTGTGGCTTCTCTGTGTCGTTGTAGTTCAGGCGCGTGTTCTTGTACATGGAGTAGCGGCCGGTCAGGGTGGTGGTCAGCTTCGACTGGTCGTTGATGTTCCAGTCCCATGTCAGCAATAGTGTCGGGGCGAAGTCGTTGACCACGCGTGAGCTGCGTTTCTTGCCGTTCTGATAGCCCCAATAGGGGTTGTAGTAGCGGTCGTTGGCCAGCCAGTACATCTCGTCGGTAGAGGCACCTTGTGATGCACGTTCCGTGGGATTACCCCAAGTGACGATGGAAAGCGAGTGGTTGTCGTTCAGCTTTTTCTCGGCACCGAGGAAGTAGCTGAGCGAGTTGTAGAATGTACCGTCAACATAAGAGGTCTCCATGTTGGCCCAACGATAAGTGACGTTGGCTGAGAAAGCCCAACCGTCAGGGCGCAGACCGCTGTTGTAGGTGTACATGGCACGTACGGTATAGTTGCGGTTGGCACCGCTCAGCGTGACGCGCTGGCCGGTAGGCATGTGGCTGGGGCGGAAGTCGTAGTTGTTGGAGCCGCCCATGGCCGACATCGAGAAGTTGTTGACCTCGAAGGGCAGTGAGTTCTCCACACCACGTGTCTGCTGGTTCAGTCCGCCCACTAATGAGTAGCGGAACTGGCCCGACTCCATGTCGTTCATCGGGGCACCGTTGATGTAAATCTCGTTGTACTTTTGGTTGAAGGCACGGTAGCGGAAGCGTGCGGGACTGAACAGGTAGCCCACTTGTGAGGCATAGATGTTCTGGTTCGACGAGATGATGGTCACGTTCTGGGCCATGTCATCGTCCTCGCCCAACTGGGCTTCCGTAAAGGTGAAGGCCTGCTCGCTGGTAATGGCGTTCTGGCCGTCGTCTTGATTGGGGGCTTCCTGTAGGGAAACCTTGCCACCAGGCTTGACAGTCTGTGGCAGATAGCCGATGTAGCTAATCGTCACCTTCGACCCCTTGGGGGCGGCAATGCGGTAGAAACCGTTCGGGTCAGTTGTCACTGAGGTGGTGGTTCCGTCTATGGTAACCGTTGCACCGATGACAGGATTGCCTGACTCGTCAGTGACCTGACCGGTCACCGTCTGGGAGAATGCCGAAGATGCGAAGCACAAGGCTATCACAATTAGTTTCAGCTTTGTCTGCATAGGTTTAATTTTATTAATGAATTCATTTGTTGGATGCAAAGATAGCGAATAAAATGTAAAAATCGGTATATTTTCGTATCTTTTTTCAAAAAAATTGCGATAATCTCGAAAATTATGACTATCTTCGCAACAAAAATCTGAAACTATTATGAAGAAACTAACATTTATCACTACGTTGCTGCTCCTGATCGGGGTGGGTAACATGCAAGCTCAGGGCCGAAAGCTCAGTGCCTATGCTATTGGATTCTACAATCTGGAGAACCTTTTTGACACCGAACATGATGAGGGTCACAACGACTATGAGTATCTGCCTGACGGGCGTAACAAGTGGACAGATATGAAATACTCCCACAAGTTGCGCAACATGGCGCGCGTGCTCTCGGAAATGGGCACCGACAAGCTGCCTTATGGCTGTGCTGCCATTGGTGTGTCCGAGGTGGAGAACGCTCGTTGCCTGACCGACCTGTGCAATCAGGAGCCTCTGAAAGCCCGCAATTTTCAGTTCTGCCACATAGAGGGCCCCGACCAGCGTGGTGTTGACTGTGCATTGCTCTACAATCCAGCCCAGTTCACAGTGCGCGATGTCAAGCTCGTACCCTACGTCTATAAGTTGCCAGAGGACAGTCTGCGTGCCACTCGCGGCTTCTTGGTGGTGAGCGGCACATTGGCTGGCGAGCACGTAACGATAGTTGTCAATCACCTGCCCTCACGTTTCGCCAACAGTTTCTACCGTGAGGAGGGTGGTGCCCAGCTGCGCGTCGTCAAGGACTCGCTGCAGAAGGATGACCCCAATGTGAAGCTGTTCATCATGGGTGATATGAACGATGACCCGCGCGACCCCTCTATGTCTGTGGCTTTGGGGGCCCGTCGTGACATGAGTGAGGTGGAGGCTGGCGGTCTCTACAATCCCTGGTGGAAGATACATGACAGTGGTACGGGTACCTTAATGTATAATGGGGCTTGGAACCTGTTTGACCAAATCATCCTGTCGCGCAATCTGCTGGACATTGATGGTAAGAAAGAGTATAAGACGCTCACCTTGTTCCAGCCGCAGATTTTCCGTCGTGACTACCTGTTCCAGCAGGAAGGCAAGTATAAAGGCAACACGTTGCGCACCCATGCCGGCGGCGTATGGCTTGACGGCTATAGCGACCACCTGCCTACACTGGTCTATCTGGTAAAGGCACAACAATGATGAAGTTGGAGGGATTGACAAATAGTAAATCTGTAAAGAGTTAAGTAACAAGATGACTATTATAGGAATAGCAGGTGGTACAGGCTCTGGAAAGACCACCGTTGTCAAGAAAATAGCCAAGGTGCTGCCGCCGCATTGTGCAGCAGTCATTCCGTTGGACTCGTACTATAATGACACCACGGGGCTGACCGATGAAGAACGTCGTGCCATCAACTTCGACCATCCCGATGCCTTTGACTGGAAATTGTTGACAGAGCATATAAAAATGCTGAAAAACGGAGAGGCTATCGAACAGCCCACCTATTCGTATATCATCTCCAACCGCTTGCCGGAAACCATCCACGTTGAACCCAAGCCTGTCATCATTCTGGAGGGCATTATGACGTTGCACTACAAGAAGCTGCGTGATATGATGGACCTGAAAATCTTCGTGGATACTGACGATGACGTGCGCCTGATTCGCAACATCCGTCGTGATGTGGTGGAGCGTGGCCGTACCGTAGACATGGTGCTTGACCGCTACGAGAAAGTGCTGAAACCCATGCACGAACAGTTCATCGAGCCGACCAAGAAGTTTGCCGACCTGATTATACCTTGGGGACATGAGAACAAGACAGGCATTCACATCCTGAAAGCCTATATCGAAGGCATCGTCACCAACGTGTGAGTACCGTTTCGGACCATCTGACATAAGAAACCCGCTAAAAATAGGCGGGTTTTCTTTTGGGTATAGAAGATTTTTTGTACCTTTGCACCCAAATTCAAAAACATAAAGAGCATCATGAATAAACAGATGAATTATCTCGACAGAAATGAATTTAACTTTGAGCCAAGCCAGAAAGTGGTGGACGCTATCAAGAATTTTGACCCCAAGGACTTGTGTTTCTATACCCGTATCTATGATCAGGGCAAAAAGAGTGTCATTTCCGTCCGCGTGAGCGAAATCTATGGAGTGCCTGAAGAACAGGTGTTGCTGACCTATGGTGGTGAGGATATGCTGAAAAATGCCATCCATTACTTCTTGATGAAGGGCGACAACAAGAAGATTCTTATCCCCGAGTTCTCGTGGTGGTACTATAACCGCGTAGCCAGCGAGTGTGGAGGAACGTTCGAGATGTATCCCCTGCACGAGCAGGAAGACACCTTTGCCTATGATGTGGCAGAGGTGACAGAGTACACCAACCGTGTGCACCCCCGCATGCTGTTGCTGGCCTCTCCCAACAATCCTACGGGCAACAGCCTCACCTCAGAGGAGATTGGCCGTATCATGGAAAACATCCCCTCGGACACAATGGTGCTCATAGACGAGGCTTATGCCAGCTTCATCACGAGCGACACCGACTATATCGCTCCCTTGGTGAACAAGTACGAAAACCTGATCATTTCCCGTACTTTGTCTAAGTTTTATGGACTGCCCGGTCTGCGTTGTGGATTTGGTTTCATAGGCAAGGGCCATGACCAGTTCATTAGCTATGTCAACAAGTATCTTGGCTATAACCGTTTCTCGGAGGCAGTGGCGCTGGCTGCCTTGGATAGTGATGAGCACTATCGCCGGGTGGCCGATGACATGGAGTGGGGACGTCAGTTGTATAAGAAGGAATTGGGTAACTTGCCTGGTTTCAAGGTGTATAAGTCTGTGGCCAACTTCATCTTGATTAAGTATCCTGTTGAAATCAAGGAGGAGCTGATGGAGGCTCTGAAGATTCAGGACTATAAGATTAAGTTTATGGGCGACAAGGGTCTGGAGTCATGCCTGCGCATTACATTGGGGCGTAAGGAACAGACGCAGACCGTTGTTGACACCATCTTAAAAATTGTCAAGAAATGATAGGGGTAATATTGGCAGCGGGCATGGCCAAGCGCCTTCGTCCGCTGACCGACACCAAGCCTAAGTGCTTGCTGAAGGTTGGTGAGCGCACGCTATTGGAGCGCACCGTCCGGGCTATGCAGCAGGCAGGCATCACTGAGTTTGTGGTGGTGACAGGCTATTGCGCAGACCAAATCCGTGATTTCCTCACTTCTTACTTCTCGTCTCTCACCTCTAAGATTACCTTCCTCCACAATGCCGATTATGAGCATAACAACAATATCTATTCGTTGTGGATGGCAGGACAAGTGGTTCGTGGGCGTGAGTTCCTGCTGATGGATAGCGACATACTTTGTGACCCTGCAGCAGTGGCACGCATTGCCAGTGAGCCAGGGTCTGCCTTGGCATTGAACCGCCATGAGTGTGGCGAGGAGGAAATCAAGGTTATAGTAGACACCGATGGGCGCATCACAGAAATCAGCAAGGTATGCAGCATTAAGGATGCGATTGGTGAGTCGGTGGGTATAGAGAAGATGACGGCAGACTATAGTGAGGCCCTCTATCGCGAACTTGACCAGATGATAGAGCGGGAAGGTCTGATAGATGTCTTCTACGAGCGAGCCTTCGAACGGCTCATACCCCAAGGGCATACCTTCAAGGTGGTTGACACAACAGCCTATTTCTCTTATGAGCTTGATACACCTGAGGACTTTGAACGTGCTCAGGCATTAATGCCTAAAGAACTGTTATAAGAATTAAGGACAAGAAATGGATAAAAATTTTGCCGCAACATTAAAGTCCTCTGAGACAGAAGATTGGCTGGATTTACACGTTATCAGGCCTTTCTGCTACTATTTGGCTGTAGCTTTCAACAAGATGGATGTGCATCCAAATACCGTCACCATCTGGTCCATGATCATCGGTGCTGCCAGTGCCGTGTTCTTCGGCTGTGGCAGCTTCTATTATTCTGGTGCTTGGGGCCTTTGCATGAATCTCATCGCCATCCTGTTGTTGATGGTGGCAGATATCTTCGATTGCACAGATGGCCAACTGGCTCGCCTGTCAGGTAAGAAAAGCCGTTTGGGGCGTATCCTTGACGGAGTGGCAGGGTTTGCGTGGTTTGTTCCCATCTATCATGTTTTGGTTTGGCGTTTTTATCAGCATCACACTCTTGAGTTTTCTTGGTTGGGCATTGAGGATACGCCTCAGAATGCCTTGATAGCTACTGCCGTAGTGTATGTGCTGGGACTTATCTCTGGCATTGCAGGACTGGCAGGCCAACAGCGCTTGGCAGACTATTATATTCAGGTGCATCTGTTTTTCTTGAAAGGCGAGAAGGGTAGTGAACTTGATAACTCTGTTCGCCAACAGGAAATCTACAATCAGATGGATCAGACGACTCCGTGGGTGGAACGCTACTTTCAGAAGTCATACATTGACTATACAAAGAAGCAGGAGGCAGCAACTCCCCAGTTCCAACAGCTTCTGGCCCGTTTGCGTGAGAAGTTTGGCAGCACAGACCATATTCCTGACGAGGTGCGACAGGAGTTCCTGCGCAATTCACGGCCCGTCATTACGTGGAATGGTCTGCTAACTTTCAATTTCCGCTCTTTCTGGCTTTTCCTGTTCTGTCTGCTTGATATTCCTGCTTGCAATTTCCTGTTCGAGATTTTTGCAATGGGTCTGCTCTGTTGGTATGTCAATCATCGCCATGAGTCTTTCTGTAAGCGCATAGCCTCTCACCTTTAATTCCCCTTTCTCTGATTTCATGACCTGGACCAAGCAAAGGCTTAATAACCTGTTTTTCTTCCTCGGTGTCGCAGCCGTGGTTGTGATGTTGTTCACCTTTGACGTCAGTTTTGTTGAATTATGGCAGCATCTGTGTCATGCAGGCTATTGGCTCATACCCATTATCGGGGTGTGGATATTCGTCTATGGGCTGAATGCCTGGTCGTGGTGGTGTATCATCAGAGGCAACTTGGGTGCCCCAGTGCCTGTCAGCTTCTGGCGTATCTATAAGTTGACAATCACAGGCTATGCCCTCAATTACGCAACGCCTGTTGGTGGGTTGGGTGGAGAGCCCTATCGCATTATGGAGTTGTCGAAGCACATTGATAAGCAACATGCCACATCGTCGGTCATCCTATATGCCATGATGCACTTTTTCGGCCATTTCTGGTTCTGGTTTGTCTCCATCTTTATCTATCTGGCATTGGCTGCTGTTGGTGACTTACCACTTACCACTGCCATAGGCATCATTCTTGGCGTCATCATAGCTTTTTGCCTGTTGGCATTCTATATTTTCTCAAAAGGCTATCGTAATGGCTTGGTGGTCAAGACAATTCGCTGGATAGGAAAGATACCGGGATTGCGGGGGTGGAGCAGTCGTTTTTCGCAACGCCACGCAGAGGCACTGCATAATATTGACACACAGATAGCCTCCTTGCACGGGCAAGACAAGCGGGCATTCTATGGCAGCCTGTTTCTGGAGTTTTTTTCGCGCGTGGTGCAGAGTTCAGAAGTGCTGTTCATGTTGATGTTGTTTGGCATCGACAATGGGGGCGGTTTGTCTGGGTTGCTGATAACCTATCTGCACTCTATCCTCATCGTTGCTTTCACCACGCTGTTTGCTAATCTGATAGGCTTCCTCCCCATGCAGTTAGGTGTCCAAGAGGGTGGCTTTGTCTTGTCCATAGCAGCCCTTGGCCTGTCCGCTGCTCTTGGCATCTTTGTTAGCATTATTTGCCGTGTACGTGAGATTTTCTGGATTATTATTGGTATTCTTCTGATGAGGATTGATAAACCTGAATCTCAGAGTTAGACATCTCGCTAACTTCGTTTGCCTTCGTTGTCATTTCCGAACTGATTTCCTCTGCGACATTGTTCTCCTCTGTTTGCCGCTGCAGGGCCTCCCGTTGGCGGTCGGCTTGTTTGCGTATGCTGCGAATCTTCAGCGCATTAATGAGTTCCGTCACACCGTAAAGCAGTGAGCACCAGCCCAAGATGAGCAGGGGCAATTCGGCTGACTCCATAGGCTTCAGCACCACAAAAAGGCCAGTTAGCAGAATCAGTGAAGGAGCCACCCAGAATCCGAAGGGTACGCTGCCCAACCGACGGGCAGCAACGAGGCTTATCAGTTGGTTCACCCCGCCTAATATCATGATGGCACCAAGAATGTACATCAGTCCGTGAACAAACACGCCTGGTGTCAGGGCCAGTGTCAGGCCAAGGATGATGCTACCCACGCCGACGATGGGGAATGTGGGCTGTCCGCCAGTAATGACGTGCCCCTCCTGATCAGTTATCGTATATTCACTAACATGTTTACGTGCATTCAAATAGGCAATCATGGCTATGATGCCAGAAATGAGAAACAGCACGCCGATGGCAATGGTCAGCCATGTCACGCCGTCGTCAGGATACTTAATGAGAAGTACGCCCACCACGATGGCTGTCAGTGCACGGAAAATGGAACTCTGGAATATTTTCATAACGCTTTACTTTACAATTGTGCTGCAAAGATAATCATTCCTTTCGAATTATCCAAATGCATAGCCGATTTTCTTGTGTCCTGGCTTTTTGCCCTTGCGTGGAAATGCTCAAATAAATTTGGCTTTTTTCTTGTTTTTTGCTATCTTTGCACCAATGAATACAATAATATCTTTGGTGCGTCACGGTGAGACCGTGGATAATGCACGGCAGGTGATGCAGGGGCAGACGCAAGGCAATCTGAACGAGCGGGGTAGGGAACAGGCTCGGCAGGTGGCAGAACGGCTGAAGGATGAGCAAGTGGATGCCGTGGTAAGCAGTGATTTGCAGAGGGCGATACAGACGGCAGAGATTATAGCTGCACCGCATGGGCTGCCAGTGGAAACGACCGTATTGTTGCGTGAACGTGACTGGGGCTCGTTCACGGGACGTTATATCCCAGACTTGCGGGGAGAGGTGTGGCCAAATGATATAGAAACGGAGGAGGCTTTGCTGTTGCGGGCGCGTTCTTTCTTGCAATATATAACGGCCACCTACCCAGGGAAAAAGGTGGTGGCCGTTGGTCATGGAATTATCAACAAGGCAATCCTGGCAGTGTGGGCTGGTTGCCCGATGCGTGAGGTTCAGCGCATGATGAATGCAGAGGTGCGCGTCTTAACGACGTCCGCCGAACGAGCGGCCTCCGCTACTGTGGCTGCTGCCACTCCCGTTGCTATGGCTGCTACCGACACTGCTGCCGCGGGAGATGCCACTGCCGAATGAGGTACTGCCACTTCCAAACCTTCTGTTGCTTTGGGGCGTTGTGGTAGAGGGCGTGGTGTTGTGTTCACGCGTATTGCCAAACGACTCGTGGCTTCTGTAAGTTCCGTGATGATTATTTCCAAATCCACGATTTCCATTTACAGTAGTGCGTGTCGAACTGTTGCGGTTGCCACCGAAATGGCCTCTGCTGCGTGCGTCTTGGACTTGGTGGTTGCGGAAGTCGCCACGGTTCCAGCGGTCCAGCATGCCAAAGTGTGAGCGGCCTGCTGTAGGTGCGGGACGGTAATGGTCGCGACGGGCGTAGTAGTAGCCATGTCCACCGACAGCGTGCCATGCATGTCCGCCACGATAGGAGGCATAGAACACGGGGCGTCCGAAATAGAAGTAGTCACGATGCGGATAGCGGGCGTAGATGCCGAAGTGCCAGAATCCGTCGCGCCAGTAGAGAGGACGATAAAAATAGGTGGCGGCACGGAAGGCATTCCACTGCCAGTCGAACAGAATGTACGACATGTCCAAGTTACGGCGCTCCCAGTAGGTGCTGTACACGTCGTCATAGCTGGTGACTCCCATCAAGTAGTCGAGGTTGATTTCATAGGCAGCCTCATACTGCTCGTCGGTCAGGTTCAGCTCGTAGGCCATCTTGTCGGTCAGGAACAGGGCCTCATTGCGTGCCTGTTCGTAGCTCATTGCGTTACTCGTTGCTGCAAAGGTCAGCATTGAAATGAGGGCTATCATCAAGCGCTTTGTATTCGAAATTGTTCTCTTCATAGTCGTATATGTTTTAGTTGGTTTGACTTGTTGTTACTTAATCACGGTGCAAAATTATAAAGAAAAGCGGGGCAGGACAAAGGATTTTCCCTAAACGCTGAGGGGAATTTCCCTATAAAAGCAATGGCGTATGAGAAAAATTTCGTACCTTTGCAGCCTCAATGAGGCGTATTTCAGTGATATTGACGCTTTTGTACTGTCTGTTTACTTATGCCCAGCATGGACATTCACTGACGGACAGCCTGCATTACCATGTGGCAATGCAGACAACCCTGTCGACGGGCGACCATACGCCATTATGGCTTAGCGCCAACCGCTATGGGCTCAGTTCGCTAAAAACGTCGAATGGCTATCTGCGTGCTGCCGTCAACCGGCCTATAGAGCGTGATTCTGCCCGACAATGGGGGCTTGGCTATGGTATGGACGTGGCTGTACCGTTTGGCTTTACCAGTCATTTTGTCGTGCAGCAGGCCTATGCCGAGTTGCGTTGGCAGCATGGGTTGTTGACTGTTGGCAGCCGTGAATATCCGATGGAACTGAAAAATCAGGAGTTGAGCAGCGGCTCACAGACTTTCGGCATCAATGCACGTCCCATCCCTCAGGCCCGTCTGGCATTGCCAGACTACTGGGCGATCCCCCATACTAAGAACTGGCTGGCCATCAAAGGACATGTGGCCTATGGCATGATGACCGATGACCGTTGGCAGCGAGACTTTACCCAGCGGCAGACCCGCTATGTGGAGAATGGGCTCTATCACGGAAAGGCAGGCTATCTGCGCATAGGCCCGAAAAACATTACGATGGAGGTTGGCTTGGAAATGGCTTGCCAGTTTGGAGGAACGTCCTATAGCGGGCAGCATGTCATTGAGAATAATTCTAATCTGAAAGCTTTTTTCAATGCCTTCATCCCTGGTGGCGCAGATGTGGGAGAGGCTGGTGTGACGGGCGTCTATGAGAATGTCAGTGGCAATCACTTGGGCAGTTGGGTGGCCCGCTTGAACATCGACCAGCCGTCGTGGAACTTGGGGGTCTATGCTGACCACTATTTTGAAGACCACTCCTCCATGCTTTTTCTTGACTATGACGGCTATGGTTCGGGTTCCAACTGGAATGAGAAGGAGAAGTTCCGCTTCTTCATGTATGACCTGAAGGACTTGCTGTTTGGTGTTGAGCTGCAGCTGAAGCATTGTCGATGGCTGGACCATGTAGTGGTGGAATATCTGCATACCAAGTATCAGAGTGGTCCCGTCTATCATGACCATTCCATGAATATCGGTACACACATCGCTGGTCGTGATGGCTATTACAACCATAGCATTTTCACGGGTTGGCAGCATTGGGGCATGGTGATGGGCAATCCGCTCTACCTGTCGCCGCTCTATAATGACAATGGGCAGATTTGCATTCTGAACAACCGCTTTGTGGCATGGCATTTCGGTGTGAGCGGGCAGCCTGTGGACGGGTTGCACTATCGTGTTCTTGCCACGACACAGTCAGGCTATGGCACATATTTCAAACTTTATCCCGACCCGCGCTATGATTTTAGCTTGATGGGTGAAGCTGCTTATGCATTTCACGCCCAATCCTGTCTGAAAGGCTGGAGCGTAAAAGCGGCTGTGGGGATGGACCGTGGTGCTATCTATGGCGACAACTTCGGGGGACAGCTGACGATTATGAAGACTGGAATATTAAAGAAATGAAGAAGTTCATTATATATATAATAGGTGTATGCATGTTGGCGGTATCGTGTGATGTGTTGCATACGGACAAAGACTCTATCGACGGTTTTTGGCAATTAGTGGCGGTAGACACCTTGGCAACTGGCACTACTACAGACATGCGTGAGTCGCAGGTGACATGGGCAGTACAAGGCTCTTTGTTGGAAGTTCGTATTGCTGACAGCTTTATGGAAGATTTTGTTTTTAAATTTGAACATACTTCAAATTCCTTGAAACTCCTATCGCCTTACCAGATAGACCGTGACCACGGCGATGTCAAAGTGGTGAATGTAGACCTGTTGCGCCCCTTTGGCATCAATGAGTTGGAGGAAAATTTCACTCTCATTCAGCTATCGGGCAGCCAACTCATTTTAGAGTCCAGCCTGTTGCGGCTGCACTTCCGTAATTATTAAAAAAGGAAGGAAAGATTTTTAGAATTTCTTGCCGAAGACGATGCTGAAAAATGTCATGACGAGCAACTTGGCATCAAACCGCAATGAGCGGTGCTCCAAGTAGTAGAGGTCAAGTTCTAATCGACGCAACATCTTTTCCATCGTGTCCGTGTATCCATTGTATAACGTAGCATATGAAGTGACACCCGGACGTACCTGGTATAGGTAGATGTAGCGCGGGTCGTGCTGTATAATCTGGTCAATGTAATACTTGCGCTCTGGGCGTGGCCCTATAAAAGCCATTTCTCCTTTGAAGACATTCCACAGCTGTGGCAGTTCATCCAAGTGGTGCTCACGCAAAAATTTTCCCACTTTTGTCATGCGCGTTTCGTTCTCATGTTGATAGAGTGCAGGTCCGTTTTTCTCGGCATCTACCCGCATGCTGCGGAATTTGTAAATATAGAACGGACGACCAAAACGCCCGATGCGCTCCTGTTTGAAAATGGCCGGACCTCCGTCTTCACGCTTTACGGCAATATAGCATATCAAAAACAAGGGAGAAAATACAATGAGACATATTAGCGATGTAAACAGGTCAATGAGCCGTTTTACATTGCGCTCCAGTTCGTTCATCCCGTCCTTGATAAACCGGGGATTGTTTATGTCGTCGTTTAATTTGTATTTCGCGGTAGAGTTTTCTGGCATAAGCAAATAATTATTCTTTGAATATAAAACGGATATTGCTCCTGATTATTGCTTCATGTGACAGATATTTTCTTATTATTTCTTTGTGTTTTAAAGGAAAATCCCTACCTTTGCAGTCAATATAAAACGGATATATATGAAAGTAGCTAATCCCATATACGACATCGTCTTCAAATTCTTGATGGAGGACGAACGTGTGGCTCGCATCCTGCTGTCGGCCCTGCTGAAAAAAACGTGGTGAAGGTGCAGACGCGTCGCAATGAGTATAGCAATCAAGAACGCGACTCTATTTCTATGTTCCGCATAGACTTCGGTGCCACCATTTGCGAAGACAATGGCGAAGAACACTTGATTCTAATTGAGTTGCAGAAGACTTGGTTGGAGACGGAGACACTCCGTTTTCGGCAGTATTTGGGTGCTCAGTATGGCAATCAGGAGAATATGGTGGCTGGGCATAACAAGGAACATGCTCTGCCGATGGTGGCGGTATATCTGCTGGGCCACAAAGTGGGTGACATTGAGGAACCAGTACTTTACGTCCGTCACCATGCCTATGACTACAATGACCGTCTGGTGACCAAGGGAATGCCAGACCCGTTTGTCGATAGTTTGACACACGATAGTGTCATAGTGCAGATTCCCCGTTTGCATGGTAAGGTAAACAACCGTTTGGACAAAGTGCTGAGCATTTTTGACCAAACCCATAAAGACGTTAACGACCGACACGTGCTAAATATTGATGAGACTGCATACGTTGGTGATGAGGACATGCAACCTATCCTGCACCGCTTAGTGGTGGCAGCTGCTGACAGTCAGATGCGTCACAAGATGAATGTAGAGGACGAATTTTTCTCTGCCATTGAGCGTCGTGATACAGATATCCTTTTAAAAGCCCAACAACTGGCAGAGAAGACCGTTCTGTTAGCAGAACGCGATAATCAATTAGCAGAACGCGATAATCAATTAGCAGAGCGCGATAATCAATTAGCAGAGCGCAATAATCAATTAGTGTTTGCTGATTTATTAGTAACTAATTGATATTTAAATATATATAACACTATTTCTTCTTTTGTTTAACGAAAAAT
>ERZ842401.4381-NODE-4381-length-16500-cov-5.835877_pt1 | contig 16500 bp, 16 predicted proteins | sample MGYA00521270_ERZ842401 | MGnify/ENA primary metagenome ERZ842401 (study PRJEB31892, sample SAMEA3878208) | bioreactor metagenome | biome: Moose rumen | place: Sweden | collected 2011-10 | study: EMG produced TPA metagenomics assembly of the PRJEB12797 data set...
CACGGAGATGATCTTGTTAAAACCGCCATCCGTTTCCTGCGCCATAACAAAGCGGCCCTGCCCGGGGATTTTGACAAGATCATCTCGGTGGGCTGGAGCGCCGGCGGTGCCATGAGCGCCTTGCTTGGCGTCACCGGCGACAACGTCCGTTATAATGAATATCTACAGGCCGCCGGGGCTTTCATGGAGGAGAGCGACGCCGTGTTTGCCAGCCAAATCTATTGCCCCATCATCGATCTGGAGCATGCCGATCTGGCCTACGAATGGTGCTTTGGCGCGGATAAAACCTGCGAGAATTCGCCCGCGGGCCCAGCCGAAACCATGACGCCCTTTAAAGAGGCGCTGTCCAGGGAATTGTCCGCGCAGTATATCGCGTACGTCAACAGCCTGCAGCTCAGGCATCCGCAGACCGGCGAGGCGCTGACGCTGCATCCCGATGGGCGCAGCGGCTCCTTCTATGATTATCTGATGGCCTGCCTCAGCGAATCGGCCACCGAATTTCTGACGCGATTGGCCAGCGGCAGCCTGCCGACGGCATACTCCCCGGCGGAATATCTGGCGGGGCAATATACCTACGACGCGCCCGCGCCGATGCCTGGCCCGGCCCATCACGCGGGCCCCGGCATGGCGCTGCCCGATCGGCCCCTGTCGCTGGGCGATCTCGTGTCCCGCCCGCCCAAGGGCGTCGCTTATCAGGAGCGGAAGCCGCTCCTGATCTCCCGGCAGGGCGACGACAAGCGGGATTGGCTTTCCTGGGACGGCAAAAAGGCCATGATTTCCGATCTGGACGCCTATGTGCTGCATCATCGCCGCCGCATGAAGCCCTGCACCTCCTTTGACACGCTGGGCATGGACAGCGGCGAAAACCAGGTGTTTGGCGCGCCCGGGCAGGATTACATGCACTTTAACCCCGCCGTCGGCAGCGCAATCCGCGCCCTGGAGAAGGCCTTCCCCGCCGAGGCGGCGCGGTATACCGCCGGCTATGAGGCTGCCGCCCGGGACGAGGCGCTGGCCCGGCGCGTTTATCTGATCAACCCGATGAACTTCATTGGCACGGCGGAAAAGAGCACCCAGGCCCGTCACTACCGCATCCGCGTCGGCGCCAGCGACGCCGATACCTCCTTCACCGTCGCCATGACGCTGGCCATCCGCCTGGCAAACGCCGGCCTCCCCGTGGAATACGCCCTGGTGTGGGATCAGCCCCACAGTGAGGCCGATTATCCCGGCGAGGTGCTGCAGTGGATCGATGAGATCTGCCAGTATGAGGGGTGAGAAGGGGTAAGGCGGGGATGGATTCGACTTCGCCTGTGGGCGAATATCCCGTGCCTGCGCCGCTCTGTTCGAATCCTCCCATTCAAAACCAAATCAAAAACTCCCCACAAGGGGGAGTCTTTGATTTGGTGGGCAGGGATGGATTCGAACCATCGAAGGCGGTGCCGGCAGATTTACAGTCTGCTCCCTTTGGCCACTCGGGAACCTACCCATGAAATATGGAGCTGGCGATGGGACTTGAACCCGCAACCTGCTGATTACAAATCAGCTGCTCTGCCAATTGAGCTACACCAGCAAACGGCCCAACCGGCGGGAATAAAGTGGCGACCCGAATGGGGCTCGAACCCATGACCTCCAGCGTGACAGGCTGGCGTTCTAACCAACTGAACTACCGGGCCACAATGGTGGGCCTTCAGGGACTTGAACCCCGGACCGATCGGTTATGAGCCGACTGCTCTGACCAACTGAGCTAAAGGCCCGCGACCCCGAAGGGAAGAAAATGGTGACCCCGTCGGGATTCGAACCCGAGTTACCGCCGTGAAAGGGCGATGTCTTAGGCCTCTTGACCACGGGGCCACGTACGCCGTGCGAAAATTGGTCGGGGTGAAGGGATTCGAACCCCCGGCCCCATGCTCCCAAAGCACGTGCGCTACCGGACTGCGCTACACCCCGTTAAAGCATTCGCACAGCGTTCGGTGACAACGAATATAATACACGAAATCGGCTTTTGTGTCAATACCTAAAATAAAATAAATTTCATCTCTGCAAAACGCGGAAAAAGGCCCCGAACGCCATGTTTATCGGGGCCTTGAAGGATGCGCGGGCGCTTACTGCGGCAGCTTGACCGTCGTGCCCTCGGTGAAATCGTCGGGCGCCAGGCAGGGGTTGGCGCGCAGCAGCTGGGCCACCGACAGGCGGTATTTGCCGGCCAGCGATTCCAGGGTGTCGCCGGCCGCCATCACCACGCTGCCGGGCAGCGCGCAGGGCAGATTGACGTTGGGCACGCACACCACGTCGCCGGCCTTCAGGTTTTCAAGGTCCAGCGTGGGATTGGCGGCCTCCAGGGTGTGCAGGCTCTTGTTGGCGCTCAATTGGATATCGGCCGCCGTTTCGCCCTGCGTCACCACGTGCTGGCGATTGGCCGGGCAGGCGGCGGGCGCGGGCGTATCGGGCTCCTGGGCCGGGGTATCCGGCTCCTGCGCGGGCGTATCAGCGCAGGAGGGGATGCACAGCACGTCGCCCACCATCAGCCGGGAAGGATGTATATCGGCGTTGGCGTTCATCAGGTCGCGCAGCGGCACCCCCAGGCGGCGGGCAATCAGATAAAAGCTGTCTCCCCGCTTGACGGTGTAGGTGTAGGCGCAGGCCGGGCGCGGCGTAGACGGGGTTTGATCGGACATAAAAAGCACCTCCCAACAGGATGAATCGTTCTATCCTATGCGGGAGGGGGAGGCGATGTGCAGCGCGGGTCTGCCATTTCAGGCGCTTTCGAGCGATCAAACAAATTGAGATTTGTTAGCTCAGACTATGAAGGAATGCTTCGATTATGGAATTCAAGTCATTTCCGAAGCATTTTTTGATCGCATCTTGCCAAGATCGTTCGTTGCTTCGATAGAAATTTAGATAGGAGGCCATTCCATAAGCTGTGATCAGATAGCTGGTCAGTGCCCCTGCAATTGGGTATGTAACGGCATCGCTATGCTGATAGAAGACCTCATCCGAAAACAAATCACAAATGTTTGGTAGTTTCCCCTCTCTCTGAAACTCTTTTACCCATTTCTCGTTTGGCTGCCCCCACCATGTTTCATCAAAATACATCGCGAGGCCTTCTCTGACAAATGCAGATCTTGGCCGGTGAATCTGATATGAGATCAGGTGAGCATCTTCATGGGGGCCGATGCAATGAATATCTTTGTTGTAAACAGCATAGACCTGATCCGGACTTGATGCAAACCCATTACAGGGCTCGTTGTCACCGTAAATGCGTCCTACTTCCTCGGGTGTATCACAAAGCCAATAATGTATTTTGCCTGGAAATTCCACCTGCAAGGTTTCTGTAATTCTCTTGAAGCACGACTCCTGACAATCTCGGATCAGCAGCAAATCGTGTTCAGCAACGCTTCCGGGTTGATAATGAAAGACATAATGCTGGCTTTCATACGATAAATACATGACTTGATCTCCTCAATTCCCGATTTGTGATCCTCTGCAAGTATAGCATAGACAGTCATCTGCCGCAACGGATTCAAACGCTTGCGACAGGGGCGGGCTGCGCAGCAGCCCATGGATCGCGAAGCGATCGAAAAAAGAGAGGGGGACGGCAGATCATGCTTGCATGTATCTGACGGAACCCTCTCTTTTTCATGGCCCCTGGAGCACACGATCTTTCCATCCCCAATATACTGGCGGAAACATCAAAGATCGCGCACCCAAGCAGCATCGCGGGAAAGTCTTTTTTTGCGCAGCTTTTTTCTTCCAGAAAAAAGCGCGTCCCCCTCCTCAGGTATACTTTGACAGCGCCTCGTCCGCCTCCTGCCGCACATCCGCGGTGGGAAGCTGCTCCTTGAAGACCTCCTCTTTGGGCGTGGGCATTTCCACATCGCCGCCGGCCTTGAGCATTTCGACAAGGATCGCCTTCTCGACGATGGGGATCTGCGCGCGCTGCTGCGGCGTCAGCGGCTGGGCCAGCTTGGCCATTTCGGCCTTCCTGGCGCGCTTGTTCAGCTGGTTGATCCGAACGACGATTAAGATGAATTCAATGATGAGCAGCAACAAGATACCGCACATGACCATGGGATGCGGATTGAACAGAATGCCGACGGCTGCCGCCACGAAGATCGAGGCCACAAAAATCAAATATAGCCTTGCAGGGTTGCGGCGCTTTTCCATATTATTTGTCCCCCACAAACTCGCTTCTGTCCTTGCCGTAGAAGAACAGCGCCACCGTGCCCGGGCCGGTATGGGAGGCGATGATGGTGCCAATGTCAAAAATGCGCACCTCCGGCAGCTTCGGGCACTGGGCAAGCACCAGATCGCGCAGCTTTTTGGCGGTCTCCAGGGCGTTGCTGTGGCAAATGAAGCACTTGCCCTTGTATTCGCTGCCGCCCTCGGCGCGCTGCAGCATCACGCGGGCGGTCTCCTTCACGGCGTTGCCCTTGCCGCGCACCTTGTCATAGGCGATGATGCGCCCCTCGGCGTTCAGGTGCATGATGGGGCAGATGCCCAGCACGGCGCCCAGCATGGCGGCGGCGCCGCTGACGCGCCCGTTGCGGCGCAGCTGGGTCAGATCGGTGCAGAAAAATTGATGATTGATATTCAGCTTGTGGTCTTCAGCCCACTGATAGGCCTCCTCCAGCGTGCAGCCGGCATCGCGCATATCGGCAATGATATCCACCAGCAGGCCGTGGCCGCTGGAGGCCGCCAGGCTGTCCACCACGCGGATCACGCGGTCGGGATAGCGGGGCGCCACGATCTCCATGGCGGTGCGGGCGTTGAGCGCGCTGCCCGAAAGCCCCGAGCCAAAGGCGATGTGCAGCACGTCGCCCTGCTGCAATAGGCCGTCAAAAAACTCCACATAGCTCTCGGTGTTCACCTGGGAGGTGTGGGGCAGCTTTCCCTCGCTCATCATGCCGTAAAACCGCGGCAGCGCGGCGGGATCGCGCAGCATATCATCCACGTATTCCTTGCCATCCACCACGTAGGTGTAAAAGATGACGGGAATGCCGCGTTCCTCACAGTAGCTGTAGGGCAGATCGACGGTGGAACCGCAGCTTAAAATGAATTTCCTCTCCATTTTATATTATTCTCCTTTGACGGGATGCCCAGCCTCATCCAGCATGTGGCTCAGCTCCCGCATGAAGGTAGGGATATCGGTGAACTGGCGGTATACCGAAGCGAAGCGCACGTAGGCCACTTCGTCCAGCTGGCGCAGCGACTGCATCACCATTTCGCCGATCTGCTTGGTGGTGATCTCCTCCTGCAGGCTGTTGTAGGCCATCTGCTCCACCGCGCCCACGATGCGCTCGATATCGGCAGCGGTCACCGGGCGCTTGTGGCAGGCCTGCAGGATGCCGTTGCGGATCTTCTGGGGGTCAAACAGCTCGCGGGTGTTATCCTTTTTGATCACCAGCAGCTGGGGCATCTCCACCTTTTCATAGGTGGTGAAGCGGCGGCCGCAGTTGACGCACTCCCGGCGGCGGCGGATGCGCTCGCCCTCATCCGTGGGGCGGGAGTCGATGACGCGGCTTTCGGTGTAGCCGCAGTAAGGGCATTTCACAGTGGGGCACCTCCCAATCAGATTCTCAAGCACTATATATGGTAGTATACATAACTTTTGAGGAAAAATCAAGGTTTTGTTGCGAAATCTTCCCGGATTCTGTATAATGGAGGGAGTTTTGGAAAGGGAACAACGATCATGCCCATTCTCACCGTCAACAATCTATCTCTGAGCTTTGACGACTTCGACATTCTGGAGGACGTCTCCTTTGAGATGCAGAAAGGCGACCGCATCGGCCTGGTAGGGGTCAACGGCAGCGGGAAGACCACCCTGTTCAAGCTCCTCACCGGGGAGTACACCCCCGACGAGGGCGGCGTGGCCTACGCCAAGGACACCTCCCCCGGCTACATGGAGCAGCACGTCTGCCGGGATTTCCACAAGACCGCCCTGGAGGAAGTGCTCACCGTGTTCGCCCCCCTGCTGAAAATGGAGCGGGAGTTGGAGGAGCTGGCGGATCGCCTCTCCGGAGACGTCTCCGAGCAGGAGCGGGAAAGCCTGATCCTCCGGCAAACAGAGCTCAACGACCGCTTCGTGGACCGGGGCGGCCTGACCTGCCGGGCCCGGGCCCGCAGCGCCCTGCTGGGGCTGGGCTTCACCGAGGACCAGCTGGACAACAAGGTGGGGGTCCTCTCCGGCGGGCAGAAGGCCAAGCTGCAGCTGGCCAAGATGCTCCTGGGGGGCGCCAACCTCCTGCTGCTGGACGAGCCTACCAACCACCTGGATATCCAGGCCGTGGAGTGGCTGGAGGATTTCCTCAAGACCTACACCGGCTCCTATATCGTCATCTCCCACGACCGGTACTTCCTGGACAAGGTCACCACCCGCACCTTTGAGCTCCAGGGGAAGCACCTGGAGGCCTACAAGGGCAATTACTCCCGGTACCTGGAGCTGCGGGGAGAGCGCCGGGCCGCCGCGGAAAAGGTGTATGAGCTGAAAAAGAAGGAGATCGCCCGGATCGAGGGGATCATCGCCCAGCAGCGCCAGTGGAATCAGGAGCGCAACTACGTCACCATCGCCAGCAAGCAGAAGTCCATCGACCGGCTGGAGGCCACCCTGGAAAAGCCCGAGCAGGACCCGGAGAGCATCCGCTTCCGGTTCAAGGCCAGCCGCCGCAGCGGCGACGAGGTCCTGACCGCCCAGGATCTGTCCCTCTCCTTCGGCGGGGGCGAGCCCCTGTTTGAGCACGTGGACCTGGAGATCCGCCGGGGGGAGAAGATCTTCCTCATCGGGCCCAACGGCTGCGGGAAGACCAGCCTCTTCAAAATACTCCTGGGCCAGTACCACCAGGACACCGGCTTCGTGAAGCTGGGCGCAGGGGTGGACCTGGGCTACTATGAGCAGAGCCAGCTGAGCCTGAACGACTACACCGACGTCATCGGGGAGGTATGGGACTTCGCCCCCACCTTGACCCAGACGGAGATCCGCTCGGCCCTGGCGGTGTTCCTCTTCAAGGGGGAGGACGTGTTCAAGCCCGTGGGGGGGCTCTCCGGCGGGGAGCGGGCACGGATCCTGCTGCTGAAATTGATGCTGAGCAAGGCCAACTTCCTCCTGCTGGACGAGCCCACCAACCATTTGGATATCGGCTCCTGTGAGGCTTTGGAGGACGCCCTCTCCGGCTACGACGGCACCCTGTTCGTGGTCAGCCACGACCGGTACCTCATCAACAAGCTGGCGGATAAGGTCTACGTCCTGGGGAAGGACGGAGCCCGGCTCTACCACGGGAATTACGACTTCTACCTGGCCAAGCGGGAACAGGAGCAGGAGGCCGCCCCGGCGGAGGAGAAGCCCCAGCCGAAAGTCAATCTCTACAAGCTGCGCAAGGAGCGGGAAAGCGACCTGCGGAAAAAACGCTCCGCCCTGGCCCGGGCCGAGCAGGCCATCGAGGACAATGACGCCGCCCAGGCCGCCGCCCAGGAAAAGCTGGCCGACCCGGCCATCGCCGCGGACTATGAAGCCCTCACCGCCGCCACCGAGGAGCTGGCCGCCCTCCGGGAGCAGGCCGACGCCCTCCTGGCGGACTGGGAACGGCTCTCCCACGAACTGGAGCTGCTGGAGCAGGAGGAGACCCCATGACCGTACGCTTTTTCACCCTGGGCTGCAAGGTCAACCAATATGAATCCGAAGCCATGCTGGAGCTGCTGCTCCAGGACGGCTGGACCGAAGCCGCCCCGGGAGAGCCCGCCCAGGTGGTGGTGGTGAACTCCTGAACCGTCACCGCCACCAGCGACCAGAAAGCCCGGCAGACCCTGCGCCGGGTAAAGCGCCAAAACCCAGGGGCCGTCACGGTGCTCACCGGCTGCTGGCCCCAGGCTTTCCCGGAGCAGGCCGCCGCTTTCCCGGAGGCGGATATCGTCCTGGGCACCGCCAACCGCACCGCCCTGCCCGGCCACCTGCGGGCCTTCCTGGAAACGGGAGAGCGCATCGTGGATATCGCCCCCCATGAGAAGGGGGAGGCCTTCGAGAAGCTGGCCATCGCCCGCTTCCACGGCCGCACCCGGGCCATTGTGAAGATCGAGGATGGCTGCGACCGCTTCTGCTCCTACTGCATCATCCCCTTCGCCCGGGGCCGGGTGCGCTCCAAGCCCTTGGAGGATCTCCGGGCCGAGGTGAAAGAATTGGCGGCCCACGGCTTCCGGGAGGTGGTGCTCACGGGCATCAACCTGCCCTGCTACGGCCAGGACCTGGGGGTGACCCTGTGCGACGCCATCGAGGCCGCCTGCGCCGAGCCGGCCATCCGCCGGGTGCGCCTGGGCAGCCTGGAGCCCGAGCAGCTCACCCTCCCGATCATCGCCCGGCTGGCCCGGCAGGAAAAGCTGTGCCCTCAGTTTCATCTCTCCCTCCAGTCCGGGTGCGACGCCACCCTAAAGCGCATGAACCGGCACTACACCACCGGAGAGTATCGGCGGATCGTGGGGGACCTGCGGGCCGCTTTCCCCAACTGCGCCATCACCACGGACATCATGGTGGGCTTTGCCGGGGAGACGGAGGAGGAGTTCGCCGCCTCCCTGGCCTTTGCCCGGGAAATAGCCTTTGCCAAGGTGCATGTGTTCGCCTACTCCCGGCGGCCGGGGACCCGGGCCTACGACGCCCCGGGACAGGTCTCCAATGCCGAGAAGGAGGCCCGCTCCCGGGAGATGATCGCCGCCACGGAGGAGGGCCGGCAGGCCTTCTGCCAGGCCCAGGTGGGCCGGGTGGAGGAGGTGCTCTTCGAGGAGCCCGGGGAGGGCGGCTGGTACCGGGGCTACACCCCCAACTACACCCCCGTGCGGGCCAAGGCGCCCAAAGATGTGCAGGGGCTGATCCTCCCGGTGCGCATCACCGGAATGGATGCCGAAGGCTGTGTGGGCGAAATCGCTAAAACTTGAAAAAGAAACTTGTTTTATTTGGGGAAATATGCTACTGTAAAGGGGAACCTGAAGGGAGGCACTTCGTAAGGAAGTTGCCTCCCTTCGGGCTTTTGTAATCAGCCAGAATGATTGAATTGCAGGAATCAATCTTATTTGGAGGATTACATCATGGAAAAGTACATTTACGACGAGAAGAACGGGCTTTGGTACGAACTGCAATGCGATTATTACATTCCCTGTTTGAACCTGCCCGATGAAGAACAGCATTCCATCGGCGTCTGGGGGCAACGACACCTGCGATACCTCCTGAAGAACCGCAAGGCGCTGTACACAGAGCTTCAGATCACCAGCAAGCTGAACGATTACCTGGCCGATCTGAACGAACAGGCGGAGCGCATGTTTCTTGAGCTGGTAAAACAAATGGCGGTACGTGAGGGCATCACCGAACAACTTAAGACCCAGGATCAGATGCTGTGGGTACAGCGCATGAATAACATCCGGGACAGGGCTATGGAGATCGTAAATCACGAACTGATCTACGCATAAGATATTGGGCGGCGGGGAGCAATCCCCGCTGCTATTTTCAGGCAAATGCAAAAACATTAATATTGACATTATTCGCGCAGCGGAGTATAATATAATCATTAAAAGTGGAGGGGCGCTACAATGTATATTTCTGTAAATGATGCAGCTGAAAAGTTTAGTATATCGAAAAGAAGAGTGCAAATCCTTTGTGAGCAAGGAAGAATTCGTGGCGCCAATATGGTTAGTGGAGTTTGGTTAATTCCAGATAATGCAACAAAACCTGTTGATAGGCGAAGAAAGGCAATTGACGATAACCAATTGAGTTTCTTTGATCAACCTCAACAAACGCTCACTATAAACGATGTTTGCAAAACTCTATCCATTTCAAATGCAACCGTAAAGAATTGGATTCGGTTGGGCAAAATCGTACCAGACGCTGGCGATCAGCTTTTTAGCCAAGAATATATTGAAGAAGTCGTCGCTAAGCTTCGCTCTCCAGACAACACGATTCTTAAAAGCCGGAGGAACAAAAAGGGTGTTTCCGGCAAGTCAATGTATAAGGACTATATTCATAATGCAAGCAACCAAAGATTAGTAACAGAACTATTAGAGCTCGATGTAATTGAAACTGAAGCTGATTTACTGATTGTTCTTGCTAATTTCGCTGTTCAGCTTTATTACCAAAGTCATGGAATACCGTATTTGAAGAAGGACGTATTAGTATCCTATTTGTCTCAAAACAAGATGGATGATTATGGCATTTTGGTTAAGGAATTGCTCGGCCGCAATACTATTGACTCCGCATCATTGGTAAAATTGTATCCAGCATTGACAAAGGAACTTATTTACGTTAAAGGAGAAGACTCTCTGGGGTTCGTTTACATTTCCCTAAGAGATGTAGGTCAGCGAAAAAGTTCTGGAGTTTATTACACTCCCCAAAAGGTAGTCAACGAACTAATAGATAGATTGGAAGGAAATAATACCTTATACCAAAGAACGATTTGTGATCCTTGCTGCGGTACAGGCAACTTCCTGCTTGGCCTTGGTGTAAAAGGAATTGATTTCAAAAACGTATATGGCCAGGATATTGATCCGATAAGTGTCTATTTGTCACGCATCAACATTGCATTGATGAATCCCCAAATGCCCGTCGACGAAATCCGGTCCAGAATAATCATTGGAAATACCTATTACGAAACGTTTAATCAGAAGTTTGATGTTATTTTGGGCAATCCGCCATGGGGAAGCACGTTCTCGGAAGAAGACGAACATAAATGTCGTATGCTTTTCAAAACTGCTACTGGCAAAAACATTGAATCCTATGATTTGTTTGTAGAAAAAGCATTAACTATGCTCAATCCAAACGGTGTTCTGGCGTTTATTCTTCCTGAAGCTATATTAAGTGTTTCGGCTCATGATGCTATTAGAAAAATCATACTTGACAGTTGTTCGTTTAAGTTTGTTTCTTATCTTGGAAATGTTTTCACTGGAGTTCAATGTCCTTCTATCATCCTTGGTATTACACTGGATGATAGTCGAACTGTTGTTGGGTGCGTGGTTGCTACAGAAACTGAGACCTTCATCATATCAAAGCCACGTCTGTTTTCTGACGGAGCATTTTCTCTCAATGTATCAGACGAGGAAAGCGAGTGCTTAAACGCAATATGTAATATTGAGAAAGTGGTATACCTGAAGGGAAATGCTAAATTTGCACTTGGTATCGTTACAGGAAACAACAAAAACTATATATCCACCACAAAACAGGGCGACAACGAAGTAGTTTTGAAAGGTAGTGATATTCAAAGATATGGTATGACACTTCCAAATAACTACATTCATTATGCGCCAGAGTCTTTTCAGCAGGTAGCACCTACAGAAATATACAGAGCAAAAGAAAAGCTGCTGTATCGTTTTATTTGTGAAGTTCCGGTTTTCACATATGATAATCAGCAGAGGCTATCGCTAAACAGTTGCAATATTGTCATTCCTGAAATCGATGGATTAAAAATGAAATACGTCTTGGCGATACTCAATTCAAGTGTTGCTGCATTTTTCGTTTCGAAGAGATTTAATTCGGTGAAGCTGCTTCGTTCACACATAGAGCAGGTGCCGATACCCATGGTTTCAGAGCGGATCCAAGCGTCCGTAATTAAAAAGGTAGACCGCATAATGGATTCTTCCGAAGACATCAGCGGTCTATATAAAGAGCTTGATAACGAAATAATGGTATTATTTGGCTTAAGTACCGAACAAATACAAACGGTTCATTCAGCGCTAAGGGATAAGAATCTCTTTCTTAAAGCGAATTAAGTAAATCGTACAGTTCCTCGTAAGTTAGCCACTGAACAAAATGATTCCTCATGTGATAGTCAATACTACTTCGGTTCAGATGGAACTGACCTTCACCTTCATTTCCTTTGTGCTGTTTATCTGAGTAGCCAAAACAAGAAAGAATTTCATCAGAGCTCATCTTAAAGATAGCAATTTGGTCAGCGAAGAACAAGCCATAATAAAGCACATCAAATTCCAGGCGCTTTACCTGCTGGATATTGCAATCAAAATCATAATCGTACATTTCGGTACTATTCAAAGCACGATTGCCCAAATTAGCTTTCTTACATTGATCTATTGAATTAAATCGATTGATCACAGCTTCATTGGCTTTCATGACTGTAGAGAACTTAATTTCTATTCTTTGGTGCCCGATTTCATCATAGCGATCATGAAATTGATTGTGTGACTTTGAGAAATTGTAGAGAGCTTCAATCATAAGCTCTGCCACAGTTCCGAATCTACGTGTCCGAAGAGCAAAAATCCCATCTCTAAACTCTTTAATCTCGTCAGTCATTATGGTGGTTCTCCTTATCAGTCAAGAATAATTGATATACTTCCACTCCAAGAGCTTCCGCTATGCGCTGAACATTTTCCAAGGCAATGCTCCGCCGGTAACATTCAATTGCGCTTATGTAAGTTCGGTGTAATCCGCACTTTTCGGCAAAAGCTTCTTGAGAGAGGCCCATGGCCGTTCGGTATTTCTTTAGATTGCTACCGAAAACTCTAACAATATCCATGCTTGCAAACCTCCATTATTTATATTATAATGAGAATGAACACAAAAAGTCTACATACAATAAGTCACCGGCAGAAAGGAACTTCCATATATGGCAAGGGTAGATACACTAACTGCTTATCGTTGTAAGTTTAGTTATTTACAACGAAACAATCCTTTGATTGAAGAACAACGTGAAGACATAAAATTAGGAAATACCCCTGAGTTTTCCTTTAGTGATTTTATTTCCCTCTATTGTGAGAATGCCGTCGACATTCTTGTCGGGAAAAACACAGATAGGGCTATCAGTCTTTCAAAAGAAAGTATTACTACGAGGTCCCTGGATAGTATTCGTTCGTGGTACATATCGCCTATGGCAGGCAAACAAGGTCAGCCGATGACCGTTGTAAAACAAACAACAGGCAAAAGATATAGTTTTGGAGCTGATTCAGCTGCATTGTACAATTATCATATTTTTGTTTATGAGGATGATGATAGTACAATCGCCGTTTTTCACAGGCAAAACAGTTCTGGTTGTAAGAGTGTTTTTCTCGAGACTGCAAATAGTATTTTGAAAGCCAAAGGCTTAAAGATGGAGATGGAATTAATTATCCCACTATCTGACAAAGCAGATGATGTTACAGCCACAAAAATAACGCTTCAATATGTTGAGCCAAACGATTCAAGTGATATTGCAGACAACTTAAGGAAAAAGAAAAAAATAATCCGTGATATTGGATTAAACCTTGAAGCACAGGAGAACTCGGTTTTCGCCGGAATAATGCATAATATGCAGTTGGGGAAAATCAGCAAAGAAGTTGCATTTGCTCAGATAAAAACCGAGGTAAAGAATGCCGAAGAGTTTAATGATGCTGAGGTACAATTCAAAGTTGGTAGAAGATCAAAAAGGCTTCCTTGGAATGAATTTGAGCACATTGTCGGTGTTCACGATATAAGCGAAGAATTGCATGCGGCATATAAGCACAGCAACAATTTCGTAAAAGAGCTTACAAAACTTTCAGACAACTACTATAATGACATAAAACGTTCAGGGATGATTTCTTATGAATAGACAAATATGGGTAGTTATACTTATAGCGTTTTTAGCTTTTATGATGCTTTTTTTCAACAAAAAGGTTAGCTTGATTCGGTTATTTATCAAACAACTTAAGGTGTTCAAAAACGCACGAAACGGCAAGCAATCTATATGGGATATGATTTGTTTTTTCATTTTTCCTATTGCTATTTCTGGGTTGATCGTGTTTGGCCTATCTTTTAGAGTAACTACTCAATTGGCGGAAACACTTACAACGGTTTTTTCCCTTGTATTCACTATCCTATTTGGATTTGCAGCCGTCATAATTGAAAAAAGAGAAAGTGATACTGAAAAAAAGAAGCGAGTAATTAGTGAAACATTCGTTTCAATTATTACGGCTACGTCACTCTCTCTGTTTTCGGCTTTTATTTCGATTCTACTTACGGTAATAACAAAGGAGCCAAATGTTTCAATATTGTCAGTAATTCTATTTGCTGTCTCACTTCATGTCATAATGCTATTGCTGATGATAACAAAAAGGGCTTTTGTCATTTACTGCGAGGACAAACAGGACAATTAACTGTTAGCTTGAGTAAATGGGAAGAGCGCTGTTTTGACTTGACAATCGCACAAATGTTCAGTACAATAACCCATGCTCCCCAGCGGGAGCACACAACTGAATATCCGAGAAGCAAAGGTTTGCGTGGCATTTGCCACGGGCTGCGGTGCGCCTGAGTCGCCGCTAATGCTTCGGCTGCTACCAAACGCCGACGCCGTCCACCTGTTTTCAGCCTGTTAACAGGACGGCGAACAAACAGGCTTCGACTTTGCAACAAAGCCGATTTACATGACTTCTTGCTTTGAAAGGGTATCTCTATCCTTTCGGCAAGGGGTTGTGTAAATCGGCTTTTTCTATTTGCCCGAAAAAGAGAATGAGGACTGCCTCAAAAGGACAACTGAATGACCGTCCGAACAGGATATGACCGTGCCATGACGCCCATCCAAGTGGGACGAGCGCAGCGACGCTCCGGTGAGACTCCGGGGCAGGAACGATGTTCGGGTAGAACGGCAAAAGCGAATGGCTGGGAGCAGGGAGACCTCTGTCCACAGTTATAACGAGCATCGGATTTTGCCCCCCCAAAAAAATCCAGATCCACAGCCTTCCGGCCTGTGGACCTTCTCAGGGCGTGCCGCCCTATGACCCTGCAAAGAACAAGTATTTTCACTCAAAGGAGATGATGATTATGAAAAATGAAACGGTCCGTATTCGGATACGACTGACCGAAGAAGAGAAAGAAAAACTGGAACGGGACGCCGCCCTGTGCGGCCTCTCTCAGGCGGAGTATGTCCGCCAAATCTGTAAGGGCAAGAAACCGCAGCCACAGCCCGGCCCTATATTTTGGGACCTGCTGGAGGAGCTGTACCACCTCCACGGCAGCCTGCAAAAATGCGTCCGATTCCTGCCAGAAGCCGCCGGGGAGTGCCGCCGGATCGAGGCGCTGATCCTCACCCTCATGGAGGTGGCGTAATGGCAACCACAAAGCTATGGCACATCAAGGGCAGGTTGAAAGACCTCCTCGACTACGTGGAGAATCCGGAGAAGACCATGGCAGCAATGCCGGACCTCCAGCCCCTGTGGGACGTGCTCTCCTATGTGCAGCGTCCCGCCGCCACCGAGCAGGGCGAATACGTCACCGCCGTCAACTGCCTCAAAGAGATCGCCCTCCAGCAGATGGTCCAGACCAAGAAACGCTTCGGCAAGGAGGATAAGTATATCGCCTGGCACGGGTATCAGAGCTTCAAGCCCGGCGAGGTGACGCCGGAGCTCTGCCATGAGATCGGGGTCAGGCTGGCAAAGGAGATGTGGGGCGACCGCTTCCAGATCATCGTGACCACTCACCTGGATAAGGGCCACCTGCACAACCACATATGTTTTAATTCCGTGTCCTTCCGGGACGGCGGCAAGTACAACTACTCCAAGGCGGAGCAGCAGCGGCTGCGGGATCGCTCCGACAGCCTGTGCCAGGAATACGGCCTCTCGGTGATAAAAAATCCGCATAAGGCCCCATCCCGGCAGGTATGGCTGGATGAGAAGGCCGGTAAGCCTACCCGGTACAACGTCTACCGGGAGGATGTACACGAAGCCATCATCTACAGCAGAAACCCACGGCTCATGGAAGCGTATCTCCGCCGCAAGGGATATATCACCGACTTCACCGGAAAGCACTGGAAGCTCCGCTTGCCGCAGTACGAGCACTTCACCCGGCTGGATACGCTGGATGAACGGTGGACGCCGCAGGAGATCTCCCGATATATGGGCGGCGCCGCATCCTTCGGGAGCAGACCGGCACGGATCGACTATCCGAGGCAGATGCCGCAGGAGCTCCACGACTGGTTCAAGCCCTTCGTGCGGACGAGCCATATCTACCGGCAGTATCTCCACTACTGCTATCTGCTGGGTATTCTGCCCAAAAATACGGATTACAAACCCACCAGCCCGTATCTGAAGGAGGATCTGAAAAAGCTGGATACCTTCACCGAGCAGGTGCGGTATATGGGCAAGTACCACATCGAGACGCTGGAGGACCTGTATACCGACAGGAAGGTTTTAGAAACGGAATTGGCTGCGCTGACTGAACAGCGGCGGAAGCTGCAAAACAAGATCCGCAGAGCGACGCCGGAGGCAAAGATCACCCTGCGGGAGGAAAAAGCCGATGTCACCGCCCGGATCACCGAGCTGCGGAAGCGGCTCAAGTTGAACGAGGGGATCGAGGAGCGGTCCCTCCAAATGAAGGAAAAGACCGATCTGCTCTATGCCAACGAGTACCGGGCCCAAGAGGAGCAACAGAGAAAGAAATACGGAAGGGAGCGTGACGCAAGATGAAAGACGACAACCATTCAAAGGAAAGTCCCGAGCTGGAACAGGCGATCCGGGAGATTACAGATCTTCTCGCCGCCATGACAAAGGAGCAGCGGCTGGCGTGGTTCAAACGGA
>ERZ842401.4382-NODE-4382-length-16497-cov-4.949580_pt1 | contig 16497 bp, 10 predicted proteins | sample MGYA00521270_ERZ842401 | MGnify/ENA primary metagenome ERZ842401 (study PRJEB31892, sample SAMEA3878208) | bioreactor metagenome | biome: Moose rumen | place: Sweden | collected 2011-10 | study: EMG produced TPA metagenomics assembly of the PRJEB12797 data set...
TGCCGCCCGCATGGGCGGGAGGTGGATCTCCCGCAGCTCCCGGGGCCCGAGGCGGGCAGCGCTGGCGTTCACGCCCCCGGTGGTCTCCCCCTGGGCGCAGAAATGCTTGGCCACCACGTCCACCCCGGCGCTCTGATAGCCCTCCACCGCGGCTTTGGCCAGGGCGGCCGCCAGTACCGGGTCCTCGGAAAAGCACTCCTCGCCGCGGCCCCACCGGGGGTCTCGCAGCACGTCCAGCATGGAGACCAGGGCCAGATCCACCCCCAGGTCCTTCAGCTGCTCGCCGCACACGGCCGCCGCCCGCCGGACCAGCTCCGGGTCCCAGGCGGCGCCCATGGCCAGGTTCACCGGCAGCAGATAGCCGTCCAGGGCCTGATGGCCGTGGGGGCACTCGCTGCTCAGCAGCAGGGGGATGCCGAGCCGGGAGTGCTCCAGCACATACCGCTGGGCCAGGTTGTAAGCCTTTTTGGCCAGGGCGCCTTCCAATCCAGTCTCAAAGGTCCTCCCGGACCAGGGGTCCGCCCGGTAGAGCCCGTACAGCACCCCCAGGCCGCCCCAGCGGTCCACCTCGTCGGTGAAGGCCGGGGAGAGCCGGACCTCCCCGCCCGCCCGCTCATAGCAGGCAAAGCCGTACAGCCGCTGGTTGAGCTGCCCCACCTTTTCCCGCAGGGTCAGCCGGGCCAGCAGGTCTTCCGCCCGCTCCCGAGGGCTCCTCGTCGGGTCCCGATACACCGCCATGGCTCAGCCCACTGCCGCGGCGGCGGTCATCTTCTCGTAGTATTCCGGCAGGGCCTTCTTCAGGCTGACTGGCCGGCCCTCCTTCAGAAAGCAGTGCTCCGTCCGGCCGGTGCAGCGCACGGCGCCGGTGGCATGGTCCCGCACGGTGTAGGTGAAGGCTCCCCGCGTCCCGGTGAACTCCACCAAAGCGATCTCCACATCCACGGTATCCCCGTATCGGGCCATGGTCTTATACTGGGCCTGCACCTGCAGCACCGGGCTCAGGATGTCCGCCGCCTCCATGCCCTCGTAGGGGAAGTCCATCTCCCGCATGAGGAAGCTCCGGGCCTCCTCAAACCAGCGAATGTAGTTGGAGTGGTGCACGCAGTCCATCCGGTCGGTCTCGTAGTAGAATACCGGCCGGGAGTAGATCACAGGGGTCATGAGAGTCCCGCCTTTCTGAAAGTCTTTATCCTTCCGCTATTATAGCCCCCTTTTTGCGTTTGGAAAAGCCTTTCCCGCAAAAAAGGACGGCCCCGGGACAATGGAACGCGCCCCACCAAGAAGAAAGGAGATCAGAAAAGACATAATAATGCTCCCCTTATCTTTGACAGAGTTTTTCTCTGTCTACCATAAGGGGAGCATACCATTCTCGCAAGCAACTGATCTCTGTATCGCTTTCTTAGCCTTTCTTCTCTGCCCGCTGAATCTGCTTCTCCCAGGTCTTTCCTGTCTGGACACGGAGAAAATCCACCAGGTGCTCCAACTCCTGTCGTTCATCCCAGGCTTCCAGGGCTTCGTAATACGCTTTCCGATCCTCCTCATGGATGATGATCGGAGGATGACCGTGCATCACCAGCAGGTAGTTCATTGCCAGCCGCCCTGTCCTGCCGTTTCCGTCCGCAAAGGGATGGATATTCTCAAACTTGGCGTGAAAATAGGCGGCAGCTTTGAGAACCGCTCCCTCGGGAATCTCCTGCAATTCCTCCAGCAGCTCCCTGATTTCTTCGGCCACATCCTCCGGGGCGGCGCCGATCTCCGCCTTGCCGGTCACGTAATCGTGGCGCTTGTACTCGCCGGGGCGCTCGCCCAGCTGATACCTGCGGGTGTCGTAAGTGTTCAGGGTCAGTCGCTCCTGAAACTCCTTGATCAGCCCCTCATCCAGCGGGCGCTTCTCTCCAAAAGCCGTGAGGAACAGCTCGTTGGCGTCCCTGGCGTTGCGGATCTCAAACAGGGTGCGCAGATCGCCGGTGTAGGAGGTCACGCCGTCATGGTCGAAGATCTCCCGCGTGTCGTGGTAGGTGATCCGGTCATTCTCGATCTTTCCGGAATGATAGGCAAAGGCAATGCTATGGCCGTTGAGGGCTTCCGCCAGCTCCGCGTCCGTCTCCACATGCTTGGCCTGCCAGATGGATACCGCTTTTTCATACTCTGTCATGCCGGTACCTCCTCGGATAATATGTGAATTATACCACAGTTCTGGTGAATTTCCACCGCATTGTGACGGATCATTCAAAAAAATTTCAAAGACCTCCGGCACAAAAAGAAATGGTGCAGCCCCAAATGGCTGCACCCTCTTCCTGAAGGAACGATCTGCCTTATGTGAGGATCGCCTTTCGGTCGTCCCTCGGTGCGGCATATTCGGCGGCTACTGCACGTACACATTCAGCCGGATGCTCCCGCCGCTGTAGTAGGTCTCCGGCTGGTAGGCCATCACCTGGATGGTGATCATCTCCCCGGAGGCCGGCTCCCGGGCAAGGGCTACCTGGGGCAGGTAGGTGCCGGGGGACAGCAGCCCGCTTTCTCCCAGCAGCTCCCCGGCCTCGTCCAGGATGCGGATCTTCATCAGGTCGGTGTTCTCCGGGGCGCAGGTGAAGTACAGGGTCAGTCGGCCGTCGGCGGCCCTGGGGGTGGCGCACAGGTACACCACGTAGTCTTCCTTCACGGCCATCTGCTGGTAGGAGAGGCTCTCCTCCAGGCCTTCGGGGGCGCCGGCGACGGCGTTCTCCTCCATGGGCGGGGCTTCGAAGGCCCCCCGGCGCACCAAAGCGTCCCGGTTGAAGAAGAGCACCAAAGTCGCCAGCACCAGCGCCGCGGCCACGGCTCCCGCGATGGACAGGGCGATCTTCTGCGGTTTTTCCATAGGCCCCTCCTATCGCACCGTGACCTCGATATCGGTGAACTCCGAGTTGGTCACGGCTTTCTCTCCGGTATCGGGGTTATAGTGGTCAATGAGATATTTCCCGGTGTAGACCCCCGGGGCCAGCTGGGGCGCCTCGGGCAGGAGCGCCAGCTCCTGGACCTGATGGCCGGTCTTCACCAGGCCGGAGCGGGCTACGGGGTAGTCCGTCCCGTTCTGGGTGAGGACCAAAGTGATCACCGAGTCCTGGTTGGAGGCGTTGGGGTTTTGGTACCACATGGTGACGGTCCCGGAGGCCAGGTCGATGGAGGCGGTATCGTTAAGGCGGATGGTGACCGACCCCCCGCCGTTGTCGGACTGGGCCTTCTGGGTATCGTCCCCGGGGATGGCGTTGGCGGCGGTGTCCTCGGGGGGGAGGGGATAATCCGGGGTGAGGACCGGGGCCTGGAAATACACCAGCAGGCCCCCGGCCAAAGCGGCCCCGGCAATGAGCAGCAGCAGGGCAAAGCGCAGCAGGAACACCCCGCGGCTGGCCAGGATCATCACAAACTGGCTCTTGCCCACCTGCAGGTAGCCCTTGCGCTTATAGAGCAGCCGGTTGTGGCTGCCCACAGCGGAGACGATGCTCTCCCCGCCGGGGAAATGCACGCGCCCGGTCTCCCGCTCCCGGTTGCGGTCGCAGGTCTCGCCTACCAGCTTGTAGCTTTTGCGGGGGTAGTATTGCTCCAGGGTCTCCTTGGTGTAGCAGGCCACGGTCTGGCCGGCCAGGCGCACTTTTTCGTCATAGGTCAGCAGTTGCAGCGCTTCCAGGACGCACACCTCCTTCGGGCGAAAAAAGAACAAGGGTATAGGGGCTATACCCTTGTTCTGTTGTCAGGCTTTGTTAGGGCTGGTGCGGTTATCCGGCACTATAGGGGCTGAATGTAATCTTGATTCCTGCACCGTCCAGGCCAGTCGCATTCTCAGCAAAGGAAACCTGGTGTGATCCATCTGTAATAGGCCTTACACCATATGTCACATCTGTATTTCCAGCAAGCATCGTCGTGGCGACCGACCTTTTTGTCTCTTCCGTCGGAGCAGAGGTAACATCATAACTCTCGCCTGTTTTCAAGGAAAAAACAAGAGCTGTAGTTCCCGTTTGCGTAATTGCGTAATTCACTCCAACACTAGCGTTGTTATTATGAATCGTTAGATCAACAGCCTGATTTTTGAAGTAATTGGTATAATCGCTTGCCTCCAAGGCTTTTTGTGCTGCAAGAGCACTCAAATCTTTAGAAGCAGCACTGGCCAAAACCCACGCCCCGTCACCATTAGCAGTTGTAGCGGCATTCGCAGCCGTTCCCGGGGCTAAGTAAGTCCAGCTTAAAGCACCCCATGAAATATTCACATCAATAGGTTTGTCCGTAATCCGTTCGACTCCAAGGCCAACCGTAATATCCTCATCGGCAGAACTAAAAGACTCAAAATCATTGTGATTGCCAGCAGTAGTTCCCGTATCAGCCGCATACGCCGCCACGCCAAGGCTGGCCACCAGCGCCAGGGCCAGCAGGACGGACACCAGGCGTTTTGTCATTCTGTTCATGTTCTATATCCTCCTTTTGGGATAAAAATGATGTTGGCGGCTGCCGGGCCAGGTATACCACTGTAACCCGCCGCCAGGATGTGATGATGTCTTAGCCCCGCTAAGACATCCCTTTGCACGTGCAAAGGGCGTTCCCGAGGGTGCACCCCTTGCTGTACCGTGATAATACCATAAAATTCCACAAAAGGCAAGGGGGAGTTTCGGGACAAATTGTCACCTTTAAGTGTAATTATTCCCTTTTCGCCATATCCGGGTGAAATCCGCCCCCGCCGATTGATTTTCCTGTCGAAGTATGCTATATTATTCTGATAGCGCCCGGCTTTTCCGGGGATTTTAGGAAAGATTGGTGATTTTTCCCATGAAGATCGGCATGGACGTTGGCTCCACCACCCTGAAATGCGTGGTGTTCGACGATACCGGCAAGCTCGTGTTCAGCGAGTACGAGCGCCATTTCTCCCAGATCGCGGAGAAGGCCTCCGCGATGCTGGAGCGCATCCGCGAAAAACTCCCCCAGGTGAAGGAGGCGGCGGTGTGCATCTCCGGCAGCGCCGGCATGGGCCTGGCGGAGGACCTGGATATCCCCTTCGCTCAGGAGGTATACGCCACCCGCACCGCCGTGAAGACCTACCTGCCCGACTCCGACGTGGTCATCGAGCTGGGGGGCGAGGACGCCAAGATCCTGTTCCTCTCCGGCTCCATGGAGGTGCGCATGAACGGCTCCTGCGCCGGGGGCACCGGGGCCTTCATCGACCAGATGGCCACCTTGCTCTCCACTACCCCTGATGAACTGGGCAAGCTCTCCGAGCAGAGCGAGCGGACCTATTCCATCGCCAGCCGCTGCGGCGTCTTCGCCAAGAGCGATATCCAGGCGCTCCTCAACCAGGGCGCCCAGAAGGAGGATATCTCCCTGTCCATCCTGGAGGCCGTGGTGAACCAGACCATCGCCGGCCTGGCCCAGGGGAGAGAGATCACCGGCAACGTGGTGTATCTGGGCGGTCCCCTGACCTTCCTGCCCCAGCTGCGGGCCGCCTTTGACCGCATCCTGGGGGTGAAGGGCACCTGCCCGGAGAACAGTCTCTACTATGTGGCGGCCGGGGCGGCCCTTTCCGGCCCCGACGACCTGCTGGACTTGGCTCAGCTCACTGAGCGCATCCGGACCTATTCCTCCTCCCACGCCTACCAGAGCAGCGACGCGCTGTTCGAGAACGAGGCGGAGTACGAGGAGTTCACCCGCCGCCACGAGCGCGACAGCATCCCCACCGACGCCCCCCTGCTGGAGGACAACGTCGCCTATGTGGGCGTGGACGCCGGCTCCACCACGGTGAAGGCCGTGGCCATCAACAGCAGGGAAGAGATCATCGCCAGCCGGTACCTGCCCAACTCCGGCAACCCCGTGCCCCTGGTGCGGGAGTTCCTGATGGATCTCTACAAGCAGTTCCCCGAGATCCAGATCAAGTCCTCCGCCAGCACCGGCTACGGGGAGGAGATCATCAAGAACGCCTTCGGCCTGGACCTGGGGGTGGTGGAGACCATCGCCCACTTCACCGCCGCCCGGAAGTTCGACCCCCAGGTGGACTTCATCATCGACATCGGCGGCCAGGATATCAAGTGCTTCAAGATCAAGAACGGCGCCATCGACAACATCTTCCTCAACGAGGCCTGCTCCTCCGGCTGCGGCAGCTTCCTGCAGACCTTCGCCGGGGCCCTGGGCTATCAGATGCGGGACTTCGCCCAGAAGGGCCTGTTCGCCGACAGCCCCGTGGATCTGGGCAGCCGCTGCACCGTGTTCATGAACTCCTCGGTGAAGCAGGCCCAGAAGGACGGCGCCACCATCGAGAACATTTCCGCGGGCCTCTCTACCAGCGTGGTGAAGAACGCCCTCTACAAGGTCATCCGCGTCACCGACGCCTCCTCCCTGGGGGACCACATCGTGGTCCAGGGGGGCACCTTCCTCAACGACGCGGTGCTGCGGGCCTTTGAGAAGGAGATCAGCAAGAACGTGATCCGCCCCAGCGTTTCCGGACTCATGGGGGCCTACGGGGCCGCCCTCTACGCCAAAGAGAAGGGAAAAGGGGAGAGCACCATTCTGGGCCCGGAGGCCCTGGAGGGCTTCACCCACGAGGTGCGGGCCATCACCTGCAACGGCTGTGAGAACCACTGCCGCCTGACGGTGAACACCTTCGCCAACGGGGCCCGGTACATCGCCGGCAACCGCTGTGACAAGCCCCTGCAGAAGCACAGCAAGACCGCCGACTACAACCTCTACGACTACAAGCACCAGCTGCTCATGGCCTACGAGCCCGGAGAGGCCAGGCGGGGCACCATCGGCATCCCCATGGGCCTGAATATGTGGGAGCTGTACCCCTTCTGGCACACCCTGTTCACCAAGCTGGGTTTTGCGGTGGTGCACTCTCCGGAATCTGACCGGAAGCTGTACTTCCGGGGCCAGCACACCATCCCCAGCGATACGGTATGCTACCCGGCCAAGCTGATGCACGGCCACATCGAGGCCCTGCTGGACATGGGCTGCGACGCCATCTTCTATCCCTGCATGAGCTATAACTTCGACGAGCATCACGGGGACAACCACTACAACTGCCCCGTGGTGGCCTACTACCCCGAGGTGCTGGACGCCAACATCACCGCCCTGGAGAACGTGAAGTTCATCTACGACTACGTGGGGCCCCACCGGCGCAGGGATTTCCCCAAGAAGTTCGCGGCCATCCTGGAGAAATACTTCCCCGGCATCCCGGAGAAGGAGGTCAAGGCCGCCTGTGACGCCGCCTACGACGAGTACGCCGCCCACATGGGGCGCATCCGGAAAAAAGGCGAGGAGTACCTGGCCCTGGCCAAGGATCAAAACCTGCCCGTCATCATCCTCTCCGGCCGGCCGTACCACCTGGACCGGGAGATCAACCACGGCATCGACAAGCTCATTTGCGAGTGCGGGGCCGTGGTGGTGACGGAGGATTCCGTCAGCCACCTGGTGGAGAAGTTCCCCACCACGGTGCTCAACCAGTGGACCTATCACGCCCGGCTGTACTCCGCCGCCCGGTACGTGGCCCAGAGCCAGGACAAGCGCGTCAACCTGGTGCAGCTGGTCTCCTTCGGCTGCGGGGTGGACGCCATCACCGGCGACGAGGTCCGCTCCATCCTGGAGGGCGGGGACCGCATCTACACCCAGATCAAGATCGACGAGATCACCAACCTGGGGGCCGTGCGCATCCGGCTGCGCAGCCTCTTCGCCGCCCTGGGGCTGGGGAGTGAGGCAACGTGACGTTGCATCCACGACGCGGGGAATACGTATGCTGTGTGAAGGCCCACCCTCGCGGCGGAAGTAAATGGGAGGTTTCTATGCTGATCCGTCCCATCACGCCGGAGGAGATACCGCTCTTGGAGGACTATCTCTACCTGGCCATTTTCGTCCCGGACGGGGAAGACCCGCCGCCTCGTTCCATCCTGGAAAAGCCGGAGCTGCGGGTGTATCTGGACGGGTTTGGAGAATCGCCCCATGACCGCTGCCTGGTGGCGGAAAAGGACGGGAAGGTAGTGGGCGCCGTCTGGACCCGCATCATGGACGACTACGGCCACGTGGATGATGAGACCCCGTCTTTTGCCATTTCCCTGCTGCCGGAGGCCCGGGGACAGGGCACCGGCACGGCGCTGATGAAAGCCATGCTGACCCAGCTGAAGGAAGCCGGGTACCGGAAGGCGTCCCTGGCGGTGCAGAAGCGCAACTACGCCGTGCGCCTGTATCGGTCGGTGGGCTTTGAGACCGTGGCGGAGAACAAAGAAGAATACATCATGCTGTGCCATTTGTGAAAGAGAGGCTGTATATGACCCCAGACCGCGACTTTATCGAAACTCGTTTTGCTTACTGGACCCGGAAGCTGCGCATTGCCCCTGCGTGGGACGTGAAGCTGGAGTGGGTGGAGGACCCCGCCTGGCGCAAGACTGGGGACATCAAGATCGACTGCGACGACAAAAAGGCGGTGGTACTGCTCAACGCCGCCAATCCCAAGCAGACAAACCTGGAAGAGGTACTGGTCCACGAGCTGTTCCATCTCAAGCTCTACCCCTTGGACCAAACCACCGAAAGCCTGATCCACAGCACCTTTGAGGAAGGCACTCCCGCCCACGACTTTGCCATGCGGCAGTTCTTCGGCGCCCTGGAGCCCACCGTGGAGGAGCTGGCCAAGTGCTTCCTGCTGGAGTTCGGGGAGGACCGGGAGCTGAGCTTCGGCCGGTGCCGGGGCCAAAAGTCCTTCAACGAACTATATGACGGCCTGAACAATCTGGAGTAAGTCTATGGAGATTTGGGACTTATTCGACAAGGACCGCCGCCTGATCGGCGCCCATGCCCGAGGAGAGCCCCTGCCCCCTGGCGGCTACCACCTGGTGGTCCACGTGTGGATCAAAAACCGGGATGGAAAGTACCTGATCTCCCAGCGGGCGGCGGACCGCCCCAGCTACCCCCTCTGGTGGGAGACCACCGGCGGGTCGGTGCTGCAGGGGGAGACCAGCCTCCAGGGGGCGCTCCGAGAGACCAAAGAGGAAGTGGGCGTGGATCTGGACCCCGCCGCCGGACGGCTGCTCTTCTCCCGCCGCCGGGAGGAATGCCAGGACTTCATGGACGTCTGGCTCTTCGACTGCGACGGCCCGGCGGACCTGCAAAACGCCACCACCGCGGAGGTCGCCCAGGTGCGCTGGGCCGCCCGTTCGGAGATCGAAGACCTGTACCGCCGGGGGCTTTTCGTCCCCACACTGGCCTACTTTTTGGAAAAGCTGTGGTAGAGCAGGAAAACCCCCGGCGAGGGTTTTCCTCTCGAATCCTCCGCTGGAGGATTCGATTCACCTTTCCTGCGCTTTTTTCTCAGGATATAAAGACCTTGGGGCTTCGCCCCAAACCTCACGAGCTTTTGAAAAAGCTCGACCAAAACTTTCACTTTTCCGTTAGGGAGATGTTATCTATGGCCGACGAAAAAAACAGAGTGGAATTTACCCGGGAAATGAAAAGGGACTACACCATCATCACCCCCAACATGGCCCCGGTCCACTTCGAGCTCATCAAAAACGTGCTGGAAAGCGAGGGGTATCACATCGACCTGCTGCGCACCACCGGCCGGGAGATCGTGGACGAAGGGCTCAAATACGTCCATAACGACACCTGCTACCCTGCGCTGCTGTCCATCGGCCAGCTGATGCACGCCCTGCACAGCGGCCGGTACGACCTGAACAAGGTGGCCCTTATCATGTCCCAGACCGGCGGCGGCTGCCGGGCCAGCAACTACATCTACCTGCTGCGCAAGGCCCTGAAAAAGGACGGCCTGGAGCATATCCCCGTCATCTCCCTGAATTTGAACGGCATGGAGCGCAACTCTGGCTTCCAGATCACTCTGCCCCTGCTGCGCCGGGCCATCGCCGCCCTGACCTACGGGGACCTGCTGATGCTGCTGAAGAACCAGGTCAAGCCCTACGAGGTCACCCCCGGCCAGGCGGACGCCCTAGTGCAGGAGTGGATCGTGAAGCTGACCCAGATGTTCGAAAAGGGCAAGGGCTTCGCCCAGCGGGAGGTCCGCCAGTATTTCGACGAGATCTGCCGGGACTTCGCCGCCATCCCCCAAACCGGGGAGAAGAAGATCAAGGTGGGCATCGTGGGGGAGATCTACGTGAAATACTCCCCCCTGGCCAACAACAGCCTGGAGCAGTTCCTCTTCGACCAGGGCTGCGAGCCCATGACCCCGGGCATTTTGGCCTTCATGATCTTCAAGGTGGACAACCGCCTGGAGGACATCGCCCTTTACGGCGGCAACCCCGCCAAGAAGGAGCTGTGCACCGTGCTGAAGTGGTACTTCACCAAGTTTGAGAGCGACCTGATCGCCGCGGTGAAGAAGTACCCCCAGTTCACCGCTCCGTCCCCTTACGCCCACCTGAAGGAGCTGGTGGGTCCCGTCATCGGCTACGGCTGCAAGATGGGGGAGGGGTGGCTCCTCACCGCCGAGGTCATGGAGCTCATTGAGAACGGCTACGAGAACGTGGTGTGCACCCAGCCCTTCGGCTGCCTGCCCAACCACATCGTGGGCAAGGGCATGATCCGCAAGGTCAAGTCCGTCTACCCCCAGGCCAACATCGTCCCCATCGACTACGACCCCAGCGCCACCAAGGTCAACCAGGAAAACCGCATCAAGCTCATGCTGGCGGTGGCCAACGGGTAATATTTTGCCAAATTTTTTCAAAAACAGATGAAATTTCGCCCTTCATATGGTATAGTAAAAGGGGTATACCCGGAGCTCACTTTTTCGGGCAGAAAAACCCCCTGAACGCCCGGTTTTCCTGAAAAAGCCGCAGGCTGCTATTCCGTCCGAAGGGAGGTGCCAACGATGGCCAAGAACAAGCGATCCGCCGTGCTGCACGCCGCAGCGACCGCATGCCTGTTCTTCCTGCTGTCGCTGGCACTTTCTGTTGTGGCGCCCAAAGCTTGTGCTGCCGCAGGCACACTTACCCAAACCGTAAACGGTTTTGGTAACAACGGTTATCCTTACGGGAAGATCATGAGTTCTTCAAACGTTATCATGAAAATTGACTATTCAGGGAGTGAGACCGTTCAGTGGCAGACTTCCAGCAGCGAGAATGGTTCTTTTTCCGATGTGCCAGGTGCCACCGGGACGGAATGGACCTGCACCTCCGTTGATGTTTGGGTCCGGGCTAAAGTGGGGACTTCTACCAGTAAAGCCATTAAAGTCATAAAGCCTACAAAGGTCGACAAAACTAACAGTTCTTCCACTGGCAACTATTATCTGACAAACGGTCGTCTCGCATACACGTTCTATCTCTACAACGGCAGTAACTATCACTTTGATACCTTGGCCTATGTTGACAGTACCGTTCGCGCCACGGATGCAGTTAGTTTTGATCGCTGGATCAAACCTACATACAGCAGTACTGGTTGGTGGATGCATGCCGACGGAGACAGTCCAAAGGGCGCAGGAGCCAAAGTGGACGGCGCACCCAGCGGAACTATTGATTGGTTGAAGGGCTACTTTAATGAAGGGGATACTTATAGCCTATTCTTGGAGATAAAACTCAACAGCAGCAAGAGCTCTTTCGCCTTCGGTGCAGATACCCAGCTTGATGGATCCGACTCTGCTCCTATGAACGTGTATATCAATTCTGACGGGACGTTTAAGCAGATTCAGATGGTTGCAACCTCTGACAACAAACTAGGAGACTCCGTCCACGATTACAACACCGCTTTTGTGGTGCGTGCAACTGACACTGCGTCCAGAAACGCGACGCATTGGTATGCTTCCACGTACAGTGCTATTCGAAAGTACGAATCCTCTGGAACAACTTCACATAGTTTTACCGGTGATTCTGGTTTAGCGCTTTCTTGGGCGAACGTTGGTTCCGGCGCTGTAATCCCCATTACATTCAGCATGGGCTCCGTTGAACAGACCGGTGCTGCAACTGCAGCTAATGCGACCGCTGCCGTTTATGATCTGACCATCACTCCCACCGCAAACCTCTGGTATCAGGTTCAAGACCCCAGCGGGAATATTGTTGGAACATTTCCCTCCACAGGAACAAAGACTAACAATTGGTTTAAGCCTTCTTCTACAACAGACTTCACCGTCACTGGTCTAAACCAAAACACCTGGTACACGGTACTTTCAGCAAACAACTCCAGCGGTGGCGGTACCAGCAAATCAAAAGTTCAGACGGGGTTTGACCCCGACAAAAATGGTACTGCTGCAATAAGTGTAACAACAACTGCGAATTCTCTGAAATTCACCGGCCTGAATACCAGCCTCTACTACAAGCTGCTCAAAAGCGATAACTCCAGCGATATTCAAACCGGCTTTACACTAGCTTCCAGTGGAACACTGACTTTCACTGGGTTAAGTGCAGGCACAACGTATTACCTAGAGTGTAACAGCACCACAGGACAAAGTAATCAAATTTCCCTCCGGCAACCCCACGCCACTTCCACCCTCACCGTCACCTACAGCGGCAACGGCAATACCGCTGCGCCGGTCACCAACGTGCCCTCCAGTACCACCATCAATGCCAGCACGAAGGTGCTTACCTCCAGCACTCCCACTCGATACGGATATTCCTTCCAGGGATGGGCCACCACCTCCAGCGGCTCCGTAGCCTATGCCGCAGGAGCCAATGTGGCAACTGCATTCTCCGGCAACACTACCCTCTATGCAGTCTGGTCCGCTACCCCGGCAGGCAAGCTGCTGGAGGAGCTGAACAAACGGTCCAACGGCAGCGCCAAAATGGGCAGCGGTGAGATCGTGATCCTGCAGAGCAATGTGACCCTGACCAGCACGCTGGCGGCCGCCATGGGCACCTATACCTTGAATCTCAACGGCAAGACCCTGACCGGCCCTGCGGGCAGCGCAGCGCTGTCCTTCAGCGGCTCCGGCTCCGGGACGCTGACCCTCTCGGGCAGCGGCGGCAAGATCGTCGGGCCTACCGGCTCCCCCGGGGCCAGCTGCGTCAGCACCACGGGCAACCTGATTGTGGACACCGGTGTGACGCTTCAGGCCGGCGACGGCGCGGTTGGCCAGGCCGGCGGCAACGGGATCAACGTGTGCACCGGCGGCCTGACCATTACCGTGAAGGGCACCGTGCTGGGCGGCAACGGCGGCAGCGCTGTCAACAGCACCGGCAAGGCCGGGGCAGGCGGCCACGGGATCAATTTCGTCAATGGCTCCACCTATACCGGAACGGTGACCGCCTCTTCGGCCACCGTCAAGGGTGGGAACGGGGGCATGGCTATCTCCTCCGCCAATGCCGGCGCAGCCGGTCTGGCTGTGAATCCTTCTTCCCAAAGCAAAACCGGTTCCACCTTTACCAACGGCAGCACCGGCACGGTGGTGTCTTCCTCTGCTTACAGCGGTGTGTATGACGGCGCTGCCCACTCCATTACCGTAACGGCGGCCGGGGCGACCATCACCTACAGCACCAGTGAAAACGGGACTTACTCCTCCACCTTGCCCACCCGGGACACGGTGGGGACCACCACTGTTTACTACCAGGCCAAAAAGTCGGATACCAACTTCATCAAGGGAAGCGCTGCGGTCACACTGACCCAGAAGCCCCTGACCGTCAACGTCACAGCGACCTCCCGGCCCTACTCTCCGGGGAACACAAACGTGGCGTTGACTGCCTTCCTGGTGGACAGTGAGATCTGCACTCGGGGCGGCACAAAAGATGCGGTCTCCGTCACCGTGGGCACCGGAACGGTGGCCAGCGACCTGGCCGACGTGGCGCAGAACATCAACAACCTCTCGTCCATCCTCAGCCTTACCGGGGCTGCTGCTTCCAACTACAAATTCAACACCCTCCCCACCGTGTCGGTGACCTTCACCAAGGCGGATCAGGCTGCGCCCTCCGCGCCATCTGTCTCCCAACACGAGACGGTGCGGGACCAGAAGAACGGCATCCTCTCCGGCGTCACCAGCGAGATGGAGTACCGGTCTGCCAACACCTCCACCTATACCGCCGGCACCGGGGCCGACATCACCGGGCTGGCGGCTGGCACCTACTACGTCCGCTATAAGCTGGTCTCTCAAAAGTACAATGCCTCGCCGGACCAGACCCTGGTGATCAACGCCGGCACCACATTGACGGTCACTTTCGACAGCGACGGTGGCAGCGAGGTCTCCTCCGTCACCGGGCTGACCTACCAGGCCCTGGTGACTGCCCCGACGGATCCCAGCAAGAAGGGCTATAACTTCCTTCGCTGGGTCGACTCTTCCGGCGGCGCGGAGTGGCTTTTTGCCTCCTCTCGCATGGGGACCCAAAACGTGACCCTGCGGGCCGTCTGGGAGGAGAACACCGCCCTGCGTCTGAAAAACGCCTTGAATACCCAGGCCGCTTCCATTGCCGAGCTAGACAGCCCCGGCACCGGGGTCATCCTCCAAAACAACGGGGATCTTTCCGGCACCGTCTCCGGTTTCGGCGGGGCGACGAAAGACTCCCGGGCCGTGACCCTGGAGATGAACGGCTTTACCCTGACCAGCGCCACCGGAAAGGCCGCCCTGGCAGTTCCTTCTGATGTGCACCTGACCTTACACGGCGCCGGGACAGTCCAGGGCCGCAACGGCACCGGCACGGCTGCCGGCGCTCCCGCCCTGGAGAATGCCGGAGAGCTCACCATTAGTGCGGGCGTGTCCGTCCTGGGCGGCGACGGCGGCATGGAGGCCGGCAAAGGCGGCAACGGCGTCACCATCACCGGGAACAATGCCCGGGTCACCATAGCGGGCACCGTGCAGGGCGGCCGGGGCGGCAGCGCCCAGGGCCACGGCCTCACCGGTACCGCCGGGGCCGGCGGCAACGGCGTGGACAGCACCGGGAAGTCCGGCTGCTCTGTCGCCATCACCGGCACCCTTCGGGCCGGAGACGGCGGCATGGCCACAGGCGCCGGAAGCCCCGGCAGCGGCGGCTCCGGCACCGTCAATGCGACCATTACCAGCGGCACCGCCCAAAACGGCGCTTCCGGCGCCAAGATCACCTCCGCCGATGTGGACGTGACCTATGACCGCCTGAGCCACAGCATTGCTCTCAGCGGAGTGCCGGCAGGCGCCACGGTCACCTATGCCACCGCGGAGAGCGGCCCCTTTACCAGTGAGAATCCTGCCTTTACCCTGGCTGACCAGGGGATGGCTACCGTTTACACCACGTACTACAAGATCGAACTGGGGACCAATAACCTGGTGTGGGACAGCAAGACCGTTACCATCCGCAAGAAAGCCCTCACGGTCTCCGTGAATACCGTAGACCGGGTGTATGAGCCCGGCCGCACCACGGTAGAGCTGACCAACGGCGTCCTCTCCGGCGTGGTGCCGGGCGACGACGTGACGCCTGTGCTGGGCGCCGCCACCCTGGCGGCCGCCCCTGTGGCCACGGCCATGCCCGCCAGCACAGCTCTGGTCCCCGGGGACGCCGGTATCTATTCCACCGCCGCCGGGAGCCTGACTACCGCCATCACCCTTGGCGGTGCGGATTGCGCCAACTATTCCCTCTCCGCCCAGCCTTCCGGGTTGACCGTCACGGTTTCCAAGGCGGAGCGCCCTGCTATCCAGGCCGGACAGATCACCCCCACTGCCGAGACCTTCCGCCGGCAGGCGGACGGCCTCCTGGACCTGGCGGAAGCCATCGGCGCCGTACCTCAGTATTGGTGCCTGCAGTGGCAGGTGCCTGCGCAGCACCTGCAGGACGCCTCCGGCAGCGCCTGGACGGACACCGACCTGGCCCAAAAGACTGGGCTCAAGGCCGGCACCTACTACTTCCGCTATAAGGAGACCACCAACTATCTGGCCTCTCCGGCGCTGGCTGTGGTCGTCGGCGAGGGCGGCGCCCTGTCCGTCACCTTCGACAGCAACGGCGGCAGCGCCGTGGCTGACGTCACAAATCTGGATTATGCCGCCCGCATCTCGGCGCCTGCCGCGCCCACCAAGCATGGGTACAATTTCCTCTGGTGGGTCCGCAGCGACGCTCCCTCTACCCAGTGGGATTTCACTACCGATACTGTTACCACGGCGGGCATTCGGCTGCAGGCCGTCTGGGAGGACAACACCGCCCGCCGGCTCATGGACGCCCTGAACGCTCAGGCCGCTTCCATCGCGGAGCTGGACGCCCCCGGCACCGGGGTGGTCCTGCGGCAGAGCGCCGCCCTGAACAGGACGGTCTCCGGCTTTGGCGGGGCGACCAACGACTCCCGTGCCGTGACCCTGACCCTGAACGGCTTCACCCTGACCAGCGGTGCGGGCAAGGCGGCTCTGGCAGTTCCTTCGGACGTGCACCTGACTTTGACCGGAAACGGGACTCTGCAGGGCGCCCACGGCGCCAATACAGCGGCCGGAGCACCGGCCCTGGAGAACGCGGGCCGGCTCACCATCGACTTCGGCGTGACCGTCTATGGCGGCAACGGCGGCATGGAGGCCGGCAAGGGCGGCAATGGCGTCACCATCACCGGAAATAACGCTCAGGTCACCGTCCAGGGGACGGTGCTGGGCGGCATGGGCGGCAGCGCCCAGGGCCACGG
>ERZ842401.4383-NODE-4383-length-16496-cov-4.657685_pt1 | contig 16496 bp, 24 predicted proteins | sample MGYA00521270_ERZ842401 | MGnify/ENA primary metagenome ERZ842401 (study PRJEB31892, sample SAMEA3878208) | bioreactor metagenome | biome: Moose rumen | place: Sweden | collected 2011-10 | study: EMG produced TPA metagenomics assembly of the PRJEB12797 data set...
CAAAATTCCCGAAGTCATCGGCATCGGCCTAGGCGGCGCGGAGTCAAAAGGCCCCTGCAAGGACTTTGGCCCCGTGTTCGAGCGGGCGCGCGCAAACGGCCTGCACGCCGTCGCCCACGCGGGCGAGGACATCGACGCATGGTCAATCTGGGATGCCATCAACGTGCTGCACTCGGAGCGAATCGGCCACGGCATCACCGCCATTCAGGACGAGAACTTGATGCAGCAGCTTGCCGCCACGCAGCTTCCGCTGGAAGTGGCGCCCACCAGCAACGTCTTCACCAAAAAATACGTGCCCTCGCTGGACAAGCACCCCGTGCGCACTTTCTTCGACAAAGGCCTGCTCGTCACCATAAACACCGACGACCCGCTTTTCTTTAAGGTGAGCCTGCTCGACGAATACTGGGGGCTATACAAAAAGCTGCGCTTCGGTAAGCGCGACCTAAAGCGGATTATCCTGAACAGCTTTAAGGCCAGCTTCCTTGACGACGGCGCGAAAGCAGCCTTTGCCGCCAAAGTGGAAGCGGCGTGGAAAGCGAACTAAGGCTCGTAGCCGCATAACAATAGCTGCCTCGCGCAATGCGTACACGACAGAGCGCGGGGCACTTCTTTTTTCTCTTCTCTGCACAATTTGCATAGCACGCTTTTTCGGTGCGTGTTCGTTGACGCTCTTCAATAATAACGGTATTCTTAATCATAACTTTCTTTTGGAGAAACACTAGAATGGCTACGAAGTACGTGTACTTTTTTGGCAACGGCGACGCAGATGGCGACGAGTCCATGCGCGCTGAGTTGGGCGGCAAGGGCGCGAACCTTGCGCAGATGGCAAAGGCTCCTTTAAGCCTTCCTGTTCCTGCTGGCTTTACGATTACGACAGACGTTTGTCAGGAATATTACAAGCTGGGACGCAAGTACCCCGCTGACCTTGCCGGTCAGGTGGACGAGTACCTTGCAAAGCTTGAAAGCGTCATGGGAAAGAAGCTCGGCGACGAGGCAGACCCGCTGCTGGTCTCCGTGCGCTCTGGAGCAGCAATCTCCATGCCGGGCATGATGGATACCATCCTGAACCTCGGCCTGAACGACAAGGCCGTTGAAGGTTTGGCAAAGAAGACCAACAACCCGCGCTTTGCATGGGACGCATACCGCCGCTTTATCCAGATGTACGGCGACGTCGCGATGGGCGTTGACCACGACAAATTCGAGGCCATCATCGACGAGGTGAAGGCAAAGGCCGGCGTTAAGGAAGACACCGAGCTTACCACCGAGAACCTGAAAGAAATCGTCACCAAGTACAAGGAAATGTACAAGAAAGAGAAGGGCGAGGACTTCCCGCAGGACGCCAAGCAGCAGATGTGGGGCGCTATCGGCGCCGTGTTCGGCTCTTGGAACAATCCGCGCGCCATCAAGTACCGCAAGCTGAACAACATCAAGGAAGGCGCTTTGAAGGGCACCGCCGTCACCGTCATGGCAATGGTCTTCGGTAACAAGGGCGACACAAGCGGTACCGGCGTGTGCTTCAGCCGCGACCCGTCCACCGGCGAGAACGTGTTTATGGGCGAGTACCTGATGAACGCACAGGGCGAGGACGTCGTTGCGGGCATCCGCACGCCGCAGAAGCTTGCCCAGCTTGAGCAGACCAACAAGGCTATCTACGACGAGCTTTGCCAGATTCGCGAGCGCCTTGAAAAGCACTACCACGACATGCAGGACATGGAATTCACCGTTGAGGAAGGCAAGCTCTACATGCTCCAGTGCCGCAACGGTAAGCGCACCGGCGCCGCTGCCGTCAAGATGGCGGTTGACATGGTGGGCGAAGGCCTTATCACCAAGGAGCAGGCGCTCTTGCGCGTGGAGCCGGAGCAGCTGAACCAGCTGCTGTTGCCGCAGCTTGACAAGGACGCCGTTAAGAAGGCGACCGAAATCGCCGCTGGCCTGAACGCTTCTCCGGGAGCGGGCTGCGGTCAGATTGTGTTCACCGCGGACGAGGCGGAAGCATGGGCAAAAGAAGGCAAGAAAGTGCTGCTCGTGCGCAAGGAGACCTCTCCCGACGACATCGCCGGCATGGCGGTGGCGCAGGGCATCCTGACCAGCACCGGCGGACGCACCTCGCACGCGGCGGTCGTCGCGCGCGGCATGGGCACCCCGTGCGTCTGCGGCTGCGCTGACGTGCAGTTCAAGGACGAGAACACCATCGTCGTAAAGGGCAAGGAATACAAGAAGGGCGACTTCCTCACCATCGACGGCGCCACTGGCCGCGTGTTCGAGGGGCAGGTTGCCGTAAAGCCCGCCGCCATCAGCGGCGACTTGGAGACCTTCCTCGGCTGGGCAGACGAAGTGCGCAACGGCTCAAGCCGCACCACGCCGTCAGGCAAGACCGTGAAGGGCTTTGACGTGTACGCCAACGGCGACACGCCGCAGAACGCCCGCGATGCATTCCGCTTTGGCGCGAACGGCATCGGTCTTTGCCGCACCGAGCACATGTTCTTTGACGAGCCGAAGCTGACCGACTTCCAGAAGATGATTGTCTCTGAGGACACCGAGGCGCGCAAGGCGAACCTGAAAAACATCCTGCCGCACCAGCAGAAGGACTTTTACGAAATCATCAAGACGATGGAAGGCCGCCCCGTCACCATCCGCCTGCTTGACCCGCCGCTCAACGAGTTCATTCAGGCAGAAAGCGACGAGCAGCTGATCGCGCTTGCCACCAAGCTGGGCGTGGACAAGGCGAAGCTTGCGCAGAAAGTCGCCGCGCTCGACGAGCACAACCCGATGCTCGGTCACCGCGGCTGCCGCCTTGCCATCACCTACCCCGAAATCTACGAGATGCAGGTGGAGGCAATCGCGCGCGCAACGGCGCAGCTGGACAAAGAGGGCGTAAAGCACAACGTGCTCATCATGATTCCGAACGTCGTCTCCTACCGCGAGGTGGAGCAGATTCGCGCGCAGGCTGAGGCCGTCATCGCGAAGGTGAACGAGGAATGTGGCACCAAGCTGGTGTTTGAAATCGGCTCCATGGTGGAATTCCCGCGCACCGCGCTCATCGCCGACAAGGTGGCGCAGTTCGCCGACTTCTTCAGCTTTGGCACCAACGACCTGTCGCAGACTACGTTCGGCTTTAGCCGCGACGACTACGGCAAGTTCATTGAGTCCTACCTGAACCAGCGCATCCTTGAGGACGACCCGTTCGCAACGCTCGACCCCGACGGCCCGGGCGCGCTGATGGAGATTGCCGAGGCAAAAGGACGCAGCGTAAAGGCAGACCTGCACTTGGGCATCTGCGGCGAGCACGGCGGCGACCCCGCTTCCATCGCCCTCTGCTACAAAATCGGCCTGAACTACGTTTCCTGCTCACCGTTCCGCGTGCCGCTGGCACGTCTTGCGGGCGCGCAGGCGGTCATTAAGGCAAGCAAGTAAGCTTGTTTGCACGTAGCGAGAAGCCTGCGGCTTCTCGTCGGCAGCAAGTAGCATAGTAAGGCTGGCGGTAGCGCTGGCTTCGTAAAAAAGCTCCGTGCGGCGGTTGCGGCACGGAGCTTTTTTGTGCGCGGCGGCTTAGCTGAGCTTTCCCCTGCTGTCAAGGATGAGCGTACAGGCGACGGCGCATTATAAGCAGAAGCTTCGTACAGAAACGGACGTGCACTCTTTGCCATTATATGCAATTTCGCGTTGTGCGCAGGGAGGAGCCGCAAGAAAATCATCTGTAACGGGCGCGAATGAAAATAACTGCGTCTGTTTGCTAACCGAGGCGGCGGCAGGAGGCCGCCGATATGCGAGGACAGAAAGCTTTAGCTTTCTGTGCCATAAGGAAAAACATGGAGGTTTTTCCTTATGGCTTACACATGATTTTCGCAGCGGCTTCGACCGGAGCACAACGCGAAATTGGCTATGCCGTTAAAGCCTCTGTTGTCCACCTGCTTATAATGCGTTTGCCCTTAGCGCCTGCTTACAGCGCGGGCACATGGCACGCGCCGCGCTCTGGCTGCATGGGGCAGATGTTGGTCACAAGGTTGCGGAAGTCGCTGTAGCCGCGCCCGCAGTATTTGCAGTAGTAGGTGCTTTTTTCGCCGCCCTCGTACATGATGTGCCGCGCAAGCGTCGTACCGCGCGGGCAGTTGTTGGTCATAAGGTCGCGGGCATTCGAGTACGACATGCCGCAACGGATGCAATAGTAGCGCATGGGCACAGTATAGCACAGAACGCGCGCGCGTGCACAACCGCCGCCAGACGCAGGTCGTTGCTTCTGGCGGCAGTTGCGCTTTGCGGGCACTGCCGCGCATCCACGCCCTTGCAGCCCCGCATGGCCTCAGCATAAAAACTACAGCTTGCAAAAATGTTCCAACAGCGTAGGCTACGAGCGAAACAGACAAGAAAAACATTTGGTCATTTGGGCTTTCGCTACAAATCCAGCCATGCTGTAGTAATACTGCGCCTCTGTTTTTAGCTTTTGCTTCTGCTAGCCATAAATGACCACATGTTTTTCGCCGTCTGTGTAGCTCGTAGCCTACGCTGTTTGCTTTTTTATGCAGACAATTGTTCTCCTGCTGAATCCCCGCCCGTCCGCGCCGCGCTTTGCGCGCGTTGTGCGCGGGGCGGAAATCTGCTATACTGCGCGCACGTATGGAGCAATTCGCTATGAAAAAAACAAAGGTCTTGCTGTGCCTGTGCTGCCTGCTTGCGGCGCTTTTGGCAACAGCCTGCTCCAGCGGCAAAAAGCCGGGCAGAAAGCTTACGGTGGTTTCCAGAGCCGCGCTTGAAAAAGTGCTGGAAATAAACGAGCTACAGTCGCTGGAATACATCTACAATTCGTATGTAATCGCCTACGATGATGCCGACAAGGCGCGCATGGCAGCCCTTGATGCGTTTTTTGCCGCCCCGCGCGTGACCGAAGAGAACTTCGAGGAAGCAAAAACGGCGCTGCTGGCGCTTGTTGACGCCATTCCCGACGTTGACGCAGATGCAGATGACAGCTCTGATGCATGGTTAGGCACCGCCGCTACTTTTATCGAAACCTACTATGACGCAGCCATGCCGCGCTTGGAGTCACTCTACAATGCAACATCGAGTGATATGGCAAGATGGAACACTATGCTAAAAATCCTGCCCAAAGTCATTGACCTCTTCTCGCATAATGACACCATTAGCGACACCACCTACGCCGACTACAGCGAGAACTGGAAGCGCCTGAAGGACGAGTACAAGGAAGAAAAGAAAAAGTCGTACACCTACGCCGTCGCCTACCGCGGCACCGTCAGGGCGGGCATCGACCAGCCGATACAGTTTTCCGTGGACGACGGCGCGTCCGTCGTGACGGTGAAGATTCCGCAGGTAAAAATCCTCGACATAACCGTGGAGCCAAAGGAAGATACCATGCGCTTCCTCTACAAGAAAAGCAAGTACAAGAAGGGCAACATCAAAGCCGTCCTCCAGCTGTGCGAGAACGACCTGCGCGCAAAAATCGCCGACGCCCCCGCCTTTCTGGAGCTGGCGGAGCAGAACGTCATCGAGACCATCAAAGCGCTCTGCGCGCCGTTTGAAAAAACGTCATCGTATACCTTCGTCGTTACAGGAGCATAAGCCATGAAGCACATCTACCGTATTCTTATAAGCGCCCTGCTTGCCGTCGCTGCAACGTCCTGCGCAAATAAGGCGAGCGTAGAGCCGAACCTGCTTGACGTCAGGCAGATTTGCGAGCTTGCGGTGCTGGAATGTTACTACCACAACAACGCGGAAGTGACCGTAAAGAAGAAAAGGCAGTGGATAGACTACGCCTCCACCGTCAAAATCGGCATCGACGCCTCGCAGCTGAGCCTGAGCATCGAGGACGACACCGTGCACATCACCCTGCCGCGCGCAAAAGTGCTTGGCGAGCCTAAAATCGACATCGACAGCATCGACATTCTGACGGAAGACCGCGCCAACATCACCAACGCCGACCAAGTGCAGGCGCTTTCTATGGCGAACGAAAACGCCAAGGAGACGACCGAAAAGAACACGCAGATACTGCTGAACGCCGAGAACCGCATCCGCAAAATCCTCGAAAGCTACGTCCAGCAGATAGGCGCGCTTACAGGCAAGGACTACAAGATAGCGTGGCATTCGCTGGAGGAGCAGAGCTAGCGCGCGCGGTGCAGGCGGCGCCGCAAGCACGTGCGGCGCGCTTGACGGCAGCGGCGTGGTGGAGTATAGTATAGCCAACGACAGGCAACAGGTGTGTCTGTTAAGGTGTTGAAGTAGGGGGTTGTACCGGATTGCTTCGTCCTACCGAGCCTTCAGGAGGGGTTGTGCAATGAAACCTCGAGCCGGTGTAGGCGTAAGCCGAAAGAAAATGCTCAAATATAACCCGTCCTTGCGACGGGTTTTTTGTTGGAGGCGGCGTGGATTTACTTTTGCAATGCGCAAGGAATTACGAAAAGCTGCTTGATACAGCCTACCGCTTTACGATTGCGCGAAAGGGCGTTGTGCGCGAGTTTACGCTTTCATTCCAGAAGTCAGATTTCCACCACATGGCAGGCTTGCACAAACTGACGGATAAAATGTCTTTGCAGCACGGTTCCCGCGAAGCCCTTTTTGACAAAATTCTAAGCAGTGCATTTAACCTTGCATTTTTGCAGTCGAGCTTTCATTTTGCTGAGATGCGCGACAGGCTGACTGCATTGACGCAACTTGAAAAATTCCTTGATTCTGAAAACCTTATCTTCAAATACAATGAAAATGTGCGTTTGTCATCATCTATAAAGTCCGAGTACCTGCTGGAAGGGCTTGCAGACGGCGCGACGGTGTACCTGTTTTTAGGCAGCCGCGACGGCAGTGACATGAGCAATCAGATGTGCCGCACGTTTTTTCCAAAGACGACGATAGACTATTCGTATGGACAACCACGCTACACGTTGCTCAAAAAAGAAAAGGTCTGCGTTTCAAGCGGTGTGGTGCTCCTGCGCTACGCGCGGTGAGCTGCGTCGCCCGCCTGCCGCCGCACAAAATTACAAAAAAGCAACTTTTTTCCGCCTCCTATCGCGATTTGATAGCGGGCGCTGCTAGTATGCTTCCATCGCCGCGCGTCACCGCGCACGGCGGCAGAAGGTTTGCTATGAAAGCCCTGAAATGCCTGTTTGCGCTGTTCGTTTTCTTTCCGCTTGCGCTCGCGTATTCTGCGCCCGCCGCGTCAGTGCCTGCTACCTACGCCCCTTCGGCACAAAAAAACAGCTGGGAATGTGATACCGATTCCCCCGACTTGCGCGCTGAATTTGACTACCTTAACAAAGCATACTTTGACGGCAGGCTCAAAGTCACCGCAATCTACTGGTCTGAAACATTGCAGCCGTGCCAGCTGGGTGTTACGCATTGGTGGCAGGAGTCTGGCATGATAAAAATCGTATTGAACCCCAACACAAAGATTTCCGCCGACCCCGAGACAAGAACAGCGGTGCTCTTGCACGAGATGTGCCATGCGGCTTCCTTCATGTGGGATGCCTCCGTGGTCAGCGTCCATGACAACCACGCCGCCAAGTCCTTCAAAGACCAGATGGCACGCTTGCAGCGGCTCGGCTGCAATCCGTGGCCGTACTAGCGCAAGCCGCAGCTGGCTTTTACTGCATTTTTTTCCGCACTATCGCGTTTTGATAGCGCCGCCTTGTACACTGCCACCGTACCTACAGGAGGTCATTATGAAAGCACGTAAAACCACGTTGTCCGTACTGCTTGCCGCTGTTTTGCTTCTCGCACTTACACCCGCCGCCTATGCGCAGCCCGTGCCGTTGCGCCACAGCTGGGAACTGCCGCTTACGAACGAGCCGCAGTTGCGGAGTTTGTTCGACAAGTACAACAAAGAGCTGTTTGACGGCAAGCTTCGCCTTACTGCAATCAGATACTCTGATATGCCTGATTTACCTGCTAAATCATCCTTAGCTGAAACATATTTATTGAAGAGGGAATCTTTGCATTTTATAGTGATAAGCACTGCGGTTACACAGGATGACCTTATCCCTGTGCTGTTGCATGAGATGTGCCACTGCTATTCCGACCAGTTTGACCCAAATGCAAAAGGAAGCAACGGGCATGAGTTACAGTCATTCAAAGACCAAGTGGCTCGCTTAAAGAAACTTGGATATACTGTTTACGGATATTAAACTAGCAGGAGGTTCAGTATGAAAACTGTGTTTATCGATGTTTTTGCTGAATCACCAGAAAAAACATCAATGTCAGGTCGTAATGAGGAACAGGAGTTCTACTCTGGAGAATTTCCTTTCGATGAAAATCTTCCAGATGGGGATTTCCTTGCGTTAGTCCCTCAAATCAGATAAAATTAAACCAATGGCAAAGCACTCTGATATTGAGTTTTTATTTGTTCTCGCTACAGAGCATTATTCTTCTGCACACAATGTTTCATATTCAGATGCGGTCGAACTTTTTCATCAGAATCATGTTCTGGAAAAAATGCTCGTTCAGCATGAGTATCTTCATCAGGTCGCTTTGCAAGAAGTGTTTTCGTATGTCGAAAGTTTAGTTTTCAGCGAAAAAAGCAATCTCGTTCTTTTTCATGGCTCTGACACGCTTTTTGACAAAATTGATTTGTCAAAGTCACATGATTATCGGGATTTCGGCAAAGGTTTTTACACGACCGTTCTTGAAAGTCAGGCTAAGGAATGGGCATACCGTTTGAGCCTGCGGAATGGAAAGGCAAAGCATTATGTGTATCGGTTCTCGTATCAGCCGAGCGAAACTGTAAAGGTAAAGCATTTTGATTCAATGGGCATCGAATGGCTGGATTTCATTAAGAAAAATCGTTCGGAAGGCGGAAGCCAGCATGATTTTGGTGTCGTTGTCGGTCCTGTCGCTGATGACAAAACCGTTCAGACTGTGCAGTTGTACCTTCTTGGAACGATAAACGCAGAAGAAGCGATGAACAGGTTGCGTTATAGTAAAGTGAACAATCAGTTTTCTTTCCATACTGAGGAAGCGTTACAATGCATAAAACTCTTGGGGAGGTCTGTCTATGAATGAAATCTTTACTTACAATGGCTCGGATGTCACAATGAATGTCTGCCTCGCGGTTCTTGAAGTAACGCGCCATATCGCAAGAAAAGAAGGTATTTCTTTTGAGGACGCGGCACTCCGTTTTGCAAATTCAAAGACCTGCGACAAGTTGCATGATTGTGAAAACGGCTTGTGGACGGAAAGCCCTGAATATATTGTTTCTTTGTTCTATGAGGAACAAATGTAACCGCTTGATACGCCCGTCCTATGCGGAAAATCATCAGGCGGCTTATGCTCATGCGAGTTTGCCAGCGGCAAACTTGGGAAGCCCGCGCAATGGGCGACGCGAAGTCTGCCCGAAATTCTGTAAATCCGTTCACAACATATACAGCATCTTATCGGACGAGCCGCCGTGTGCGCTTCCCTCAGGGAAGGCGTGCGCGGCGGCTTGCTTTTTGTAGTTCTCAGTCAAAAAAGGCAAGAAACAAAGGAGCATTTTTTTCCGCGCTATCGTGTTTTGATAGCGTCTCCTGTATACACTGTCACCGCGCATACAGGAGGTTTCGCTATGAAAAGATTTATTGGTGTTGTTTTCACATTGTTTTTTTGTTGGCGGCAGTCTTTGTGCTTATCCTAGCAGAGTAAGCGATACCATACTTGGTGATGGAAATCAAGAATAGACCTGTTCGGTACCCCCGTTATCGAACAGGTTGCACAGTGATTTTTAAGGAGGCCTTTTATGGCATTGGATTATATCGCGATTGACTTTGAGACGGCGAACACCTACGCGAACAGCGCGTGCTCGGTGGCACTGGTGCGCTTTACAGGCGGCAAGGAGGCGGCAAGCGTCCATTCGCTTATCCGCCCCGCAAAGATGTACTTTATCCCCGAGTGGACGGCGGAAATCCACCACATAAGCTACGCCGACGTGCGCGATAAGCCGCAGTTCCCCGAAGTGTGGGACACGCTCGTCATGCCGTTCCTTGCAGAGGCGCCCGACCTGCCGCTGGTGGCGCACAACGCGCGGTTCGACATGGGCGTTATCCGCGCCTGCTACGAATACTACGGCATGGAGCTGTCCGACTTCCGCTACTTTGACTCACTGCGCGTGGCGCAAAAAACGTGGCCGAATCTTGCCTGCCACAAGCTCACCTTCCTTGGCGAGCACTTCGGCATCCGCTACAACGCCCACGACGCGCTGGAAGACTCCCGCACCTGCGGCAAAATCATCGCCCTCGCCGCACAAGAGCACGGAGCCGCAAGCGTGGACGCGCTGCTTTCCGCCTGCGGGCTTGGGATGCAGCTTTTAGGCGAGTGAGGGCGGCGGGCGGCGGAAAGCGTGCGGGCAGGCTAGATAAATGCTATGTACTGCAAATAGCGCTTTCCGTCAACGCTGCTGATTCTTTCGCCAAAGAGCGTAAATCCTTCGGCTTCGTAAAAATTGATGAGGTTTGCATCCGCTTCGCAGTCAAGGTACACTATTGTGCCGCCAATGCTGTTCTGTATCTCAGAAAGCTTCTCTTTCGCAATCGCCATAAGCGTTTTGCCTGCAATGCGGCTTCCGTTTTCAATACGGTAGTTTTTTCCCAGCTGCGCCAAAAGGAATGCAGACACCGTATACGTGCCGTCGCTTTCGTCCAATGACGAGAAGCGCTTTATTTTCTCCTTTATCTTCCGCGACAAGCCGTCAGACGGAATAGAAAGCGATTTGTGCGCCAGCGTAAAATAGCCCAAGAAAGCGCCGTCGTCCGCATCAAAGACAAAATAGGTGATAGCGGTCTTCATCTTTGCAAATTGCACCGCATTTGCTTTTAGAAAATGCTCGATGTCTGGGTTCAAAAGCTTTTCGTTCCCCTGCGCATCTTTTTTACAGCATGAAAATGTAGCCAAGTATGAGGCAACAAGCGCTTCTTGTCCTGCAAGAATCATGTCGCGGATATTGAACACCGAAATTGTCATTTCATGCCCCATGCCGCAATGCCTTTCTGCATAATTGCTTTGAGCGCATCGGGGCTATGCTCTTGCCGTGCAATCGGCACAGGTCGTGATGTGGTGCCTGCGTAGTCTGCGTTTTCCAATGCCGCTGCGTATTGCTCGAGTATTTTGGGGTTGTTCACGCAAATTTTTTCTAAAATGCTTGATGTTGCCATATAAACGCCTCCTGTAGCCAGACCAGTATAGCATAGTTTTGCGCCAGCTGCACAGTGCGGGGCAGGCGCCCGTTAGCGGCACATTGCGCGAAAAAAATGCTCACTGTACACTGGGCATAATCATACATAAGGAGGAGACATGGGTTTCTTTACCAAAAATACAGGGCGCCAATGCACGCTGTGCGGCGGCAACGGCGGAACGCTGTGCATGAGCTGCCACGGCACGGGAAAAGTTACCGCCGTCGGCTACACGCAGCCCTGCGCGAACTGCGGCGGAAGCGGAAGGCTTCGCTGCAACGCCTGCGGCGGTAGCGGCACTGCGTATTGATGGAAGCGGCGGCGTTGCAGCCGCCGTTTTTTTGTGCGCCGCCGCGTTTTTCGCTATCGCGATTTGATAGCGCCGCCTGCTATCCTCGCTACAGCCGCGCGGGCACTACCGCGCAAGGAGTGTATATGGCTATGGACGAGAAGATTGCGGGCGCGTTTGAGTACGCACTTGAGACGGAAAACGGGCAGCTGTTTGATTCCCTTGCCGCCGTGTTCGCCGCCGACAAGCAGGAGGCTAAGGACGAGCTTCTGCTGCTTGCGGCGAAAAAGGCAAAGACGCCCGCGCTTGTCGAGCGGGCTGTTGCGCTGGGCGGGAACCTGCACCTTACGGACGAGCACGGCGCCACGCTGCTGCACCATGCGGCGGCTTCCTCCCACCCGAAAGTGGTGCAGTTCTTCATTGACAAGGGGCTTCCGCTTGAAGCGCGGAACGTGCTCGGCTCCACGCCGCTGTGCGCTGCTGCGGCGGCTTCGTGCAGCCGCAAAACCATCAAGACGCTTTTCCACGCGGGCGCGGACATCCACGTAAAGAACAAGCGCGGGGAGTCGCTCCTTATGCTTGCGGCGGCGCACAACGACTACACGGGCATCACGCGCTTTTTCTTGGAGCAGGGCTTGTCCGTGGCGGACAGGAGCAACGACGGCTGCACGGCGCTCCTGCTTGCCGCGCGGTGGCAGCAGAACACCGACGTGCTGGACGCGCTGGTGAGCGCTGGCAGCGACCTTTACGCGCGGGCGACGAACGGCGACACGGCGTTCCACCTTGCCGCCATGAACTGGCACCCCTACGCCGCCGAGTGGCTTACAAAGCACTTTTCCACCAGCGAAAAGAACGACGCGGGCGAGACCTGCCTAGAGCGGGCGCTTAGCGCCGCTTCCTCTGGCGCGACGCTCGGCGTGTACTTGCAGAAGATGCGCCACGAGCAGCTTCTGCGTGCCTTGCAGAACCACAGCTACGGCATCATCGAGAAGCTTGTCCATGCGGGCTACGACCTGAACGCCGCCGACGGAAACGGCACCACCGCGCTGATGCTCGCCGCCAAGGGCACGCACTCATGGCGCTATGACGTGCAGACCACGCTGGATGACCTGCTCGCCCACGGTGCCAACCGCGACGATGCCGTGGAAGTCGCCGTTACGCGCACACAGTGGTATGACACGGTGCACCTGCTGGACGACCTGCTTTCCCTCGGTGCCGACTGCGAGCGCAAGGACGGCAAGCAGCGGAACGTGCTGCACTACGCGGCGGCAAACGCGGACGCGGAAGTGTACGACATGGCGTGCAACCTGCTGGGCGGCTGCAACGGTGCCCTTGCCAACGCGAAAGACTGCTTCGGTCACACCCCCGCCTACTACTGCGACCACAAAGACGAGTTCTAGCCGCCCACAAGCGGTATGCTGTATACTTATCATTCACCACAAGCCGCGCGGGGCTACCGCGCAAGGAGTTTTGTTTATGGAAGAAAACCTGCTTTCTGCATTCGACTACGCAATCGACACGGCGAACAGCGCCGTGTTCGACGCACTCGCAAAGGACTTTGCCTCATTCTCGCGCGACGACAAGGAAACGCTCCTCATCCGCACGTGCGTGCGTGCGCCCAGCCTCGGCTTTGTGCAGCACGTGCTCGGCTACGGCTACAGCCTTGACTACAAAGGCGATGACGGTGCCACGCTGCTGCATTACGCCGCAGGAAGCGAGCACGCCGAAATCATCCGCCACTTCATCAAGGAAGGGCTTGACGTGAACGCGAAGGACAACGACGGCTTGACGCCGCTGTGCTACGCCGCGCAGTACGCGGGAAGCGCGGACGTGCTGAAGGCGCTGCTTGACGCGGGTGCCGACGCAAGCGTTACCGACGCGGGCGGCGAGACGCTGCTCATCACGGCGGCGGGGCGCAACCCCACGCCCGAAGTCACCAAGTTCCTCTTGGAGCAGGGCTTTGACACCGAGGAGCGCGACAACGACGGCTTTACCGCCGTCCTGAACGCGGCGCTGTGGCAGTCGAACGAGGATGTCATCGCGCTCTTGGTGGACGCGGGCGCGGACATCAGCGCAAAGACCAACGACGGCAGCACGATGCTCCACCTTGCCGCCCGCAACGAAAGCCTGTCGGTCGTCCGCTACATTTCAAGCGCGTTCTCCACGTGGGACGTTGACAACGACGGCTTTTCCACGCTCCGCGCCGCGCTCGTGGGGGCGCAGTCCGCCGACGTCATCAAACTGTTCCTGCGGAAGGCGCAGTTCGAACACCTCGAAGCCGCCTGCTTCAACAAGAACCCCGACATCCTTGAAGCGCTGCTCCAGTCTGGCTACGACGTGAACGCGGCTGACAGTGACGGCGTTACCGCGCTGATGACCGCCGCGCAGTACAACACCAACCCCGCCGTCATCCGTATGCTCCGCTACTACAACGCCGTCTGGAACAACGCCGACGACAAAGGCAGGAACGCCCTGCACCACGCCGCCGCAAACTCCGACAGTGCTATCTACGAATGGATGCTTACCGACGACGACTTCAAGACGCTCGCCGCCCACGAGGACGCCGACGGCAACACCCCCGCCTACTACCGCGAGCATCAGGAGGAGTTCTAGGCGGGATTATGCGGCGCTGAAAAAGCCTGCATGTTGCAGAAAAATCACTAGAAGCCGAGGGGGTGTCGCATTTCTTGCGGCACCCCTTGTGGTATACTAAGGCAAAATCTGACAGCGGAGGCGCGTATGGTAGCAGGCGTTATTTTTATTGTGCTGATTGTAGCAGGAATCTGCGCATTTGCCAGCAAAGGCGGTGCAGCGCCACCGCGCCCCCAGCAGCCGCAAGCGTTCCACGGCTACCTTGACGGCGCGGAGCACGACAAAGCCGACATGGACATCCTGCTGGACGACCCCGTCTACGCCGCGCTTATGGACGGCAGCGCGGATGCGTATGACGCAGACGACAGCGATTTGCTGGACGACGACAAGTTTGGGGACGGGGCGCTGTAAGGGGGCGGTATCATGCAATTAACAATTTTATTCCCGTCAAGCGTGTTCTCGCGCTTTGATGTGGATGAGAGCTTTCAGAATGAATACGAGGCGGTGGCGGCAAACGACAATTTTCGAATCGTGCTGTATGATTATGAAGAATTCGTGCGGAACGAGGAATTGCGTCTTGCCCGCTTCCCTGATGCGTAATGAAGTGTACTCCAAAAATTGGAAAAAGATTTTTGGAGTTGCATTTTTTATGTCAAAATTATCAGGCGAAGACAAGGCGAACATTGTGGCGCATTATCTAAATTCTGGAGGCGGTTTCAAGTTTACCGCAAAGGAGTTTAGAATTGGCAAATCAACCGTCCTTTTTCTTGTTCCCAGTATAAAGAGAATGGCGCAGCCGCATTAATCAAAAGGCACCGCTCATACGATACACAGTTCAAAGTACATGTGCTAGAATACCAGCGTAAATATAATCTGTCCGACACCAAGACATGTGCGATTTTCAAAATATCCACGACATCCTTGCGCGAAAGAAATATTGCAAGCGTGGCTATTGTCTGTTGGACGGCGATAAATGCGGAGCCGCCAAGACAATATCAGGAAAAAGAAAGCGAGACAGACGGGACAAAAAAGCGAGCTGGACAAACTGAGGGAAGAGAATGAATACCTCAGAATGGGGACTGCCATCCTAAAAAAAGTGAGGGCATTAATTCAGGAAGAAGAGAAATCCGGACAGAGCTCAAGGCAAGAGCCATCGGGGAATTACGGCATGAATTTTCTCTTCACAAACTGCTTTCGTATTTTGGAATGCCGGCGAGCACTTTCTATGCGGCAATAAGGCTGAAAGAAAATAAATATGAATCAATTGAAAAACGAATGATTGACATTTATCATGAGCATAAAGACCGCTATGAAGTCAGGCGAATCACTTTACAGCTTAGAAACGAGGGCATTCTAATAAACCATAAGACTGTTCACTGGCTGATGCGGAAAAACGGGCTTAAAAGCGTCCAAAGAAGAGTAAAATATAATTCATACAAAGGAACCATCGGCAGGACAGCGCAAAATATCATAAACAGGGAGTTTACGACCTCAAAAGAAAACCAGAAATGAACAACCGAACCGTATTTAGCTGTACACAGGAGCTTGCATACGTATCACATTTTTAGTATTATGCGAATGGCACTTCGCAATCAATGGCGGTCTTGTCTCCGAACTCAAACCGTGCTTGCACGGAATAATTGACTAGGAGGCTAAGCAGATGACGATTTACGAAATTCTTTCGTTAGCAATTAATTTTGCTATTCTGATTCTAACATTACTTAGTTACCTCCGCACACGCAGAGATAAAATTGAGTAAAAAATAGCCCGCCACAGTATTGCACCACTAGGCGGGCTTTGTCCTTAAGGACAAACAAAACCTCGTGAGGCAAGACGCTAGAAAGCGAAGTGCCTTTTATTTAATATAGCACACCTTGCCAAATATGGCAAGGTGATTTTTGCCACGCGCAGACGGCTTACGTGGCTATTTCATCTGGGCGGTTTCGATGTAGCCTAAAATTCAAACCAAACTGCTTTTTAAAGCTGCATTTAGTTGCACAGGCTGCACACAGGCGCTTGCATACTTATCACATTTTTAGTATTGTGCAGGTGGCACTTCGCAATCAATGGCGGTCTTGTCTCCGAAATTCGACTGTCCTGCTTGCAGGATAGATTACTTGATTTTGGAGGCTGCTATGACTGTATTCGAAAAACTGAGCTTGCTGTTACAGGCAATCTCGCTTATCGTTAGCATCATTATGCTCCTCTCCCAAAGACGGAAAGACGATATAGAATAAAAAATAGCCCGCCACAGTGTTTCGACCCAATGTGACGGGCAAAAGTCCTTAATGGACTAACCACACGGAGGCAAGACGCTAGAGAGCGAAGTGCCTTTCTGTATTACTATATGGCACTTAGCTTCAAAAATCAAGTACTTTTTGAAGCCACATTTTGTTGCTCGTTGCACAGCAAACAGCGTAAACTACGAGCTACACAGACGGCGAAAAACAAGTGGTCATTTATGGCAAGCAGAAGCA
>ERZ842401.4384-NODE-4384-length-16495-cov-25.430596_pt1 | contig 16495 bp, 17 predicted proteins | sample MGYA00521270_ERZ842401 | MGnify/ENA primary metagenome ERZ842401 (study PRJEB31892, sample SAMEA3878208) | bioreactor metagenome | biome: Moose rumen | place: Sweden | collected 2011-10 | study: EMG produced TPA metagenomics assembly of the PRJEB12797 data set...
GTGGCATTTATAATTTGCAACATTAGTTCCCTTTTTCCCGAACAGGTCTATTATACTGCGCATATTCCAATCTGTCAATTAAGCTTTTTTAGGCAAACTAAAAAACGGGGATTTCTCCCCGCTTCTCATCAGCCTTTTTCGCAAAAGCTACATTCAAGAATAGCCTTCAGGTGCTTCAATATCGTCTGTTATTGGCTCCTCGTATTTTCCGCGCTTTACAAATCCGCCCTCGTAGAAGAACGTAACCGATTTTACCTCGGTCGTAACCGCCTCTTTTATATCGCGCACATAAATCGTCGTGCCGGGATACACCGTGCCAGACGCTTTTACCTTGCCGATAGCCTTCAGTTCGCGCAAACGCTCCGCAATCTGCTCCAATTCCGCATTGATTTTATCAGATTGCTCGATAATTTCGTTTTTGCGCTCGGTCAACTGCGTGAGCTTTTCTTCTTTCTCAACAGGCAGTTTTCGCATATTGCGCTTGTTCTGCTCAAGGGTGTTAATGTTAAGGTCAACATCTTCCAGCTCTTTGATAAGCGCATTTTGCTCGGTCTGCAATTCAAGCTGCCGATGCTTCGCCTTCGGGTCAATACCGACTTCCATAATCGTTTCTGTACCGCCCTCGTTGCCAAAGTTCTTCGCCGCAATTTCTTCTGTAGCAAAAAGATGACCGCCCGTAATCTGCGCACGCTTTCCGCGCAAAATAATGCGCTTCATCGCCGTAACTTCGCTGGTCATAATGGAATCCGATACAAGAACGTGCTCGCCGGCATCGACCTTCGTAGAATTGATAAACTTCGCCCAGATAGATTTTCCTGCCGTAAGGATACCCTCGTTTCGCCCCATAACACCTTGTGTGATAAAGATATATCCGCCCGCAGTAAGCTTGCAGTTTCCAACGCTGCCGTTGATTTCAATGTTTCCGTCCGCCTTGATGTCAAATCCGTCTTCCACATTGCCGTTAACGATGACGGTCCCAACAAACTGCACGTTACCCGTCTTTGCGTTGATTCCCTTATCGTATGTAACAACTGGCTCAACGCAAATTTTGCCGTTGTCGAGCGATACCTGACCGTCCACCATTGCAAGCACGGAATGTCCGTCCGCATCGAGTTTAACATTTTTGCCAAGCGGAATCTGAATATCCTTTCCGTTGCGCGCTTCAATGTAACCGCCCTTGATTTTTTTGCCGCCCTGTCCGCGCTGTGCGTCGATTTTGACAGCCAAAAGTTCGCCTGCAACAACGTTATGGATAAGATTGAGTTCCTTAAAGTTGACCTGACCTGTTTTCTCGTCCTCTTTCATTCGGTGCTTCTTGTTGTCGGTCTCAAACTTGTAATCCATATACGCATCAGCACCGTCGATTGCTTTTCGCGCCGCAGCCATCTCAAACGGCACATTATACACAGGATTGTCAACAAACTCCGTGATTTTGTCAAGTTCGATACACGGCTCTGAAACTTCGTAATCCATAAGCAGTTTCTTTAATTGCTCGATTGAAAGTTCTGCTCCATTTACGCCCGGCGGAGAAACCGTAACGGTCGCAAGCATTTCGTCGGAAGAAATATCAACCACGCCAACCGCGTCCGCTGACTGAACGTGATTAAACATACCAATCGACTCGTATTTGTCGTTCGTGCCCTCTTTTACAAATTTTTTGATATTCTCTTCTTCTATCGAAAGCGTATCTGAACGCTGAGCCGCCGCTATAACCTCGCCGACTTCCACAGGTCGACCGCTTCCAACCGGAAGCACGACTTTGAGATAAATATCCGAACCGAAATGGTGCACAAAGAAAACTCCGTCCTTGTCCACGATTTTGTTTTCCTCTTCTGCAACGCCCTCGGCAGACACACCGCCCGTAGCTTGCGCCATTTGCTTCTTTTTCTTCTCGATAGCCTCCGCCGTCTGATACACACGAATTTTCCACGGTTTTTTTGCAAGACCAAACATACCCGCTGAACCTTTTTCCTGCACTTCGTACTCAAGGTTTTTCGTGTTTGCATCAAGCTGAACGCTTGCGTCCGCTAAAGCCTCTTCAAGCGTATCTGCACGGACTTCCACGAAATTCAAATCAGAATCTTTTTGAAGTTCTTTGCGTAAATCTTCACGAATTTTTTCAAGCGTAACCATTAGATAATTCCTTTTCTAATATTGGTCAATTTTGACCGAAGACGCAAGTTTGCTTTTGTATGAAGTTGCGAAATACGGGATTCACTTACTTCCAAAACCTGCCCAATCTCCTTAAATGTCAAATCCTCGTGATAATAAAGGATTATTACCAATTTTTCCTTGTCAGGAAGTTCATTTATTGCTTCTATTATAACGCGGCGAACTTCGTCCCGTTCCACGATGACATCGGGATTCAAGCTCGAAGGCGCTTCAATGCTGTCGCCGATTGACATATGGTCGCTATCGTCCCCGGAATACCACACATCATTGAGCGAAAGCACACTGGTGCCAGACACTTTCATAACGGTCTGCTGAAATTCGGATTCGCTGATTCCCATTTCTTGTGCAATTTCGGAATCCGTTACCGTTCGACCAAGCCGAGCTTCAAGACTGCCTATTGTATCTTCAATTTCTCGCGATTTCTGCCGCACAGAACGCGGAACCCAATCTAATTGCCGAAGTTCATCAAAAATCGCACCTCGAATTCTCGTTACCGCATACGTTTTAAATTTGACATTTTTTTCAGGGTCATATTTGTTTATTGCGTCCAAAAGACCAAACTGCCCAAAACTTACCAAATCATCAAATTCAACCGCACTCGGCATTCCAGTAGATACTTTTCCTGCAACATATTTTACAAGCGGCATATATTGCTTTATAAAAGCATCTCTTAATGCTGTCGATTTTGTTTTCTTAAATTCAAGCCAAACTTCTTCTTCTGATTTTTCGTCAAAAATTGATTTTGTCATCTTCCCCACCCATTCATTAAAAATCAGCCTTCTTTTGCAAGAACCGTTCGTATTGCCTGCGCAATGGTCGCTGCGTCTTGTACTGAAGGACTTGAACCATCAGCAAACGTTGCACCTTTTGAAGTCTTTGGTGCAGAAGGCACGGCAGGTTCTGAACTTGGAAGGTCTACAACAGAAGCCATTTGCTCTGTTTCGTTATCAGTATCATTGCCGTTAAAATCCCCAATATCCGGCAACGCTACAACATCTTCATCTATGCCTTTCGGCTTTTTTTCCGCACTCGCAGCAACCGAGGCAACGTCCATTGCCTTAAAACCGCCCGAATCTTGCACCGCTGCCTTTTCCCCAGCAGGTGCGGTGTTTTCGGTGTTTTCTGCAGGCGCATTTGAAATCGCCGTATTTTCATTCGCAGGCACAGGGTTTTCATTCGCAGGCGCACTCGGCGCTACTGGCTTTTCTTCTGCCACCGCAGTTTTTTCTTCGTTCATCGATTTCAAGTTATTGCTCACATTGAACTTCGGTGCATTTTTTATTTCTGTCAATTTTTCGTCAGAAAGCGTTATATCCACGATTCCGCCCGTTTTCGGAGTGCTCGGGCTGACTTCAAATTCCACATCTTCGGCAAGAAATTTGGTAAAGATAACCGAAATGCCCGCAGTCATTCCCGCGCATACCGCAGCACAAATCAGCGCATGCAAAAACAATGCGAGAGGCTGATTGCGCGAAATCAAACCTATGAGCAATGATAAAACAAACCCCGCTCCTGCAGCAATTCCCATAAATTTAGGGTTCATTCAATTCCTCCCATTCGTCATTCTGACCTTTTTATTTTTTTCCCACAAATCGTTTAAGGAATCCGCTTACGCCCAATTCATCATTCACAGGAACTTTTTCAATCCGACTAACGATATGTTTTACACAAATTGACGGCTTTGAAGATGGATTTACAACGATAAACGGCTTTTGACGAGTAATCGAATTTTGAACGCTCGGGTCATCATAAACATAACCAATATAGTTTACTTTGAAATTCAAAAACTGACCAACGATGTTGATAATTCTCTCAGAAATCCGTTTTCCCTCTGCTGCATTTTTTGCGCGATTCACAATCAAATTCAACTGAATCCCCTTATTCAATTCAGTCGTGATTATTTTTATGATTCCATACGCATCGGTAATGGCAGTCGGTTCAGGAGTCGTTACCACAAAAACTTCATCTGCCGCCGCAATAAATTTGAGAACGTTATCAGCAACGCCCGCACCCGTATCAATTATGATTATATCAGCATCTCCAAGGGTATTAAATTGCTTGGCAAAATTATCAAGTTCTTGGCTGGAAAGATTTGCGATTTTTGAAAATCCGTTTGCGCCTGCCACAAATTTTATGCCGAACTCGGTATTTTGGATAATTTCCGACATTTTTTTCTGACCATTTATAACGTGAATCAGATTATACTGCGGCATAATTCCCATCATAACATTAACATTCGCCATGCCCATATCGCAATCGATGAGAATCACTTTTTTGCCAGTTTGCGCATACGCAATCGCCATATTTATAGCAATGCTTGTTTTTCCAACACCGCCTTTTCCGCTCGTAATAGCAATAACGCGCGTATGATGTTGTTGCTCAGGTTTGTCATTATGCATTAGTTCGCGCAATTCTGATGCTTGTTCATCCATCTTTAACTCCTAAAAATCTCATCAATGTGAGAGCGGTCTATATTAAAATCGGCAAGATTTGTCAAAAAGCGCACAACTGTTGCTTTTTCAAAATACCGCGGCACTTGCTGACCGTCTGTGATATACGAAATCGATTTATTTTTTTCGGCAAGAACGCTCAAAATATTTCCATAGCGAGTCGTTTCATCGCATTTGGTGATAATCACGGAGCGGAAATTGAACATTTCATAATTCTGCATAATATTTTCAAGGTCGCGCGCCTTGGTAGATGCCGAAACCGCCAAATACACATCAGGGTGGAGTCCCGGAACGTCCAAAAATTTTCTCATTTTGGCAATATTGTCGTAATCATTCGGGCTGTAACCGCTCGTATCCACCAGAAGCGTATCCATTGATTCTTTATATTGCGAAAAAATTTCACCAACCGTCTGCGGATTTTCAGCCTTGTCTACCTGAATATCCATAATCTCGCCATAGCGTCGAAGCTGCTCTTCTGCGCCCACGCGGGTTGTATCAATAGTGACCATACGCACCATCGGCTCGGGTTTTCCCGCATTTCGAGCCTCCAAAATGATTCCTGCCGCCATTTTTGCAACCGTCGTTGTTTTTCCCACGCCCGTCGGTCCCACAATAACGATGACGTGAGGAGCCTTGAAATAGCTTTCTTGCGCAATATTTATGCTTTGTCCAATCCAATCCACCACGCGATGTTCCACCGCATCAAAATCGTCAAGTTCAGCCGCCGCGAATTCAGAACGAAGCCGATTTGAAATCGTTTCGATATATGACGGCGTAAATTCATTTTCTTGCAGCAATGTTTCGATTCGTTTTATCGTTTCGTGCTTTTCAGGCTGAACGACCGCGCTTGCAAAAATCGACATTTTTCTTGATAATTCATCGATTTTGTCGTTCATTGCTTCAAATTTTTCGTTCGTTACCGACGAAGCGGGCGCACTTGCAACCGTCGATGCCATTCTTGAAGCAGGTTCTTGCACTTCGTATGTTGCAGGTTCGCGGATATACGTTACTTTTTTTGCAGGACGCGAAAAAAGGTTCAAAAATCCGCCGCGCACAAACACCGTTTCTTGATCCAAAATTCTAAAATTGTTGCCGTATTTTTCAAACAATGCTTTTTTGCAATCGTCTAAAGTCGGAAGAACAAGGGTTTCAGTCGCAACAAGTGTATCATTGAGGTTAAGCATTTATTTCTCCTACCGGCTCAAGCGAAACATTTGTTCCCGCCGCCAAAACTTCCTGAATAGAAATCACCACCAATTTCATTTCGCGTTCAGTTGATGAATACACGAGTTGGCGAACTTCCGCCGGGCAAAGAATAATTGGCTGAAAATTGGTGCGAACAGCCGCAATCGTATCACTCACCGATTTTATCCAATGCCGCCCTTCCTGCGGGTCAAACGCGACAAACGGCTCAGAGCCATCTTGCGGGTCAACACGGTGTTCAAGGATTTTCTCCGCCCATTGCTGAGAAAGTTGCACGACACGCAATTTTTTGTCGGGGTCGGCATATTGAAGACAAATCTGTGCTCCGAGCGCCTCGCGAACCTTTTCGGTCAGCACCCACTGATTGTGCGTTACCTTTCCGTAATTCGCAAGTGTTTCCAAAATCACTTCCATATTGCGAATCGACACTTTTTCGCGCAACAGATTTTTCAGCACGTTTTCAATTTCGCCATAAGTGAATTTTTCGGTGTTCAACACTTCATCAACCACGACAGATTTCGTTTCCTTGAGTTTGTTGATAATCGAAGAAACTTCCTGCCGCCCAAGGATTTCAGCGGCATGGTCACGAATAATTTCGGTGAGATGAGTCGCAATGATTGTTGGCGGGTCAACAACAGCGTATCCATTTTTCTCAGCCTCGGCTCTCTTATCTTCAGGAACCCAAATCGCAGGCATTCCAAACGCGGGGTCTTGTGTGCGCTCGCCGTTCATCTCTTTGGTCACAGCCCCTGTGTTCATACACATATAATGCCCCATACGCACAATACTGCGCCCCGCTTCGATTCCGCGGATTTTGAAACTGTATTCGTTTGGGTCAAGCATCATATTATCAACAATGTGAATTCCCGGGACAACAAGACCTAAATCAATCGCCGCTTCACGCCGAATGTGAATCACGCGGTCAAGCAATTCTGCGCCTTTTTCTTTGTCCACCAAAGGAATCAAGCCCAAGCCAAGTTCCAACGACAGCGTGTAAAGCGGCACAACAGGGCTGACTTCGTCTGGATTTTGAGTTTGTTCGCGCTTTGCCGCAATCGCCTTTTCTTCGGCTTGCTTTTTCTGCGCAACAGCAGCCTTTTGATTTCCAAGCATTTTGTAGCCAAAATAGCAGGCAAGAGCACCGATAGGGATAAGCAAAAATTGCGTTCCGCCGCGAAAAACAACACCCATAATCACCAGCGCAAAACCCACAATGATATACACATATCCAGATGCACTGAATTGCTTTTTGAGCTGGTCGCCCACTGGTTCATCGCTCGAACTTCCGGTAACAATAAGACCTGTTGCAAACGAAAGCATCAGAGACGGCATTTGCGACAAAAGACCGTCGCCAATCGTCAAAATGGAATAATTGTTGAGCGCGTTCTGAAAATCCATTCCATTCATCAGCATACCGACAGCAAAACCGCCGATTAAGTTTATCAGCGTAATAAAAATGCCCGCTTTCACGTTGCCCGAAACGAATTTTGATGCACCGTCCATAGCAGAATAAAAATCACTGTCTCTCTGGATTTCTTTTTTTCGCGCACGAGCCTCTTCTTCGGTGATAGAGCCGCTGTTCAATTCAGAATCAACGGCAAACATTTTTGTGTTCATTGAATCAAGCGAAAATCGAGCCGCAACTTCAGAAATTCGGGTTGCACCTTTGGTAATAACCACAACTTGAACGACAATCAAAATGATAAAAATAACAATACCGATTATGATGTTGTTTCCGCCCGTAACAATGCTCGCAAATGCTTTTACCATATTGCTTTGCGCGCCCATATCTTTCGCCGTCAAAATCAGGCGAGTTGACGAAATATTGATTCCAAGTCCAAAAAGCGTAACCAGCAAAATCACGCGCGGAAACGACGTGAATGTTGACGCTTTCGGCGTATAAATAACCGTAAGCAAAATTGCAACCGAAATTGCAAGATTCAGAATCATAAATGCATCAATCATCGGCTTTGGAAGCCCAATGACCAACATCAACACCACAACAACTGATGCAATCGCAACCGCCGTGCTGCTCATCTGCCCATCTTTTAGTAAATTGTTTAATTTCCCCAACCGATTAGCCATTCATTTCCCCACCTGAATTTCATCGATGTTTTTTATTCAAATATACCACTTGTGCATAAATTGTCGCAATAATTTGCATATAGCTTTCTGGAATTATATCACCAACTTTGGTTTCTGTATACAGGCTACGCGCCAAAGCCTTATTTTCTACAACCGGAATTTCGCTCTCTTCTGCAAGATGACGAATCCGCAACGCCAAAGAATCTTCGCCTTTTGCCATAATTTTTGGCGCATAACTTGTTGCTTCGTCATATTTTAGCGCAACAGCAAAATGAGTCGGGTTTGCAATGACAACATCGCTTTCTTTCACTGTTTTGGGCAAATTGCGCATAACCATCTGCTTTTGTGCCTGCTCAAGCCGTCCTTTAACTTCGGGGTCGCCTTCCATTTCTTTGTATTCCTGCTTGACTTCCTGCTTGCTCATTCTGAGGGATTCCATAAATTGCTTTTTCTGAACAACATAATCAGGAACCGAAATTGCAATAAAAACCGCAATCGTACAAAGCAAAATCTGCACCGCAAAAGAACTCACCACACGCACGCACGAATCAAGCGAAGGACTTTTGAGCATCAGCAGAATACTCGGAATATTTCGTTTGATAAGCGCATACGCAATCGCTGTGATAATACCGACTTTTAAGAGCGATTTCAGAACATTAAATCCGCCTTCCATAGAAAACAGCGTTTTATTCAGATATTGCCCAATATTTGGCAAAATTTTTGAAAAATTCGGCGTTATCGGTTTTAAGGAAAAAATAAATCCTCGATTTTGCGCAATATTCGTGATAACGCCCGCCGCCGCCGCAATCAGCACAATGGGCAACACAATCTGCAAAAAAAACATTGCAAATACAAGCGCATACGTTTTGTATGACACCGTTTCCGCCGTTATATGCGTAAAATAAAAAATAAACGCCGTTTTCAGCCGCTGCAAAATCCACGGAGACATCGCAATCAGAAGCAAAACCGAACACAAAAGCACGACCGCACTGTTCAGTTCGGTACTTTTGGCAACGCGCCCCTCATCTCGAGCTTTTTTTATGCGCAGGTCGGTTGGGTCTTCGGTTCGTCCCTCATCTTCAGCCTTTGAAAACCATTGCAGGTCAATTTCATCGAATGACATTTTACTGAATACCACCTGAAATTTGGATAAAAAATTTCTCGAGCGTTTGGAATCCCGTTACAAACGAATGAGTAAAAAAATCGCACATACCGGGCATCAATTCTGTAATCAAAAAAAACGACACAAGCATTGTTATCGAAAATCCTTCCGAAAACAAATTCATTTGGGGAGCAGCCTTCGATAACATTCCCATTGCCACCATAATCAGTGTTAAAGTGCCAATTATCGGGAACGCAAGCGTGAAGGCGTTGGCAAACAAAAATGTCAACGCCTTTAAGAAAAACTGCATTATGCCTTCGTTTGCACTTACAATCGAAAACGCAGAAAGAGTGTTAAAACTTGCAAAAAGGGCATCTTTAAAAAGAAGCTGAAACCATCTATTTTGCAAAAACACCAACATACCAATCAAATTAAAATATTGCCCCATAAGCGGATTTTCAACTTGTGAAAGCGCATCGTAAACTTCAGATGCACTAAATCCCATCTGAAAAGCAAAAAACTGTCCCGCTGTACTGAATGCCGCAAAAATTATCGCCACATACAAGCCCATAATGATGCCGATAAGACCTTCTCCCACAAGCAAAAGGACATATTCAAGCGTAAACGAGCCGTCATAATCAAAATACGCATTATAGGATTTTGCAAAAAAAGAATCCGCCGCCGACAACTCTGGAAAAACAAGATATGCGAAATATCCCGCAAGCGCAACTTTTACCGCCCGCGGAACAGTTCCGCGCATTGCAAACAGAGGAAGCGTCATTATAAGCGCAAAACACCGTACTGCAATCAATAAAAAAAACGGTGCTTGTCGAACAATGGAATCCAACATTCTTAATCTTTCCTAAAAATTATTGCGCAAGATTCGGAATCATACTAAAAAGTTGTATGGTGTAAACTCGTGCGGACGAAAACATCCAACCGCCTATAAGCGCAAGCATCAGCAAAATCGTAAGCAATTTTGGCAAAAACGTAAGCGTGGCTTCTTGAATCGATGTTGTTGCTTGAAAAATAGCCACAATTAAACCAACGATGAGAGCCGCCCCCAAAACAGGTGCAACGAGTACAAAGACTTCACGAATTCCGCTTCTCATCAAAAAAACAATCATTTCAATTGACATATTTTACCTCGCAACCGACAAGAACAGCTCCCGCGTCAAAAGCCCCCAGCCGTCAACCAAAACAAAAAGCATCAACTTAAATGGCATAGAAATCTGTACAGGAGGCAACATCATCATACCCATACTCATCAAAATGCTCGCCACAACCATATCGATTATGATAAACGGAATATAAAGTAAAACACCTATTTTGAACGCAACGGTCAACTCGTGCAATATAAACGCAGGCACAAGACAATACGTCGGCACATCGGAAAGTGTCTGCGGCTTTTCCAATTGCGCCATCGACATACAAAGACGAATGTAGCTTGGGTCTTTGTTCATTTGCTTGTACATAAACAGGCGGATAGGAGCTTCCGCTTTTGTGTATGCCTCTTCAATGCCGATTTGCCCATCGGAAAGCGGCTTATAAGAATTGTCGTAGACTTGACGAAACGTCGGCCACATTACGAAAATGGTCATAAAAAATGCAATGCCGTTAAGCACCGCAGTAGGCGGCACTTGCTGCAATGAAAGCGCACGTTTTATAAAATCAAGGACAATCGAAAAACGCAAAAAGCAAGTTACCAAAAGCAAAATGCTCGGAGCAAGCGTCAAAACGGTAAGCAAAAGCAAAACTTGAACAGAGAATGCAACTTCCTGCCCAGATTCAGGACGCGTGATGTTGATGTCGATATTCGGCACGTTCAGCCCCTGCACACCGCGGCTCATCTCAGTTCGCCCTCGTGCAGCCCCCTCCGGAAAACTCTGGGCACACAATACCTGAGTTCCCAAAAACAAAGCAAATAGGGCAATCAAAATACCTTTCGTTTTCATGACAAATCGCCTCCGGTTTCGCCCGAAAGCCGTTCTCTTTGCTTTCTGAACATATCTTGTGTACTACTTGCTAAATCTCCGTAAATAGCCCCTGTTTTATCTGCACTCTCGGCTTCTTTCATCTTAAAACCGTTTGGCATAAACAGCGACAGCACATCGTTAAAATTTCGAGGCTTTCTTTGACGCGATGTTTTATCAGCATACACATTCATTGCATCTACAAGTTCTTTATCAGAAACTTCTCCGATAAGATTTACCCCGTTATCCGACACGCCTACGAGATATGCTTTATCAATCAAAGTGATAATTTGCACTGATTTTCCGGGAGAAAGCGTAATTGACGACACTTTTCGCAAAAACGGGTCTGTTTCGCTTCCCGGGCTCATCGTTTTCCGCATAAGAGCAAAAATCGCGCAAATCACCGCAATCACGATAACCAGCACGACAACCATTCGCACAAAAACACCAATACCCGAAGCCTCTGAAATGACCTCGGGAACTCCGTTATCAGTTGCAACTCCTGCGTCAAGCAAAATTGCATCTTCGCCAAAAGGAGCAGCAGACTGATTTTCTTGAGAAAAAATAGGCGGCGATGCAAAAAGCACCGCTACAAACAAAAATATAGGCAAAAGCCTTTTAAAAGCAAACGTTTTTATCCCCCACCCAATACACATAAAAGCCAGCCCCCGCCAGCTTTTATGGAATAAGACTATTTATCGCAAATCGCTCACGCGCTCTGCAGGAGAAAGAATCTCCGTAACGCGCACACCGAAATTTTCATCGATGACAACAACTTCGCCCTTTGCAATCGGCTTGTGATTCACAAGAATGTCAACAGGTTCACCAGCGAGCTTATCAAGCTCAATGATAGTACCTTCGCCCATTCCTAAAATATCCTTAATCTGTTTTTTCGTGCGTCCCAGTTCTACAGTCATCTCCATGGAAACGTCCATGATAAGACTGATATTTCCCTGCTCTGCCGAAACAGCTCCGCCATTCAAGTTTTGGAACTGCACAGATTGAACGTTAGGATACCCAATGCCAGGCATAGGAGCCGCCATTTGACCCATTCCCATATTCATCCCCCCCATCGGAACAGCCTGCATTCCCATTCCCATATTCATTCCGCCCATCATCGGCTGAGCGGCAGCCTGAGGTTGTGCAAATCCGCCCATGCTTTGAGCAGGTTGCGCAGATGCACCGCCGTTAAGAGATTTTGCCATTCCTTCAGCAACACTTGAAGAAACAGCTTCCCACATAGTAAACTGCTCGCCATCAACTGTCAATGGATATGAAAATAATGCAAATGTACCTTCAGGCATTCTCACAGCCGCTTTTGGCTGCTTGCTGATTTCTGGAGGAATTGTCTCAAGCCCTGCCAGTTTTCCACCAGCGCAAAGGTCAGAAATCTCTTTTCCGCTGTGTCCGCCAACGATTTCTTTAACCACCTCGAACACCATTGCTTCTTCCATAGAAGAATCCACGAGATTTCCGATTTTCTGGACAAATTCAGGCGCAAAAATAAAAAGATGGTCGCCCGTAAGAGCCGTTTTGTAGTCTGCCATAACAGCCACAACATCTTCCGGCACTTTTGCCAACAACTGGTCGCGTGTAACCGACTCCACGGTTGCAGCCCCAACAGTAAAAGCATCTTTGCCCGTCGTACCATTAAACGTTGCGACGAGTTTGTCTTTCATACTGTCCGCAAATTTTTGAAGCGTTGCAGTGTCAATGCTTGAAGAGCCGCCCGAAGAACCTCCTCCGCCACCAAGACCGCCTAATCCACCGTCTACGCTTGACAGAAGAGCATCTATTTCGTCCTGAGAAATTACTCCATCACTCATTTAAATCTCCTTATCACCCATTATATTGACTCATCGTCTTCATCTGCCAAATCTTCTATATCTTCATCTTCGGCTTGCTTTATCTTTCCGATAACTTGAACAGCCATTTTTTTGCCAACAACACCCGGCTGACAATAGAATTTCTTTTTGCTGCCCACGCTCAATGTCAGCGGGTCGCCCACTCGCACATTCGGCAAGCGCACAATGTCGCCCACCTGCAAGCCCAAAACATCGCGAATCGGCAAATTAGTTGACCCGATTTCAGCAACAATGTCCATATCAACATCAGACAATTTTTCTTTTAATGTGCCAAGATATTGCGTTGTTGAACTGCGTCTGACCGAAGAAAACCAAAATTGCGATGACAATTTAGAAATAATTGGCTCAATCGTGAGGTACGGAATACAGAAGTTCATCATTCCTTCCTCATCGCCGACTTTGGTTTCAAGCGTTACCAAAACAACCATTTCAGACGGCGGAACGATTTGTGCAAACTGCGGGTTCGTTTCAATCTGTCCCAATCGAGGACGTAAATCAATAACTTGAGTCCATGCCTCGCGCATATTTGCAAGAATACGCACGATAATGCCGTCCATAACAGATGTTTCAATATCAGTAAGCTCGCGGATAACCTTCGGTCCCTGCCCGTTTCCGCCGAAAAGACGGTCAATAATGCTGAACGTAATTGACGGGTCAATTTCCAAAACAGCATTCCCCTTGAGCGGATCCATATTAACAACAGCAAGCGTTGTCGGAGTTGGAATGGAGCGAATAAACTCCTCGTATGTCAACTGGTCAACAGATGCAACGTGAACGTGAACCAAAGAGCGCAACTGCGCAGAAAGGCTCGTCGTGGTTAAACGCGCAAACGTTTCGTGCATAATAGAAACAGTGCGAATCTGTTCTTTTGAAAATTTATCAGGACGCTTAAAATCATAAATCTTGATTTTACGCGTATCGCTCACAGGCTTGAACGAGGCGTTGGTATCCTGATCTCCTGAATTTATAGCTTGGAGCAGCTGGTCAATCTCATCCTGTGAAAGAACCTCGGTCATGCCAAACCTTCCTCGTTTTTTATTGTTCGACTACATCCAATGTCGTAAACTGAACATTACGGATTTTACTGTCACTGAGAATATCATCATTTATGCGGTCGCGAATCTGCTGGCGGAGAATATCCTCATTCTGAGGCTTCAACTCTTCCTTTGTTCGCTCCGAAAAATACTGACGCAAGAACGCCTTAATCTCAATCAAACGCTGACTGATTTCAGTAGAAGCCTGTTTGTCATCTTTTTTGTAGCCAAGAGAAACCTGAACCACTACGCTCGCAGGATTATTGTCGCTTGTTTTTGTGCGAACTTGGTCAAGACTTGAGTACCAATCAAGAACTTCCTTCTTTCTTGTGTATTCCTGACTTGTCGGAATTCCCTGAGCCTGAGGCTTATTGTTCCCCATAATATTGACCGTCACCACAACCACGGTAACAATCAAAATGATTGCACCCAAGCCAATAGCAATCCACTTGAGCAATCCCGGCAAAAGAGCCGCAATGCCGCCCGCTTTCTTCGGTGCGCCACCGTCTCCGCCAACATCGTCTTCTGTAATTCCTGCATCTTCTTTATCAGCCATATCTTTCCTCCATATCGGTATTCATCAATTTTATTTAAATGCCATTAAAAATGACCTTCGTCCAAAATAATTAAATCCACACGTCTGTTATATGCTTTACCTTCTTCGGTCTCGTTTGAAAATTTCGGTTCAGTATCTGCATAACCTGCAATCGAAAACTGATTTTCATCAACACCGAAATCCGACAGATAATGTAAGACATTTGCAGAACGGGTGGCAGAAAGTTCCCAGTTACTCGCAAACTTGGAATCAAAAGAAACAGGCGTATCGTCTGTATGTCCCTCGATTCTGAATTTTCGCCCCATAACCTCTTCTGATTTCAAAAACTGCGACAATCGCAAAAGCGTTTCGCGCGTTTCTTCAATATTGAGTTCAGCACTGCCACGCTCAAAAAAACTGTCAGAAGCAAGCGTTATAACAAGACCGCGTTCATCGCTTGTTATCGTAATTTTATTGCTTTTTACATCGGGAGCAAAAAGACTAACCGCTTTCTTCTTGGCAAGTCCCATGCTCTTTCCTTTTTCAATGGAAGGCAAAGAACTTATCGTATTTCCCAAATCAGCAAGACTTCCTGCCGAAAGCGAAATACCGCCGCCCGGATTATCATTTGAAAGAGATGCCTGCAAAGCCGCCATTTGTGCAGAATCCGTTTCCGACGGGTCGTACAACATAACGAAGAAGCAAAGCATCAATGTAATCATATCGCCATAAGTACCTTGCCACGCGGTTGACGGTTTCTCAGGTTCTTTTGATTTCTTACCCATTTTCCTATTCCTATAAAACCGCTATTAGTCCTTAAGAACGTCACCTTCAACAACCTTGCGCGTTTTCGGGTCAAGGTAAGCCAAAAGTTTCAACGCAAGAATACGAGGGTTATCGCCTGCCTGAATAGAAAGCACACCCTCAATAGACATTTCCATAACAGACATCTCTTTGGCATTCTGATTTGACAATTTATTTGCGAAAGGAGCAACGAGCCAGTTTGCCAGCATAGAACCGTACAAGGTAGTAATCAAAGCAACAGCCATGTTTGGACCCAAGGAGCTTTTATCTTCCAAGTTGTTCAACATACCAATCAAACCGATAACTGTACCCAACATACCGAAACCAGGACCATAACCAGCCCACGCATTAACCGTACCAATCCATTCCATGTGGCGAGCTTCAACGTTATTCATCTCGCTTTCCATAATCGCACGAACAACCGCGCCGTCAGTACCATCAACAATCAAGCGCAAACCGTTTTTCAAGAACGGACTGTCCAAATCTTCAAGACCTTCTTCAAGAGCAAGGATACCTTCTCGGCGAGCTTTCTCGGCAAGCGTAACCATTTTTTGAATCAAATCGCGTTCATTGTAATCGAACGTCTTTAACGCGCGTCCCATAACGCCAAAAAGACCGAGTGCGTGCTTTAAGTCCGCAACGATGAACAAAGCCGCATAGGAACCACCGACAGTAACCAAAACTGACGGAATATCGATAATGCCCATAACAGAGCCGCCAGACGTAACAACGCCCAAGCCGATAGCAATCGTACCGCCAACCAGACCGATTATTGTAGCTATATCCATTTTCTATATATCTCCCTTACCCTTTACAAAAGTAGAAAACTCAAAACATTCTAAACTCACGTTTCGTTTTTATATATTCCAATCTGCCTGCGATACTCGACAATTTTGGTAACCACATCATCAGGTTTTTCGCGAACCACAACTTTTTTGCCCGAAAGCATTGTTAAAGTCAGGTCTGGATTTTCCTCCATGCTCTCAATCTGATGCGGGTTAATCCAATAAATCTTTCCGTCGAGGCGTGTAACACTTATCATACTGCAATCCCCTCGTGTTTAAATCACACTCTCGTTTTTTACTATCGGCAATCGCAAAAGAAGTGTTTAGACACATTTTTATTATTTGCAGATTTCAAAAAAGGGGCAAACAGCATTTTTCAGGATTTTCAACAAAACGCAACAAAATTACATCAAATGGCGAAACTTCTTTTCAACATCTTTTATCAGCTTATACTCAAAGCTATCGACCAACGCCAAATAACTCGCCT
>ERZ842401.4386-NODE-4386-length-16494-cov-5.221972_pt1 | contig 16494 bp, 26 predicted proteins | sample MGYA00521270_ERZ842401 | MGnify/ENA primary metagenome ERZ842401 (study PRJEB31892, sample SAMEA3878208) | bioreactor metagenome | biome: Moose rumen | place: Sweden | collected 2011-10 | study: EMG produced TPA metagenomics assembly of the PRJEB12797 data set...
ACAGGTGCTCACTTTTTGGGAGCCCTTTTGCTACACTTTTACGTTGACAAACACAGTCCTTGCCTGCCATTTGATTTTTTCCCTCCGTTTTCTCTATTTATATATATACTATGAATATTTATATTTTTTATTTTAGGGGGAGTATTGTATATAAATACTCTGTATATACCGGACTGTTACTTGCTCACCCGCCGCACAAATGGCAGCTTTCGCACGGGCTGATGTAGGTCTTGCTGCTGTCGAATCGGTAAATGATATCCCCGTTTGCATCCTTCCCGCTGGGCCTCATTACCCCGCCGAAAAGCGTGTAGGGGCTTTGCCCTGCGTATGGGTTGTTCCAGAGGTATCTCAGGTAATCGCGCATGGTCATGTACTCGAATTTTGCTCTTTTCTCTGTGCTGTTGCAGTTGTATCCCTCTGCTTTCGCCCAGGGAAAATTCAGGTGCTTCATGTCAGCGTCGATTTCTGAAAATCTGACTTCGCCGTTCCTGCGGCACAGTTGCAGCGCATAGGAGAAATTCCCCCGGCTGTAGTTGTATCGCGGGTCTTCCGGCAATCCGCAGCAGCAGCTTCCCGTGCATGTTTCCTTGAAATGCGCGTCGGAAACGTAATAGCGCATTCCCAGCTTCTTGCACAGCTCGTCCATTTCCCGGATGTACTTTTCTTTGACTTTTCGATTCAGCCTGAGGTACCCGCTTCCGCTGCTGTACCGCTTGTAAAAATCAAAGACGTCGAATCCGGCGCATTCGCTGATGATTTCGTAATTCTTCCTGGCGACGGGGCTTCGCGCTTCCAGGCAGAAAAATTCAGTGGTTACGGCGGTTGCTCCAGCGTCGTGCGCTGCCACAATCAGGTCTTTGTAATCCTTGCTTGTCACGCCGATGATGAAGGGCCGGAGGCGGAGGGTTGCTTCGCCTTTGTTGAGCCGGGAGTAAATCTTCATGGCCTCCAGACGCGCTTTGGGGCTGGGTACGCCCTGCTCGATCTTCGCGGCCATCTTTTCGTCCAGGGTGATGATGCTGAATTTCATGTTCCAGTTGTCCATGCCCTCGAATACTTCCGTGTATCGCTGGTCATGGAATACCCAGGCGCTTTTCGTGGAAAAACAGATGGGGTATTTCATCTGCCGGAACATTTTCAGCAGCTCAAGCGTCACGCCGTATTTCCGCTCGAATCCGTCGAACTGATCGGAAAGCCCGCCCCATTGGATGGGCCTCCGCTGCGCAATCCATGGTGTGAATTGCGTTTCCTTTTCCAGCGTGAAAATCTTTCTGATCTTTTCCGGGTCAACGCTGCGGACTACCTTGTTCAGATAGGCTTCCTTCGTCTTCCCGATTCCGCGCTGGTACTGGGAGAAGCAGTAAACGCAGCCGAAGGAACAGTTGGAATAGGTGTCGAAGGTCATCGGCAATGAACAGTCGGCGATTTCATTCGTCCATCGCGGGCTGCTGTAATCCTTCCTTATGCTGCTTTGTACGTTCTGGTAAAGCCCCCCCCTGATTGTACATTTTGTTCCCTCGCTTCCCGCTGCGCCTATAACAGCTATTGCCATTTCCCAATCTCCTTCTTTCTGGCCTGTGATCTCTGCCCCCATGTGCTTCCAAAATCCCTCTGCCGTCCCGCCTTTGTGCGTGCGAAGTGTGATTTTTGAAAGGCCGTTTTTCCTGCACATGGAAAAGAGGTGGTCAAGAAGCAGCTTCCCTACGCCTTGCTTCTGGTAAGCTGTTCTTATGGCTATGGCTATCAGCCGGAAATGGCTTTTCCCTTTGATGCCATAATAAAAGCCCATGTTCCCCGCAATGTGCAAGACAAAGTTTTCTTTCCCGGTGTATCTTGCACGCTGAAGGTAATGGGCTGAATCCATCATGGTGTTGTCGCCGCAATCCCGGCAAATCTCCTTAACGAGCTTATCCTCGGTAGCCGTCGATTCTGCCGGTCTGCTGGTAGCTCTTTTTAAGCTCTGTCCTGATTCCTTTCCATCCATGCTTTTCCCCCAAATATCTGTTCGGTATGGCGAGCGCTCGAGCGGTCAGAACGTCCGTGCAGGCTTCCGCCATTTCAGGCTTGACGCGCAGCTCATAGATTTCTTCAAGCTGCCGGTCTGCGTAATATCCGTTGTACCGCGTCCCTTTGAAGAATTTTTCATAGGCGCACAGGCTCGTTTCCAGCTTGACCAGGCTGTCGTCGCCTCCCGCCTTTTTGACCTGCTGCTGCAGGCTGTGAATCATCTGCTCAAAGAGATCTGTCGAAAACGGGAGCTTATGGTTTTTCTGGATGTACCGTGCTTCGATGTCTTTCCCGAAAACGTAGCACAGCCCCCCCGCGAAGGTCATACTGTCACCCTCGTAATCCAGGCCGTTCACGCGGGTTGCCTGGATGCCGAGGATGTCGCAGTAGGTTTCAACGAAAAGGTAAGCGCTGAACCGGCTGAAAAAGTACCATTGTTGCACGACGTTTAACGCCCGCGCTGTGTCAATCGTTCCACTTTGCACGTGCGTGTATTTGTCGAACGGGATCCTTTCATAGCTGATTCCGGTCGCCCATTCGGTGAGCATTTTCTTGAAAGTGTCCCGCATCCGAACGTACTTTCTGTCGGATTGGAAGATCAACTTCCCCCGGTATGCATCCGCGAAGTCTGAGGCGTTCAGCACGATTTCATCCCGTTTCTGTAAAAGGAAGATCGCGCTCACGCAGCAATAGGTTGTTGCGTAAAAATACGCCAGGTCAAATTTCTGCTGCGCGTCCAGGCCCTTCATTTCCGCGTATGCCCGGAGAACTTGACCGTTGCAATCCCCGTCCCCGTGGATGTGATACCAAATGAATTCCCGCATCCGCTTGTCCATGTTTCCTCCGTCAATCCGGCAAAGGAATAAACAGCGGGATGATCTCGCCCATTTGCTCTATGGGATACCAGTCCGCGTCCACCTTTGCAATGCACAGGCCCGCCTTTTCAATCGCTTTGAATGCATTTTCATTGGCCCGGTAGGTGTTATAGATGCTGGCAATGTTGTAATCCGCACCGCCGTTCCTCGCTTCCAGCAGGCGGATAATGCTGCTGAATTTGCGGTAAAGGTATATTCCCTGGTATTCGTACCCCTTTGGGCGGAACATCCGGTCAATGTCCTTTGCCAGCTTTGCGGAGGTGCTGTACAGCATTCCTTCGTAGACAATGACGGATGGGCTGTATCCGTCGATGATGGCCTTGATGGTCTGGATGACCTGATCTCTCCCGGAATAGCCGTCGCAGCCGCCGTTCTTTTTATCGTATCGGCCCAGGACGTAAACCTTATCGGAGCATTTTGTCACCCATGCCCCGTTGATCTGCTCCAGGTGCGCTTCCGGAAATTTCTTGATGTACTCCCTGGTCGCCGTCGTTTTCCCGCTGGCATTGCAGCCTCGCGGATTGATGATAATTCCCTTCATCATTCCGCACCGCTGAATATCTTTGGATATCCGACGCTGTCGTCGTCCAGGTATTCGGATTCGTTTTCTTCCAGTCTGCGTCTGATTTCGGCGACGGTGTAGTGCCGCCTCAGTTCTCCGGTTTCTCCGATCATTTCGGCGACCATCTGCTTTTCTTCTTCATCCTTGCAGCAGAAGATGCAGACAAATTCCGCGTCCTGGTCATCGGCTTCCGTTTCTTCGTCTTCGCCGTCATCTTCCGGCACCTCTCCGTTTTCCGCTTCCGGGGTATCGAAATCAGCGGGTTCCTGTTCTTCGTCCAGGCTCGCTTCCGAAAGGTCGATGCCGCCGATCTCGAATTCGTCGAATCCTGTGTCGAACAGGTCGAAGCCGTTTTCCTTCAGCGCTGCAAATTCCTGAGCCAGTGCTTCCGTGTCCCATTGGCTGTCTTCCTGGATGCGGTTGTCTGCAAGGCGGAAAGCCTTTGCCTGATTCTTCGTCAGGTCGTCCGCCCGCACGCACGGGAATTCCTTCAAGCCGAGTTGCTTCGCTGCCTTGATACGGGTGTGCCCGGCTATGAGGACGTTATCCTTGTCGATGATGGCGGGGCTGCGTACTCCGAAACGGCGGATTGACCGTGCCACCGCTTCGACGGCTTTCTCGTTGTCCCTGGGGTTGTTCTCATAATCGTGTATCTGTTCGATTGGCAAATACACGATCTTGATGACCGCGTCTTTCATGGACTTTTCCCTCCATTTCGGTATGAGAAAAGCGCCCCCGTATCGGTAGGCGCTTCGCGTATGATAATTGTACGATGCGAAATTTCGTTTGTCAAGTAGCAAAGGGTGTGAAAAAAGTGTGACAAAAGTGGTATTTTTAGGGCGGAGTGCGAAAAATTGTTTCACGTGAAACATTATTTTGCATTTTACCGGGCCATCTGTGCGATTTTTTGTACCGTCGCTTTCCGCATTCGCCGGATGCCGTCCCTGCTGATCGGATTCCCGTATATCTCCGTGTAGGCCCTGGCGGTCTCATTGTAGGTGTAGCCCTCGAAATAAAGCTGCTCGATCAGCCAGCGCTCTTTCGCGGTCAGGCCCTTCATCCATGCCTCGACGAAAATGACCACGAGCTTGACCTCCCGCAATTCGCGCCGCATATCATCCAGCTCTATTTCCGCCGCCTGTAATCCTATCGGCTCATATCCGCCCATCAGCATCAAGGCGATGCGCTCCGTTGGATTTCCTACCGTGGTGCCGTGCGGCATACCGTCCATATTCTGCCCGCCAAGAGAAGTCGCCTCGTCCACCACGCTATGTTTCCATTCCCGGATATCTTTTGCCAGCTCAGGGATGGCCTGCTCCAAATATTCGAGCCGTCCCTTGCACCGCTGATAGTCCGCGAGCATCTGCTCTGAGCGCTCCGCCAGCATACCACTTTCACCTCACTTATCAGAAGGGTAAATCTTCTTCATCAACCTGGACGAATCCGCCGCCCTGCGGAGCCGCAGGCGGAAGCGGGAGTTCACCGTTCGGATTGTACCGCTTGTTTTCGCTACTGGTTTCCTGCGTTGGCGCTTGTTCCTGGGAATCCTGCTTCGTGGAAAGGAATTCTACATCGTCAGCAATGAACTGCGTCGTGTAGACGGTTTTCCCTTCGTTGTTCACATAGCTGCCCGTTTGAACATGGCCTATGACATTGCACTTCCTGCCTTTTTTCAGGAATTTTGCGACGTTCTCCGCTGTCCTGTCAAAGCATTTGAAGGTGATGAAATCCGCATCCTGTTTTCCTTCCGAATTGCGGTATTTTCGATTCACGGCGATGGTGAACACCGTGCATTGCTTCCCGCTCTGTCCGACCTTTGTTTCCGGGTCGCGGGTAAGGTTCCCCGTCTGTAATACCAAGTTCATTATCGTACACTCTCTTTCACAAAATAGATGGCCGTGAGCGGCCTTGTTTTTTATCCAATGAAATTCCCGTCCGCCTGTTTCCGGGCTGGCGGACGGGCGTTAAAACTTGTTTAACGGGAATCAGCAGAGTTTTCCGTGCTTGTAAGGTCGCGTTTTGTTGAAATTGTGCTTTCTGGAGATAACTTCTTCCGGGTTCAGGCCCTGTTCCTGTACCCAATAAAGCACCATCCCAATCGCCGCTTCAAGTGGAGATAGCGCCATTTGAATGGCTGCGCCGCGCCTTACATTCAACGCCTTTGTCACGCCAAGGTAGGTATCGCCCGCCTTGGCTGTCAGGCTGTGACAGGTTGTTACGAGCATCGGCAGAGGGGTGTCTTTCCCCAGGAGCGGGTTTGCTTTCTTTGTCCTGGAAATCAGCTCTTGAAGCGTTGTGCAGGCGAAGCGGTAATTATTCTTGGAAAGCAAATCCAGGACGCGGATGCAAAAGTCGATCAGCTCGACGGCTTGACCTTCAGGCTTTTGGCCGTAATACTTGCACTGCTGTTCCTTCCCGAAGTTGAGGCATTCCGCCGCATCCTCCGGATTGCAGATGCTCTTTTCTTCCGGGTCTTCATAGCAGATGCGGTATTCCATGGGTTTTCCTTCCCGGTATTCCTCCATGGCTTCCGAAAGCTCCGAATGAATGAGGGCAATGGTTTCGGTAATGTCTCTTTCCGTTTCCCACCATCCATGAGCGACGGCGTTTTCGTGTACCTCCGCCGCGAACTTGTTCATGTTCATTTTGTTTCCTGGCCTCCAAACGTAATTATCAGCGTTAGAACGAATTTCGTCAGTTCGTCCGCCTGCCGCTCTGTAAATCCTGCGCTTTCGAGCGCCGAATACCATCTGCGCAATGTTATTGCCGTTCCATTTGGGTCTTTGAGGATGCTTGCCATGTATTCCGCGTTGCTCATAGCCAGCTCTCCACAATTACCGGGTCATCCGTCGCACTTCGTCCGACGTTTCTGTACGGTACCGGGCAATCCATTGGGATGGTTGCCCGCGCTTCTTCCAGTGTGTCCTTTACCGAAGCCATGCGGAGCGGCTTATCACCGTCCCACAGCCGGACAACGTATTTCCCCGGAAAATCCGAAGTGTTGAAATAGATTGTGAATATGGGGAAGACTTTGACTTTTTCCCACCAGTTCACGCCCAGGAAATCGTCAACGAGGACGGTAACGTTCGGGTCGTTGTTTGCCCGTGCCATTGCCTTTTTCTGCTCCCGCATCATTTTCCTGCGCTGTTGCCTTGTTATTTTCTCACTCACCGGCTGCTTCCTCCGTCTGTACGTTCATGCCGCTGTAGGCGCAGTATTCTTTGTCCTTGAAGTGCATTTCGTATGGGAAGCAATCTTCAATGACCTTCCGGGTGCTGCAGTTCTTCGCTTCTTTTCCGCACTTTTCGCAGAAGTAGCATTCCCAGTCAAGCGTCTTCTGAATGAGGGTTTCGAGCGCTTCGCACGGGACGTACTGGAATTGTCCGCGCTCGAGCTTCGAGTTTGCCGCGCCCTTTACCTCGACAGTTACTTCCATGCTTTTCAGCTCTCGCATGATCTGTTTGAGCTTGTTTTCCGGCACCGTGCCGAGAAGGTCTGATAGGAGATTTTGAGATTTTGCAGATAGCATTTTCAGATCGCGCCATGCTCCCGGTATCGCCTTTGCCCTTTTCTCGAGCTGCGTCATGGAATGCTCATAAGAGCTGATAATGGCAAAGAGCTGCCGGATTGCGAAATACTCTCTGCCGGAAAGCGGCCACCTTTCATCCTTTGTTTGCCCGCCGTTCACTTGAATAGCCTCCCCGTTTTTCTGTCCCTGGCCTGGATCCTTTCTGTTATGTCGAATCCGGCCTCATGCGCTTTTTGGTGAATTTCCTCTACCATCGCCATGAAGCGCTTCCCGGCTTCTTCCCGTTCTATATTCCGCTGCGCGTGGTAGGGTGTGGGGTCTGCGTATCCCTCTGAATTGTAATAATCCTTCTTACGCATGCGGACGCCTCCCGCAGCCTTTCAGCTCGTGGCAGACTCCGCCGTGGTAGTCACACATCGGAACGAGCAGCCCTTCCAGCTCCGGCATTGCCTTGATCGCTTCGTCACAAATGAGCTGTACAGCTTCCCGCGTCTTTTCCGCCGCTCTCATGCACAGCCGCTTATTGGCTATGATCATCAGTTCTTCCGCGTTGACGTAATAAATCATGTCAACGGGCGTATCTCGCCGTGCTGCGTCGCCGTCCATGCGTTCCTGCCGGTCATTCCGCAGGCTGCTGATGAATGGTACCGCGTGAACATGGCGGGCGAGGTGCGTCGCTGTGTTGCTTGGAATATCCTTGATATAAAAGGCGAACTGCAGGACACGGATGGGGCTGTGCCGCGCTTCGAGTACGCCCCGTAAGAGGGCGCTTGTAGGCTCCGTGACAGGAGCTTCACGTTTCCCCATCGTGACCCAAATGCAGCGCTTGAGCAGCATCCTATCCATCATTCCAGGGCCTTTTATGAGGGTGACTTCCATAGGTGTTTTTCTCCTTTCTGCGCAGGCGCACTTCCATACGCCTGCGCGTATTTTTGAACTGCGGTGCGAAAATTCGTATTATTACGATTATTCGCCGCCGAGTGCCTTTAATCCTTCATGAAGCGCTTCCTTCATGCTCTGGCCCTGTTTTGCCCCAACCATCCATGCGGGCGGCATCGGCATCCCCGGCTGCTGGTAGCGCCAAAGGTGCAAACAATACTCGAAATTATTGACGTACTCGCTTTCTGCCGGGTGGTATTCGACGCACACTTCTTCCGGGAAGAAAAAAGCTTTCTTGACTTCGCACATTTCCTCCCAGGTGGGGCAGCGGTTTGACCAGGAAACGCTCACATGATCCCATCCGCCGCCGTTGCTCCAGACGACCACGGCGCTCTTGCTGGGCTTCTTGCGGTCAAGGTACATCCGCCCAAATCCACCGTTTACGCCTACATTCTGAACCATCAGGCGCGGCTGCCGCAGGAGTTCTTCGAGTGTTCTCATGCTGTCTTTTCCTCCTTCCTGGCCCTCTCTCCACAGAAAGGGCAAAACTGAATCGGTATGGACATAATCACGCCCTTGTGTCCCGGTACCGGGAAATTCGCTGCGATGGTGATCTCGCCGCCGTATGTGTACAAATGCACCCACGTTTCCGGGCTTTCGTCTTCCGAAAAGTTGACCATGCTGTAATTCCCTTTTTCATCCGGGTGGCAGAATTTACACCTTTCCATGTGAATCCTTCTTTCTGGCGCGGATGGCTGCTCTCAGGCAGGCTTTAATCCGCGCCGCCTTATTCCGTGATAACCTTGACTTCGATTGGCCCCTGGTATTTTTCCGTAACGTTGACCGAAATGCCGCCTTCGTCGGTGTACATGGTGACGTGGAAATTTCCGTCGTCATATTCAATCGGAATCATATCCCCATGGAGTTCGTACCAGTAGGTTTCCACGTTCCTCAATGCACGCATCATGACGTGGTATCTCTCCGGGCCATACTTTTTCAGCAGTTCCCGCCGCATCTGCTCTTTCTTGCGCTTGATGCGGCGGATGTTCCTTAGATGGGCGTTGAAATACTTTTGTAATTGTTTTTGCTGTTTCTTTGTAATCTTTATCGGTGCGGAAAAGGACATGCTTTTGAAAGCATCTTCATACAGGGCTTCCGTCGCTTCCTCCGGCTCCTGGTTAAATTCCGGTATCTCTGCCGCATCTACCATCATAATCAGGTTTCCGTCCGCGTCGTAAAGCTCTCCGCCGCCGTCTGTGAATAATCTCGTTGGCACGGTTTCTTACCTCTCTTTCAAGCTGTCAATTATCCTTCTTCTGAGGCTCAAATCGCTTTCTCCGCATTCGCGCGAGAATCCGTGAATCGTGGCAAGGAGGCTGAGCCCATACCCTCTAATGAGCGGAGCATCCGCCTCGTTGAATGATGCCTCCAAACCGCAGAACGGGCAGAAAGCGTATCCTTTCGCGTCTGCAATTCTCCTGCTGCAATTCTCGCAAACAAAGGTGCTGTTTCTCTGGTCATAGAGGATGCGCGTCTGCACGTCATGCTCCTCCCCACGGAAATTCCTGTACGAAGTCGTCGCCCATGATCTCACGGAGCGATTCCTTCATGAAGACCGGCGTCATCCATGCGCTCTGCGCTTTGTGGACAATCTGGTCAATCCACGCCTTTTCCGGGATGACCTTGCCTTTTCGGTTCCCTGTCTCCGCGCCGACGATGATCCAGCTCGTCTTCGCGATGTCCTCCAGCATCTTCGCGTCCGGCGCGCGCAGCAACGGCTCAACGCTGACGAAGGTGTGCCAGCCAATCGGCCTGTGATCCGGCAGCTCGCGCAGTCCGTCCACAGTGTAGCCGTACCACCATTCGATGGTATTCGGCATCACAATGCCATTTTTGACAAGCTGCGAGTATCTCGCCGGGTTCTTGGTCAGGAACAGATACCGATGCTGTGGGGCGGTGGCGCAGGCGTCGAAGACCTCCCGAATCCATTCATCCGGCACCCAGTCCCCGAAAAGGTCGGCCATGGAGCAGACAAAGATTGTGCGGGGCCTTTCCCATCGCTTCGGTTGGTCAAGCTTGTACCTATGGAAAGTCGGAGTAAAATCATAAGGATATGGGTTTGTTTTCGCTCTCGGCTTAGCTTTGGATAATTCCTTGTACTTGATGATTCTGCACGGTGCATCTAATTCCATTGTGGAAAATATAGCTTCGAAATGAGCGCCAAATCGTTTTGCCATGTTGCGGGCATAGCAGTACTCGCATCCGTGCTGGCAGCCGGTGATCGGGTTCCAGGAAGCATCCGCCCAATCAATTTTTGTTTTATCGCCCATTGATTCTCCCCTCCGTTTTCTTCGCTGAATATTCGCTTCGTGAGCGAATATTCGCTTTTTTGCAGGCCATGTAATCCTTCGTGTTTTCCCAATCAGAAACGACGATGACCATTTCGCCGCCCTTGCTCACCTTGGTGTTGTCGCAGCCGAAGTCCCCTTCGCCGAGGTACACGCAGTTATCACACATTCCGGGATCGCACATGCGCTGCTTTCTGTCGCCATAATCGCGGTTCTTTTTCATATTTCTAACCTCAACTGGACTTCGTTCGGGTTGGTAAAAGATTCTGGATGGGTTTTCATGTACTTATCGAGTGCCCCGTTGAAACACTCCGTCAATGTCTTTGACGGCCTCGCTGAGCACTCCTTTTTGTCTTCTTCCTTTATCTCAGGAACGACGGCTTTCAACGGACACCAGTAGGGCTTCGCAGTTTCGAGGGAACGGCCGACAAGGTCTTCCGCTTTAAGTCCATAGCCGGTTACAATGCAATATTCCGTGTTATGTTGATCCTGATAGAATTTGCATTTCGGGCACGATTCCGGCATTTCTATATCTATCTGAATCATCTCGCTCTACCTCCTTTTTCCTGCCTCTTTCCACACCTGGTACAACGCCCAAGCAACGGGATTCCTGATGAATCCGGGGTAAATTTTGTTGTTTTCCTCTGCCCTCTTGTAATACGCTTTCAGCAGCTTTACGGCTTTCTCAATGGTCATTCCTGATGCACTTCCTTTTCTTCCTCCGCTTCATCCATGAAAAGGTTCTTTCTGATCCTTCCCACCTCCGATATTTGCATCGTGGGCATACCCAGGCTCCAGGAGACGTATATCCAGGTTCTTCCCATTTCAAGCGCGTTTTGCAGGACGGGCATGTGTCTGTTCTTTTCATTTCCATTTCACCGCCTGCCCGCAATCCATGCAATACGTGATCTTCCTCGCTTTGTCCCAAGGCGGAAAAAGCTCATTTCCGCATTTCGGGCAACGGTCTTCATCAACAATGCATGGCTTATGCGTTTCATAGCCATCAGGCTCGCAGTGAACGCAGAACGAATCATAGCATCGTTTACAACGCGGCCCATTGTGTAAATCGCTCGCTGTTGCGAATTCGTCTATGCTCCCGTCCTTTTCTCGCTCCCAATCATGCTCAGGGTATTCTTCGTGAATATGTTTCGGCGGTTGAGGTTCCAGCGCTTTAAGTGTAATGCTTTCCGGAGTGACCTCTACCTGAATTTTATCCAGTGGCGTTCCTTTGGAAAGATCGGCTTCCAGCGGAATGATAAAGTGATGCAGATGGGTTCTTCCATCATTGTGATGCAGGCAGAAGTAGAACCCTTCTATCCATTCCCCGTTGTCCTTGCGCTGTGCTTTGCAAATAAGTTCCTCTGGCTTCATCGCCGTTTCACCACCTTGTGCCTTGATATGATTCGCAGTATTTGCATACTTGCGGCAATCCTGCATGAGAGCAGGCGCCGCACGAGCGTTTTGAAAATCCGTATCCCTGGAGCGGGTCGCTGCCCGGTGGCATGATTTTTACGTTTCCGTAAAGGATCGGGCAATCATCAGGCCGCTTTGCTTTGGAATTCGTCGTGCTTGCCGTTAATTGGCATGTGGCGTTTTCTCCGTCGCCTCTCGCCATCGGGCATTGAAAACAATTCTGCGGCATATCCATGTTGATTAAGACGGCCATGGTGTCGCCTCCATTAGTTGGTCAGGCGGCAGCTTATCCCAGCATCGCCATGTTACGTTGTATTTATCCGTTTCCTTGTAATCTCGATTAGAAGGAATGCCAAGATAAAATTCTTCCAGCATCGCGTTCCCGCTGCGCCAATGCAAATGCCAGAAAGCGGAATACAAACTCTTGAATTCCTTTAAGTCTTCGGGGTCTGTACTTCCTATCGTTTCGGCCCCATTCTTGTCTTTCAGTTCGATGAACACATGATAGCCGCATCGCCTCACTTCTTCCAGGGCCATCACCCTTGGCTTCAGCTCTTTTTGAAGATCATCGAGCATAGATATTTCGTCGTGCAATTTGCTATATGCTGGATAAGTTATTTCGTCACATATTCTCAACCCGTCTAATAAGTCAAGAATGTTTTCGATCTTTTTAACCATTCCACTTCACCGCTTTCCTCTGTTCGTCCGTGGGCCACCCTGTCCAGAGGACGAAATACAGGGAGTAATCAACTGCGTAATCGCAGCCATCGGAAAACAGAATAGCTTCCTGTTCTTTGTCCACGATGGCGGGGCCGATTCCCTCGAAACGGACGGGGTACATGGGGTTCATTGCGCCGTCTTCCGGGTTTCGGTCATCCTTCCAGAGGACGCTTCCCTTTGGGTAATGCTTGAGTTCATCCATGGAGAGGGGCCGGGGAGGTTCGTTGCCGTACTTTTCCCGGAGCTGATACCCAGTCAGCCGAATTGCTGCTTCTTTCCCGTTCTTGATGTGGACGATGGCGCTTCTGAGGGCTTCTTCATCTTCCCTGTCGAGAACGGATCCTTCCGCCCATTCCGTCAGGTACCGGAGCGTGTCTTCGTAATTAAGCATTTCCGTTTCCTCCCTCTAAGTCAGTATCGTTCATGGCCTGCATCTGTTCCAAAGCCCTGCGAATTGCAGGAGATTTCTTCCCTGTCTTTTCGACGAGTGAAGCTGTGCAATCGCTGTACACGTTTCCGTATTCATCGATTCCTTCAAAGAAAAGTCCATCCTCGGTCACTGCTGTAACAAAAAACTGGCGATTTTTCGAGTTTTTGTATTTGACCTGATCCCCTACATGGAGAAAGCTCTTTCGATGTCCTTTCATCCTTTCTGTGATTTCTTCCATCGTGAAATAGCTGAAAATGCTTTCGGATGAAGTTCTCCCGATTCCGAAAATTTCAGTTTTTTCGGCTGCCGACAGGCTTACAACATCAATTAAGAGCGACCATGCCGCTTTTTGCCCTCTTTCGTATTCCGTCATGGCGTTTCCCCCCTTATCCAACAAAATCAAACAGGGTCGGCATATCCCGCTTTGCGTCTGCTTCCTCCAGGTACCCGACGCCATCCCGGAAATATCCAGCGTTCAGCTCGCATCCGATTCCTTCCCGGCCAAGTTCGACCGCCCGGACTGGAACGGTCATCAGGCCGCCGAATGGGTCGTATACGGTTTCCCCTGGATTGGAATAGCGGTTGATCAGCCTGTCCACGAGGTCAATTTGCAGCGGGCAGACGTGCAGCTGTCGGTTTCCTTTTGCCTGCTCGCTGTTCAGCGTCCGCATCCGCACGATATCGTCCCACACCTCATCCGTCCAGCTTCCGGGGGAGACGACCATGAACGTGGCCGGGAGCTTCCCTTTTTCATCCAGCTTTTTCGCCAGGGCGACGTGTTCTTCGTAGCTGTAGACGTTTCCCCGGCTGAAATCCCGGTACACCCGTTGAAGGTCTGCGACGGGGATGTTCTCCAATTCTTCCTTGCTCACGAGCCTGTCGCCGCTGCTGCGCCAATAGGCGTGCGCGTCGATCTGCCATTGCGCCCTGGTGTATTCCTCTTTCGTTTTCTCCACGGGCACATCCGCATAGGCTTTTTCCCTGCTGCTGGGAAGTTTTCGGAAAAGCAGGATGTATTCCGGGCAGCCGACGCCCATTTTGCTGCCATCCTTGCATTGTTCGCTCCATCCCAGGCGGTAGGTCTGGTTGTTTTCCCTGACCACGTCCGTCACAACGGTAATCATGCCGATGTACTGAAAGCCATGTTTCATGTAGTGGAAGGTGGTCAGCGCGTGGAAAGGCTCAATCGTAGGCATACCGTTTCCGGTTTGGCTGCCGAACAGGACGCGGTCTTTTACGTGGCACGCGAATATCCGTCCCGGTTTCAGAATGCGGAGAAGGTTTGGGGCCAGGTAATCCATCTGCTGGAAAAACTTTTCCGTATCCTCATTATGGCCCAGGTCATTGTAGCTGGCCGTGTACTCGTAGTGATTGGAGAAGGGGATGGAGGTGATGATCAGGTCTACGCTGTCATCGTGCATCCGGGCGGATTCCTGGATGGTATCATTCAATACCGCCTTGTAATGCCTGCCCGTGACCTCCATCCGCTCAACGCCTATGCTGCGCTGCATCCTCTTTTCAGCCTCCCTTGCGTGCATCCCGTATTTCCGCAGGATGTCCGCCATCTTTTCTTGCAGTTTGTTATGCCGTTCCCACTTTTCCAGCAGGACGCGGAGAATTTCGTCTTCCGTGTCCATGTGGATGATGTCGATGATGACCTGCTCCCCTTGCAGGAAGCGGTAAATACGGTGAATGGCCTGGATGAAATCATTGAATTCGTAATCAATCCCCAGGAAGATAGCGCGGTGACAATGGCGCTGGAAATTGCACCCGCTGCCGCTGATTTCTTTCTTTGTGGCAAGGATCCGTTCTTCGCCCTCGGAGAAAGCGATGACGCGTCGTTCCCTTTCATCGTAATCCAATGTTCCGTAGACCTCGACGGCTTCCGGGATGGCCTTTTTGATGGCCCGCCGTTCATCCTCCAGGTCATGCCAGATGATGAAATGGGCTTCCGGGTCGCTGTCGATGATCTGCTTCGCCGCCTGCACCCGTGCGTCGATGCTTTCCCTTTTCTCTCTGGCGGCCTGAGAAAGCCCGAGAGCGGCGTTTCGGTACATCCTCACCTGTCCGTCCCTCTCCGTTTCCAAGCCGTCCTGAGAGGCTATGAGGCGGTGGTAGCGCACGTCCATCGGCGGAAGCTCGTAGCCGGTATCGTCGTATCCCAGGTCAGACGGTTTCTGGATGAACAGCGCCCAGGTGCTGACCCACAGCCAGAATTCTTCTTCCTTGTGCGGGTAAATGTTCAGGTCATTGGCCTTTTGGCTGTTGCGTTGGAAGAATCGCGTCAGGGCCTGCCCGGTGTCCATGACGCCGAGGTACCCGGCGTAGTGAATCAGCTCTTTGTAGCGGTTGGGGCTGGGCGTTGCCGTGGCGACCATCTTGTATTTGACGTTCTTGAATTTTTGAAGAAACGTCTGGTAGGTCTTGCTGCCGAATGAGCGCAGGACAGAGGCTTCGTCAAGGCTCGTGCAGGCAAAGGCTTCCGGGTCAATGTCGCCGTCCCGGACGCGCTCGTAGTTGGTGAGCAGCACCCGGTTTTCCTCCATGAAGCACATGGCCGTTTTGGCTTCCTCCATCGTTCTGACGTACATCGGCGGGTCTGCCCATCCGAGGAGGCGCACCGCGTCCCTGGTGAATTCCTGCTTCACGCCCAGAGGAAGAACGATCAGCGCCCATCCGCCGCTGTGCTTCGCCATCAGGCGGCACCACTCCAATTCCTGAGCCGTTTTTCCGAGGCCGAAGGATTCAAAGAGCGCCCTGTTGCCCCCCCTGCATGCCCACAGAACCGCGTCCCGTTGATGAGGCTTCAATGCCGGGTTGATTTCGCTCTCGTCAATCTGGATGCCGCCCTCCGGAGCTATCACCATCTTGCTTCTTAAAAATTCTTCGTAGGTCATACGTGCGGCCATCCTTCCGGCTTTTCGATTCTCTCAAATTCGTACACCCATACCCAGGGGTTTGCTTCCCAGCCGTAATATATTACATGCTGCTTTTTGATCGTGCTGTCCCATAGATGTGAAAAACGCTTTACGGGTGTATCGCAATTCTCGCAGTCTACCTCCATGTATCCAAGAGAGACTGGATGAAGCGCTCCGTGTAATCCTTGTCCATGGCATGTAGGGCAATACACCTCATCCATTGGGAAATCATCGTCTGACGGCACTCCCTCTTTGAGAGCGCCCGCGTCTGTGATCTCCTGAAGCCTTTCGACGCGAATGTTCGTTACTTTTAGGAATATCCGGGCCGCTTCCTTCGGCATATGGATAGAAGGGTGCCAATGAATGCGTTGCTTCTCTCTTGTGCACCCTTCGCATTCTGGATGATAGCTGCAATATATGGGGTATCCTCCGCTTAGGGTTTCGCATGGGTCAAGCCAATCGCTTTCAAAATCTGCTCTATAATAGAAGTTCCGGCCATCCTCCGTCCATGTTTCCCGTACCCAGAGGACATCCCCGACCTGGCACATCGGTTCCTGGTATGCTCCGTATGGGCTTTTGTTCGCCTCATCGTAGAGCGGGTTTTCTCTGTAGAAATGCGCTACGATTTTCCCGTCCTCTGTTTTCTTGATTCTCAATTCGATTTCTGGACCAGGCTGCAACCACGGCAAGCGCCTTGTCTGCGTCTTTCTGCCCTCAAGAATGGCCTGCACCATCGGCGTATTGAAAAGAATCTGCCGGTATTTCATATCCTTTTCCTCCAATCCCCGCCCTGCGCCAGAAGCGCAGGGCGGG
>ERZ842401.4387-NODE-4387-length-16492-cov-22.102938_pt1 | contig 16492 bp, 24 predicted proteins | sample MGYA00521270_ERZ842401 | MGnify/ENA primary metagenome ERZ842401 (study PRJEB31892, sample SAMEA3878208) | bioreactor metagenome | biome: Moose rumen | place: Sweden | collected 2011-10 | study: EMG produced TPA metagenomics assembly of the PRJEB12797 data set...
CAACAGGCAGCGACAAGTACGGGCGTGGATCTGACCGGGGATAAGGTACAAACCACGAAAAAAGGAAGTGCGCCCGAACTTGCAGCCAAGTACCTTGATTTAGAGAAAGAGATACAGGCAGACGTAGAGCGAAGAGAGCAGGCAAAGGAGGATGTGATAGCCGTGATCCACAGCCTCCAGGACGAGCGGCAGGTAAAAGTGCTCTATGAGAAGTGGGTAAACGGCAGGAGAGTCGAGGATATAGCGAACGACTTTCCATACACGGAAAAACACACATGGAGGATATACACCGAAGCTATGAAAGCTGTAGATCGGATACTGGGAGAGGAGGAACTATGAAAATATATAAAGTTTTTATGAAGAACCAAACGGACTATATTGTGCCTGCGGATGATGTACAAATCATTAGCAACCACATTTTAACGTACATGAGATTTGTGTCAAGAAAATACGAAAAAGGCGAAATGAGGGAAAAGACAGAAGCGTTATTCCTTACTAACGACATGATTGGGTACTGGGAGGAATATGAGTGCAGAAACACAGAAAAAAGAAAGTGTATTGACGAGTATAAAAAATACTTAGATAAAAATAATCAAATAGAGTATTGACATAGGCTTAATACTATGATATTATATTAAATGTAAAGAGAAGTTAGAGCAGGATGAAAGGAGAAAGGAATGGATATAATGACAGATAATCAAATGGAATTCATCACATGGCTGATAACAAAAGCAACAGACAAATGCGAGACAATAGAAGAAGTCAGAGAAATGAACGAACAGATAAGGGATCATTCAAAGAAAATCAAAAAAGAGGAAAAAGAAGAGTAAATAAGGAGATAAGCAAGGGCGGCACTTCAAAACTTCCTGCGAGCCGCCCAAGCTATTTTATAATATGCAGGGAGTAAAGGAGTGTCAAGTATGCCAAAAGGTAAGCCGAATGCGCAGACGATAGCCTCGGCGAAGTATCATCAAAAAAGCGGGTACAAAACAAAAGGGTTTTACCTCAAGGGGGACGTGGCAGATAGATTTGCGGAAGCATGCAACAAAATCGGCATATCCCAAGCGTCAAAGATTTCGGAACTTATGGAGCAATTTATCACTGAGGTAGAACATCAAGGATAATAAAACATGGGGAGGAAATGTAGAATAAAAATGTGGTAAGATGATATCGTGAAAAAGATATGGAACTTACCCAGTCATGCAGAACTCCTTTCTGTAGAGAGCATCGCAAACGCGGTGCTCTTTTTGTTTGAGGTGACGACATGAAAAGATCCTGCCCATATTGCGGCGGCATACATGATAAGGGCACGGAGTGCCCGCGCAAGCCTAAGCCAGTACAGACAGCTGACAGACATAGAAGTGAAGCAGGAGACTTGCGAAAGAAAAACATCTGGAAGCGAACAAGCGTAGAGATCAGGAAGCGTGACAGTTATCTGTGCAGAGTGTGTCTCGACCATGGAGAGCTGAACACAAGGAATCTGTCAGTGCATCATATCGTGCCAATCAATGAGGACAAAGCACGATGGCTTGACGAGAAGAACTTGATCACACTTTGCAATACATGTCATGACAAGGCTGAGGAAGGACTGTATGACAGAGATTATTTAAGAGGACTGGCAGGGACGGCTGTAAAACTATCCCCCCGGTCGTAGGGTGACTATTTTCCTCTGCCGCCCACGACCACAACCGTCCCCTCAATTTACACCGGCGTACGCGCATACGTGATTTTGGAAAGCGAGGCAAGTAATGGCAAGGCCTAAGACGAGTTTGAATATTTTCAAAACCCAGATGCAGGAGATCCGCAAGAGAGCGGAGGATCTGGATGTGGAGCAGAAGGCATTTTTCCTCTCTACCCTCGAACGATATGAGACTCAGGTCGAGCTTGTCGATAAGCTACGGATCGAGGTCGAGAAGGGAGAGACCACAGTCAAAAAGGAATATGTCAAGGGCAGGGAGAACGTGGTCATAAATCCAGTGATCACCGCATATAACCAAGCTGTCGCCAGCGCAAACAAAACCGTGGAGACCTTAACGAAGATCCTTAAGGGCTTTGCAGATATCAAGGGCGAGAAGCCTGACGATCCCTTGATGGATATATTAAATGGCACTATCGAGTGACCATCCGGCACTCGTCTTTGCCAGGAAGTGCATACGGAAGAGAAGCCCTGCACCCAAATATGTCAGGCTACAGTGTAAGGACTTCATAAAGATAGCAACAGGCAAACACAGGAAGTATGAGGTTAATGACAAGACCGTCAAGAAAATCGAGGCGATACTAAAACTTGCGATCATGCCCAAGGGGCTGAAAGCCGGACAAAGCCTTTATGAGTGCTCTGAAGGGTATCAGTGGATGCTCTACATAGCGGCTCTGGCGATAGTCTACAGGAAACAGCCCGAGAAAAGGCGATACGAGACGGTCATTTTAGAGATTGCGAGAAAAAATTACAAGACATATACAGTCGGCACATTGTTTTTACTGCTGTTTTTGTTAGAGCCGCCGCTGTCAAAGTTTTACAGCGTAGCACCGGATGGCGCTCTTTCGAGAGAAGTGAAAAACGCGGTCACGGACACCTTACGGATGTCGCCACTCCTGTATGAGTACATGGATCAGAAGCGGTTTAAGCTCACAAGGGATTACATCGAGTTTTTACCGACAAGATCGCAGTTTATCCCCTTGAACTACTCGACATCGAGGATGGACGGAAGACTGCCGAATGTATTTCTTGCAGATGAAGTAGGCGCACTGCCGACATCATACCCGATCGAGGCTATGCGCTCCGGTCAGTTAAATATACTAAATAAGCTGGGCTTTATCATAAGCACCAAGTACACGACCTTTGACAATCCTCTCGAGGATGAAGTGAACTACGCAAAGAAGATCATCGAGGGTACCGAAAATAACGAGAAAGTATTCGCACTCCTATTTGAGCCGGACAACACGGAACACTGGGAGAGCGACGATCTGATACTTAAGCAAGCTAATCCGGCGGCATGGACGAATAAAGCGATATGGCAGGATCTCCTCGATAGGCGTAGCAGAGCGATATCGATGGAGTCTGCAAGAGAAAACTTCCTCACGAAGCACTGCAACATAGTCTATGCCGGTGCCGGATCAGAGACATACATCGACGTCAAAGCTGTCCAGAAGTGTAGAGTCAAAGAGATCGACTGGACGGGCAGGCAGGTTTATGTGGGAGTAGACTTATCGATGACGAACGACAACACCTCGGTGTCTTTCCTGGCAGAGGAGGACGGCAAACTCTACGCTGAGAGTTTAGCATTCATCCCGGAGGGTAGGATAGACGAGAAGAACTCCAGCGAAAAGACCGACTACAGACTCCATGTGGCACATGGCAACTGTATAGCCTGCGGAGATCTGACTATAGACTATGCCGTCGTGGAGAAGTTCGTCTTTGACATCGAGGAAAAGTACGGAGTCAAGATAATGGCGATAGGCTTCGACAGATACAATGCCTTAAGCTCTGCACAGAAGTGGGACGAGAAGTACAACACCGTGGAGATAAAGCAGCACTCAAGTGTACTGCACCCTCCCACGAAGCTTTTATACGAGAAGATCATGGACGGGGAGTTTGCCTACACAGATAACAAGCTGTTGGAAATCAACTTTCAGAATGCGAGATGCACTTTTGACACGAACATGAACAGGTACGTGAACAAGAAAAAATCGAACGGAAAAGTAGATATGGTGGTATCGCTTATCAATGCCCTGTATTTACTTCAACAGGATGTGATCCTCAATCCGTTCACCTTTGTATCACAGGTGGTATAGATGGGAATTTTTGACAGATTCAGACAAAAACAGACTCAGGAAGTACTGACCAACGACAATATGGTGGTACTGTCGGCGCTCCTGAATGACGGAAAAGAACTCACAAGAGAGCAGATCAAAGACATACCGCAGGTTGCGGCGGATCTTGACCTGATATCCTCAATCTTTGCGACCATCCCTTTTAGACTCTACAGAAGAACAAAAGACGATGACGGCAACGACATTGTGATGAGACTCGACGAGGACGAGAGGGTAAGGATCTTAAACTATGACACAGGAGATACCGTAGATCCGTACATGCTTAAAAAAGCTATGTGTGAGGACTTTTTTCTCGGAAAAAACGGCGGTGGATACGCCTACATAGAGCGGAGTGGAAACACCGTAAAAGCTATCCATTACGTGAAGAGCAACTATGTGGAGGCTTATGACCAGAGCCTGAACCCGATCATCAAGGACGCATTTATATCCGTAAATGCAGTCAGATACGATCCGTTTAGCTTCCTAAAGCTCCTCCGAAACAGCAAGGACGGGGTGACAGGAGAAAGCATCGCTGACGAAGTAAATGCCGCTTTCAAGGTGTCGTATGAGGCACTGAAATATCAGTATGGCATATTGCGAAAAGGTGGAAGTAAAAAAGGATTCTTACAGACGAGTCACGCTGTAGAGGGAGATGCCCTTGACGCACTCAAAGAGAACTGGCGCAGGCTTTACAGCAATGACAATGAGAGGGCTGTAGTCCTCAATGCCGGGCTTGAATTTAAGGAGACGTCCAGCTCTACGGCTGAGATGCAGCTTGATGAGACGAAGCAGACACTGAATAAAGAGATAGACAGCATCTTTCATATCTCGGATGATCAAGAGAAGTTTATCAGGAGGGCGGTGCTCCCTATCGGTACTGCTTTTGAGGCAGCACTAAACTCTACCTTGCTCCTTGAAAGAGAAAAGTCGGATCACTACTGGGCGGCAGACTACTCCGAACTTCTTAAAGCGTCCATGAAAGAACGTTTTGAAGCATACAAAGAGGCTAAAAATAGCGGATGGGCGACCATAAACGAGATCCGCAAGTGGGAGAACCTAAAGAGCATCGAAGGAATGGATGTGCTTAATATCGGACTTAGCGCGGCGCTCTACAGCGTAGATGGAGAACTCGACAGAGACCGCTTCTATGTACCGAATACCGATACAGCAGAACGCAAGCAGATTGAAGATCAGTCTACAAGCGGGAAAGGAGAGAACCCTGATGAGTGAAGTCTATATTTACGACGAGATCGTGCAGGAGAAATGGAAAGACTGGGATGAAGTGGAGCACGGATTCACGCCAGAAGACCTCGCAGAGCCTTTAAGAGCGGCTGACGAGGGTGAAACGGTAGATATCTATGTGAATTCTCCCGGAGGATCTGTCTTTGCGGCAGTGGCTATGACAAGCGAGATCAGAAGAGCCATACAGCGCGGTGTCAAGGTCAACGCCTATGTGGATGGAATAGCGGCAAGCGCAGCGTCTTTCCTGATCATGGCTTGCGATAGCGTCAATATGTACTCCGGTACCATGCTTATGATACATAGCCCGTGGTCTATCGCTATCGGCAATGCCGAGGACTTGCGAAAGACCGCTGACGAGCTTGACACCATCCAGGAGGGCACATGTATGCCGCTTTATCGGTCAAAGCTTAAGATCGATGAGGAGGAGCTTAAGGCTCTCATAGCAAAAGAGAGCTGGCTGCCAGCCACAAAGGCAGCAGAGATCTTTGAGATCTCAATAATCGACGAGCTTAAAGATATCAAGAACTCCCTGAGTTTGGATATCTTGGCTAAATATGGGTACAAGCATACACCCGATCAACTTATCAAAAAGCCGGAAATTGCACCGGCGCAAAAACCGGCTCAGGCAGAAAACCAGCCGGAAGTAACACCCGAGCCGGTGGATTACACCGAATGGGAAACACGTATCAGCACCTTAGGAGGTAAAAAATGAACAAGAAGGAGCTTTTAGAGAAGATTGCCGACTGCCAGGATAAGATGAATGCGATCGTGGCAGCAGCAAAGGACGAAAACCGCGCCCTCACAGAGGATGAGGCGAAGCAGTTCAGCGACATCGAGACAGAGGCAAAGAACGCACAGACCACAATCGATGCTATGGAGAAGGTCAGCAACATGCAGACACCTACCATCATCGCCCCTGAGAAGGTAGATCCCGAGCAGCAGGCAGTAAAGGACTTCTGCCAGATGGTTCGCTCCGGTCAGATCAAGCAGGCAGACACCACAAAGAACGACAATGCGGCAGTGATCCCGAAGACCATCGTCAACAAGGTCATCGACCGCGTAAAGGATATCAGCCCCATCTTTAGGATGGCTGAGCGCTACAACGTGAAGGGCAAGCTCTCCATCCCTTACGTGGATGCGGCAAATGATAATATCGCTATGAGCTATGCCACAGAGTTCACAGCTCTTACGGCTACAGCTTCCAAGCTGCTCACAGTAGACCTTGAGGGCTTCCTTGCAGGAGTGCTTGTCACTCTTTCAAAGAGCCTTGCCAACAACAGCGACATCGACATTGAGGGCTTCATCGTGAATAAGATGGCAGCGGCCTACGCATCTTTCGTAGAGGCGGAGATCCTTACTCCTTCTGATCCTACAAACAAGATCGTGGGACTTTCCAACCTGGCATCTGCACAGACAAAAACCACTGCATCTGCCACCGCTATCACGGCAGACGAGCTTATCGAGGCTCAGGACAAGCTCAAAGGGGTATTCCAGAACAACGCTGCATGGATCATGAACCCTGCCACACTTACAGCTCTTCGCCAGCTGAAGTACGCTACCACAGGCGAGTACATCCTTACACCTGACTATCGTGCAGGGTTTGGCACACAGCTTCTGGGCAAGCCTGTATATGTGTCAGACGCTATGGACAAGATCGCGACAGGCAAGACCGTCATCTACTATGGCGACTTCGGTCAGGGACTCGCACTCCAGGTATCCGAGAGCTTTGAAATTCAGACTCTCAACGAGCTGTACGCTACACAGCACGCTATCGGCTTTGTCGGATTCACAGAATTCGACGCAAAGATCCAGAACCAGCAGGCGATCGCTTCCGTAGTGATGGCTTAGTAGAGGTGACAGTATGAAGGCGATAGCATTAGTATCTTTCGCCGGAGTTGTCAATGGTTTTCCGGGGCAGGAGGTTGAGATAGCGGATCAGACCGTATATGACGACCTTCTGCAAGCCGGATACATTAAGGCAGCAGGAGCGGAGACGGAGGAGCCGAAAAAGCCAGCTCCTAAAAAGAAGGCTAAGGAGAAGTAATGAAGATCAGCGAACTTACACCGAGTATCATAGCAGAATATGTGCATATCGAGGCAGACGACCTGCTCTTAGATCCCTGTAAAAAGGCAGCTATAGATTATGCCGTAGGCTACACGGGACATACAGAGGAGGAACTGGACGAGTATGAGGATGTGACCGTGGCTGTATTGCTTAAAATATCTGATTTTTACGATCAGAGAACCAGCCACACCGATAAGCCCATCAACAATCCTGCCGTAGAGAGCATATTATCGTTGCACCGCGTGAATCACTTACCATCTACGGAGGAAGAGGAATGAATGCGGGAGATTTAAGGTGTAAAGTAGACTTCTATATGCCGGGCACGGGTACCAATGAAATGGGCGAGTCCATACAGAACGGGCTTGAAATGGTAGCCGAGGGAGTACCGGCGCAGATCATACCCAAGACGGGGTCTAACCCTGACGCAAGCGGCGACCTTGATGAGACTATCATCACACATAAGATCCGCATACGCAGGGAAAAGGCAGACTCCATAGGTCTCGATCCCTCTATGGTCATTATGTACGATGGACAGAGGTATGATGTGCGGTACTGGATGCCGGTATATAAGAATGGGCGCTTTGTAGAGATTCATACGGTGATGGAGATGGCGGTATGAGCGATGGCGTTTATGCAGATATCCGTGAGTGGGAGCAGTTCGACCTCGATGTCCTAAACTTCGCGCAGAAGGAAATGCCAAAGGAATGTAAGAAGTTCATGAGGCGAGAGGGTGGAAAGCTACGGACGGCAACCAAAAAGCTGGCGAGGTCGAGGATCAAGAAAAAGACAGGTAACTATCTGAAGGGGATCCGGGCGACCAAAGCATGGCAGAACTCAAAAGGCGATTATGGTGTAAAGGTCAAAAGCAACCATAGCATAGCACCGCATACGCATCTTATCGAATATGGGCATAAAGTCGTGACAAAGACCGGGAGAGACACCGGATACAAGGCAAAAGACTTTAACATTTACAGAGACGCAAACGCAGGTTTTCAAAGCAGATTTTTCAACGATGCCCTGGATTTTTCCGGGCAACTTTTGGAAAACGGATTGAAGGGCAAATGATATGACAGTAACAGAGATCCATGCGGCAGCAGTCGCAGCATACAAAGAAGCTCTCGCAGACACCGAGTTCAAGGATGTCGAGATCACTCCCATAGACAGGGAGACTCAGGATATCCAGAGAGGGCAGTGCGAGACGCAATATGATGCGAGCTACAGCAGGGAGATCGGTCTAAAGGTCACTACAGTGGCAGAGGAGCTGTTTTACTATGCGAGCAATCCGAAAAAGTGGAAAAGCGAGCTAAATGCTTTTCAGGAATACATGGAACTGCGGCTCTTAAGAGGAGTCGGAGGCCTCGAAGTGACAGATATAGACTGCGACACCGGGAGATACGGAGACACCGGCGGTATGCTCCATCTGACTTTCAACCTTGTAGATTATGAGGTGGTCGATTTCGACGGAAGAGAGACGGATGCGGAAGTCATGGAAGAGGTAGATACAGAATTATCAATACGCACTGCATAAGGAGGTAGTGAAATGGCGGCAACATTAGCAAAGATCGTCATAGCATTTAAGGCTTTGGCCTCCACCTTTATCGAAAGATCAGAGAGAGGCATCGCCATCCTGATCGTAAGAGAGGAAGGAGAGACCGACGGAAACGACTACACGCCTGTAGAGACATCCGTCAAGGAACTTCAGACGGACTCTGATCTGTCCGGGTGGAGCCCTGCAAACGCGGCAAGGATAGCCGATATGCTGATGGTCAATCCCGCAAAGACTGTAGTAGTCACGATCGACACAAACGCGGCTCTGTCAGCGGCTACGGACGCTATCGTGGCAAAGTACCCAAGCGGAAGAGTCACTATCGTCGGAAAGACGGCGGCAGACTACACAGCCCTTGCATCATGGGCAAAGACAAAGAAGACATATCATGCACTCGTCTTTGGTACGAGCAATCAGGACAGCAAGTATGTGGAGAACGTATACAGCCAGGCTGTAACATTTGATTCCGCGTGGGACTATGGTAGAGCCTATCAGGGCACTCTCGATCGCTCCACAGTGGACACATACACCACAGAGGAGCTTTTGCCTCTTATCTGCGCGGTACTGTCCAAGGCAAATGTGAACGGAGCCTCAAACACAGTCATGAAGGCACTTGCCGGAGTGGCAGATGTGTCTGATCCCGATACCACAATCAATGCCGGAAATCTGATCTTGTACAACGACTGGAAGGGCACAGACAGAGTAGTTCGCATGGGCACCACAGTCAACACGCTTGTCACGTTCGATGCGAGCGCAAACGACGGAGACCAGATCGAGGACATGAGATACATTGAGGTGGCAGAAGCTGCCGACATGATCCGTGCCGATATCACAGCGGTATTCCGTGACGAGTACAGCGGAGTGAAGAAAAACTCTGTGGACAATCAGATGCAGTTTTTAGGGGCAATCGGAGACTACTTCGACAGGCTCGAGGAGGCCGAGGTCTTAAATGGATCCTACTCCAACACAGTAGATGTCGATGTGAATGCACAGAGATCCGCGTGGGCACTCGTGAAGCCCGAGGCTGCCGACTGGGACGATGCGACTGTAAAGGCGACACCATTCAAGAGGCAGGTGTTTGTATCCGCAGATGTCCAGATACTTCAGAGTATCCAGAATCTGAAGATGACAGTCAACCTGAACTAAGGAGGAAAAACGATGTTAAAAGGTAATGATCAGAAGATTTACTTTGACGGAGAAGCCCTCGCTACACTGACACAGGCAGATGCGACCATCAGTCTGGACTATGAGGAGATCGAGCTTTGCGGCAGCTATGCTACAGAGCACGTGTACACAGGCTACAGTATCGAGGGCACTATCACCCGTAAGAAGACAGACTCCCGTGTACTTGCAAAGGTACACGAAGCTATCAAGAACGGTAATATGCCCGAGTTTGTGATCACAGGCGTGAACATGAGCGTAGATGGCAAGAACGAGTCCGTCACGATCCAGAACGCAAAGATCACAGAGGTCAAACTCCTCAACTCAGAGGCGAAGACCGTAGTAGAAGAGGAGATCCCCTTCAATGCTTCAAAGTTTAAGATCACCAGCTTTGCGTGATTTTCTCATAAAAGGAGGACGTTATGGGAACGGCGAAGAATGAAAAGAAGCTCCAGCGCTTGACGCTGGAGCAACTGATCGCCGCCAAGGAGCGGAAGGATCAGGACATGGTAAAAACGGAAGAGATAGAGATCCCATCACTGGGCGGCACGCTCCTATTCAGGAGACCGTCTGACGAGCTTCTCTTTGACATGATAAACGTAGTCCAGCACGATCAGGACACAAAAACCATCGTGGATGAGATGGCAAAGATCATATACGCATGTTGTGATCAACTTCACGACAAGGCTCTTTATGAGGAGCTTGAGGTGGGGGATCCGGTCGATACGGTATATGCCATCATGGACTCGGGAGACATCCTGAATGTAGGGGGCAAGGTATGTGATATGAACTCGCTCTTTGCAAATATAGAGGATGAAATAAAAAACGCATAAACGCGGAGCCGGATCTTGTGATGTTTAAGTGGTATGTCACGAGAGGGTATCCGCTTTCGGAATTATTAGAGACAACATACATCGAGAAGATTTTCCTAAAAGAAGCATATGAAGACTGGCTTAGCATCTGGGAATCTATAAGCAATGATGCCAAATTGAAAGAACTACAAAGGCAGGTATGATATGGCTGCAAGAACTGTGACGACTGTCCTAAAACTTAACGACAAGATGTCGGGAGCATTGAAAAAGATACAAAAGGTAAGCTCCAAGACATCAAAGGATGTGCAGGGAAAAGCTACCCTCATAGGCAAGAAGTTTGAGGCAGCAGGAGAAAAGATCAGCGGAGTAGGCAGAGGGCTTACTGCCGGAGTGACAATGCCTCTTGTAGGTCTCGGGACTGTAGCCGTAAATAAGTTCGCCGAGGTCGATAAGACAATGGCACTTGTAAACTCTACAATGAAAAACGGCGCGGATGATGCTGAGATGCTTAATCAGGCGATGAAAAACGCGGCGGCAAATTCCACCTATGGCATGGAGGATGCGGCGCAGGCGGCGCTCAATTTTGCAAGAGGAGGCTGGGACGCAACACAGGCGGCTAATGCTTTGGCACCTGCCATGAATCTGGCCGCAGGCGAGGGTGGAGACCTCGACACAGTATCAGCCGGGCTCATGGCTACTATGAACTCCTTCGGAGCGTCGGCAGAAGAGGCTACAGACTATGCAGATGTGTTTGCGAATGCCTGCAACAACTCCGCGCTTGATGTAAACTCACTCGCAAATTCCATGAGCATAGCAGCGCCTATCTTTAAAACCTCCGGTCAGGATGTGCAGGACGCAGCACTCGCTATGGGAGTCATGGCGAATGCCGGTACCGACGCAGGTGTGGCAGCTAATGCCTTAAAGACTGGCATAGCGAGACTCGCATCTCCGGCTAAGCAGGGCGAGGCGTGGATGGAGAGGCTGGGGATATCTGCTTTTGATGCAGAGGGTAATCTGAAAGAGATGACCGACCTGCAGAGCGAACTATCGAGCGCATTTTCGACCCTTACATCCAAAGAGAAAGAAGCTGCAGCAGCGGCGATCTTCGGAAAGAACCAGATGGCGCCATGGCTGTCCCTCATAGGGACAGCACCGTCAGATGTACAGGAGCTCGCCGACAAACTGAAAGAGACCGGCACATCATCCCAGATGGCAGATGACATGATGAGTGGCTTCGGAGGATCACTCGAAAAGATAAAATCCTCAGTCGATGTACTCGTTACGACCATAGGCGAGAAACTGGCTCCATATATCTCAAAAGCAGCTGACAAGATACAAGAACTCCTTGATAAGTTCAATGCACTCTCTCCCGAGCAGCAGGATATGATCGTCAAGATCGGACTCATAGCGGCGGCTATCGGCCCGGTGCTCATGATAGTCGGTAAGGTCATCACAGTAGTAGGTATCATTATTCCGAAGATAGCCACCATCATAGGGCTTATAGGAAAAGTGATATCCGTGCTGAAAATCGTAATCATGGTTGTATCAGTGATCACAGGATTACCCGCCATAGCGGTAGCGGCGATTGCTGCAGGCATTATAGCGGCGATAATCCTTATCGTAAAGTTCAGAAAGCAGATAGCAGACTTCTTTATAGGCGTAGGGAAGAAAATAGCTGAATTTGCCGGAAAAGTAAGGGATAAGGCTGTTGAGATAGTCGATTGGATAAAACAGAAGGTCGAGGATATCAAGGCAAAGTTTGTGGAGTTCAAGGACAACGCCGTAGCGAAGTTCGAGGAAATAGGCGAAGGCATAAAAGGCGCCCTTTTAGCACCTTTTGAGTGGATATCCGGTAAGATTGACGCTTTCAAGGAAGGTGTAGGCGACATCGTTGATAAGGTAAAGGACACTGCCGGAAACGTAAAAGACAAGATCACCGGCAAGAATGCCACCGGCACGAGCTACTGGAAGGGCGGCAGGACATGGGTAGGCGAGAACGGCCCTGAAGTGGTAGACCTGCCAAAGGGTTCAAAGGTATATCCTCATACAAAGTCGGAGAACATGAAGCAGTCACCAAGCGTGACGCTTAATCTCACTATCCAGGGCAACGTGATCGGCAATGAGGACTTTGCAAATATGATCAGCGAGAAAATATGCGGAAATATCTCAGTAGCTTTAGCAAATTAGGAGGTCAGATATGGCCGATAAATACAAGATTTTCTTAAAATCATACACAGGCACGAAAGTGAGACTCCCGATACTCCCGTCGGAGCTGCCGGAAATCTCACAATCTGCCGATATCACGGATTTTAAATCAATAAAAGGCGGGCACTATACCATTATCGACGATAAGCAGCAACCCACTATAAGCGCGGAGCATCTGGTACCGGGCAAGGGCAAGAACCTGTCTTTTGCAGTATCAAAGGCTACAGGATCGCAGGTACTAAAGATCCTAAAGGAAGCTCAGAACAAAAGAACGCCCGTGAAGTACATCATAGCTAAAAAAGAGGGAGGCTACTATCTCAACAAATGGTTTGGGGTCTCGTCTTTTTCTTATCACGTAGATAAAAAGGGCGACTATGCAATATCTTTTGACCTTGTCGGATGGAAGAAATACAAAGGCTGGAAGAATGGAGCGAAGGTATGAGGATAAAGATAGGTGGTAAGGATGCAACCAAATATATCGGGAATCCCTCGTGGAATACGAGCGACGACACAAATGGACAGGAGATGTCTTTCCAAAGCCTCGTGCTCTATGATGTCGGATCACAGGTAAAGGTAGCCGACGGCGGCAAGGTCAGATTTTTAGGCACCATAGTATCCGTCGAGGAAAATCCCATGCCTCCGCACACATATAAGGCGATAGATTTTTCTTTTAACCTTAAGAGCGACGAGATCATCCAGTTTAAGAAGCTCGAAGCTGACAAAGCCATAACAAAGCTCTTATCGAAGAATGGCATAAAGTGCCAGGTGTGCTCTATCCCTACGAAGATCACAAAGATATACAAGGGTACGATCATCGAGATCATGAAGGACATCCTGCATAAGGCAAAAAAAGATCAGGGCAAGGCATATTTCTTTGAGGTAGACGGCACAAGGGTCATCGTAGAGGAAAAGAAAAAGATAAAGATAAACCCGACATTTTTGGTAGCTGACGATACAACCATCACCCATAGCATCGAAGACATGAAAAATGAGATACAGGTGGTAAAGGATAACAAGGTGTTGGCTACAGCAAACGACTCCGCATCTATCAGCAAGTTTGGGACACTCCGGACTATAGAGGATGCTGGAGAAAAGACCACAAAGGCAAAGGCGGCGAGCATAGCTCAGAAGGAGCTTAAGAGTCTGAATCGAGCGAAGTCATCAAAGCAGTTGACCTTACTGGTATCTAAAGGATACTGGGACATAAAAAAGAACAGGCTCATCCAAATAAAGGACGGGGGACTGAATGGCTGGTACCGAATAAAGTCATCCACCCACACCATGGACGGAGCACTGCACACAGTAGATATAGAGGTGTCATGGGATGCAAAACTCTAACCTTACAGCCCTTGCGGCAGAACTGAATAAAATGAAAAACCCGAAGCTCATAGGGACATCCATAGGCGAGGTCACAAAGGCTGATCCGCTGACTATCTCCATAGCCGAGGGACTTATCACTCTGACAGAGGGCGAAGATTTAAGCGTGTGCGAGAAATTGAAAAAGACAGAATATGAGGTCAAGTACACCTGGGAGTCAGGCGACCTGCCAAGTAGCGGAAAGATCACCATAGATCCGAAGGTTAAAAAGGGCGATATGGTGCTTGTGATACCGGCAGCAGACGAGCAGAGCTGGGTGGCAGTAGATCGGATAGGAGAATGATATGAGTATGCCATACATCGATGACGATCTCGAAGATGAGGTCGAGACAGAGTCCGTAGAGGATTTTGAGATAGAGGGTAATAACATAGTCCTCGACTTCGCCAGCGGAGATATAAAGATATCCGACGGGGACGCGGACACCCTCACAGGCTTAGAGGCTCTTAAGCAGTGGATAAAGAAGGTCTTTATGACAAGAGCCTATGTATTTGACATATACGACACAGACACAGAGACCGCCGACGAGGATGAGGAGGAGATATCGGAGGATACCGGTATAGATGTGTACGGCTCCGAGGTCAGAGACATATTACTGGATCCCGATATGGACTGGGCAGAAAAGACAGCAGAGATACAGCTTGATATAGAGAATGTGCTGTCAAGGCATCCTGACGTCATAGAAGTATCGGACTTTGGTTTTACCCAGACAGGGCGCACACTCTCGGTCACTTTTACAGTATCGAGCATATACGGAGAGGACTATACAGAGGAGGTAGTGATAAATGGCACGAACGGCTAACGAAGTCACAGCGGACATCCTGAACAATATGGACGAGACCTACGACCGCTCCACAGGGTCGGTCATATATGACCTGCAGGCTCCTGTGGGCGAGGAGATAGCAAACCTTGAAGCGAAGGACGAGGATATTCTTAAAAATGCTTTCTTTGACACTGCGGATGACGAGCACAAGGAACTCATAGCGAAGGATCGAGCGAACATCACAAGGCGCGCAGCGGCCTATGCGACAGGCTATGTCACGATATCGGGAGTGGCTGGCACCGAAATATCGGCAGGCACACAGGTGTCATCCGACTACCTGGTATTTGACACTTTAGAGGCGGCAGTCGTGGGCGATGAGGGCACGGTCATGGTGCAGGTACAGTGTGAGACGGCTGGATCCACAGGAAATGTACCGGTAGGAGCTATATATGAGTATCCTGTCACGATATCAGGGTTAAACTCCGTGACAAACACCGCAGCATTTACAAACGGCTACGACATAGAGTCCATAGATGACTTTAGTCTCAGATATCATAACGCGATCACTACATCGCCCGGAGCAGGCACACCTGAGGACTATGAGACATGGGCACTCGAAGTGGACGGAGTAGCGGCTGCTGTATGCTTTGGACGGACACCCTCGATCGGATCCGTGACAGTGTATATCATGAATCAGAATCACAGGGCGGCAGATGCAGAACTTTTACAGGCGGTAGCAGACCATATCGACACTAGGAGGCCATCACCCGCGAATGTGATAGTAAATTCAGTATCGGAGGTCACAATAAATGTATCTGCTACAGTATATGTGGCATCCGGCACGGCAGCAGACTATGAGGAGGCTATCACGGAGGCAATAAATGACTACATAAAGAGCATAGGGTATTCAAAGGACTCGCGCAGGGTGTCCGTCGTGCTCATAGGCGAGGCAATACTGGGAGTCGAGGGAGTGACCGATGTGGACAATCTCACAGTAAACGGCGGTACCGACTCTATAGCTTTAGGAAATACAGAGATAGCAGTATTGGGAACGGTGACAATCAATGATTAAAGAAAAACTTACAGACTGGATGCCGGAATACTACACCGGCGACAATGTAAAAGCAATCCAGGAGGCAAGGGATGCAGAACTCAAAAAGGCTGAGATATCACAAAACAGGATAATCGGCGATATGTATGTCTCCACAGCGGAGGACATAGACCTCTGGGAGAATGAGTACGGAGTCAAGGCATCCGGCGAGAGCCTCGTACAGCGGCAGCAGAATATGCTCGCCTATATCCGTGGAGGCGGCGGAGCGGTCACAAAGGAACAGATCATCACCGTCATAAACTCATACACTGGCACCGATGCCACGGAGATAGACGAGTATGCAGATGAGAGTCTGATCCGTATAACCTGCCACCTGCTTCCGACATCGATATTTAACTTAGAGGATATGATGGAAACCCTCTACACATTCATACAGGCTCATGTGGGCGTGATCATCGATGC
>ERZ842401.4388-NODE-4388-length-16490-cov-46.986066_pt1 | contig 16490 bp, 16 predicted proteins | sample MGYA00521270_ERZ842401 | MGnify/ENA primary metagenome ERZ842401 (study PRJEB31892, sample SAMEA3878208) | bioreactor metagenome | biome: Moose rumen | place: Sweden | collected 2011-10 | study: EMG produced TPA metagenomics assembly of the PRJEB12797 data set...
CTATAGGCTATCAATGATATACGGGTAAACACAGGTATTTACTGGTGAGCCAAAAATTCTTGCAGAAAACTATATGGTTATACTTATTCTGCAGGTTGGAGCAGTGACGTTGGCTATGGCCTTGTAGATGCATACGCAGCTGTCAAATCCTTGCTGTCTATTTCTGGTCCATCAGTACCTTGTAGCGCCAGTGTATATTCTGTTGAGAATCTACCTATTGGTTGTACCGTGACCTGGAGTTGGGAGAATTCGTATAATCCTACATTAAGTGCCGATCCCACAATTCAGCAAGATACGCCATCAACGAACATGTGTACTATCACCAACAATAGCCAGTTGCATATTCATAATACTTTAATCGCCACTATTTACAAGAATAGTATTCAAGTGGCTACTTTAAAAAAAGAAATAAATACTGGCCTGGGATTCTCAACAAATATCACAGGTACTTATAATGGGTTATTACCTTATGATTTGTTGCCGCCTCCAGATATACAATCCACTACCATTTGTGACAACGATACATTAAACACAACGGGTGGATATGAATTGACAATGACCTCTGATGATTTTAGTACTCATACGGTCAGCTATACAGGAACTGCCGTGAGAGATTGGATTAATTATGGTAATGGAACTATATTTGTTAGATTAAATAACTTAAATAGTTCTTCTTATGTTACTGTCTATGGGACAAATGGATGTCAACATTTCCAATTCCGCATTTATGCATATAGAAATATGTTTCTCTCTCTCCGAGAAGAATCTGTTTCTATTTCAACGACAGGAAGGCTGTGTACAGTTAGACTGGATTGCGATGCTGTAGACAGTTCTGGAAATGTCATTGATTCGGAGGGAGTATCCAAATCCTCAATGCAATGGCATTATTCTGTAGTTAATGTTTTGACCGGTGCTACAGTTCTGGAAAACGAGGTGGAGGGAACCTTAACGACCTTTGACATGTCAAAATATCCTTCGGGGGTATATTTGATTAGAGTCAAAATGGATGACCAAACTGTAAGTAAAAAGATATCTATTTAAAGTTAGAAATCTGTAAGCATTCGACTGAGCATAGATAGTAACACTTCTATATTATAACGACAGCAGCTACAATCCCACTCGACTATAGTTGCTGTCGTATTTTTGTAATATGATTATGCTATTGCTGTTCCTTGGTGATGATTGTTTTAGGATGTTTGAGCTTCCATCTGTGCGGCAGCATCTCCAAGATTTCCAATTGCGATGCCCTGGTCAGATCAAGCGGATGGAAGTGAAAAACGGTACACTTCCGCCCTCATTTCGCACTTTTAACACCCGAAAAGACTCAAGATTGCAAAAAGTTTCGTATCGTTTGCAAACGAATTGCCAAACAATCTTTAGAAGCAATGAAGACAAAGAACGAGATACTACATCTGCTGAGCACCTACAAGCCGACAGCGGAAAGCAAATACGGGCTGACGCGCATTGGCATCTTCGGCTCCGTGGCCCGTGGTGAGCAGACTGAGGAGACCGACGTTGACGTGTGCTACGAGGGCAGTGTACCGACGTTGCTCACGCTCGACCTCATCCAGACCCATCTGGAGCGGATGCTGGGCAGTCGCGTCGATTTGGAGCCCTTTAGTGCTCCCTAAAGTCCCAACACTACTGCAGGAGCAATATCCAACTTGATTACAAGCTCTCGGGCAATCTTCAGAAGAACAAGTCGTTCAGGCTTACCTCATTTTGTATCTCCTTCGAATAGGCATTGTGTAGAAGCCCATCGGTGGTTACCATAATATTATGTACGGCCTTGGGAGTCTTGGTAGCCTCCTTGAAGATGTTCTTCCTGTCGTTCATGTCTTCCTGATATGATTCTGAAATGGCAAACCTGCCCTCATGATACTTCATCTCGCAAAGGTCAATAATGCCGTCGCTACGATCAATCAGCAAGTCGACTTGACCGCCCTTCTTTTTCGTCGTCGGTGCAGAATCTTCCGTCGTTTGCTTATTCTTAGGAACAAATCGCCATGCGTATTCCTCAGTCAGTACTCCGCTGATGCCAAGTTTCTGTTTTATTTGGTCGGTATGCCAGAGACATACATGTTCAAAAGCACGGCCACACCAGTTGTAGTATCGTGGTGTCCCCTCCATAGCCTGCCAGAAGTTCTTGCCATGACGTTGACCATTGATATATTCATAATAGAAGAGCGTATAGTGGTCGATAAGTTGGAAGATTACATCCTTCACTTGCTTGCCTATCACGGAATACCCCCGGATGAAGCCACACCATTCAAGGTCGTTCAGCAGCTCTGTCAATCCTCCGTTGTCCTCCAAATCACCTGCCGCAATCAGTTCCTGTCTGGTCATCCCTTCTTTCTTACTGGCCAGAAGACTGATAATCTTGATGTATGGCTCTGGCTTTTTGAATAGCGATGCGTAGAGCATACTGAACTCATCGTACATATCACCATCCTTGGAGAAAATCAGGCGGTCTATCTCCTGTGAAAGGCTGGCACCCTTTTGCAGCAGGCTCCAGTAGTAGGGAACTCCACCGAATATCATATATCCGTTCAGTATCTGCTTGCGTGTCATTTCAATGCCTCGCGACTTCATCAGCTCTTCACACAGACGGAGCGGGAAAGGCTTCAAGGCAATGCGATGGCTAAGTCGGTTATGGAGTCCTCCTTTGTTCTTGATAATCTTCTTGACCATCCACGAAGTAGCACTGCCGCACACCACAAAGACAATGTCCTTCCTGGCCGATGCCCATCCGTTCCAGAATGATTCAAGCTCAGAAAGAAATCCGGAGCGAGGTGCATCCATCCAAGGCAGCTCGTCGAGGAAGATGACCTTCTTGCCCTCTGGCTGGAGCGAAATAAAACGCTTCAATTCAGTATTTGTCTCTCGTTGTCTCTTCCTATTAGCATAATCTTGAAATTTTGTGCAAAGATACTAAAAAATGTGCGTAAACCAGCGGAATCTATCATTTTTTTTGCGATTCCGCTGATTTACGCACAATTTTGGGTCACCTGCATAACCGCGTGGATTAACCGAAAATCTTGACCAGTCTGAAGATAAAGAATTTCTTGTCAATAACGCCTCTTAGCTGAGCCCTGAAGTCCTTGATTTTTGCATTCAGCGATTCAGCAGAAGCGTTGGTTGACCTGTTCACAAAATAGTTGAGTATTTCGTCTTCCCTGTCGTACATGGCTGCGGCTATGTCATTGAAGGCTTTGTTATCAAACTCGCTCACTTTGGCGTACCACTTCTTGATGCTCTTACGTCCGGCTTCCTTGTCGCACTTCTGGGCAAAGATCATCCTCAGAGAGTGTGTCAGGCTGTACGCCATCTCTATGTCAGGGTACAGTTCAAAGAGTATCTCCGCACGTTCCCTTTGGCTTGGAGTCCACTTCTCGGGTGACACCATCAGCAGGTACTTACTGCGCATGAGCAGCTCGGCCTTCGTCTCGTTGTTCTTCAGCCTCTCAGGATGGTATGCAGCATTGCTACGGATTGGCTTGCCTTCTGCATCTACAAGCGGCTTTCCGCTCTTGATCAGGTCTTTAATCATTGCCCTGAAGTCATCCCTGGCATTAGCGACCTCCGTCATTACCTCACGGCGACGCACATGCAGTAGCACCTCCTGACCGCGTATAGGAAAGTCATGGAAGGTCTTGGCGGGAGTAAACCCGTTTGGACGCAAATCTTCACGATTGTCAGGTGTCAACTCATTCTCGTCAAGATACAGATGGATAACGTTCACAGGACTCTCATCTGACTCCGTATCTTGTGTAGCAGTATTCTTCTTGGGCTTCACCTCAACATTGGTCAGTTCAAACCATTCCAACATATGTGTTGGCAACAAGCATTCGGCAAGTATTTCGTATTGTGGATTCATTGTGATATCTCGTTTCTTATAAGAACGAAAAACATCACACTTTTAGTGTACACTCACACGTGGTTATGCAGGTGACCCGGTATTTCATTTAACATGCGATGAAATCACACGGGGTCGGAGGAAATAAATTCATTCTCCGACCCCGTGGCGCCTTTCTCCTTCCGTAAGTCCACCATGGCATTGATTGAACTCTTCAGGTCACAGGGTGCCAGGCACCCTGTGACCTGAAGTACCTTATTATAAATTTTTTTTGTGAAAATGCTGCCATGCTGCCACAGCTGGCATTAACATGCTTATTATAAGGCAGTTGCAGTAGTGGCAGCATGGGGTTTTTGTGGCAGCAAAGTGGAAAATCGGCGTATTTTCTTAACCAGATAGAAGGTATTCGTGCTGTTTTCGCGCCTTTTGAGCCCTGGTGGTACTGGTTTTCACTCTGCTGAATTGTATTACTTATCCAGGCTGATGTGCAACTTCTCGGCAATCTCGTCTCTGCTTAAGCCTGCCTGAAGCAATAATGCCACTGAAGCCTTAATCTGCTCATCCTTCTGACTGAGCTGTGCCTCCTGCTTGCTGAGCTGTGCCTCCTGCTTGCTGAGCTGTGCCTCCTGCTGACTAAGCTGTGCCTCCTGCTGACTAAGCTGTGCCTCCTGCTTGCTGAGTTGTTCGTCTTTAGCGGCTATCTCCACGCGCTGCTCGGCAATGCGATGGTCGCGCTGCAGAATCTCGGTGTCGCGCTTCTCTATGATGGAGAAGTACTCGTCCTCTACGTTCATGTCCATACGCATCTCGGCATTGGTGGCGGCCATCAGCAGGCGGCGGACGATGCGCTGCATCTCCACATCGTCATCGGGATACTGGTTGTCTGCGATGTTCAGCACCTGCTGGTTGCGCTCGTCCTTGCGGGTCTGGTCGAAGATGCTCAGCACCTCGTCGAGCCGGTTGTTCACCTTCCCGTGCAGGCGAGGTATCTGCACGATGATGCTGTCGTGGGTCAGGCTGTCAACAAACGGGTCGGGCAGGCCTTTCGTCACCAGCACGCCGTCGTAGTCGTACGACTGGTGGCGCACGTAGAGCACCGGCTCCTCGATGTCACCCACCTTGTGGCCCAGCAGGTAGACGGCCACCATCGGCAGGGCGTGCTGGTCGTCGCTGTCGCTGTCGATGTTCTTCGGGTTCTCGTACTGCACGCCCAGGTACTGGCGGAAGCGCAGTGTTTCCGTGGGCAGCCACGTCTTCTGCAGTTCTATCAGTATGACATGCTCCTTGCCGTCGGCCTCGCGGACGGTGGCTGCGAAGTCGATGCGGAAGACCGACAGCGTGTCGCGCTTGTTGTTGCTGTACTCGTGGGGCCGCACCTCCACCTTGACGATGTCTTTCTTCAGCAGTGCCGAGAGGATGGTGCGCGCTATGCGCTCGTCCTCCATGAGGTACTTGAACACGATGTCGTAGATGGGATTGGCGATAGTAATCATAATGGCTCTGAAGTTAATGTAACGGCTGCAAAGGTACGCAAAAAGTCGCAAACGGCCAAAGGTCTTCGCGACTTTTTCTTTTTGAGGTCATGGATTAAACAGAGGTCGGCCTTGTCGGGAAACTGGTAATTGTCGCTGATGGTGTAGTGCGGAGCCAGGAGTATATAGACGGAATGAGTTTAACCCTATAACATTTCTGCCATCAGATACTTACGCCCAATGAGGCTGAAGATGGTGAGACACTAAAAATTTTTCTACATCAGATGGCTCACTGTAACTACTAACTTCCACCATGTTAATTATTATTAATTGTTTGTACGTCCGGGCAAGTTTTTACTGTTTTTACATTTTCTAATATAGATAACAGTGTGGAAATGCCACAAGTGAGATTTATCGGAAACGAAGAACAACGCCTGGTAAAGCGGTTGCAGCAAGGTGATAAAACTGCAGCCAGGGAGTTCTATGCCCGATATGCTGACTCTATTGCCGGAGTCTGTGCTCGATACATTGCTGATGATGAAGACGTTAAGGATGTGTTCCAGAACACACTTGTTCAAATTTTTTCCCACATTGCCGATTTCAAGTATCGTGGATCAGGCTCCTTGGAGGCATGGGCAAAAAAGGTGGTGGTCAACGAGTCGCTGAAGTTTCTCAAGTCAAAAGACCGTCATGAGTTGCTCCAAGAGGATTGTGACTTTGTCGAAGAAGTCGAAGAAGAAGAAGTCCCGCCCATTAGTGACATTTCATCCGACACCATCCGACAGTTGCTTAGCCAACTGCCAACGGGCTATCGCACAGTGTTGAACCTTTATGTGTTCGAAGGGAAGAGCCATCAGGAAATAGCCAATATGCTTGGTATTAAGAAAGACAGTTCGGCCTCACAGTTGCACAAAGCAAAGAAGATGCTGGCGAAGCTGATAAGTAAGTATAACGATAATCACCCACGACGATGAACGACCAATGGATACAACAGATGAGGCAGAAGATGGCAGACTACAAATGGCCTGCCCCCGAAGTGTCATGGGATGAGATTGACCAGATGCTGGCTGATAGTAAGAGAAGAATGGCCCGCCTGCTCTGGTTGCGACGCATGGCCGCTGCTGCTATCTTCCTGTTGATAGCTGGTTTGGGGTATTGGAGTCACCTGCAAAATGAGACAGAACAGATGTCACGGCCAACGGCATCGGTAGGCCATCAGCCCCAGCCAGCAGATAATTACGGTGACATACTTTCTGACTCAGTCCTTCAGCCGAATGTGAAATCTGATTCTGTGATTATCGCGAAGTCGGCACACAAGTTTAATATGACAGGAATGTCTATCGATGAATCAGAAACCGAGATTCCTATTCCTGCAACGAGTCCGGACACTATCAACACAGCAGCTGTCACAGAAGAAAAACAAACTCATGCTGTCGAGGAAAAGTCGGAGCCTGCTGACCATAGTCCTGTTTTCTATCCTGCTGATCTTCACCAGCGTAAAGGCTTAGACAATCGTCTGACAGCCAAGGTCTATATCTCGAGTACAATGGCTGAATTCTCCAATCAGAGTGGTCGTTCAACAAGTATTGATATGGGGCATTCCTCTTATTTCGAACAACATGTGAACCACCGTCATCCTGTTCGCTTTGGTTTGTCAATGCGCTATCGGCTTACCAATCGATGGAGTGTAGAGAGCGGACTGTCCTATACGCGCCTCTCGTCGGATATTACAACAACGATAAACGGTGCGACTACTATGACAGAGCAACGGCTCAACTACATCGGTCTGCCGTTGAGCCTCAGTTACAACCTTTGGAAAAGTCGTCGTTTCGGACTATATGCGACTATGGGCGGCACTGTTGAGAAGAGGCTGGATGCCAGCCCCTGGCAGTTCTCGCTAAACGGTGCTGCAGGAGCCGAATACAAACTGACGAACATTTTCAGTCTGTATGCTGAACCCGGCATAGGTTATTATTTCAAAGATGGCAGTTCTACACCTACCATCTATCAGGATCAACCATTAAACTTCAACCTCAGTTTTGGCCTGCGATTCAACTTGAAATAATGTACCGATTTTAGACAATCGCTGTAGTCATGGGACCCTCTCTATGTGGCAACTATGCTGCTTCGTATCGCGGTCATAGTTGATGCCGACAAGCAGGATGTTGTTAGTATATTCCTGAACCTTGGCGGGATACTGTTTGCGATGAATCTGGTCGATGGCAGAGTCAGCATCCTTGTTCACCTTCAACTCCAGAATAATAGCAGGAGAGTCAACGTTCTTACGTGGAATAAGAACAATGTCAGCAAATCCCTTGCCGGTTGCCAACTCGCGATGCATCACATAGTCGTTCTTGGCATTGTAATAGGCGATAGACAAAACACATGCCAGCGAATTCTCATCGTTGTAACTGAGAATGCTGGTATTCTCGTCATGCGCAGCTTCCACTCCACGAGCTACAGCCTCGGTGTCGCCATCAAGGGTTGCCTGAAGCAATTTCTCCGATTTCTGCAATGCATCTGCCACATGTTTCCAGTTTGTGGACTCGACGGCATTGACCATCTCACCGGCAACCTCGCTGTTGGGAATCCAACACTCGTCTTTGCGCCAATTGTAGCTGAGATAACCCAAGTGGATGAGTACAGTGAAAACGTCGTCCTTGCCATGAATGACAGACATGTCGTTTTGGAATTTTGTGGGATTTACCTTACATCGGCCTCCTGCCAGCATATTGATAATATCGTCCTTCAATCCCTCGTAGTTCATCTGGATATAGTCGGCTACGGTATCAAAGGCACCCGTTGAGGCCCAGAAACTGCGGCAGCGGCCACTATCGATTGCCTGCATCACCGAGTTGGGATTAAACATCGACAAGTCATCGCCTATCTGGTAGCCGTCGTACCACTTCTCCAGTTCGCTGAAGTCCATGTCATATTTCTGCGCCAGCATACGCACTTCGTCTTTAGTAAAACCAAAGTACTGGGACATGCGACGAGGCTCCACCATTGAATACTCACTGAAGTTGTTCAGGGCCGACTGGGTTTTGTATTTCTTAATAGGCAAAATGCCCGTCATATAAACTCCGGCAAATGTCCTGATGGCATCGCCGCTCTTGAACATCCTCCGAAGCCAGTCAACATAGAGGTCCATTTCCTGCGTACCTGGCTCGTACTCGCGACAGATGGCATCCCACTCGTCGATGATGAAGATGAACTGCTGATGCTTGGCTTCACTCACTCGCAACAGATAGCTGGCCAGCCGCTCATTGGGTTCAACGGGGATGTCTGAGTAGGTGCGGCTGATGTCTGTCAGCAAGGCGGCATCAATCTTGTCAGCAATCCCACTCTCTTTCTGGCTGATGAAGTTGGTAATGTCAAGATAGATGACAGGATACTTGTTCAGATACTTCTCAAACAACGGGTCTTGTGCTATCGCTAAATCAGAAAACAGACTGTGAGAGTTGCACGACTGGTCGTAGTATGCACACAGCATCTTAGCGGCCATCGACTTACCGAAGCGGCGACAGCGGGACACACAGGTAAAACGTTGCTCCGTGAAGAGTGTCTTATTGACAACGCTTATCAGTCCTGACTTGTCAACATATTCACTATTCCGAAAGGACTGAAACCCTGCATTCCCTGTGTTGATATAACCACTCATAACCTGTTGATTAAGAATTATGACGCAAAGATACAAAATATCCTCGACTACATACACTGTATTCGAGGATATTTAGGTACATTTAACGCTTTTCGTCAATTTCCAGCCGACCTCTCCACTGTCAGGATGCAATGGGGTAAGGCGCCTTTGCGCCCCTACATAGTAATATCTATGGCAACGAAAAGTAATGTCAATAGGAAATTACTGAGTTAAATCGAATCGGCCATCAGGTCCTTACGTCCTATGAGGCTGAAGATGGTGATGTCATTGTCTTCGTTGAGAATTCGGAGCGTGCGAAGAACCTCGTTCAGCGTAGAGCCGCTGGTGGTCACATCGTCTATGACCAGCACGTTCTGCTGACGAATCATTGAACACAGTTCGCGTTCTTCCTCTGACTCGAACCTCAGAAAGTTCATGATATACGGGCGGAGCTTGCTCTTCTTCACATCCTTGGCAATGGTGAAATAGTCCTTCTCATGAATCATTTCCAACATGGCATTGATTGAACTCTTTGCCTGTTCTTTCGCTGCCGCACTATAACGAGGCATTCCATTCTCCAAGACGTCGTCGAGATACTGCTTCTCGTAGGCATTCATGTCGAAAGAAATATTCGAAGGTAGTGCTTTTACGAGAGTCATCTTGTACAATGTGGGTTGCGCAAAACGATAGATATAGCGCAGCATATACTGGTTGACCTTGCTTGATGATTCTGGCATTACCACGAGGTCATAGTTATACAGGTTTATCTTCTTATGCAGATTGTCAACGGCGTTTTTGATGAACTCTGTCAGGTTGGGCGTGTTCTGCAAATCGTTGGTAAACTTGACATACTGAATAAAAGCCGTACGTATGGAACTCTCCACTTGCTCAGAGAATTCATAGCCATAGTAGAAGCACTTGCCAAATGCCTTTACCTGATAGCCATCGCCAGTGAGGTTGACAATGTCCTCAGCTCCGTCGTGTTCGAAGTCGAACACGAATTGCTTTTCTTCATTATCGAATGTTACACCCATCGCTTTTGCTGTTTCGTGTGCAAAGATACAATAAAAAATCGAAACAAACAAATTTTGGAGCATCGAATCCGTCTAAAACAATAAAAGCGCACGACAAAGTACACAGCAAAGTGAATAGCAGATTGCATCGCCGATCTTAGACTTTCTGATTCAGAGGACCTTGATTTCTGCGCTTTGGTGGTAAGCGGATACGCTTACATACAGCCCCCCTGATACATGTGTCGTACATCATTTAACTATCACCTTTTTGCCGTTGCGGACATATATGCCCTTCTGTGCAGGCTCACCACTGATGCGCCGTCCATCGAGCGAGTACCATGCGCTCTTGTCGGCATTCGGTGAAATTTTGATGTTGTTGATGCCCGTCGGTGTACCGGCATACTCCGCCCATCTCGTGCCGTCGTAATAGTAGGGAGTCCATCCCTTCTCCTTTGCCGCAGTAACCTGCTCGGGGGTCATCACGTTTTGCTCCCCCTCATTGTAGATAACAAATAAGGGCTTATCGCTGACCGTCGGCAGACTCGCCACAAATGCATCCATCGCCTTGCCCTTTATCCGGTTCTGGTAGCAGGACAGCCATGTCAGCGACGTGCACCCCGTCACGTCAAGCTCGGTCAGTTGGTTGTTTTCGCATTGAAGCCATCTCATCGCAGTGTTCTGTGACACATTAAGCGTGGCCAGCAGGTTTCCGTTACAGTACAGCGTTTCCAACTTCGTAAGTCCAGACATGTTGAGCGTCGTCAGTTGGTTGTCGTTGCAGTTCAACGTTTCCAACTTCGTAAGTCCCGACAAGTCGAGTTCTTTCAGCTGGTTGCTATAGCAGGACAGGCTTTCCAGCGCCGTGTTCTGCGACAAGTCGAGCGCGGCAAGTTGATTGATGGAACAGTCTAGAAACCGTAGTGCTGTATTCTGCGACAAGTCGAGTTCCTTCAGTTTGTTACTATAGCAGGACAGGCCTGTCAACGCCGTATTCTTCGACACATCAAGTTCAGTCAGCAGATTGCCACCCAAAAAAGTCTCGCCACACGTCAGCGATTCCAGTGCCGTGTTCTGAGACACGTCGAGCGCCGTCAGCTGGTTGCCAGCGCAGTTCAAATGAGTCAGCGCCGTGCACTTTGTCACGTTGAGCATCGTCAGTTTGTTCCACTCGCATTCCACATATGTCAGCTTCGTGTTCTTCGACAGGTCAAGCTCTTTCAGTTTGTTGCTATAGCAGGACAGGAACGTCAGCTTCGTGTTCTTCGACAAGTCGAGTGTCGTCAACTGGTTGCTCCAGCATTCCAGACCAGTCAGTTCCTTATTTTTCGACAGGTCGAGTTCAGTCAGTATGTTCTGATGGCAGCCCAGATCTGTCAACCCCGTGAATAATTCAATTCCTTTCAGACTCTCGATGTCACGGTTGTACGGTTGAAGTTTTTTCCAACTTTCAATGTCGGTAAGCACATTGTACTCTTCACCGAAGAGTAGGAACGTGCGAAAGTTTGCATCTGGGAAGTTCGTCGCGTTGACAATCACGTCGGTGCTCCATGCGCTCGTCACAGTCGAAAGCAGCACGGCCATTGTAACTAAAATCTTCTTCATGATTCCTTGTTTTTTATTTATAACACTTTCCAGGTTTTCGATTTGAAATTGTAATACCGGGGCTCCCACTTCTTGGCTTTCGCCGCAGCTACTTGCGTAGTGGTCATCAAGTTTTTCTCGTCCGAATGGTAGATAACATACATATCGCCACCGCTGCTCACCGTCGGCAAACTTGCCACAAGTGCGTCCATGCCCTCGCCTTTTATCTGGTTCTGGTAGCAGTACAGCTCTTTCAGATTCCAATTATTCGATAGGGTGAGCATAGTCAGCTTGTTGGTGTAGCAGTGAAGGTATTTCAGCTTCGTAAGTCCAGACACGTCGAGCGTCGTCAATTGGTTAAGGTTGCAGTCCAGCGATATCAGCATCGTGTTCTTCGACAGATTAAGCTCTTTCAGTTCGTTGCTCCAACAATTCAGCTCCGTAAGTGTCGTGCATCCCGATACGTCAAGCGCCTTCAGCAGGTTGCCGTGGCATTTCAGCGTCTTCAGCGCAGAGCATCTCGTTACGTTGAGCGAAGTTAGCTGGTTGCCGTAGCAGGACAGACTTATCAGCTTCGTGTTCTTCGACAGATCGAGTGTCTTCAGCCCGATAAGATTGCAGTTTAGTTCTGTCAGTGCCGTAAAAAACTCAATACCCTTCAGGCTCGTTGTATGAATCTTTTCGCTTACATTAATTTTCGTCACTGTGGCAATCTCTGCAGCGGTCAGCACGCCGTCACTGCCATAATCTTGGCTGAGCAGCCAATTGCGAAAAATCGCATCGGGGAAGTTCGTCTCGTTGATGGCCACATCTGCCCGTACGTCCCCTCCTCCGTCATCATCACCTCCACACGAAATGAACATAATACCCGTCAATCCGCACACTAGAAGTACCATCGCCAGAAATAAAAACTTTTTCATACGTTGTTTGTTAAGAATATTATTGATTAAATCAAAAAAAACGTGGACAAATTACTTCGTCTACGTTGTTCGAGGTATTGGGGATAACCTTAGTAGCTTAAACGAGTAAATGTCCACGCCACTTGGCGTGAACTCCTACTTCTGTTCTTGCTACTGTTGTCAAATTCCCCAATTATCGAACAACAAGAATCTAAAAGTGGATGTTCATCCTATATGTCCTTTTCAGTTATTTCTCTCTCAGCCCATAGGCAATCGTCGTTTTATTTGGTTATACATTATTATTGCCCTCAGACTGCAATAGCCCGAGGAATTCTTTCAGTTTTAGAACAAGCAACTTTGGGAAATCAACGTCTTTAAGTACGTCGAAATGCTTGTCGTCAGAGACAATGTAAGTGGCATTGGCAGCAAAGGCACAATCTACGAACTTGTCGTCATCATGGTCGGCCTCTACCAAACGGAACTTAAAACTAGGAGTGATGAACTCTACGTGCTTGCTCTTTAGAAGCAACTTAACAACATTTTGAGCAACAACCGTTGATGTCTTCTTAGCTATGATTTCCTCATACTCTTCAAGTATCTCATTGGAAATACATAATATATACTTTCCCGCCTGGAATTCTGACCACACGGGATAATACTCACTGTGACGCGACAATGCCGCAATGAGACAGTTCGTGTCTAACACTATCTTCCTTCTCTCAGACATGATATGGTGTACGAAGATGTTCCTTCAACGTCTCTTCAATCTTCTCCTGATTCCACTTCCCTTCGTCCCAAAGACGATCCATTTCCTCGTCAACCTTACGGGCGTAGTAGTCGCAAACGAGGTCATTCAACTCTTTCACATCTTCTTCAGTCTTAAAGTGTGATAGTAGAAGAAGAAAATCCATCTGTGCCTGATTTAATCCTGCATTCTGTACCATACCTTAGTATTATTGATTTCGCTGCAAAGATAGGCATTATTTCCGAAACCACCAAATTTTGGAGCAGCGAATACAGTGAAAAGTTTTACTTTTACTCCGCTGAGACGAAATTCAACAAGGGTCAAAGAAATCAGCTGGATATTTTCGGGAAACATCCTTCAGAAGTCGAGATAGAAGTCGCGGGTGAGGGTGCGGTAGGCATCGGAGCCTATCGTCAGTTCTTCGTGCTGCAAGGGCACGGGGTGCTTGCGGAAGGCCAGAAGATAGCGGCGGGGCGGTTTGCTGGCGGCATCAATCTTGTCAGCAATCCCACTCTCTTTCTGGCTGATGAAGTTGGTAATGTCAAGATAGATGACAGGATACTTGTTCAGATACTTCTCAAACAACGGGTCTTGTGCTATCGCTAAATCAGAAAACAGACTGTGAGAGTTGCACGACTGGTCGTAGTATGCACACAGCATCTTAGCGGCCATCGACTTACCGAAGCGGCGACAGCGGGACACACAGGTAAAACGTTGCTCCGTGAAGAGTGTCTTATTGACAACGCTTATCAGTCCTGACTTGTCAACATATTCACTATTCCGAAAGGACTGAAACCCTGCATTCCCTGTGTTGATATAACCACTCATAACCTGTTGATTAAGAATTATGACGCAAAGATACAATGTTTTCTTGAGAAATCAAAGGAATCGCAAAAAAATATTCTATTTGTCAACTTATTCTGTACAGACCATCATCGCGTTTTTATAGACATTTAACGCAGAAGATTTGTGTGTTTCGGCGAAAAGTCATACCTTTGAGGGCGATATGAAAAAGATTATCAGAAACCAACATTTTGAAGGCGAGCGCCCGCTGTTCGAGTCGCATCATGTGCGGCTGGAGCAGGTGACCATCGGCGAGGGCGAGAGTGCCGTCAAGGAGTGTTCGGACATTGAGGCCGAGGACTGCCGCTTCTGGGGCAAGTACCCTTTCTGGCATGTTCACGGCCTGAAGATTAGCCGCTGCCTGTTTGACGCGGGTGCCCGCTCGGCCCTGTGGTACAGCGACCACCTGGACATGCGCGACACGCGGATTGACGCTCCGAAGATGTTTCGCGAGATGCACGCCCTGTATCTGGAGAACGTCACTATCAACGATGCCGACGAGACCTTCTGGCGCTGCCGTGACATCGAGGCCAAGAACCTGACACTGCACGAGGGCACCTATCCGTTCATGTTTTGTGACGGCGTCCGGATTGACGGGCTGCAGAGCGACTCGAAATATGTGTTCCAATACTGCAAGAACGTGGAACTGAGGCATGCGAAGATAGTGACGAAGGACTCGTTCTGGGAGTGCGAGAACGTGACTATCTACGACTCGCTGCTCGACGGCGAGTATCTGGCTTGGCACTCAAAGAACGTGCGCTTGGTGAACTGCCACCTGGCAGGCGAGCAACTGCTATGCTACGCCGACCGCCTGGTGTTGGAGAACTGTACGTTTGACAAGGCCTGCGACCGCGTGTTCGAGTACAGCGATGTGCAGGCCGACATCCGCGGACACATCGAGAACATCAAGAATCCCAGTAGCGGACACATCGTGGCTGACTCGATCGGGTCGATTACGATTGATGAGAACGTGAAGGCTCCGAACAACTGCCAGATAAAGGTGAAGGGTAAAAGGTGAAAGGTAAAGGGAGGTTAGAGAATGGAGAATCATATGAAATACGATTTTGATGAGATTATAGAGAGGCGCGGCACTGGGTGCGTGAAGTGGGATGAAATGCCATCCTCCCTTCACCCGTCACCTGTCACCCTCAACGATATCATCCCCCTCTGGGTGGCTGATATGGACTTCAAGGCGGCACCCGCCATTCAGGAGGCAATCCGCAAGAGGGCTGAGCACGGCGTGTTTGGCTATACCGCGGTGGAAGAGCCCTACTACGAAGCCGTCATCTCGTGGTTCCAGCGACGCCACCAATGGACCATCCACCGCAAGGAGATACTTTATACGACCGGCGTGGTGCCGGCGATGTCGGTAGCCATCAAGGCGCTGACGATGCCCGGAGAAAAAGTGCTCATTCTGTCGCCCGACTACAATTGCTTCTTCTCAAGCATCCGCAACAACGGCTGCGAGGTGCTGGAGTCGGTACTGCGCCTGACAACGGCGGCGGGGACAGTGCAGGAGAGCGGAGGAGAGGCTCGGTTCGAGGTAGACTGGCAGGACTTCGAGGAGAAATGCGCCGACGAGAAAACCACGGTCTTTTTGCTCTGCAACCCCCATAACCCCACTGGACGAGTATGGACGAAGGAGGAACTGGAGCAGATGAACAGCATCTGCATGAAGCATGGGATGAAGGTGGTGAGCGACGAGATTCACTGCGAGCTGGTGATGCCTGGTCATACATTCCAGCCCTTTGCGGCGGTGAGCGAGGCATGCCGTCAGAACAGCGTCATCCTGAACTCGCCCTCAAAGTCGTTTAACATTGCAGGACTGCAGACGGCGAACATCGTCTGTGTGCGCCCCGACTGGCGCCGCCGCATCAACCGTGCCATTAATATTAATGAGGTGTGCGACCTGAACCCCTTCGGTCCTGTCGCGCTGATAGCTGCCTACAACGAGAGTGAAGACTGGATTGACCAGCTGAACCAATATCTCTGGGGCAACTATGAAGCACTGTGCGCCTTTGCCGCTCAGCACCTGCCGGCGTGGAAGATGTTCCCGCTGGAAGGCACCTATCTGCCGTGGGTAGACATCACCGCCACAGGACTGGGGTCGCAGCAGTATGCCGACCTGCTGTTGCGGGAGGCAAAAGTATGGGTAAACCCCGGCACGATGTACGGTCCGCAGTCGGGCGAGGGCTATATCCGCCTGAACATTGCCTGTCCCCGCAGCCGCCTGATGGAGGCGCTAGCAAGGATTGCAGCCGTCGGCTAAGCCTCGCGCTGGCGGGTGCCCATACGTGCCTCTACCACGTTGACCACATAGTCGCCCAGTTTCTCGCACTCGTTGACCAGGTCAATGTAGATGGTGCCTTCGGCGTAGGTATAGGCATGGTTGTTCACGTCGATGATGTTCTGCGCCTTCAGCTGGTTGCGGTAGTTGTTTA
>ERZ842401.4390-NODE-4390-length-16490-cov-5.669973_pt1 | contig 16490 bp, 15 predicted proteins | sample MGYA00521270_ERZ842401 | MGnify/ENA primary metagenome ERZ842401 (study PRJEB31892, sample SAMEA3878208) | bioreactor metagenome | biome: Moose rumen | place: Sweden | collected 2011-10 | study: EMG produced TPA metagenomics assembly of the PRJEB12797 data set...
ATTTTTTGCGGGAAGACATAAAAAAAGCGTCGAGAATGAATCCCGACGCTTTATAAAAGCACTATGCAAATTCCTTCTACAGGCCGCAAAGGCTTCCTAATAGTATAATTAACCCTGCTTTTTACTCAGTTCCAGAACAAAAAGCCGTAATAGAAGGCTGACAACACCCATTTCGTGTGAAAAAATGAGGATTATAATACGGATCACCGTCTGACAGAAAACGCTGCCATTTATTAAAAAAAATATATTTTTCTGTTTTCCTAAGAAGTTGCTCTTTATATAATTTTCTTAAATCTTTTTGCATATGATTATAGGATTTTGAAAAAGGAGTCCAAATATTAAGAAGCCCCTGCATTCTTAAGCGTAAGCAAAAATCTATTGAACAGTACAAAGATGAAAAACTTTCATCAAATCCTCCAACAGCATTATATTTTTTCCTATCAACCATAATGCATGAAGAGCTTACCGCTGTCATATTCTGAACAAAACCATTCCTTCCCATATAGCAAATTTTACCACTTGGAATATTCTTAAATAGGAATGTAAATAATTCATCCGATTTTTTATCAAGTATTATTCCTGCATGCTGTATAGTCTTGTCTGAATTCAAAAGCATAGCCCCGACAGCACCAACGTCTTCTCTTTGTGCAAACATAAGCATTTCTTCCAGCCATCCGGGCTCAATAATTTCAATAGTATCCTCTAACAAAACCAGATATTTACCATCACAGTTTAAAGCTGCAAGATTGAGAATTTTTGAAATGCTGTCTTTGCCATGCTTTTCCCACTTATATATTTTTATTTTTTCAAATTCTTTTAATTCATCATAATATGACTTATCACTTATAGATGTGCAATTGACAATAAGAATTTCATAATTAGTATAAGCTGTTTTTTCTATAATAGAGATGATACATCTTCTTAGCGTCTCAACATCTGTTTTATTCTGTATGATGATGCTGACTTTATCATTTTGTATAATAGGATAATGTATTCTATATATAGTTTTTCCAACCCAAGAATTATCAACAAATACGTTAATTCCTTTGTGCCTCAAAAAATCACGAATACATTTTCTGCCATTTTCGGCGGCATAGGATTTTGAGCTTAAACTCTGAGCTGTTGACTGAGGATGGCTTCTCCAATAATATAATATCTTCTTTATATGAACGATTTTTTTCGCTTTTTCTGTTAAACGCAATACAACATCATAATCTTGAGCCCCGTCATATAAGCTGTTGAAGCGACTGCCGACTTCTTCAAAAAGTTTTTTTGAAAAAGAGGTAAAATGACAAATATAATTATTCGATAGCAAAGTGTCTGGGGCAAAATCAGGCTTTAAATGGAGCATATTGATTTTATGTAAATCAGGGCTTTCAAAAACAGCTTCGTCACTATAAATAAAATCAGCATTTTGCTCGCAAACAGCTTTCATAGTTTCATAAAGAGCAGACGGATGTAATAAATCATCATGGTCGAAAAGCGAAAAATAATCTCCTGTTGCCATTTCAATACAAGCATTTGTATTTTCACTTATACCGTTATTTTTTTCAAGTCTTTTATATTTTATACGCTTATCTTTTGCTGCAATTTCCATACAAACCGTGCATACATAATCATGTTCCGAATCACTTCCATCTGCAAGACATAATTCCCAGTTTGAATATGTCTGAAACAAAACAGAAGCTATCATTTCTTGCAAAAACTCCTTCGGAGTATTATACAAAGGAACAAATATACTAAATTTAATATCTTGCCGGAAAACAGAATTGCATTGTTTTTTATAAAAACCCTCTTTAAGTCCAAACGCCTTGTAATCAAGTAAAAATTCATAACGTCTTTGCCAAGCCCTCTGCATTCTTTTAGTTACACCATGTCGACTATCTTTTCTTTGAATTAGAGTCTTTTTTACAGACCGTATAATTTTTCCTGCAAAACGAAGGGGCTTTGTTAGTCTCCAGCTTTTTGAGGTGTAGACTAAAGCAATCTCTGTTTCCAAATCATTTATCTGTGCTTGTTTTTGAAAAAGCTGAAATCTTAATTTATCAATTAATATGTTTTCTTCTTTCATTAATCATAGCTCTTTTATGAGGATTTAATCTTCTACGTTGTCGTGAAAATTTATATTCAGTGTATGCCGATTTAAAAAATAATTGTTTTCTCCTTTTTTCCCATAAACATCTATCAAATAAAGACCATTAGTACTATAAGAATCAAGAGGTATATCGTAAGAACCTGCCTCTTTTTCCTTTACTGAAGTATAAAACCAATGCAAATCATCTTGCCCTCCATCTTCACTCCAAACTGCAATCTGGAGTTCATCATATTCGTGCATATTTTTGAAATCGAATTGTATATATGAAGAGTCCTCTGAAAGCGAAATTATCGAAGAATATTGACTAACAAGAAGTTCTGTCATGGCAATTCTCTCTTGTTTATTATGTCGAATGCCGTAGACATGTATATCATATATACCATCCTCCATAAAATTGTTCTGAGGTATTTCTAATACGTTATAATCAACATAGGGGAAAATATCCGTATGACCATATTTCAACATTATTTCATTAATTGAGCGGCTAGAAGATAAAATATCACAATAGTTGTCATTAGAAAAACCATACCATTTCAAATCATCTTGTCCATCATTACGGCTCCATACAGCCACATTAAAAGATTCATATTTCTTCACATTTTGTAGTAACAAGTTAACAGATTGTAATTGCTCTGTCTTAGGATTCCTTCCAAAACAAAAGCTCAAAATTACTTTCCCCCATACATATGGTTTGATTACACTAAAGAAGATAATAAAAAATAAAATAACCCAAAAGGCAGAGAGATATGCACTAATTCTATTGAAGGAAACTTTTATTTTAAATATAGTATATAAATAATAATACCCTTCAACAACAATAAACATCAAAGCCGGCAAAGATGGAATTAGGTATCTACCTTGTGGTTGATAAACACTTACAGAAAAACATAATGATAAAAAGATAGTAATGAAAATCAATAGTACCAGCAAAAAGTATATCATGCGATAATCTTCATCAGATTTAAAAAATTTGATCAGTGAAAAAAGCGCTCCAATACAAATATACATCATATAAACATAATAAATACCTTTCTTTGCCCATATATTCATATATCCCAATCCACAAATATAAGAAAATATACTTGTGGTCCACCAGTTAATATTTTTTACAAGACTAAATATTGAGCTTCCTTCCTTTTTTGGTACATACATTGAAAGCTTCAAAATATCGCCCCTGTTATTTATAAAACTTCTAATAAACCACCAAGCACAAATAAAACATGAAAACATAAACACCAGAAAAAATATTTTTGTAAAACGAAAAACCCATTTTCCATCAGAATTACTTTGCTTTTTTACTGAATAAAAAACAAAAAAAATGCTGCAAATAATCCAACCATAAGCATTATAATATGATAATGCAAGTATACCAATTCCAAAAGACAGAACAATAAGGGATTTTAAATCCCAATTATTTCTCATTCCAAGTCCCCATGCATAAAGAATAATAAGGGCACAGAAAACAGTAAAGTTATCGTTATTATGATATGATGATAAAAACACAAACTGCGGAAGAAAACTAATGAGAATTGCATAAAATAAACTGGCACTTTTTCTTTTAAAGAAAAGTTGTCCAACTTTATAGGCAAATATTACACTAAGAGAACCGACTAATATATTTGGCAATCTAATTATGAAAAAAACAAGTGATTCATCCTGCAAAAAAGATGAAAATACTTTAAGCAATATAGCACTAAAAATCGAAAGCAAATAAGGTCTATAGGAATAATTAAAATTACCACCATTCCATCCTAAATCAGCTTCAAAACCAAGTGGTAATTTACCATGTTTATATATCCACAATGGTATACAATCGCGCAATGCTTCATCTGGAGCTTGGGAAAGAGGCAATCTTAATCCCCAACCAACATATAAAACTAAAACCACTATAAAAAGTGTCCAATTTGCAATATCAAAAAAATTAAATTTCTGACTAATAGTTAATAAAATTTTTTTCATTCGTTATTTCTCCTCTTGAAACATTCTATGTATTTTATGTCGTCTCAGCTACATTGAAAGCTTCCTTATTTAAAGAAATATGCAATTAATACAAACATTAGCAATTTACAATTCCACAATTATTCTTTTTACTTACAAGATTCACTATTACAAGACATTTCTATACTCCGACAAAACTCCCAGTAAATACCCACAAAAACAAATATACAAGCAGCTGCAATCAAAAAAACAGAAAGCAAATAAGACAAGGAAGCACCTCTTATCCCCATGCTTCTTACAAGCGGAAAAGCAAACGCAGTTCCTGCTATAGCCCCAAATACATATATAAGCATTGACCAAAATTGTTTCCTCATTATCGTAAAAACACAAGAAATATAGCTGCCCACAGCTAAAAAAAGCCCTCCGAAGAGAAGGATCAAAAGATCAAATCTATAAGCAGTTAAATCTACATTATAAAGCAAGCTCAAGACAGGTATTCCAAGAATGTATGCACCGGCCTCGCACAAGGCAAACAATAGCAGCAGTATCATCATATCCTTCTGGATCTGCCGTAAAAACTTTCTATATTCATTTGAATTCCATACATCTGCCAACTCAACAAGGACCGGCTGTATGATAAAATTGCATAGCAGCGGAAGGACGAATACCGGCATCGCAATATACCCATATACAGCCTGTAAATCTTCTGACAGATAATGATCTATGGCATATTTTTGAATATTATTGGCATATAAAGACATAAAACCAGAAAGAAACAACGAAAAGCAGGAATATAATATAGATAAAATAGATTTATAATGGTTCCCTTCCGGCGAACCTCTTACAGATATACCAATATGCTCATTTGCAATCCTTAACACGATACAGCAGAATACGGCAGAAAATACCACAGCAATTATTACAGAAAGCGTCAGGCTTACAAAAAACATTGAAAAACAAATAATCATCAATGAAAAAAGCCATCTAAAGAAAAAAATTCTAGAGCTAATGTCAAGCCGTCCCCTCTTCTGATATTCCGACAAAAATACATCTTCGATTACTTCCACTCCATACAAAGCAACAACGGCCAAAATCAAATTACATTTATAAAAAGAGTAATTTTCTGCAAAAAAACAGAATGATAGATAAAGTGCAACTATGACAAGCATCAATAAGAAAGTAAGTATACGAGTACAAAGGAAATCAAAAAAGTCAGACTTCTCTTTTCCTGTCACCTGATATGTCCTTACACCAAACTTTCCTACCGTCATAGCAAGATTCGCTATTGAAAAAGAGAGCGTGAGAATTCCTGCATCCTCGACAGTCCCCAACCTGCCAACAAAAGCAAGTATAAGAACTGCCTCAGAGGCATTTATTATTCCTGCGGCGCTATTCCATAAATAGCTTTTTTTCTTTATTTCATGCTGCATAAAGTTTTATCGGCTTATTCTTTAGTTTGAACTTTCTGATAGGATCATACTTACTTATGATAATCCTAGAAAACCTTTTATACGCCATAACAGCAAACAGATACCATGGCAAGAATTCTTTTTACGCTTTGTCAGCATTCGCTTTCCTTAGGTATGTTTCAAATTATTATCAAAGCCTATTCTTTCTTTCTCGACAACGAGCGGTCTTTTTGTAACCTTATCTAGTATAAGCCCAATATACTCGCCAACTATCCCCAAGAAAAAAAGCTGGACAGATCCTAAAAAAAACATTCCAATTAGTAATGGAGCTTGCCCTATTACGAAAGAGTTCCAATGTAAAATTTTATATACAAAATATACAATACCACATAAAAAACTAACGATAGAACTAAACAACCCTATTCGTGTAGCAATTTTAAGAGGAACCCTTGATGTCGTTATAAGAGATAAAAGTGCAAAATCAAAATATCTGGAGATATTAAAACTCGATTTTCCTTTCTTCCGTATTTCTTGCACATAAGAAACAAGTTTCACCTTTATCCCTAGTTCAGCAATTAAATGACGGGGCGACATATCCTTTTCTTCACAAGATCGCATAAGCTCCACAACAATTTTATCAACACATCCAAAACCAGTACAATTCTCATATTGAGGAATTGGCGAAAAAAACTTTATAATCTTGTAATATAATTTTCTCAGTAGAAATTTCAGCCACAATTCTTTTGATTTATTTTTCTGCCCCCAAACCACTAAATTTCCTTCTTCCCAAAATCGTATAAAGACAGGTATCATTTCAGGCGGTTCTTGCAAATCGCAAGGTACTCCTATTATCACATCGCCTGTAGCCGAATAAGTTATATTTTTACCATTTCTTGAGGGACCAAAATTTCTTGCATTAAGGATGACTTTTACATGAGAATCTTTTTTTGATAAGTCACGAAGTATACTTTGTGACTTATCAGTAGAATCATTGTCACCAAAGATAATTTCATAATCGTAATTCAGTAACTGACTCATCACTTCTGTTATTCTTTTATAGCAATCATCTATATTTAATTCCTCATTATAACATGGAACACAGACTGAAATTTTCTTCATACTATTTAATATACCATATCTTAATATTATTAATCCATAAATCTACTTTATTATAAGTTCATGATAATTTCCATAAACTTGTATACAAAGAATATCTCAAATTATTCAGGCTTAATACTGATAGTATCAATATCAAAACGTTTCACTGAATGAAAAATTATTGAATAAATACTTTCTAAAACCGCATCACAAGAATTCTCAGTTGTTTCTATTGTTTTAATGCTTATATGCATGGCATTTTCAATAATTCTGTCTATTTCCAACTTTCTTCGCGCAGATTCATTCCATGTGCTATATGCATTATCAATACATTCCTGTATTAAACAGGCAATATTCTGAGATACTGTTAGATACGCCAAGGTTTGCAAATATATCGGACAAAATTTGTTATTCTTTGAAATATAAATCAAAGCCAAGGCCGCATAAATCGCTTTGAGATATTTTTTCCAACTTATAATCTCATTCTGATTTTCGGAATAATTAAGCAAAATCGATCTATACCAATCAAACTGCCATCGGACATTGTAGATAGAATTCATCAGAGGCTCCAATTTAATTTGAAGCCCATACGGATCCCATGCATACGGAGATAATAAAGTCCTAGCCACTACATTATATAATCCTAGAGAAACTTCTCCAGTATATGTCGGTTTTTTTAAAAATTGAAAAAATGAAGTTGCTTCCCAAAATGGGAACCCATCATAAATTAAATTTTTTTCCCTGATATCTTCCGGTTGATATTTCAAATGCAATTTCTTCTCTGGTGTATTCCACGGGACATAAATCTTCCCAATATTTTCTTTTTCAAGAAACAAGAAACGTATATCATAATCGCTATCAGGCAAATTTATCCCTTGAGAAACGGAACCAATAGTTGCCCCATAAATAAGCATAAAATTGTTTTTATCGGCAAAATACTGAGCAACATCTAAAATTTTCTCTTGGAATTTTTTTGAACCATATAACATCTTTATTCCCCTAATAGAATAAAATATCACCAAGCATAGATAAAAAGAGTTTTTCCCCTCCCCCTATAAATACAAAAAGTCAAACAATATTCATATCTAAATATTTCATTATCCGACAATACAATATAATGAGTAGATTTTACAGAATTTTCTTCGTATCGGTTAAGAATGGCAATATCATAGTAATGTTCACCGTTATAAGAAACCGAACATCCCATACGTAAAAGAAAACTACAAAGAAAATCAGCATCAGAAATTTCATTATAAAAATGTAGTCCTTTTAAAATACTCCCGCTATCGTAATACCATTCTGCAATGCATGCTGCGATTTTTCTAAGCAAAGCAAACCAGAAATGCTCTGAATACCGGGCACACTCATAAAAAAAAGGATTTTCAATCGGCGGGGAAAATCCATCTTCATACTTAGAAAGCGATTTTGTCCAAATAGCATCGACTTTTATATGCATAAGATATTTTTTATAATCACTTACAGAGGATCTTACTGCTATATAATTTTTCCCCAACGCACATAAAAAAGCTGCCCTATGCTTTCCACTATTCAAATTAAAATACGCTCGCTCATCATTCCAAACAACATCTACAGCCTTTCTTATAAAAAAATCAGGCTCAAGATTATATTTATGCAACATATCAAAAAAAACCTCACTGCGGTTTGCAATAACGTTTTCTTTCCAAGCCTGAGTAATTTTTACAACGCCTGTTTTTTTCGCGGCATTTATACAATAGTCTAGATAGCTTTGTAATTCACCGCCGTTACCGAGCAAAAATTTTACAAAATTAATATGTGGTTTTAAGCAAAGAACCGAATACTGGAAGTTAGATTCGTTTCCATCTTTGTCTGTAAAAATCATGGAAACAGGAAGATAAAAGGTAACTAAACCATCTACTTTGGAAATAACCCCATGCTCAGAAAAATCAGCGGTTTTCATTGCGTCAAGCACAGGAATTGAAGTAAAATTATTTGAAATAAATGAATCCGCCTCCGTTATGAGCGAGTAGATTTCATCAAGTCTCTGTTCTTCTTTATTTCCCTTACCATTAAGCGCATTATATGGACGATAGATTAGTTTCTTATAACCAGCATCGTATAATTTCTTTGCAATCCGAGAATGTTCAAATACGTTCTTTACAGCAAATAAAACCACGACATTTTCCCTATCTAATTCAGAATTATCTATGCGATAGACTGGACACCCTAAAAACGTGTTTATTTCGTCCGCCCGCTTATCTATAAATGCAGAAACATTCAAATTCCATGACACAAAACGCCTAAACAAAAGTGCAGCAGTAGTTGCAGCACCATACAAAACAAGTGGTGTATACTTATCTATACTAAATATTGCTCCCATTTTCTTCTTTATTACGATTTTCCTCAGCTGCCAAAAATGACACATAATCATCATTGGAGCACACGACAGGCACCAACTTCTTACCTTTCATCATAAGATATATGCTACGATGCGCTCCATCCATAATATTCCAGTAACCACCCTTATTCCATTCAACCATTGCTGGGCTATATAGAAAAAATGAAAAATTGTATTCATAATTTCTTTCGTACACCTTAAATAACATACGTCTATTTTCTAATAGAATTTTCTGTTCTTTTTTATCAGCACGTTGCCAAGAAAGATATTCTTCTGGATAATCAGCCTCTCCCATAATATATCCAAACAATTGCTTGAAAGGTTCTAAATCAGCCAAGGGACTATCTACATAGTTTTTCATAGCGACAGTATCGAAAGGTGGTCGACCAGGAAAAATCGTTTCTTTTAAAAACTTTTCGGTTGCAGTTCGAATATAAACGATGGGACATAAAAAAGCAGTTTTCTTTTCATTTTTATAAATTTCTATAAATCGAGACTCTACAAGAGAGCAGGTTTTCGGAATATTAACTAAAGCAGAAAAGCGAAAGCTCATTACATCTAAATATGCTCGTCGTATTGATTCCTGTTCTGCCAGTGTCCTGTTATTCAACATAGGCAAATACAATATATTTTTAAAACCTTTTTCGACTAATGCAGGGAGCACGGACTCTTGTGTAAGAGCCGAAGACATACAGAGTATGACAATACAATTTTCATCGATCACATTTTCCTGCAGACTTGTAAGGCTCAGCAAATGCAATCCGTCAGCCTCAGTTCTAGGTTCATTATACCTGCGGTCAAACAAAGCTCTTACAGAGTATTTTTCTGCTTTAAGACCATTATATATATTACGGGCAATATAATTATCCCCATAGAGAAATATACAACTTTCCTTTTTGAGCGAAAAACTGTCAATAACACATTCCGATATCATCTTTCTATTCACTCCACAACACGTCTGAAACCTTTTTTTACAGAGACCTTAGGCTTCCATCCAAGATTTTGCAGCTTATCAATATTTATTAATATTTTTTTTGGATGAATATTGCCCTTTTCATTTATATATATAACTTTTATTTTTTTGTCTGAAAATATTTTTTCTACCAATAATTCTGCCAGTTCTCCGACAGAATATGTTTCTATCGGATTTGCCATATTATATGTTTCGCCATCAACGCCTTCTATAAGAATCAAGAAAAAGGCTCTCACTGCATCAGAAATATAACAAAAAGGCCTTACCGCAGATCCATCACTTTTAACAATAATATCTTCGTCATTAACAATATTCTTTATAAAATCAGAAAAAACTCTGCCATCATTGATATCAATTCCTGGGCCATATGTATGGCTTATTCTGACAGACTTTGCTGGCACACTGTATTCTACCTGAAATGCTTTTATAAGGGTTTCTCCCGCTTTTTTCCCTTCAGCATAAACATTTTGAAGATCAATATGATTCATTACACCCATATCATCTTCGTGTATTTCAGAAGCATTACCAGAAAGTATTCCATATATGGCCCCACTACTAAAATATAAAAACCCCTTTATATCCTTATTCTTCGCATACACAAGCATATTATACAAACCAATCGTATTAGCAGCCATTGTTTCAACTGGTTGCCTAAGGAACCCATCTGTTGTAGCTATACTACACAAATAAAAAATATAATCGACATGAACATTTTCAATTATAATTCTTGAATTCTCCGTAGCATCCCATTTAAACATATGAAAGAAAGAATCTTTTATATACTCATTCAATTTTAAATGCGCCTTATTATCATCATGATATAAGGCATAAATTTCACACTGATCGTCCTTATTCTTTGCAATTGTTCTATTATAATACACCAATGTATTGACTATATTTAATCCTAGGAAGCTTGTCGCTCCAGCAACAAGGAATGACTTTCCTTTTATTTTCGGAATAAGAGGGCTCAAATAATCAATTACATTCTTGCAATCTTCTTCAATAATTTCATTTATCATTACTTCCCCCTATATTCTGACTTCATTGCCATACGGAATATTTTTCTACCCCATCATATAAATCATCGTTAATAAAAACATCCTTAATATCTTTATCTACAATATTTGCGTCGGAAAACATCTCGCCGAATACCTTATCAGCAAAATCTGTGCCGCTGTCAATACTGCCAGCAATTTCATTATACAAATCTTTATAATCTGATACAAAATTCAAAATCCCAGTCTGTACCTTCGCCATAGATACAAACGAATGGTTTTCACCGTCCCCTGCAAAAACTTCCCGCCCGCATTCATCTATATATTTAAAAGTCTCTCTTTCATCCGTAAGTACGGCTTCCAAAACAAGGTAGCGTTTTGACAGGGAATTATTATTTCCGTACGAGCCTATATTTCCATAGGCTGAAAAGAAATCCTCCGAATCCGCTCCATACATGCCGTTAGGAAGATTCACTGTCGCAAAGCAGATGCCACGCAAGTCATGCGTCAGTATTTTTGAAAGATAATACTGGACAGTCCCGCCCGTTACAAAATCAAACAGCAAGGTATGCTCCAAACTGTCAAAATCTATCCCCTGCTTTGCAAGGTATGTCCTGTACCTGGCTTTTTCAGACTCTGCCTCAGTAAAGATTGCAGCGAGATGCTCACTGACGGCGCGCTTTACAATGCCGGCGTTTTCAGGCAGCACAAAGATTTCATCATATCCGGCCTCATTTAACTCTATTCCGAAGCGTTCCCGCATAAGGCCTTTGACGGTACCGTTATATTTCCGCCCAAGTATTCTCTCTATATCTTCCAGGCTGCATATTCCGGAAACAGTCACTGCCCTCCTTGACGTCCTGAAATATACTGTTTTTACCGTACCACTTTCTTCCGACAGAATGTCATAGGCCTTTTTTATGATATATCCGTCCCTGGACGGGAAAAGCAGCTGCGTTATGCCATTATCAATGACTGCCTTTTCAGCCCATCTGACAAATTCTTCTATCATTGGCCCCATAAACACATAGCCCAGCATTTCCAGGCTGCTGACTTTAAGCCGACCTTTTGTCTTATTCACTGCAAACGGATTATTGAAGCATTCAAAGGCAAGCAGTCCCAGAACACACCTTGTGCTGAACCGCGCCGTATCCACAAGCATTGCCCTTAGTGAGGATGCCATAAACAGCTCATAGGCACTATAAACCATGAATGTGTCTATCCCATGCTTGCGAGCCTGCTCACCGTCAGCTATCCTATTATCTCCGATGTGAAGAAAACCTCTCCCGCCTTTCCTTCCGATGGCATCCAAGTATTCCTTGTATGCTTCGCCTTCCTCTTTTGTACAGCGCCATTCATTCGATACAAAAAGGCCATCATATCCATTTATTCCGTTTTCTGACAAAAGTTCTTCCAAATATTCTTTTGTATAATACATATCCGAGACGATATACACCTTCTTGCCTTTTTCCTTTGCATAATTGAATGCGTCTGCTATCTTTGCCCGGACATGAATCAGGTGCCTGTCGGTTTCCTTTTCTATATTCTTTGCCTTTTCAAGGACAGCAGGCTCTACACCGAACAGCCTCCCCATTTCAGCATATATCTCATCAAGATTTGGACATTGCTTTCCTATTTTTTCCTCAGCTTCTTTCCTGTACCTTGCGAACGGTATTTCCATGTTGACTGCCGACAACCGCTTTTCCACAATCTCAAAAACATCCGTAGGGTACAAACATTTCCGCATCAATAAGGTATCAAAGACATCAAATGAAATGACATCATGCCGGTCTATTTCAGAAAGCAGCCCTTCGTATGAAAGCTGCCAATACGGAATGTCGACTGGAACAAAAGCGGTACTGCATTTAGACAAATCAGTTCCCTTGTAATCAAGTATAGGAATCCCATAATCCTTATTCAGATGCGCTATCCGTTTATAGATAATGGGGACGACGGAATCCCTTGCAACTATGACAATTATCCTGTCGTCAGCATATCCCTCCATCGCCTCTGCCTCGGAAAGGACCGCATAGCCATATATGCTCTGTCTCTCGGTATTTTGATCCATCAACCCTAAAAACGAAAAGCCTTTTGTGGCAGACAGGACAGCCCCTGTATTCCGCCCCACGCCATATAGAATGATTTTCTTATTCGCATACGCGTGAAGCGATTCCTGAAATGTGGCGGCCACATACTGCTGCTCTAATTCCACTTTACAAAACCTATCAAATTTGCTCTCCTGATATAGCGACTTCAGCGTTATATGGCAATTTACAATTCATACATGCATCTATTGATTTCAAGGCTCTAAACTCTTCCAGTTTTTTCACTAACTCGTTTGTCGTAAAATCGTGTATATCAATCACGCCATCTACAGGTTTGACAAGCTCCAAGTTAACACCGGCATACTGATGAGGACAGGTATAAAGCGTTCCCCGATAAAGTCTGTTGCATTCATTAAGAAAACAATCGGCAAAATTCCGCTCAAGTTCAGACTGTGAATAGGAAAAACGGTCAAAAGATCTGTAGTCAAGCCAATCCTCCTTTTTTCCTTCAAAATATGCAATTCCCGAAGATTTTAATTTTTCAAGTGTCTTAGCACGATTCTCTCTTAAATTTTCACTTAAAGCATACTGATAATTTGAAATATAAACCATTACCCTCTCGTTTCTCAGAGCTTTTAACAGTTCCTCTCCTGGGACAACAGTGCCATTTGTAAAAATATGAACGATACCTATTTTTTTCATATCTAATACTTTTTCAAGAATATATTTCAACATCGGATGCAAAAATGGTTCACCACCGACAAATTCCAATATACTCAAAAACTCACATGCTGAGCTAAGTTTTGAAATATCATCTAATATTTGCTGTGCATCTACAAACATCCGTTTTTTTGCATCAAAATACGGTATACATTCACAACAATTTTTACACTTCAAAGAACAGATATTACCAAGAACGACACCTATCATCCTTATCTTATCAGTACTTATTTCACTGTTTCTTTTATATTTATTAAGACGCATCAAATAGTATCTTAACGACGAACATTGGTTATCCAACAACGTACATTCCCAGCAATCAGACAGATTTATTTTGCTTTGAGGATTATCTGCAAGTAAAAGGCAATAACTAGATTGCAAAAGAAGATGTATATCATGACCATTCATTACCTGTTTATCAGCTATTCCCAAACACATGAGATTTGCTTTTATTTCATCAAAATGGTCTCGATGCACAGAAACAATAATCAACACATTCTCATCTTGAACTTTTTTTATTTCTGTTATGTCTTTTATTATAAAATTTGTTATTTTTGATTCCTTAATATTTTTATCATATATTCCGTAAATGTGAATACCAAGCTGACTAAATAATCGTACAAAGTTTCTTCCGACCGTACCTGCACCGTACAGATATACTTTACAACCAGCAACAGCATCTTTAAATGATGCAATGATTTTTCTTGCTTCATCAACTTCCACTATTGCAGATTTATACCTATAGACTCTACTCTCATACTTTTCAAACCATGATTTAATTTTCATATCACATTCCTTTTCTGCATCTTATTCAATACGCACACACACCTGAGTTCTATTTTCTGTATATGCAAAATATTTGTTAGCATGCCCTGTACGTTTAATAAATTTATAAAAAGTCTTCAATTCGTATTTTTGCTATCCCAGATAAATGAAACTCCTCAATGCAGAACGTCGGGGAATTAGCTCCATCCCAAATTAAAACTCGTAAAAATATGACACCAAGATGTATTGTTTTCAAGAGGTTTTATACATAACTACGTGTGACTTTTAGTTCCCAAAGTAATACTTGAACTGTTTACAATCTTATTTACAGTCCTTATCCATCCATAATTTCAATTCCTTTTCAAATTTATAATCTATATTATCAGAATAAAGAATTTTCAAAACATCAATATACCATCTGAATTCTAGATGGGGCCAGCTTTTCGATATATGGCAATTCATAATATCGGCATGCGTTGCTGTATGGTCTATTCCAAAATTCATCTAAATTCCTTGCTAAGTCCTTTACCAGAACCTTGGTTAATATTAACAATCGTATCATCCAATGGTAATTTTCCAGAAACATACCCCGTATAAAGATAAAGACATCTGAACAGCTTGCCATCATATAACCTAGAGCAACTATTTATTCTGCAATTATGAAATTTTGTTAGTTCATCTTCACTATCATTATTCTTTTCATATGAAGACATATCAAACTATGTCATATTTCTCACTCTTACTATAGTCAGCCCGATATTTTCAAGAGCACTCCCAGTCTTGTTTATCTTTTCTTTTTTCTGCTCATCAAGTTGTTTCGAGTAATCTTATACATAGCATCATCACCCCTAAATAACTTCAATTCGGAGAATGATTAATTAAGAGGTGAGCAGTTTACATAAAGCGGATAATACGCTTTTTGTTTGTCAAAAGCACGAATAGCAATGTGGTGCTCCGTATAATAACCGTACAGGTTCAATAAAAGTGGCAACACACTCGTATCCGATATTTGTAGCGCAATAAGAAAATTCCTACAGGCACATATATTTATTCCTGAGGTATATATGTCAATCTCCGGTATTTCCCGTATAAACTGGCACTGCGTTATATCGCAGGCATTTATTTCATCAGGGAAACCGTCATATTTGATAATTTCCCGTTGCAGCTCATCTCGTTTCGCCTTCGTAATCATTAAAAAAGGACTCCATCGTATCACGAATCATACCAAGAGAACCTTCCCGCATTTTTAACCCATCTGTCTTGCTTGTCACTAAAAGGACATCATCATCCTTAAAATATTCAATCTTGAATTGTCAAGCCAAGTGCAACTCTTTTTCATAAAAAAACTCATAGGGAGTTTTGTAGCCAAGGCACTTCCTTGGGCGAAGGTTTAATTTTCTTTCTATGGATTCTATGTACTCATCGGACACATCGTCCATGGATTCACCTTTTGGCAAGTACTCGCGGACAAGTCCGTTGGTGTTCTCGTCCGTGCCCCTTTCCCAAGGATGGTGCGGCGGCGGAAAATAGAATTGTACACCAAGGTTTTCAGTGACTTCCGCATGGAAAGCGAATTCCTTCCCCCTGTCAGGGGTGACGGATTTCAGCACTGTGGCGGAAAGCCCCATGTCTACCGTCCTACTAATGGTACATCATAACCTACAGACTGTTCAGTACCATCAGGCAAGATAAACTTTAACTCAATGATTGACATAGAACCATCGATTTTATTTCCTAATATATCTGTCCGTATATATCCTTTTATATTATTAAGAGTAAATATTTTGTTATAATTATCCAAAATATCCCACTTCACTTTTAAATATTTAGATTGCTGAGGAGCTATAAACTCATCTACATATCGCATAATTGTATAATCTGTATTCTCACATTTAAAATAATTCCCATTAATATTAAAATCAACAAAAAACGTTTTTATTTGTTGATTATTATTATTATTAATTTCAATATTTCCATAAGTACAATAACCAATTCCTTCCAAAAAATCTAATGAAAAATAGGCCTTTCGCTGGAAAACGTGGGTAAAAGTGGTATAATGGAGTTATGGAAACAGT
>ERZ842401.4392-NODE-4392-length-16478-cov-4.467454_pt1 | contig 16478 bp, 17 predicted proteins | sample MGYA00521270_ERZ842401 | MGnify/ENA primary metagenome ERZ842401 (study PRJEB31892, sample SAMEA3878208) | bioreactor metagenome | biome: Moose rumen | place: Sweden | collected 2011-10 | study: EMG produced TPA metagenomics assembly of the PRJEB12797 data set...
ATATTGCTTATGAAGACATGAATGGGATAAGAGAAATGACAAAATCAATTTATCAGGAGTGTAAATCGATTTGTAATTTAGAAATGATGACTCCATATAAATTGGATAATCCAGCAATATATCAGTTGCTTGCATATAAATATAATTTAGCTTCTGACAAAGAAGTGATAATGAATATATTTAAAGCGCTTTCGGAAGCAAATGTTACAGTTAAGATGATAGACCAAGGATCAAGCGGTATCAATGTAATCATAGGTGTGAAAGATTCGGATTATGAATCAGCCTTAAGAGCTCTTGGATCCCTTCAAGATATTTCATGAAAATAAAAACACTAAATAAAATTGAATACATAATTGTTGACCCAACTAAAAATATTACAGCTCTAGTCATATCCAAAGTTTCTATCATTGATCAAGCAAAGGTCGCCAAAGCAATAATGAGTGTAGAAAAAGAAGTCGAGCAAGTCGGCTTCGTTTCGTATGGTGATAATGCAGATATCACACTTCGCATGTCTGGTGGTGAGTTTTGTGGCAATGCCACCATGAGTATAGCAATATATCATGCGATTAAGAATAATTTAGACAAAGCACATATTAAAGTATGTGTATTAGATACAGAAGACATAATAAACGTTGCTGTAGAAAAGATGGAGGATGATACATGGAGATGTAGAGAAACTATACCTTATGAACCAAAGATTACATATATAGACATAGATGATTATAGAAGCTTACCGCTTGTATCGCTTGATGGCATATCACATATCATCTTTGGTGATGCAGGAGAGAAGTTGCAATCTATAAAGACTAACTTGCAATTCTCAGGTCCCGATATAAAAAAATGGTGTGAGTCTTTATCACTTCCGGCGATTGGCTTTATGTTTTACGACGAAAGTGAATCAAAACTCATACCATATGTATATGTAAGGGAATCTGACACTCTGTTTTGGGAGAATGCCTGTGCAAGTGGAACTATAGCAATAGGCGCATATCTTGCAGAGAAATATCAGAAGAATATTAATCAAACCATTCATGAGCCAGGCGGTACAATGAATATATCAAAAAATGAAGACGGTAAACTGGTTTTAGAAGGTAAAGTAAAAATACTAGTATAAATTTAAGCATTTGCCTTGTTTGTTTTACCTTTCATAGCGAAAAGGAAGGCAAAAAGTACTACGACACCCACAATAAGCGGAACTATAGGGTTCTTTACGATGCCGGCTATGATATAACATACAAAGGAGATTAAGGCAACAGTGATCGCATAAGGAAGCTGAGTTGATACGTGAAGTAAGTGTTCACACTGTGCACCTGCACTTGACATGATAGTTGTATCTGATATAGGCGAGCAGTGATCTCCAAATACAGAACCAGCCATAGCTGCTGATATTCCGATAATCATAAGATTAGGGTCTATAGCCTTAAGTACATACACAACGATAGGTATAAGTATACCAAATGTTCCCCAAGAAGTTCCTGTAGCAAATGATATACCTGCACCAAGAAGGAAGATGATAGCAGGAAGGATGGTTATCATACTTGATACATTGCTTCTTACGATGCTATCTATAAATGTAGTTGCTTCAAGTGAATCTATCATAGCTTTTAGAGTCCAAGCAAATGTCAGTATAAGTATTGCAGGAACCATGTTCTTAAATCCTTCAGTAAGGCAAGCCATAGTATCAGAGAAAGAAAGAACTCTCTTCACAAGATAGTAGATAATTGTAAGGATTAGTGCAAACATAGAACCCATAGCAAGTCCAACAGAAGCATCAGCATTTGAAAAAGCAATTATAAAATTATTATATCCTTCAGAATCAGCTGTAAAGAATCCGCCACTGTATATAAGCCCTATAACGCAAAGCACAACAAGAGCAATGATAGGGATTACAAGATCTTTAACTTTGCCAGGTCCAAAGATTTTTTCCTCTCTATAAGAAGTCTCACGATTTACAACTTGTTGGCCATAGAAAAGGTCACCGTTCTCTGCGGCATCTTCACATTTTTTCATTTTTCCATAATTGATAGCCATAAGTGATGTAGCAACTATGAAGAGCATGGTAAAGATAGCATAGTAGTTATAAGGGATAGCCTTCATGAAGAGGCTTAATCCATCTTCACCTTCAACAAAACCAGTGACAGCTGCTGCCCAAGATGAGATAGGTGCTATGATACATACTGGAGCTGCAGTGGCGTCGATTATGTATGCAAGTTTCGCTCTTGATATTTTATACTTATCAGTAACAGGTCTCATGACACTACCAACAGTTAAGCAGTTAAAATAGTCATCAACGAAGATGAGAACGCCAAAGAACCAAGTGGCAAGAAGCGCCCCTGCTTTAGTCTTGATGTTTTTAGATGCCCATTCTCCAAATGCTCTTGAACCACCACTCTTGTTGAGAAGTGAAACCATGATGCCAAGCACTACAAGGAAGATAAGGATGCCAACATTATAAGAGTCTGAAAGAACGCTTATAAGACCATCATTTACTACATGGTCGAAGGCTGCTACTGGTTGAAAACCAGTAAAGAAAAGTGCACCGATGACGATACCGATGAAAAGCGAAGAGTAAACTTCTTTAGTAATTAGTGCGAGTATGATCGCAACTAGCGCTGGGACTAAAGCCCAAAAAGTACCAACAAATGTCATAAATCCTCCAAAATAAAAAGTGTCAATTATGGCTTCATAATTGACACAAATTATAATTACAAAAAGTGTAAAATTATGATAGCCCTCCGCGACTATATCGCGACAGTGTAGATGATGTTCTCATCTACCCCATAGATATGAGGTGCCCCTTCATATCTATTCGGCGGTTTGACCTTGAACTTTGGATGCCTCCGGTTTTTAAGTTCTAATTCGTACCGCGCCTCTACCTAGTGATAAAATATTAACAAAATAATATAGAAAAGTCAATGAGAAATATAGGGAAACTATGCTAAGTTATAACTCATATGATATGTTGAACAAAAGTTACTTTGTTTGGGCGATTGGCTTAGTATAAGTGACAGTGTCGCCATATATAGTAACAAAGTCATCTTTCATAGAGATAGGAGTCCAACCAGCTTCGGTACACTTCTTATACATTTTGTCAGCTTTTTCAATATCGCCATTTTCTCTTGTTAAGTCATCACAGCAAAGCATGTAAGCTTGTGAAAGATATTTGTTGTTAGATGTAGCAAAAGTTGCCATGCTGTAATCTCCAGAAGAATTTCCAAAAGCAAGGACTGGTTTTATACCAATCTCTCTTTCGATTGCAGACACTTTATTCATTTTAAGGTTTTTAATTAGAAATTTTCCGCCTAAGATGACATTGTCATCGGTAGTGTATTGATAATCAAGACCATCCGTGTCATCTTGACCGGTTGCAACAAGTAATTCGTCTGAACCTATAACTTGGCGGGGAGGAAGATCTAGAGCATCACAGGCGAAAGCTCTTGCAAGTAGACGATCAGTTCCGCTCACAATGTAGACAGTGAAATCGTTATCTTTAAGATAATCAATCACTTGGACCATAGGTTTATAAAACATCTCGCTTCTTTTTAATTCAGTATAATTATCTTCTTTTATATCGATGTAATCTTTAACATATGAGTTAAATTCATCTACTGTAAATCCCGAAAAAGCCGAAGCGACACAAGTTCCATGATCAATAGGAAGATTGTCATCTGATACGCCGGTGTCCATATAGTCTTTTATTTTTTTTGCTGTCTCTTTTTCGTAACTTGTAGCTTTATCCTTATACTCTGGATCTTCAGCTATACGATAGTATAGAATTCTATGGTCGAGATATACAGGATTGGTTTCGCAAAATAAAGTTCCATCAAAATCAAAAACAGCAACACGATCTTCTACAGGTATAAAATCAGCACTTCCTGCAGTGGTTGTCTTGTCTATAAAGGTCGTCAGATTTGATTTAAGTGGCGCTGAATCAGTCCAAAGAGAAAGAGGATCCGTTGCTTTTATCGGCTTTTTGCTACTAAAGTGGACAGCAAGCATAGCTATGAGGAGTGCCACAAAAAGCAAAGCAAGAACTGGACGCATGCTTGAATTTTTCTTATTTTCCATATAGCACCTCTAATTTAAAATATTACATAGTATTATAGAAAAAAACATTTTTTTTGTAAATAGTCGCTTATATAAAAGTGCAAATTATGATATAATATATAAGAGTTTTTATTGTATAAGATTTTTATTAATATAGGGAACCTCTAAAAAGTGAGCACTTGAAAAACTTTGTTTTTCAAAAGTGCGAACTTTAGAGGTTCCAACGGGAACCAAAACTCGAAAAAGTAGAAAATTGATACTTTTTCGAGGTTCCCTATATAGAAGGGGTAAGGATATATGAAAAGAATCAAGATAGGAATATTAATGATAATACTAGCGATATTGCTATCTGCCTGCAATAAGGGCATTGTGCAAGAAAATGTAGGCGACAGAATAGGTATCATAGGGGCTATGGAGGTAGAAGTTAATTCACTTAAATCATCAGCCAATATATCAAAGGTAACAACAATTGCAGACATGGAGTTTTGTGAAGGAACACTACATGGCAAAGATGTTGTTATAGTGCAATCAGGTATGGGAAAAGTCAATGCAGGAGTGTGTGCCAGTATTCTTATAGACCAATTTTCATGCACGCACATTATCAACACAGGAGTAGGTGGATCATTAGATGATAGACTTGGCATAGGGGATATAGTTGTATCGACAGATGCTGTTCAACATGATTTTGATATGACATATTCAGGATATAAGATAGGTGAGATCCCTTATACAGGATTATATGCATTTGAGGCAGACGAAAGATTAAGAAATGTAGCAGTTGCAGCAGTGAAAGATTCTTTGCCAGATGTCAATGTGTATGAAGGGAGAATCTGTTCTGGAGATCAGTTCATATCTACGAGCGAGCAGATGGAAAGAATTACATCTACATTTGGGGGACTTTGCTGCGAGATGGAAGGTGCAGCAATTGCACAAGTTTGCTATCTTCACAAAGTGCCATTTGTAATTATACGAGCCATATCAGATAAGCCCGGTGAAACTTCAAGTATGGAGTATGAGGTTTTCGAAAAAATAGTTGCAAAGTATTCTGAAAAAGTTGTTAGCTATATGCTAGAGCATCTAACACAATGATGTCGTTTAAAGTAACCCTGTTTGGTTCTAGAGCAAGGGGAGATAATAAACCTGAAAGTGAGATAGAATTATGAGGAAAATAACAGAAAGTTTGTTGAAAATGAGAGACGCAAGGTATGGTGATTTTCAATCTGCCCTTATGCCTACGGTAGAAAAAAAAACAATAATTGGCATAAAAACACCTAGACTTAAAGTGTATGCGAAAGAGCTTTCTAAAGAAGCAGAAAAGAGTAAAGATGCAAAACGACAACTTGAAAAATATCTGAATGCTCTGCCACACAAATATTTTGATGAAAATCAGTTGCATGATTTTTTAATAGCTGAGATTAAAGAATTTGATGAATGCATAGAAAAAGTAGAAGCATTTTTGCCTTATGTTGATAACTGGGCAACTTGCGATCAACTTTCACCAAAGGTGTTTAAAAAGAATAAACAAGAACTGCTAAAACATATAAAAAAATGGATAAAATCAAAAGAGCCATACACAGTAAGATTTGCGGTTGGGATGCTCATGGAGCATTTTCTGGATGAAGATTATGATAAAAAATATCTTGAGATGGTTACAAAGATAAAATATAAAGCAAAAGGAAAATCGTGTGATAAAATAAACGTGAAAACCGATCCAGATAAATATTATGTAGAGATGATGCGAGCATGGTATTTTGCGACAGCTCTTGCAAAACAATATGAAGATTCATATATGATAATAAAGAATAAAAAATTAAATCTTTGGACACATAATAAAACCATACAAAAAGCAATTGAAAGCTATAGAATTAGTGACAAGCATAAAAGTGAATTAAAAAAATTACTAATAAAGGGAACCTCTAAAAAGAGCGCCCGAGCGAAGCGACAAAGTACTCTTGGGGTGCATTTTTGAAAGCTTGCTTTCATAAAATGCGACGAATTTAAGGTTCCAGCTGGGCACACACTCGAAAAACGGAGTTTTTCGAGGTGCCCTAAAATAATTAAAGGTTTATAATCTATATAGATTAAAAATTTGGAGGGCATAGATGAAACGTTTAATATATTTATTTTTGTGTGGAATATTTTTAAATTGCATACCAGTTTATGCTTTAAATGTATCCGATAATCTTGCAACAAGAAAGATTAAAGATATAGCAGTATATAGAAAAGATATGGTAGTTGCTATCAAATACGAAAATGATAGTGATGTTAAGAGCGATGAGGTAAAATATATACCATGCACTTGTAATAGAAAACGAACTAGATTAGGTGAATTTGAAACAAGCCCTTATCAGATGTATAGATGGCATCCATTAAATATGGATGAAAATGGCAAAAGACATTATGGGCAGTATTGCATAAGGTTTGATGACAATATATTGTTTCATAGTGCACTATATAATGAGATGAACAATCCGTTGAGCTTAGATATAAGCACTTATAATGGTATAGTTGATCCAGAAGTAGAATCCCAAGGATGTGTAAGACTAAGAGTAAAAGATCTAAAAGAAATATATAGACAAGCTGAAGAAAGACCAATTAAGGTAATTGTAACGGATGAGGAATGTCCTGTAGATAGAAAAACTCTAGTAAATGAAGAATCTTTTGAGTTGTGGTCTTCTGATACTGACATAGCGTATGATTTAACTGATAGTGAAGCCAAAACGATCTTAATATATTCTAAAATAAATCGTGATTAAATTAATTTAATAGGAGAACAATATGAAGAATCTGAAAAAGATTATATCGATACTAACTATTCTTCTAGTATTAGTATGCAGTTTGTTTCATAACACTACAACAAACTATGCATTAAATTCTGGAAACTACACTATAAAGTTTGTGAGCATGGATACAAGCAATTACCCAAGGATTAGAGTGTACTATAAAATCTATGATGAAAATGGAGAAGTAGTTAATAATTTTAAAATTCAGACAGTTAAAATTCGTGAAAAAATTGCAGGCGGAGAGTATCTTAATAGAGAAGTAAGAGGGTATGAGATTTTATCAGATAATGAAGGCTTAGCCACATCTCTTGTTGTTGATAGAAGCACAAGTTTAAATGCCGATGATTTAAGTAAAATAAAAAATGTGTTAAACGAATTTTTAGAAAGCATGGATTTTAATATAGGTGATAGCGCAGAAATTATATCATTTGGCACTGATATAATAACCCATGTAAGTTTTACTGCAGATAAAAACAAATTATCAAAAGGTATAAGCGAAATAGAATTGAAGGGTAGAACAGCGCTATATGACGCTCTTTATAGAGGTATAGATCATGCAAAAGTCCAAAAAGGCGCAAGATGTGTAATAGGGTTTACGGACGGTCTTAACAATGAAGGTAAGTATAGAGAAGTATCATATGTTATAGATCATGCAAATGATAGCCAAGTTCCAGTGTATATAGTGAGCGTTGGTAACGATATAGATGAGACAAGTTTGCAGAGACTAGCTAGAGAAACTGGTGGAAGGTATTGGAACATAGATGACTTACAAGATTTCTTTGAGGTTTTAAAAGAAATATATATTGCAGAAAAGAGTACATATTACTTTGAATATATTACTGATATCCCTATAGAAGAAACACGAACTGTTGAAATTACACTTGATGATGGCAAAGATAGTATTACATCAATTGATGAGGTAAAACCAATAATAATAGATGACCCGACAGACGATTTTGAAAGGTCGATCTTAGAAGAAAAGCCACAACCTGATTCTTGGTATAAAACAATTGCAGGATTTTGGTATTATATAGAAAATGACGGAAAGACAACCAAAAAAGGTTGGTTTAAAGATAGTAGAGATGATCAGACTTATTATCTTGATAAAAACACCGGTATAATGGCGGTTGGTTGGACACAAATTGATGGTGCTCTATATTACTTTAATGAGTCGCATATCAATGAACCTAACTGGTATGAGATTGGAAATGGTTTTTACGAAAGTTATGGTAAAAAAGTAAAAGCTTATGGTTCGATGTATAGAAATGAAGTAACACCTGATGGGAAGAGAGTTGATGCAGATGGAAAACTAATAGTAGATAGTTCAAATGCTGGAGATTTATCTAATCAATTAAAAAAAGTGAAAGTTATAAGTAATTATTCGTCTAGTACAAAAATAGACGAAATTGATACAGTTAAATTTGGATCATATTTACAAACCGCTAATTATGAACCTATAGAGTGGATCGTACTAGAGAAAGATGAGTCTAATCATAGAGTGTTATTGTTGTCAAAATATATTCTTGATTGTAAAAAATACAATGAAACTCGCAATGGTGTATATTGGAAGACAAGCACCATAAGGCAGTGGCTAAATTCATATTTCTATAACCTTGCATTTGACAACATAGAGAAAAACATGATAAGAAGCACCACTGTCACAACAAGTCAAAACAGTGTATACAATACAAAGGGCGGAGATTCAAGTGTTGATAAAGTTTTCTTACTTAGTATGGATGAGTGCTTAAAATATTTTGGTAATGGCACGCTAAATGGTCATTATTATAATGTTGGTAATGTTGTAATTACTCGTGGCACACAATATGCTAAATCGGTTAACAATAGTAATGGCGCTTTGAAAGTTGATGGTGATGGCAATAGCCCATATTGGCTTAGGTCAACAGGTGTAGAAATATATGATGCTGCAGATGTCAAAGAAGATGGCAATGTTGATGCAGAGGGGTACTTTGTAGATAGAAACATCATAGGAATCAGACCAGCTATCTGGGTGAATTATTAAAAACAAAGGAATCGATTGGGTTGTCACATGATATGATTTTTGATATAATTAGACTATGGGAGAGGGCAACAAAAAAATAATATTAGCCGTTAATGGCACACTTATGAGAGGCTTAGAACTTGAGAAAAATATGCTTGATGCAGGGGCTTCTCTTTTGTGTGAAGCAAAGACAGAGAAGGCATATAGGCTTTATAGTATAGATGATAAGAATCCAGCAATGATACGAGTACCGGTTGATAGTAATGATGCAAATGAGATAGATGTAGAATTATGGGAAGTGCCATATGAGGGACTTGTTTCTATATTAATGAAAGAACCAGAAGGTTTATCTGTGGGTAAAGTTAAATTAAATGATGGAAGAGTGGTCCTTGGAATCATAGGAGAATCAGAACTTATAAAAGATAAAAAAGAGATAACAAAGTATGGTGGCTGGCGAAATTACATCAAGACTTTGTAGGGGCGAGCACTGGAGCGCCCGAGCGTTCATGAACGAGTTTGCTTATAAACTCGACCATCGAGTGAATGTGAGGAAGTGCCCTTGGGGCGCCCGAAAGGGGAGAAAATGGTAAATGAAATATTTGAACTGATAGAAGAAGAAAAAAAGAGACAGGATGAAAACATCGAACTTATAGCAAGTGAAAACTTTGTAAGCGAAAATGTGTTAAAGGCTTGCGGTTCCATACTTACCAATAAATATAGCGAAGGCTACCCAGCAAATCGTGCGGCAGGTAATAAAGGTCGTTACTATGGTGGGTGTCAAGTTGTTGATAAGATAGAAGAGAGATGTTGTGAATTGTGGAAGAAAGTATTTAACACAGATTATCATGTCAATGTACAACCACACTGCGGAAGCACAGCTAATTTTGCAGCGTATTTTTCAGTGTTAAATGCAGGTGACACTATACTCTCTATGTCTCTTGATAATGGTGCACACTTAACGCACGGCAGTCCTGTGAGTTTCTCTGGAAAACTTTTTAATGTGGTATTTTACAATGTAGATGAAAATGGTTTCATTGACATGGAAGATGTGCGTAAGAAGGCACTAGAGCATAAACCAAAACTTATTCTTGCAGGCGCATCTGCATATAGTAGAATTATACACTTTGATAAGTTTTCAGAGATAGCTAAAGAGGTAGGCGCTTATTTTATGGTTGATATGGCGCATATTGCAGGTCTAATTGCAGCAGGCGAACATCCTACACCATTTGGATATGCGGATCTTATCACTACTACAACGCATAAAACTCTTCGTGGGCCAAGAGGTGGCATGATCTTTTGTAAGCCAGAATTAGCAAAGAAAGTTGACAGTGCAATATTTCCATTTTCACAAGGCGGACCACTTCAACATATTATAGCAGCCAAGGCAGTGGCGGCAGAAGAGTGCCTTGAGCCGTCATACAAAGAATACATTCACCAAGTGGTTGTGAATTCAAAGGCGATGTGCGAAGAATTTAAAAAGATGGGGTATAAAGTTATAACAAGTGGTACTGATAATCATTTGTTCTTGCTTGATCTTACACATAAGGGCATTACTGGGATAGAGTGTCAGGATATGCTTGACGAGCATCATATAACACTCAATAAGAATTGCATACCACAAGAGACAAGAAGTCCCAAGATTGCAAGCGGGGTTCGTATAGGAACTGCCGCTATGACTACGAAAGGTTATAAGGAAAAAGATTTTATAGAAGTTGCACATAAAATAGACGAATATATAGACGAATATGTTAAAGCAAAGAATGAAAAATAAGAAGGGATAATTGTTTAGAATTAATTACTAAGATAGTAACGAGAGAAGGCTAACAATGCAAAATAAGATAAAGATAAATACACATAGTAGTATAAGAATCAATGATGGTGGCAAAGTATTTTACTTTGATCCGTTTAAGTTGGAAGGAAGATATAGTGATGCAGATTATATTTTTATTACGCATGATCACTATGACCACCTCGATCCAAAAAGTATAACAAATATAAGAAAAGATGATACGAAATTTGTGTGTCCAAAGAGTATAGCAAGAACTCTCACATCTGATTGCAGCATCAAAGACCCAGCAAAGGTAATAGAGGTTGATACGAAAGATAAAAGAGAATTGGAAGACGGCATAACTATAGAAACCATACCAGCATATAATGAAAACAAAAACTTTCATCAGAAAAAGTTCTCTTGGGTAGGTTATATACTTGAAGCTAATGGCACAAGGTATTATATAGCAGGTGACACTGACATAACAGAAGAAAATAAAAAAGTAAAATGTGATATAGCCTTAGTTCCAATTGGTGGCACTTATACTATGACAGTGGAAGAGGCAGCAGAACTTATCAATACTATAAAACCTAAAATCGCTATCCCAACTCATTATGGCAGTATAGTTGGTGAAGAATCGCTAGGAAAAAAATTCGTAGAACTTGTAGATGCTAGTATTGAAGCAAAAGAACTTATTGATTTTGACACATTCCGGCCAGTGAGGGAGTTCTAATATGACCGAAAAAGAAAAGATGATTTCTGGAAAACTTTATAATTCAATGGATGAAGAGCTTATAAAAGATAGGTTAAATGCAAAGTCGTTATATTATGAGTACAATAATCTTCATCCAGCGAAAGAAGAAGAACAACAAGTAATACTTAAGAAGCTAATTGGCAAGATGGGAAAGAATGTTGCGTTTGTTGCTCCGTTTTATTGTGACTATGGATATAATATAGAGATAGGCAATGACTTTTTTGCTAATAGATGTCTTGATATACTTGATTGTGGTAAAGTGATTATTGGTAATAATGTAATGATAGGTCCAGAATGTAGTTTCTATACAGCAACCCATCCTGTTGATGCAGAAACAAGAAATAAGAATCTTGAAATGACTGAACCAGTAAGGATTGGCAATAATGTATGGATAGGTGGAGGGGTAAAAGTGCTCCCCGGCGTTACTATAGGAGATAATGTGGTTATTGGAGCGGGAAGCGTCGTCGTTAAAGATATTGAAAGTAATTCTGTTGCAGTAGGTAATCCATGTAAGGTTATTAAAAAGATATAAGTTTTGGCTAGTATAAAAGTTATGATTAACGAAAAGCATAATAGAATAATAAGATTTCAAGTTGTAATTAGTTTTTTACTTACGATAATTTTTTGTAATGAAGCATTGGCTTCCAATATAATATATCACGGCACTGGTGATTATTTCATGCCAATAGGTGTGTCTGCATTGATAGAAGCATATCCAGAAATGGGAATGACATACAATAATAATTTTATAATATTTAAAGATGGAACAGGAATTATATATGACGATAAGATAGATAAGACATACCTTGAGATGCTTGACAATTGCGATGTGGAAGATATGTTTAAAACCTCATATGATAGATATGTCACATTGCCACCATATTTATATGATCCTGGTCGTTATAGGTGCGAAGAACTCTTTCATAAAATGTATGGAAAAGATGCAAATGAAATCTCAAGATCACTAACTACCGTTAAAATATTTGGAAAGAATTTTAATGTCACGCGAATAAATGGTGTAGACGAGAAACTGAGAAAGGTGGCAGAAGAAGTTGAAAAGCATAGTGAGTTTAAAGAGTTTTTTACAAAAAATTCAGGCGGGTATAATTATAGAAAGGTACGAGGAAACAATCGACTAAGCGCGCATAGTTATGGTATAGCTATTGATATTAATTCAGTTATAACTAATTATTGGGAAAGAGATTATAAAGTATCAGAGATAGATTTGATTGGCTATAGCAATTCTGTGCCATACGAACTCGTTAAAATATTTGAAGATAATGGATTTATCTGGGGTGGAAGGTGGTATCATTACGATACAATGCACTTTGAATATAGACCTGAGTTATTGCGGATAAAGAATTAATAAAACGCAGGCGTAAAATCTGGCGCCAACAAGTTACTAAAGGAGGAGAATATGGAAGTAAAATTAACAAGCGATAATTTCGAAGCTGAAGTTTTAAAATCAGACAAACCGGTACTAGTAGATTTTTATGCAGACTGGTGTGGCCCATGCCAGATGGTAGGCCCAATTCTTGAAGAATTAGCAAAGGAAAGAGAAGACATAAAAATAGGTAAGATAAATGTAGACGAAGAAGGCGAGCTTGCCTTGAAATATAAAGTATCAAGCATACCTTATCTTGCATATTTTAAAAACGGAGAGATAGTTAACCAGATGGTGGGATTTCAAGGCAAAGAGAAGATACTTGACATGTTAAAGTAATATTCTTTGGTAATGTCTTTATATTGTTATGAGCAGATTTGAACGGACAGAGTTACTGATAGGAAAAGAAAAATTAGATATTTTGCGAAAGAAAAAAGTCGCTGTGTTTGGGCTTGGTGGAGTTGGTGGCTATGCGTGTGAAGCTCTTGCTAGATCTGGCGTTGGAGAACTTCATCTGATTGATAATGATATTGTAGATGAAACAAATATCAATAGACAGATTATAGCACTAAAGTCTACTATAGGAAGAGATAAAGTAGATGTCATGAAAGAGCGAATCTTTGATATTGGAGATGATATAAGAGTTTTTACTTATAAAGTTTTTCTGACATCTGATAATATAGACACTCTACCTTTTGATAAGTTTAATTATGTGGTTGATGCCATAGATACCATATCAGCAAAAGTTGCTCTTGTAGAAAAGGCTGAAGGAAACAACATACCAATTATAAGCGCAATGGGTACTGGCAATAAATTGTATGCTGAAAAGCTAAAGATAGCTGATATCTATGATACTAAAGTTTGTCCACTTGCTAAGACCATAAGAACCGAACTTAAAAAACGAGATATAAAGAAATTGAAGGTTGTATATTCCGAAGAATTACCAAAAAATGAGATAAGTGATGAAGAAAAAACTGATAATTATAAAAACCATAAGAGAGTAATTAGTAGTATAAGTTATGTGCCAGCTGTAGCAGGGCTTCTTATGGCTGAAGAGGTTATAAAAGACTTGATAGTATAGGAGAGGGTATGCTGAGTTTTGAAAGTGATTATACAACAGGTGCGACACCTAAGATTTTAAAAAGATTACAAGAGGCTAATCTTGAAGCTACATCTGGGTACGGAAATGACAGATATACAAGAAGCGCCAAAGAAAAAATCAAAAAAGCGTGTGGTGGCAAGGGCATAGAAGTTGATCTTTTAGTTGGAGGAACTCAGACCAATGCTGTAGTAATATCAACTCTTCTTAAAGATTATGAAGGAGTTATAGCTGTTGATAGTGGACATATCAATGTGCATGAGGCAGGAGCAATCGAGTATACTGGGCACAAAGTTCTCACTATAGAGGGCAAAGAGGGTAAACTTGTAGCCTCAGATTTGAAAAAATATCTAGAAAAGTTTTATGCTGATAGCTCATATACTCACATGGTAATACCTGGCATGGTATATATATCTTATCCAACAGAATATGGGACAATATATACGAAGAAGGAATTGAGCGATATCTATAAAATTTGCAAAACATATAAGATCCCACTTTTTATTGATGGAGCAAGACTTGGATATGGTCTTATGAGCAAAAAATCCGATATGAGCATAAAGGATATATCAAAACTTTCAGATGTATTTTATATAGGAGGAACTAAGGTAGGGGCTCTTTTTGGTGAGGCGGTCGTATTTACTAAGAGTAATAGGCCTAAGAATTTTGTAACGTCTATAAAAAAAAGAGGTGCTTTACTTGCTAAAGGAAAAATCTTGGGAATACAATTTGATACTCTATTCACCAACAATCTATATTTTGAGATAAGTAGACATGCTATTGAGATGGCCGAAGAGTTAAAAAATGTATTTAAGAAAAAAGGATATAGATTTTATATAGACTCACCAACTAATCAACAGTTTATAATTGTTGATAAGAAAAAAGTAGCAACACTTCGTAAAAAAGTAGCATTCACTTGGTGGGGAGAATATGATAATAAAAGGGATATACTGAGATTTGTGACAAGTTGGTCAACAACGAGTGAACATATTGATGAATTAACTAAGATATTATAATTATAAGGGAACCTCTAAAAAGGAGCATTTTTGAAAGCTTGCTTTCATAAAATGCGACGAATTTAAGGTTCCAACTGGGCACACACTCGAAAAACGGAGTTTTTCGAGGTGCCCATAAAAAGTTTTATAAAAACATAAAAGCCTCTTTTGATAAAGAGGCTTTTATAATATGGTTATTGATAAATGTATATTTACATTGCATCAGTAGTTTCTGTTGATTCGTGTCCTTTGCAACCAGATACAGCATCAATAAGCTTCTTTGTTAATTCCTTTTGCTCATCAACATCTTCTGCAATTTTGCCAAAAGCGAAAACGAGAAGGTAATAGAACCATAAATAAAGAAAACCAAGGATGAAAATTATAACGGCAAGGAATATACCTACACCCTGTGCAAGAGAAGAGTTGTTGGTTGAAGATTGAACACTAATCATTGCCCCAAAGAAAATAACTATACAACTTACGATTAAAAGTATAATACTAATAACAAATAAAAATTTTACAAAACCTTGAATCTTCTTGCCAGCTTCGTTAAACATAGAAAACCTCCACAATAAAATATACCTATATTATATCACAAAATTAAACATTTTCCAAATATTAAGAGAGCGTTAGATATAGATAAAAATATCGTTTTGGCATAGAAAAACTAATAAAATGAAAAGAAATATTGTATAATATAACGGGATAAGAAAAAACAACAAAACCCATGTTAGATAATTATGATAATAATGCTATAGTGTCAGGAATTGAAGGCCTGGTAAATGAAAAGAATTTATCAGATCATTTCGTGTTATCCATTGACGGCCCTTGTGGTAGCGGCAAAACGACAATTGCGAATGAATTGAGAGATAGATATGGTTATAACATCGTTCATATGGATGATTTCTATCTACCATTTCAGGAAAGAGATAATAATTGGATGAGTGTTGTTGCAGGACATATGGATTTTGATAGACTTATAAAAAATGTTCTTAAACCATATAAAGCTAAAAGAGAAACCAATTATATATCTTATGATTGTCATAGCGATAGGTATCTTCAAAAGATTGATGTTAATTTAGAGAAACCTCTTGTGCTAGAAGGTTCTTATAGTTCGCATCCTATACTCAAAGATTATATTGACATTAAGATATATGTAGATATAGATAACAAAACTCAAATTGAAAGACTCACAAATAGAAACAAAGAAACAGTTGATAAGTTTGTTGCTATGTGGATACCATTTGAAAATAATTATTTTAAAACACTTAAGATAAAAGAAAGCAGCGATCTAGTATATGAGAATTCACAGTAAGAGGCGTTGAAGGTTATGATGAGCATTGAAGAGAAAAACGGAATAATACTTTATAAAATGATGCTTATGTTTACATGCGTATTTTTTGTGATGTCATTTGTCTATGGCATTATGCATAATTCCTTAGATGAGATTATACCAGGATTCATACAAATTTTAAGAACGCCAGCTCAGTGTACCCATGATGCATATAGTATAAGTGTACCTGGAACATTTTTTAATACAGGGCTTTGCGCTCTTTTAATAGTCGTCTATATACCAATTTTTGGCTCTATAAAATTAGTTAGTGGTTCTACTATGGCAGCATTCTTCTTATCTATAGGATTTGGCACTT
>ERZ842401.4393-NODE-4393-length-16469-cov-16.232484_pt1 | contig 16469 bp, 15 predicted proteins | sample MGYA00521270_ERZ842401 | MGnify/ENA primary metagenome ERZ842401 (study PRJEB31892, sample SAMEA3878208) | bioreactor metagenome | biome: Moose rumen | place: Sweden | collected 2011-10 | study: EMG produced TPA metagenomics assembly of the PRJEB12797 data set...
ACACGAATGCCCAAAGTGCAAGCGCGTTGAGCGGAGAGAAGGCAAAGACGCAGGCTCAAAGCACTCCGATGCGCAGTGTTTCCGCTCCGAAAGGCGTAACGCTTGTTCGTTCTACTCCAAAGATTGGCAGAAACGACCCATGTCCGTGCGGCAGCGGCAAGAAATATAAAAACTGCCACGGCAGACAGGCTTAGCACGCCCGACGTTTTGGCAAAAAGACTTTTATAAAAGACGAAAAAATCCCCGTGAAAGCCCACGAGGATTTTTTTATTGCCGTGATGATTTTGTAATGAAAAGTCGTCGCCCTCTTCATTTGCACGAAAGCCCTCTGCTTTGACAAGAGAGGCTGTGCCTCTGACAAGAGAGGCTGTGCCTTATTTTGTTGAAGTAATGCCGAAAGCTGACCATTCTGTCTGCGGAATGACGAGCTTAACTCTTTTTTTCATCGCAGAAACGAAATCGTTCATATCTTTTCCCTTTTTGGCAAGGTCTACCGTGCAAGTCTTCAGCTCTGCCTTGAGCTTTTCTTGCTTTTCGTCAAGCGCGGTGTACGATGCGTAAAAGTCGGACAGCTTGGTGATGTCGTCTTCCGTGATACCGATTGCCTTGAGTTCTTCCGCTTTTGCTTTCATACCAGAAAGCATTAAGCGCGCCGAGTTGACTTGTTCTGCCATTGATTTAGACATATAAAAAATCTCCTTGCATATTGTGTATGCGCTTCTTTCTTTATTATAAATCATTCTATCCGAGAAAGCAAGTCTTTTTTCTCATTATTTGAGCAACATTGCTTTAGTGTCGGGAGTGCGTGCTAAAGTGTTAGGCGAGTGTGCTTGAGTGTCGGGAAATGTAGCTTTTATGTCAGGTAATGTGTCTTGAAGAGCGGGCGTTGTGTCTTTATCGTCGGAATAGTGTGCTAGATTGTCGGGAGATGTTGCTGAAAGAGAGGGCGAGTATGCTTAGCAGTACGGCATACGCGAAAAGGTCTCCGCAGAGAGCGAACGGGGTGAGGGTGCGCGAGTAAATGGGCAAGTCGATGTGTGCGGCGTATTCGGCGAAGAGGGGAAGAGATTTGACGATGTGTCCCGTGGGCAAGATGAGCGCGGTGCAGCCTGAGTTTGTCGCGCGAATCATCGGAGTGCGGAACTCGATGGCGCGGTATGTCGCGATTGCGAGATGTTGATACTCTGCCGACTTCATCATTGACCAAGAATCGTTCGTGATATTGATGAATAACTCGCTGCCTTGAAAGAACATTTTTCGAGCGATGTCGCTAAAGGCATCCTCGAAGCAGATTGGAGTCGAAAAGCGCACGCTCTTTTTTCTGCCGTTCTCGTCTGTCTGTTTGATGTTGATGTCGAAGAGATGAGGCTCTTTGCCTGGAATCCAGCCAGCCGAGATTTTGAAAACTTTTTTCAAGAATGTCTTGACTTTCGGCGAGTTTGGCATCGGGATAAACTCGCCGAACGGCACGAGGTGAATCTTTGCGTGATAGCCTGCAATCTCGGCGTTTTCGTCGAACAAAAGTGCAACGTTGCTGTTCCTTCTCGGGCGGACATCTTTCGGCGTTACCGTGAACGCGCCCCCGATTAAAAAAGGAGTGTGCTTGCTTGCAATGTAGGGCAGGAGCGGCTCTTCTTCGGGATTGTTGCTGTAAAAGGGGATTGCATTGGGAAAAGAATGGTTTAGCACGCCCTCGCTCCAGATGATGAGGTCGGCTTTTTCGCTCATCTCGCTCAAAACGCTGTCGGTGAGCTTTTGGCTTCGGCGGATACCGATGCGGTCATCTTTATCAAGCCACGGGTCTATGTTTTGCTGAACGACGACGGCGCATAGCTGCTTTTCGATGTGGCGTGCTTCTTTTAGTCTATATTCACCGTAGCAAAGAGTTAGCGCATATAGAAGAGCGATTGAGAGAGCTGGACGAAAAAGAGGTTTTTGCGGATTGAGGAAAAATTCGCCGAGCAGGCTGGAGGTCAAGGAAAACAAAAAAGTGATTCCGTAAGAGCCCGTGATGTCGGCGATTTGCGTGATGTGAAGCCAGCGGTACGCGCTCATGGACAGAGTGCCCCACGGGTATGACAAGAAGCCGAAATTGCTTTTGAAGTATTCCCAGAGCGTCCACACGAGAGAAAATGAGATGATTCTAAGAGCTTGAGAGTTTTCGAGAAACGCCGCGCTTTTGGGGCGGGTTAAAAAGAATGCGGTGGAGAGAAAAAAGCCGCCGATAAAGGCTGTGCCGAGTGCGGATGCGCCGAGAGTGAAAAGGGCGAAATCGCGGTAAAAGCCGAGCCAAAACGACGAAAAAAGGTGGACGAAGCCTGTTTGAAGCGCAAAGATGAGAAATGTGAGTGTGTAAGACTTTGATTTATGTGCCGATACATACAATGGAGACAGGCAAAACATCGCGACGATTGGGGAGCCTGTAAGAAAAAGCTCGTTTGGAATTGCTGTTGTTTGAAGCAGACTTGATAAAAAAGCATAAAAAACTTGTAAAATCGCGGTCATTATTGTATCATTTTATATAAATGGCTGTAAAAAAGCAACATACGGCAATTTTAAATTACAGGAAAGCTATATGAAGCAAGTTATAGAAGCTCACAAAAGTGAGTATGAATGTGAACCAAGTGTGATTGCAGTTTCTCCTGGACGGTTTCATCTTGTGGGGGAACATTCGTGGTTTTTCAAGGATAAAACGCTTTCGATGGCGGTTAATTTGCCTGTCTATGTCGCAGTGTCGAAAAGAAATGATAATTCGTTGCGCTTTTTCTTTTCGCAGGTCAACGAAAGGAGAAAAGCGAATCTTTCGTCGCTGAAGTACAAGAGGGAAGACAAATGGGCGAACGCTCTAAAGGCGATTGTGTTTGCTTTTGAGATGAGCGGAATAAAGGTGTGCGGGCTAAACTTTACGGTGTATTCAGATATTTTGCCGTCGGCTGGATTTGGAATAACGACTGCGATAAAAGTTGCCTCTGCGCTTGCACTGCGAAAAATCTTTGAGTTGGGCGATAAGTTCGATGACAATTTCATTTTGAGGGCTGTAGAAATCGGCAACAGACAGTTTTTGAACGTCGGAAACTATCTTGCCGACAATTTTGCAGCTCTTTTTTCTAAGGCTGACTCGCTGATAATTACAGACCACGCGAAGATGAGCTATGAAACAATTCCCTTTGATTTCCCGAACAAGACAATTATGCTGACAGACGCGAGAGTGCCGCGTATCAGCGTTTGGAACGAGGAGTCTCTTCGGCAGGCGGAAAATGCGTTGCTTTTGGGAGAGCTGAAGCAAAAGAAATCTACTGTGTTTGGCGGCTGGATTTACGAGGATTCCAAGACAGAGATTAACGAAGTTTTGTCGGTGGTAAACGAGGACACGAGACGCAGGCTTTTTTGCATAATGAAAGAGCATCAATGCGTTTTAGAGGCTGTTTCGGGTTTGAAGAAAGGGGATTTTAGCTCTTTTGCAAGGGCGATAAACGAAAGCCATGCTTTTATGCGGGATTTATATGAAGCCTCTTGCCCTGAAATTGATTGGATTTACAAGAGAGTGCTTGAGATTGCTCTGATTCCTGACGTGCATCAGCACAGCGCGTGCTGCAGAATCACAGGAAAGGGCTTTGGACGCTGCGCATATACGATTTTGGACACGGAACAACTTGATACGTTTAAGAAAAAGCTGGCGGAATACGAGCGCATTTTTGGTTTCAAGGCGACGAGTTACACCGTGAAGAGCGCAGAGGGAGCGCGGGTTTTATGAGATTGCTTTTGACGAATGATGATGGAATTGACGGCGAAGGATTGCAGGTTTTGGCAAGAACGCTGAGAAAAGAACACGACGTTTGGGTTATTGCGCCCGACAGCAATCGCAGTGCTGTTTCTAATGGGATTACGATTTCAAAGGATTTGTGCATAAAGCAAATTGATGAGCGAACGTTTACTACTTCTGGTCTTCCTGCGGATTGTGTTTTAACGGGAATCTACAGCAATCTCATTCCGCAGAATGTGGATATGGTGCTTTCGGGGATAAATCGCGGATTTAATCTCGGCACTGATATTGTATACTCTGGAACTGCTGCTGCTGCGCGACAAGCTGCTATCATGGGATTTCCTGCGGTCGCTTTTAGCATACAAAGTGATACGGCGGAGTATAAATATCAAGCTCTTGCTGATTTTGCGCTAAAGAATTTGAATACTTTGAAAAGCCTTTATACGCCAGATGTTTTTTTGAATATCAACGCGCTTTCGCTAGATAATTATAAAGCTGTTCAATTTACTAATGTTTCTGTCCGAAAATATAAAGACACTGTTAAAGTGATAAAAACGGCATCTGGTGAAATGGAAAGTTCATTTGAGGGAGGAACTGCCATTACAACAGGTAACGAAAATAGCGATTATAACGCTGTTAGGAAAGGCAATATCTCTATAACAAGGGTTATTGCTGAGCCTGTTTCACTTGACAATGAGATATCAGCAAAATTTTTGCTTTGAAAGCAAAGTAGAACGGGGATAAAAATGGGTGGGAACAACGTTCTTTCTGAAGGAATTGCATTATATAAAAAAGGGGATTACACCTCTTCTCTTGCTTTTTTCTTAGGTGTACCAGACGACTCAAAAGCCGATGATATGGAATTATCGTATTATATTGGTTTGTGCTATGCGCGATTGAACCGATATGATGATGCGCTTTTGTATTTAGAGCAAGTGGTTACGGGCGACAAAGACAAAGAAAGGGTTTTGCAATGCAGGTTTATTTTGGCGATTATATATTGTCAGAGCGATAGAAAGCGTCTTGCAGATTTTGAGTTGAAAAAGTTGCTTGACACGGGATATAAGCCGTCTTCTGTGTATGCGGCTTTAGGCTATATTGCGTGGGAACAGAGTCAGATTGAGCAGAGCATTGAATACTATCAAAAGGCACTTGGCTCTGACCCAAATAATCCGACCGCGCTAAACGGCTTGGGGTTTGTTTTGGCTTGCGAGAATAGGGATTTAGCAAAAGCGTTGGCATATTGCAAAAGGGCTTTAGAGATTCTCCCTAAAAATGCAGCTTTCCTTGATTCTGTGGGCTGGGTCTACTACAAACTTGGTATGATAGAAGATTCGATAAAGTATCTAAAGCAAGCTATGGATATTGCTGGCGACAATAATGAAATCTCTGCACATTATCGCCAAGTTTCTGCACAGATTTCGTAAGATTGGAAAGGTTAAATATATGAAAGCGTTTAGTAAAATTTTGTATGTATCGACTTTTTTTGCATTAACTCTGTCTTCTGTTTCTTCTCAAACTGCATTAGAGAGCAATCAGCGCAGATTTTTCGGAACGGTATCTTCTGCTATGGTTGATGAAGATGCTATGGATATGTCAGGATTTGCAGAAGAAGATTTCCGCAGAGGCGTGCAGGCTTATTATAGAGGTGCTTTTAACGATTCTATTTTGCAGTTTGAAAAAGCTCTTTCTTATCTTCCGAATGAAAATTTAATTCTCGACTGGCTTGGAAAAGCGTATTATCGCGCAGGAATTGAAGGAACTGCAATACAGCAATGGCGGTATGCTTCTGATTCTGGATATGGCGGATTATTGCTAAAGAATAGAATTGAAATTGTGAGCGAACGCCGCGTAACAGGAGCAGAGGACGAAACTTCGCTTCGATACACAGAATCGGGCAGTTTTCAAGGCAAGGTAGGTGATAAGCTTATCTTTAGCCAACCGATTTCTGCTTTGCCAAATAGCGACGGTACCGTTTGGATTGTGGCGTATGGCAGCAATGAACTTATAAAAGTTGACGTAAATGGAATGGTCTTAGCTCGAAGCCGAGGCGCATTGAATGGCTTTGATAGACCAATGGATATAATTCGCGCATCTGACGGAAAACTTATCATTAGCGAAAGGGCTGGAAATCGTATTTCTGTTTTTAACGAAACGGGGCTTTTTGAAAAATCATTTGGCTCAAAGGGAAGAGGCGTTGGACAGTTTATCGGTCCTCAATATTTGGCGCAGGATTCCTCTGGAAATATATATGTAACTGATTTTGGCAATGCAAGAGTCGTAGTGTTTGATTCTGAGGGAAATGGCTTATTTTGCTTTGGGCAAAAAAATGCTGATTTCAAAGGCTTAAAAGGACCGACGGGCATTGCTGTTGTAGACGATGATGTTTTCGTTGCTGATTGCGTAACAGGCGCAATATATCACTTTGACCGCGCAGGGAATTATGAGGGATTGCTCACTCCTGAAAAGACCTTTATGCGTCCTGAATCAATGAAAAATTGGGGCGAGTTTCTCATCGTGTCGGATTCAAACAAAATATACACAGTCGATACGCTCACGGGGTCTACGTTCGAAAATGCAAGCACAGGCAACGCTCCCAGTCGCATTACAAGCGCAATTCCTGATATAAACGGAAATATCCTTGTTACAGACATAAAAAGCAACGAAGTGTACGTTATGTCAAAAATGACGGAGTTGGTAGGCGGTCTTTTTGTGCAAATAGAACGAGTTGGCTCTGATTCATTCCCGCATGTTCAGCTCGAAGTCAAAGTTGAAAACAGAAACCGTCAGCCGATAGTTGGCTTAAAAGATGAGAATTTCTTTATTTCAGAAAATAAAGTTCCTGCTCTCGAGCAGACTTTGACAGGGGCTGCGTATGTCAACGAGAGCGCAGATTTTACGTTGCTTATCGACCGCTCGCTTGAAACAAGCGAAAACGCAGAAGCCTTAAAAACTGCCGTCCGCGAGATTTCAAGCGCGATGGATACTCAAGCTACTGTGAGAATTGTGTCTGTCGGCTCAATTCCTACCATCGAATACACAGGAAACGCAAAAGGACTTTTCCAGTTCGACCCAGCAGCTTTGAGAAATCAGCCGAGCCAAAATTGTGCGCTTGATTTGGGCATTCGCTTGGCTGCAAACGACCTTGTGAATGCGCAGCGAAAGCGAGGCATCATCTTCTTAACGGCTGGCAAAGTGGGACAAAATGCGTTTTCAAAATACAGCCTTTCTGATTTGACCGCATATTTGAACAACAACAGCATATCTTTTTCTGTGGTGAACCTTATGCAAGGCAGTTTAGCTGCAGAAATCTCTTATATCGTGTCAAATACACAGGGCGACGAGTATTACGTTTACCGAGAAAGCGGCTTGCAGAGCGTAGTGAGCGACATCATACATTTGCCGTCGGGAATCTACACTCTTTCTTACACTTCTGCTTTGAACACAAACTTCGGTCACGATTTCTTGCCTGTCGAAGTTGAGGCGTATCTATTGAACAAAAGCGGGCGAGATGAAAGCGGATATTTCGCTCCATTGCAATAGTAATTCTTTACATAAATAAATAAATGCTGTATAGTTTTTAGTGATACTAAAGCATACAGCATTTTTTGTGCGAGGAGAAAATAATGACAAAGAATATCGCTCTTATTCCAGGAGACGGAATCGGTCCTGATATCGTATCAGAAGCGGTTAAGGTGATGGACGCTGTGGCGGCTCAGTTCGGACATAAGTTCACTTACTCAAATGTGTTGGCAGGGGGTGCTGCAATCGATAAGTTTGGCGAACCGCTTCCGAAAGACCAACTCGACATCTGTCTTAACAGCGACGCAGTCCTTCTCGGCGCAGTCGGCGGACCGAAATGGGACAATTTGCCTTCTAACCTCCGACCTGAAAAAGCTCTTTTGGGGCTTCGCGGCGGAATGAAGGTGTTCGCAAACTTGAGACCTGCTGTTATGTTTAAGCAGCTCAAAGACGCTTGTCCGCTCAAAGACGAAATCGTTGGCGACGGCTTGAACATTTTGATTGTTCGCGAACTCACGGGCGGCATCTATTTCGGAGAGAGAGGAACGAGCGAAGACGGCTACAGCGCATGGGACACCGAAAAGTATACAAAGCCAGAAATCGAACGCATTGTGCGACTCGGCTTTGAGTATGCTCAAAAAAGACAAAAACGCCTCTGCGTCGTCGATAAAGCGAACATTTTGAACTCATCTCAGCTGTGGCGAAAAGTTACAGAAGAGATAAAGGGCGATTATCCAGATGTCGAGCTTTCATATCTGTACATCGACAACGCTTCTATGCAGCTCGTTCGTAACCCGCGCCAATTCGACGTAATTGCGACAAGCAATATGTTCGGCGACATCTTATCTGATGAAGCAAGCCAAATCACAGGCTCAATCGGTATGCTCGCTTCTGCGTCTATCGGAGACGGAAAAGGTCATGGCTTGTACGAGCCAATTCACGGCTCTGCCCCAGACATTGCAGGCAAAGACATTGCAAATCCGCTTGCAACCATTTTGAGCGCGGCTATGCTTTTGCGCTACAGCTTCAATATGGAAGAGGAAGCAAAGGCGATTGAAAAGGCTGTGAACGCTGTGCTTGATGATGGCTGGCGAACAGGCGATATTGCAGGAAGCGCAATCGAGAGCGTCAAGAGCGCAGGCAAGTTAGTCGGAACAAAGAAGATGGGCTCTCTTGTTGTGGAATACTTGAATAAGTAAAATCTATTGATTGCCCTGCCGAAATAAAAGGCAGGGCTTTTTTTTGGAGGAAACTGTGTTTTCAAAACGATTAGATAACTTGCACCCTTATGTGCCAGGCGAACAGCCGAAAGACAGAGATTACATCAAATTAAATGCGAACGAAAATCCCTATCCGCCTTCACCGCGCGTGAAAGACGCTATCGATAGCTATGTTTGCACACACGTCGAAAAATTGGGACTGTACCCAGACCCCGCGAGCGAAAAACTGCGCGAGAGTATCGCCGAAATGCTCAATCATTCAGGCGGCGTTTTGTCAAATGCGTTCAAAAACGGCGACGGGGATTATTCTCTCATCAGCTACGTCGATGACAACATTCCCTTCCGCGTATCCAAAGATATGATTTTCTGCGGCAACGGCTCAGACGAAGTCCTCTCGCTTGTCTACTACACTTTTTTCAATTCAGGCGAAACCGTTATCGTGCCGCGCTACACCTATAGCTTTTACCCCGTCTACGCAGGATATTACGGCGTGCCGCTCGACAGCGTGAGTCTTAAAGAAGATTGGAGCTTAGACACGGCGCAAATGACGGCGGACGCAATCAAGTATAACGCGCCGACGATTTTTGCCAATCCAAACGCCCCGACGGGTATAGGTCTTTCGCGCGAGGGCGTGCGTCAAATGCTTGAGAAATGCCCGAAAGACAAAGTGTTCATCGTTGACGAAGCGTATGTTGACTTCGGCGGACAAAGCTGTATTCCTCTCTTAAAGGAGTTCCCCAATCTCGTCATTGTGCGCACGTTCAGCAAGTCGATGAGCCTCGCAGGGCTTCGCTTGGGCTATGTCGTCGCAAATCCTGACGTAATTAACGCCCTTTTCACCGTGAAAAACTCGTTTAATCACTTCCCTGTGGACGTTTTGGCGCAAATCGCAGGCGAAACGAGCTGCCGCGACTGCGCATATTACGCAAAAAACGCCAAGAAAATCGTCGCCGAGCGCGAATCGTTTTCAACCTTTTTGCGAGAGCGCGGATTTTTCGTCATTCCGTCAAGCACCAATTTCGTATTTGCCAAAAAAGACGGCAAGCGGGGCGAAGACCTTTATAAAGCCATCAAAGAAAAAGGTATTCTCGTTCGCCACTTTGCCACCGCAGGCATAGAAGACTTTTTGCGCATCACCATCGGAACAGAAGAGCAGATGAACGCGCTCAAAGCCGCAATGCAAAATATGTAATGGAGGAACTATGAGATTTCTTGTTATTTCTGATATTCACGGAGCAATCGAAAACATCGAAAAGCTCACACCTGAGTTTGAAAGCGCGGACGCAGTGCTTTTTGCAGGCGATTTCGCGAAGTTTGGAGAAACGCAGACGGGAGAGCCGACGCTCAATGCGCTTTGCAAGAAGCACGATGAGATTTTTGCGGTACTTGGCAACTGTGATGAGCCGAGTTTTATCGAAAAGCTAGAGAAAAACGACATCAGCGTGGAAAAAACGGTCGCATTTTTCGATTCCCTCGCGATTTGCGGCTCTGGCGGCGGCTCAAAGTTCACTCTCTCAACGCCGAACGAGAGAAGCGACGAAGAGCTTGCCTCTGACTTCAATGTGCTTTTTTCGGACGGAAACGAAAAGTGGGAAAACCTCATCGCGATTATGCACAATCCGCCGAAAGACACGAAATGCGATATGATAGCGAACGGAATGCACGTCGGCTCGCCTTCTTTGCGCGCGTTTATCGAGAGAGCCGAGCCGCTGGCAGTCATCACAGGGCATATTCACGAGTCGTCTGGCATCGATACGCTGGGGAAAACCGTTGTGATTAACCCAGGCTCTCTCGCCGAGGGCAAATACGCAATTTTGGAGGTGAAAAAAGACACGGACGGCTGGCGAATCAGCAACTGCGCATTGAAACAGCTCTAATTCTCGCCATTCCCTTGTGGAAAACGAGGCACATTTTCTTTTTCACCTTAATTCCAAAGTGGATTGGAGGCACAGCCTCTTTCTCACCTTAATTCTAAAATGGATTGAGGTGATTTTTTTATTTTTCAGTGTAATCTACAGTGGATTTGAGGCATAAAAAAAAGAAAAAAGTTCAATCCACTGTGGATTTAGGTGTACAAAAGACTTTTCAGTGTAATCTACAGTGGAGTGAGGTGGAAAAAGAGGCTGTGCCTCTAATCCACAATGGATTGAAGTGAAAAAAGAGGCTATGCCTCTAATCCATTGTGGATTTTGGCTAGAAAGAGGCTGTGCCTCCTTGCCCCGCTCCTAGAAGGCGAGGGGGGGGAGTGGGGGGGGCAAAAAAAAGTGAGGAAAAGAAAAAGAGGCTATGCCTTAAATTGATTTTTTTAAATAATGTGTTTATAATGATGTGTAGAAATTACAGAGGAGTTTTTAGCGTGAAAAAGATTTTTTCTATAATAGTGCTCGCTGTTTTGTCGGCTTCGTTCGCGTTTTCGGCGGAAAAGGACGAGCAAATCATTTATGCGATGTTGATGAACCAAATCCAATATTCGCTTTTGACCGTGCAGCACTACAAAAGCCGCGCCGTTTTGGAAAAGGAATACGACAACATCATTTGCAAAATCGACAAAACGAAGCTCGCCGACGAAAATGGTGATGCGATTGAAGCGTATTCAAATCTGCTCGAAACGCTCACGGAGCTGAAATTAAGCGAGAATGAAAAGCAATTTTTGTCGTTGCAGGCGGAAAAAGAGAGGAAACAGGCGGTCAATAAGATTTTGACAGGCTCGGCTAGCGCGGTGGGTATGGCGGCGATTGCGTTTGCGAACGGAAATCCGCTTCAGGCAGTGTCGGGCTTATTGTTTACGGGCGTGTCGGGCGTGTTTAACTACCGAAATGCTGTGAACCAAACCGAAAATTCGCTTAACGCAGAGCTTTTCCGCATTTCGCAGGCGGATATCCATTTGTTGGACGGGGAGCGAAACTCTCTTTTCAAAACCTATTCGCGATTTATCACAAAATACAAAATCCCAAAAAAATACGAAATCAAAGAAGACCAAATGAAATGGCTCGTCGAAAGCCTTGACAATTTGGACGCGGCTTCAAAGGTGCGGCTGCTGGAAACAAAAAAGGATATTTTCGCGCTGTTCACGCCGTTTTGGTTTGAGTTGGGGAGCGCGTATCAAGAGGCGGGAAACGACAAAAAAGCGAAAGAGTGTTACGCCGAGTTTGAAAAGCAGAAGAAAAAATATTCGATTATCGACAACGACACCTATTATACAGAGCTTGCAAAGAATATGATTAAGATGTGCCACGACAGCGACAAGATGAACAAAATCAAGCCGTACATCGAAATCATCGAATCCGACCAAACCGTTGCGAGCGAGAACGAAAACAGGCTGTATTTGGCGCATTTGTATTATTCTTTGGGCGAGGAAGAGAGCGCGAGGGAAAAACTGCGGCTGATTATGGACGATTCGAGGGAATATGTGGCGGCGGCGAGGGAGTTTTACGAGCTAATCGAAGTGGAGAGCGTGAACAAGGCGCGGAAAAAGGCAAAAAATGCCGACCGAAACGACTCTTTAGCTCGCGCGATGATTTTTGTGCCGTCGGCTCAAATTGCACAAAAGGAAGAGGAAAACACGACGCTTATGGGCAAGGCGAAAAATGTGGCGAGCTCGGTGTATTCGTTTTTGACGAACTCTTCTCCTGTGATTTCCGATTCGCCGCTTTCGATTGAGTTCGCATTTGCTTCGGACAGCGCGGCAAAATCGCTTTCGCTCACCACCGACAAGGGAAACACGTTTTATGCAAATTTGGACACCTCTACAGGAGCGAACCGCTTTGTTTTTGATGACGGTGTGCTGAAGATTTTAGCGGAGGCAAGCTATTTTGACCTCGAAATCATCTATCAAGATTCGCGCGCTGTGCAATCTCGCTATTCCTGCGATTTACTCGTGGGGGAAGCGTGCAGCGCGATGTATGCGATGCTCTCTGTGTTGGAAAATGCGGGATTAAGCACGCCGAGCCTCGACGAACTCGATGTGAAGACGCTTTCTAGCTTGTGCGTTTCGCTTTCAAAAGATGCTTCGTTTAAGAAGATGACGGACAGGGAAAAGCAAGACGCGATTGAATCGGCGGTGGCAAAGGCGAGAAAGAACTATCTTGCCTCTCCGTACAATTATTATCGCGACGTGGCACGCATTTCAAACAATATTGCGCTTTCGTATTCGCTCACGGCAATCAAGGACGCAGGCACTGTGTACACGTTCTCGAAGTACGGCGACACGGTGTCAAAGGAGAGATAGGCGATGAAGAAGTTTTTTTCTATTTGTGTGCTGCTCTGTTTTTTTGCGTGCGCGGCGGCGGCAGAAATTACGCTGATGTCGTTTAACTTGGCGCACCTCAAGCGGCAGGGGGCGGAGGGCTATGACGATTGGGCGAAGACGGTTTGCGCGGTGATTAAGGAAGCTAAAGCCGATGTCGTGCTGCTTCAGGAAGTGCCGATAGAGCTTGAGAAGACGGCGAACCCGCTTTTTAAGAGAGCGAAGAAAAATAACGTGCTGGACGATTTTGCAAAGATGTTGGGCAGCGGCTGGCTGTATTGTTCGACGGCAAATTATGCGATTCGAAAGAATATGGAAGTTGGCGGCGAAAGCTATGTGTATTGCGATATGAACCAAAACAATGCGATGCTCTACGATTCAAAGAAAGTGCTGGCGCGGGATTTGGCGGAGCAAGTCGGCTTTGCGAAATTCGACGGAAAGTATTTGTTCGACAAAAACAACGTGCAGGCGGTGGAGTTTCGCGTGTCGGGTGCGGAGAGCGAAAAGTTTGTGGCGATAAATATTCACGCGCCGTTTAACAACATAGAGCATCGCTCTCGGGATTTGGCGACTCTTGAAAAGCTGTATGCGTCTTTGAAAATGAGAAGCGCGGTTATCATTGCGGGGGATTTTAATACGCCGAGAAAGGAGCTGAAGACGCGAAACTTTGACGGAGTGGACGGCGAGGATTCGTTTTTTAGCGATAGAAACTTTGGGCTAAAGACGACGCTGTCTTCTAAAGGCGAGGGCATCGCTTTGGCGAACGATTACGACCATTTTATTTATTCAAAGAAAGTGAATGTGGTGAAAAGTATGCGCCGCGCCTTTGTGCAGGGAAAAGAAGCGCGGCTTGATAGCTATACGGTAGGCGAAAGAACTTTTTTGACGAGCGCAGAGCTTAAAAAAAGCCTTTCTGACCATTTGCCTATTGTTCTTGAGATTTCTCTTTGAGCTGTTTTTTTTCGGTGTTCTTGATTTCGGTGATGAACTCTTCTAAGTTTTCAAAATGCTTGTAAACAGAAGCAAAACGAATGTATGCAACTTTGTCGATGGCGTAAAGCTCTTTCATTGCAAGCTCTCCAATGTCGCTCGCCTTGATTTCGCGAGTGGCGCGGGCTTTTTGCAGGGCTTTGTCTTCGACTTCGTTCAAAAGCATATCGATTTGCTCGATGGTTATGGGGCGTTTTTCGATGGCTCGCTGAATACCTGCTGCGAGTTTAGCTTTGTCGAAAAGCTGCTTCTTGCCATCTTTTTTGATGACCATCAAAGGCTTTTCTTCGATACGCTCATAACTCGTAAAGCGATGACCGCAAGTGATACACTGTCTTCTGCGACGAATGCTCTCGCCGTTTGCCATCGTTCGAGATTCTATAACTCTGTCATCAACACTTCCACAATTAGGACAACGCATAATACTTATTTTATCGGCATTTTAGTGCATTGTCAAACAGTCAAAGTCGCTTGAAGCGCGATTTTTCTGTTATTGTAAACCTATTGACGAGTGAAAAAAAGAAATATATCGTATTGTCTACCTAAGCCGCCGAAATTGCGGTTTACAATATGATGTAATGGAGATAATCCCGATGGAAAAAACAAAAGATGTGGTTCGTTCTGTGTTTGTCGCGTTGTTTGCGGCTTTAGTTTGTGCTTGTGCGTTTTTCGCCATTCCTGCAGGTCCTTTGGGTGTGTCGATTGTGATACAAAACATGATGTGTATTTTGGCGGGTTGCATTTTGGGCAACGTGCAAGGCGGGGCTTCGGTTGGGCTTTTCATTATTGCAGGCGTTCTCGGTTTGCCTGTGCTGTCGGCAGGAAAATCTGGCATAGGTGTGCTGTTAGCACCGACGGGCGGCTTTTATTACGGCTTTTTCTTAGGCTCTCTTTTAGCTGGCATTATTGCGAAACGACCAAAAATCGATGAGAAGATGTCTGTAAAATACGTTTTGCGCATTTGCATTGCGAGTTTTGTGGGCTTCATCTCTATTTACGTCCCTGCAATTCCGTGGGCTGTGCTGAAAACGGGCAAAGAGTTTTCGACAATCATCGCAGGCTATATGCTTCCGTTTTTGCTCGTCGATTTCTTAAAGGCAGTCGCGACAATCGGCTTATCGTTGGCTTTGCGTCCTGTGGCTGCGAGGTATTTGCAATAATGACGGCGTTATCTGTTAAGGGAATTGTCAAAACCTTTCAGACGGAAAGCGGCGTAACGAGCGCATTGAAGGGTGTTTCGATTGACTTTGAGCAATCAAGCACCACGATTGTGGCAGGAGCGAACGGGTCGGGCAAAAGCGTTTTGATGCACATCATTGCGCAGCTGATTGAAGCCGATTCAGGCGAGGTGAGCGGCAACGAAAGCGTAGGGCTTGTCTTTCAAGATGCGGATACGCAGATTTTGGGAGAGACGGCGAGGGAAGATGTCGCGTTTGGCGTGGAAAATGTGTTTTCGTGCAAAAAGGCTGAAGTGGAAGAGCGCGTAAATGCGGCGTTGGAGCAAACGGGATTGTTTGATAAGGCGGATTATCCTGCGCGCTTTTTGTCTGGCGGACAGAAAAGGCGGCTTGCGGTTGCTGGCATTTTGGCAATGAAGAGAGATGTGATAATTTTTGATGAGCCGTATGCAAACCTTGATTATACGGGCGTGAAGCAAGTGAACTCGCTCATTTTCGCTTTGCAGAGAGAGCGAAAAACGATAATCATCTTGACGCACGAGCTGGAAAAGTGCTTGGCGTTAGCTTCTCACTTTGTGGTTTTGTATAAAGGCGAAAAAGTATTTGACGGCACAGCACAACAGGCGGTGAATGAGCGGCTTGAAGATTGGGGGATTAGAAACCCGTTAGTGCAGTATAAAAGCGTGGAAGATTTGGCATGGGTGTGAAGTTGAAAGCGTTTTTAAGGGCGTTGAACCCGTCGGTCAAATTAGTGTTGCTTTTTGCATTGTCGTTGCTGTCGTTTTCGCTGGGGGCGAGGGCGGTGGGAGTCTTTGTCGTGGTGCTTCTGTTTGTTTCCCTCGCCGCACAAATGCCATTCGGAAAAATCCTAAAGGCGCAGCGGCTGACGGTGATGTATTTCGTCTTTCTCTATGCACTGGGTGTGCTTGAAAGATTGAAAAATCTCGCGTCTAGCTCTGTTGTGCCGACAATCGACGTTTTTTACCCCGATGATGCAACTATCCGCATTTGCTTGCAGATTGCGAATGCGATTCAGTGCGCGCTGTTGCTGTATCACACAACGACGCAGCTGGAAATCAGGCGTGGCATTTCGGCGATAGAATATGCGATAAAAAAACGATTTTGCAAAGGCAAAGTAAACTTGAACTTTTCTCATTCTCTTTCTTTAATGCTCACCTTTATTCCGCAAATCCTTTCTACATGGGCAGAGCTTAACAAAGCGTGGAAGGCGAGAGGCGGCAAAAATGGAGTAAATAAAGTTTTGAAACTCTTGCCGATTTTAATTTCTTTAAGCATGCACAAAGCATATCAAACAGCACTTGCAGTAATGAACCGTTAATGTTATATTACAGCAGCTCTACTAAAAAAATAAAGTGAGCGCGAAAAAATTGGGAAGAGGTGTTGTATGACGGGAATTTCGCTTATAATCGGCGGCGTGATTGTTGTGTTGTTGCTTATCATTTTGTTTGCAAACTCGTATCTGACCGCGCCGCCGGATAAGGCGTTTATCATTTCGGGAATGCGAAAAAAGCCGAAGGTGTTTATTGGAA
>ERZ842401.4394-NODE-4394-length-16467-cov-8.188155_pt1 | contig 16467 bp, 11 predicted proteins | sample MGYA00521270_ERZ842401 | MGnify/ENA primary metagenome ERZ842401 (study PRJEB31892, sample SAMEA3878208) | bioreactor metagenome | biome: Moose rumen | place: Sweden | collected 2011-10 | study: EMG produced TPA metagenomics assembly of the PRJEB12797 data set...
AGATATCCTCGGGCGAGGCTGTCACGAAACCACCCATGTCATGGCTCCAGAAAGAGAAACCGCTCAGTCCGAAGGAGAGACCGCCACGCAGGTCACCCAGCATACCTGTATTCGTCGTGGCGGCATCACCGCCCCAGTGCAGGGGATAACGCTGGGAACCAGCCCAGGCGGAGCGTGCCCAGATGACACCCTCGCCGCTATTCGCCTTCACAGCCTCCCACAACGCCTTGTTATAACGGACGGGATAGAGGTTGTGCTCATACTTACCGCCACGACCACTATAGTAGAAGCCGTCATAGGGTGCTGCCTCACCAAAGTCACACTTGATGGCACCGACACCGAGTTTGATAAGTCCTGCTATCTTATCCTGATACCACTGCACGGTCTTGGGATTCGACAGGTCGAGGACAGCATCCTCATAGGGCAGACTACCTGCCGCATTCGTCACCACCATACCGCCATCGACGAGTTCACGGAAGAAACGGTTCTTGGGTGTGAAGTACGGCAACTGCCAGAGACAGGTATGGAAACCGTCTTTCCTCAGTTGGTCGAGCATCGCCTTGGGATTCTTGAAGCGGTCCTTGGCAAACTCATAGTCACACTGCCAGTCGACCCCAAACCACCCCGTATCGAAGTGGATGACATCAGAGGGTATCTGATGCTGACGGAGTTGCCTGGCAATCTCCAGACCCTCCTCCTGAGAGAAATAGGTGATACGACTCATCCACGTACCGAAGGTCCAGAGGGGAAGCATCGGTGACTTTCCCGTGATATTGGTATACTCATTGAGGATATCCTTCGGCTCACCGAAGAACACGAAGAAGTCCATCTGCTCGTCTGCCATAAACAGGCGGTCAGCACCGATATACGACGCGCCGAAGTCAGCGGTGACAGGGGCTGAGGTATGCATGAAGATACCATAGCCACGGTTGGAGAAGAAGAACGGGACGGGCTTGTACTGTCCGTCGGTCTCTGGTCCCTGAGGGTCGGTCACCATCAACTGCACCTTCTGTCCCACCTTGTTCAAGGCACCAAATGACTCACCACAGCCATAGATACGCTCACCCGGGGCTATCGTCAGCACGGGGTTGATGCTGCGGGAGTTGTCGGCACCACGCTTGATAAAGGAGAATGGAAGGAGTTTCACCTGCGAGGAGTCGTTATCGATGATATGACGGGTCTGCGTCATCACCTTGCCGTTCTTGTCCTTCAGCACGATACGCCAAGGGTATTTCTGTATCTCCACCGTCCCGAACTCCGTCTTGTATGCGATGGTGTTATCATTGCTACTCATACGCCATGCCGACGAGGAGGGCACAGGACCGGCGAGCATCAGGCTCTCGCTGTCCTTACGGGGAGCCTCGATGGGCGACGTCGCCATCCGGATCCGCACGCAACGGGGACTGACGAAGTCTATCTTAAACGACAGGTTGGGGTCGTTGTCGTACTGGGTGTCCGGGAAGTCGAGCATCTGCATCCGCACAGGCCAGTAGCCGTTGAGGTTGAAGGCCTGACGAGGTGAGAGCCGATAGCGTTTCCAGTTCACCAGTCCCTCCCCTTTCGCCGCATCGAAGGAGGCGAGCGAGTCGGCAAGGAAATAGGTATTGCTCAGGTCTGAGAAATCGCCCGACTGGTCTTTGGGCATACACTGCAGATACTGTACTCCCGCAGAGGTCCGCAACTGTGCCGTTGCCGACAGGGAGATGCCTAACAGGCAGATAGAATATAGGATTTTCTTCATAGACTATTACATCTTAGTAAATGATACTTTTGCACGGACATCCGTCTCACTGGAACAGATATAGGCGTTAAACTTACCTGACTCCACGATCCAACTGCCATGATCACTATAGAAGCAAAGGTCATTGCCCGTAATCTCAAAGGACACGTACTTCGTCTCACCAGGTTGCAGTTCCACCTTCTTGAAAGCCTTCAGTTCCTTGAAGGGACGAGGCTCTGAGCACTTCTCGTCGTTGATATAGAGTTGGACGGTCTCCTTACCCGCCACCTTACCCGTATTCGTCACAGGAACGGTCAGCGTGATGGTGCCTAACTCATGATAGATCTTATCGTCACTCAGCGTAGGAGTGCCATACTTGAAGGTGGTATAGGAGAGACCATGACCGAAGGCAAACTGCGGTTCTATCTTTCGGGTGTTGAAATGACGATAGCCCACATAGATATCCTCGTCATAATATACCTGGTTGCCGACACCAGGATAAGCCCTCTCACCATACTGCACATAGGGATAGTCCTCGTAACGCTTGGCGAAGGTGACAGGCAACTTGCCGCTGGGGTTCACCTTTCCTGACAGCACATTGGCAAGGGCGGTGCCAGACATAGAGCCTAAGTACCAACAGTGCACCAAGGCGGGCACTTGCTGGATCCATGGGGTGGCATAGGCATTACCGCCAAAGGTCACCACCACGATATTCTTCTGTATCTTCGCCAACGCACTGATCAACTCGTTCTGTCCGAACGAGAGGTCATACGACTCACGGTCGTTCGACTCGCAGTCTTGCTTGGCATTCTTGTTCAGTCCACCTATATATATAATAAGGTCGGCATTCTTCGCCTTGGCAAGCGCGTCTTGTCGCAAAGAGTCCTGTCTAACGGGGTCGAGTTCCTCCTGATGCCCGTACATCGCACGTCCGGAATAGTAGCCCTGGGCATACTCCACCTTATCGCCATAAAGGGTCTTCAGCCCTTCCAGTGGGGAGATGTCATAGAGGGTCTTCAACTCAGAAGAGCCACCACCCTCCGTCAGGGAACGGGCGGCATTCTCACCCACAACCAAGATACGCTGGTATCTCGAGGCGTTGATAGGCAACAGCGCCTCTTGCTTTTTCTGACTGTCATTCTTCAATAGCACGATACCCTCCTCGGCAATCTGCTGGCAGATGGCATAATGCTCCTCCGAGCACTGGGAGCCGATGACCTTATTAGGATTCATCGAGGTACGGAAGATGGTGCGCAGCACACGGGTCGCCTTGTCGTCCAATACGGACATGGGAATCTCACCTTTTTTGATCAGATCCTCAAACTTATCGGCAAGATAGTAGTCGTTATAGCCGAACTCACTATCCTTCGTAAAGCCATCGGTAAAGGAACCCATCTCTATATCCATGCCACCCAAGGCTGCCTGTCGGGTATCTGTCACACCCCCCCAGTCACTGACGACAGCCCCATCGAAGCCCCACTCTTCCTTCAGGATACCATTCAACAGGTCGTTATTCTGACAGCAATGGACATTCTTCCAAAGGTTATACGAGCCCATGATTGTCCAAAGGTCTCCTAACAACACCGCCTTATGGAAGGCTGGCAGGTATATCTCCTGCAAGGCACGCTCACTGACGTTGACATTCACACCAAAACGGTTGATCTCCTGATTGTTCAAGAAGAAATGTTTCAGACAGCAGGCAACACCATTCGCCTGAGCCGCCTGGATATAAGGAGTGACTATCTCACCGGCAAGGTAAGGGTCCTCTCCTGTATACTCGAAGTTGCGACCACACAAAGGGGTGCGGGCAATAGTACAGCCAGGTCCCAACAGGATATCCTTACCACGGAAGGCAAACTCCTCACTGATCGCCTTACCATAAAGTCTGCTCATCTCAGGATTCCAAGTGGCGGCAAGACAGGTCAGCGACGGGAACGCCACCACGGAGTCGTTCGTCCATTTTGCCGGTGACCACGAGTTCCACTCCAGTTCGGCACGAACACCATGAGGACCGTCGTCCATATTCAACTGACGGATGCCCAGGCGGGGGACACCTGCCGATGTGAACTTACTCTGCGCATGCAGCAACTGCACCTTCTCATGGATGGTCATACGTGACAACGCATCCTTAACACGCTCCTCTATCGGAGCCTTAGGGTCGAGATATACCTGTGCCTGCACTGTAGTCATCCCACAGCCCAACAGACACAAGGACAACAAGAATTTCCTCATAGCCGTATCGTATTTGATTTTAATCCTATTGCTTTAGCAGTCAGTGTGCCATGTCCATTCAGCACGACGAAGCAACGTCCAAAGAACGCTTTGCGCTTATTGTCCTTAAAACGCTCCATCGAAAACTGGCTACCGTTATCCACACCGATGATAGTAGCATCCGTGTCGAAGAATATCTGATCCTCAGCCCAAGGACAACGGTTGCCGTCCCTGTCGACCACCACAGCCTTGACATACGTGGTGTTCTTGCCTTGATAGTCGATGCTCAACTGGATATGGTCGGGCTGACCTGCGGTCTTAATGACTTCCTCACGTACCTGTTTGCCACCTTTACGTGCCACGACTTTCACCTCACCTGGCTCATACTGTACACGCCACATCACATGATACTGATGACTGTCCTTTTTGGCACGCACGCCCTGGCTCTTGCCATTGATGAAGAGTTCTACCTCATCGGCGTTGTTATAGTAGCACCACATATCTATCTCCTGACCCTCCATCCAGTTCCAGTGTGGGAAGAGATGCAGCACAGGTGTTTCTGTCCACTCACTCTGGTACATGTAATAGACATCCTTCGGCTGCCCCGCAAGGTCGATGATTCCGAAGTAACTACTGCGAGCAGGGAAGCCATAGGGGGTCGGCTCGCCGATATAGTCGAAACCGGTCCAGATAAACTGACCACCCACATAAGGGGTATGCTTCACAACGTCCCAGTTGGTCTCATGGGTCGTCGACCATGAAGCATGCATATTATCATACGATGAGCACATCATCGAGGGATCGGTATAGGGCAGCCACCATTCCTCTGGCGCCTTTCGCACCTGGTCACTGGGCATCATATAGAAACCTGTCGTCTGCAAAGCACTGACACTCTCTGTCATGATGAACGGACGACCAGGGAAGTTCTTGGGAACATCCTTGATCCACTCATGGTGGTAGTTGAATCCCACCACATCAATTGCCTTACCTTTGAACAGATGGTTGTCGGGTGAGGGCTCGTTACAGCCTGCCGTGATAGGGCGAGTGGTGTCATACTTACGGATGATATCCGAGAGATGGTCGGCAAGCAGGGTGTTCACACTAATCTCCCCCTCCTTTGCCAGGGTGGAGGCATCATGTCCTGCGTTCAAGATCAGGTTTGCCTGCTCCAACGTCAATGTGTCGGCATCTGCCGAAGACCATTGCTCCAGCACCTCATTACCGATGGACCACATCAGGATACAGGGGTGGTTACGGTCTCTTACCACAAGATCCGTCAAGTCACGCTCATGCCACTCATCAAAGAAACGGGCATAGTCGTTCTGGGTCTTACGGCGACGCCACATATCGAAACTCTCGTCCATCACGATGAGCCCCATCGTGTCGCACATATTCAGCAGTTCTGGTGCTGGTGGGTTATGGGACGAACGGATAGCATTGACACCCATTGCCTTCAAACGGGAGAGTTTACGATGCATCGCATCCTCATTGATGGCCGCACCCAGACAACCGAAGTCATGATGCTCGCAGACACCATTGAGTTTCATATTCTTGCCGTTGAGCCAGAAACCTGTCTGGGCATCAAACTTGAAATCACGGAAACCCGTATTGGTCCATACCTCATCGACAACCTGTCCTTTGACCACCACTTGCGTGCGTACCTTATATATATATGGGTCGGTAGTCGACCAGAGACGGGGTTTCTTCACTTTCAATCCCACCTCTTTGCCTGTGGCATCGAAGACCGTGTTCTGAACCTTGAAACTTGAGCCTTGAACAGCCACGTCCACTTTCACCTGTCCTGTCTTTGCGTCTGTAACGACATGAACGCCCCAGTGCTTCACATGAACAGGACTGGTCTGCGTAAACCACACATGGCGATAGATACCACAACCAGAATACCAACGGGAGTTTGGCTGGTCAGAGTTATCTACTCGGACTGCTATCACGTTAGTACCATTTCTCAAGTATTTCGTAATCTCATACTCAAAGGAACTATAGCCATAAGGACGGCGGCCCACCTCTTGTCCGTTCACATAGACGGTAGAGTTCATATAGACACCATCGAACTCGATGAAATAACAATCATCAGGTGTGTTCTGACTATCGAGGGTAAAGGTTTTCCGATACCACCCAATACCGCCAGGCAGTGCTCCCCCACTCGCTCCTGAGGGATTGGAGGCAAGGAAGTCGCCCTCTATCGCCCAGTCGTGCGGAAGATTAAGTATACGCCAGTTAGAGTCGTCGTACGACGGACTTGCCATCTGCGCTGAATCGGCTAGGATGAAACGCCATCCTGTATCAAAATTCAAACGTTCACGAGCCTGTACTGCCAGCCCCACAGCGAAGAGGGCAAGCCATAGGATTACTTGTCTTTTCATATTATATGCTATTTGTTATTATCTTCTTGATATGTCAAGGGAAGATTCACTTCAAAACGGGCACCGGGTCCTGCGTATGAGGTGTCCAGTTTGACATCACCGCCCAGACGGTTCGCCATAGAGCGACAGATCGTCAGTCCAAGACCCATTCCCTCTTTGAAACTATCCAATTTCACGAAACGTTCGAAGATATGCTCTGCTTCCTCCGCAGGGATTCCCCGTCCCGTGTCTTCTATGGCAATCACCAACTGGTCTGGTGTCTTCCCGCAGACCATCCTTACTTCCCCACTCTCTGTATTCTTTACCGCATTGTCAAGCAATGGGTTGATAACGTGCCGCAACACGCTCTCGTTTGTCCGTATCATGAAATCATCGTCAAGGGTGGTCTCGAAATAGAACTTGGTGCTGAGATGTCCCACCTCTCTTCGGAAGTCTTCCATGATACGACGGAGTGTCACGTTCGCTTGTACCTCCGACAGGTTCTGCTCTTTCGTTCCAGCCTCATTCATCGACATCTCCAACACCTCATCAACCATGTTCGTGATACGTCGGGTACTACTCATCATGGTATTGGCTATCCGCTGACGCTCCTGTGGGGAGATATCGTATTCTGTCGCTGCCAGCACCTGGGCAAAGCCTGCGATCACATTCAGGGGGGTACGGACCTCATGACTCACATTCTGTATGAACGCTGTCTTCAGTTTATCAGATTCCAGCACCCTGTCATAGGCTTGCTTCATCTCACGAAGATGACGACGCCGCATCTGTACGATATAGACCAGTGCCACCACGAGTGAGGACAAAAGAATGACTATCGCCACCAGACCATAGAGCCAAAGACGACTAGCCCTGCGCTCTGCCTCGTAGATTTTCAATTCATTCTGGATGCCCTGCATCGAACTGCTAAGGATCAGACTGTTCAGGGAGTCAGTCTCTGCCACTCCCTTCTTATAGGCTTCGTACGCCTCACGCCAACGTCCTGCACCAGAATATATCTCAGCCTGTGTCTCATAGGGGTCATCACCGCTCTCGGCTGCTAAACACACAGCCTCATCAATATGCCCCTGTGACGCAAGGTAGAAGACCTCCAGTTTTCGACCGTGGACTGACGAGAATCCTTTTTCCACACCCTCGCGATATGTCTTATAGCCTTCCTGAAAACGCTGGTTGTCGCCCAACAGATAATAGGCAAGGGTGCGACGGGACTCGATATCAAACACACGCTCCGGAGATGTTTTCTTGGCAATAGACGCAGCCTGATCTATCAGCCGCAACGCTTCTTGCGGATCCTCATCCATCACGATATTCACCAGATTCATATAGATAGGCGGCTGACTCTCCGTATAGCCTTCCTGCTCCATACGGCGTATCACTTCCCAGAAACACTGCTTGGCCCCCTCCTTGTTTCCGCTAAAGTTATAGATATGACCCATCATGTTGATAGCCATATACATCTCTTTATCGAGTTTCTTCTCTGTCAACTCCTTCGACAACTGGGTGGCAAGTTTATAAGCCTCAAAGATACGTTGGCGGTTGAGTTGGAACACAATCTCATTGCATCGTTGTGTATAGTAGGCATGCAAATCGTCCTGGCTCAACAGATATGACTCCAGTTTCCCGACAGACGCGAAAAAGCGCGCACTGTCCGAATCATTAAAAGCATGATGCACGGAATCACGAAGTGCCACATATTCCTTCGATTCCTTATAGGATTTCGTATTATCGGCATGCGTAGCCACTGTCGGCGTAACTACAGCAAGGGTTAGTAACAGGTATTTTAGTCTCATTACAGTATTGTATTCAATAAAACACTGCAAATATAAGAAATTTCCCGTAAATATCCAACAATTTAAAACAGAATTTATAAATACTAATAATTGAAATTTCTGTAATTATGGTAAGTGAATCCGTAAAATTTATACAAAAAGATTGCAAAATTCTTCGTATCTTTGCACTATAAAACTATAATAATACAAAAATGGCAAAGAAAGAAGTATCAGTTCTGATTGGTGCAGGAAGCATCGGACAGGCAATCATTCGGCGTGTGTCGGCAGGTAAGCATGTGGTGCTTGCCGACTATAGTGCGGAGAACGCAGAGCGTGCCGCCAAAACATTGGAGAATGCGGGCTTTGAGTGCTCGACGATTAAGTGTGACCTCGGCTCGAAGGAGGACATCCTGAGACTGGTGGAGTTCGCCACGAGTAAGGGCGAGGTAAAACACATGGTGAATGCCGCTGGCGTATCGCCCTCACAGGCTCCCGTGAAGCACATCCTTCAAGTAGACCTCTATGGTACGAGTGTGCTAATAGAGGAGTTTGGTAAGGTCATCGCTGAGGGTGGTAGTGGTGTCATTATCTCATCGCAGAGCGGTCACCGTCTGCCCGCACTGCCTCAAGAGGAGAACGACGCACTAGCCATGACACCATGTGATGAACTATTGGAGATTCCCTTCATCAAGGCGATTGACGACACACTGAAAGCCTATCAGTACTCAAAGCGCTGCAACGTTTTGAGAGTAATGTACGAGGCTACCCGCTGGGGGCGTCGCAGTGCCACCATCAACAGCATCAGTCCTGGTATCATCATCACCCCACTTGCCAACGACGAACTGCATGGTCCACGCAAAGAGGGGTATCTGAAGATGATAGAGGGTATGCCTGCTCGTCGTGCCGGTACCCCCGATGAGGTGGGCGACCTTGCCGAGTTCCTCATGTCCTCCCGTGGACGCTTTATCAGTGGTGCCGACCTGCTTATCGACGGTGGGTGCACCGCCAGTTATTGGTATGGCGACCTACAGTATCTTAAAGCAACACACTAAGAAATGAGAAAGATTCTATTAACCATCATCGCTTTCATCATGACAATGAATATGAGTGCACAAGAAATAGACTTTAGCGTATGGCCTAAAGGGGAGTTGAACACTGCCTATGCCCAGTATTTTATCGGTAACAGTTATCTGGCTCCGCTCGACGCACAGAATGGGGAACCAGTGAATGTGACCTTTGAACCTCGTTGCCGCAACAACTGGCACATCCACCATAAGTCGGTACAGGTGCTTATCTGTATTGCTGGTCGTGGCTGGTATGTAGAGGAAGGAAAGGAGCCCGTGGTACTGCGCCCGGGCGTAGTGGTGGCAATCCCCGCCGAAGCGAAGCATTGGCATGGCGCAGCCAAGGATTCATGGATGCAGCACATCACCTACATGACGAAGGTGGAGGAAGGCTCCTCCACCACATGGCTGGAGCCTGTCGTTGATGAGGAATACGATAAACTGCCAGCCAGTCAGCAACTACTGAGTACTACAGACCCTGAGTTTACGGAACGTTTCGAGGCATTTGCCTATCATGAGGTCGTCAATCAGGTAAAGACGAAACTTGACGACCATACCCGTCATATCTGCTACCTGGCGACACTGCTCGGTTGTCAGGGTATTGATGAATATCGTGAGATACTGCCTAAAGCCCTCGATAATGGAGTGACCCCAGTCGAGGTAAAGGAGATTGTTTATCAGGCTACCGCCTATCTCGGGTTAGGTCGTGTACGTCCATTCCTGACTGCCACCAATGAGATCCTCGGTCAGCGTGGCATCGCCCTGCCGCTGCCCCCGCAGGCACAGATTACGCAGGAGAACCGGCGCGAGGCTGGTTCCCAGGCACAGGTCGACTGCTTCGGTGAGGGGATGCGTGACTTCTGGAAGTCGGGACCCGAGGACAGCCGTCATATCAATTACTGGCTTGCCGACAACTGCTTCGGCGATTACTATACCCGTAAGGGGCTGGACATGAAGTACCGTGAACTCATCACCTTCTGCTTCCTTGCAGCCCAAGGCGGTTGCGAGCCCCAGTTGAAAGGTCATATCGCAGGGAACTACCATGTCGGCAATGACAAGGACTTCCTCATCGCCGTCATCTCCTCGAACCTTCCTTTCATCGGCTATCCCCGTACGCTGAATGCCCTGAACTGCATCCGGGAGGTAGAGGCTGTCAAAAAGTAGATTGTAATAAATAAAACAAAAGAACTATGGCTAAGAAAGTTTTGATTGCGTATTACTCTCGTCGCGGAGAGAATTATGTAAACGGAAGTATAAAGAACCTGAAATTGGGTAATACGGAGGTGGTGGCAGCAAAGATCAAGGAGTTGCTGCCTGATGCTGACATGTTCCAGATTGATACGACCTACGAGTATTCGAAGTCGTATATGACATGCATCGAGGAGGCCAAACAGGAACTGCACGACCAGATGCGTCCTGAAGTCAAGGACCCGCTGGCAAGTATTGACGAGTACGACACCATCATCCTTGGTTATCCCAATTGGTGGGGTACGATGCCAATGGTTGTCTACACGTTCCTTGAGAGTTACGACTTTACTGGCAAGACCATCATTCCCTTCTGTACCAACGAAGGAAGTGGTATGGGAAGCAGCGAGCGCTTCATTAAGAAACTCTGTCCGACAGCCAATCTGTTGAACGGCACACCGATTCACGGTGCTGAGGCCGCTAATGCCGACCGTGAGGCAAAGCATATCGCTGATTTAGCAAAATAATGAACAAACTACCCTTCGAAAAGACAACGGTCAGTGGCGACTGACTAGTTCTACTGCATCTACCTATTTAATAATAAAGGTCAAGTCCCATGGAAGACTTGACCTTTATTATTGTTCTGATAGCCTGTTATTTCCCATAACCAAGTTTCTTGAGCCATTTCTCTACACGACCTTTTCCTTCACGGACATCATGACCGTAGATGGAGAAGGCATCGAGGAAGTTTGCCTTTGGATAGGTTTTCTTCAAATCCCTCACACAACCACCGAGACCTGAGCCCTCGTGAGTAGTGAAGGGGATGATTGTCTTACCGTTCAGGTCGTATTTCTTGAAGAAGGTAAACATCACCTGTGGATAGGTGCCCCACCATACGGGTCCACCAATAAATATGGTGCTGTATTTCGATACGTCGACACTGCCCTCATAGGGAGGCAACTCGCCATTCTGCTGCTCTTTCTTGGCAAGGTCACAGAGTGGTTTGTATGCCATGCCGTCATACTTCTTCGTCTTAATCTCAAACTGGTCAGCACCTGTTATCTCGGAGATGTAGTCAGCGACGATTTTCGTATTGCCCACCTTGATGTTGCCTACGGCATAGTTATCACCAGCATGGGAGAAGAATACAACAAGAATCTTGCCGTCTTTCTTGGCAGCCCCAGCCTGTATCTCCTCAGTTTCAGGATCGTTCACACTCACCTCACCTTTCTTGTTGCCGCTACATGCGGTTGACACCAGCATACACAAAGCGGATGCCAGAATATATCTCATTGCTTTCATTTTTCTTCTATTTTAAAGACTTGCTATTAATATTTCCTTAATGTCTTGCTCTGTCAGAGGAGCATAAGCATTATCCAAACCCTCGTTGACAGCAATATGATGCGCCATCTCATCAATACGGCTATCGTCGATTCCGACTTCACGCAGATGCATCGGGATATGGATGCTCTCGAAGAACGCATAGGTAGCATCAATGGCTTTCTCTGCAATCTCCTGTTTAGGCAGTGAGGCATCAATGCCAAATACGTTGATACCATATTTCACGAAACGGTCAATGGTCTTATCACTCAGAATATGGCGCATCCAACGTGGGGTGATGATGGCTAGACCCTCACCATGTGTGATGTCATAATAGGCACTCAGGGCATGCTCAATGGCATGGCAGGGCCAACCACTGGGACTGTTACCCAACGACAAGATGCCATTGCAGCCATAAGTGCAACAAAGCATCATCTCTGCACGGGCGGTATAATCCTCTGGATTGTCTAAACACTTACGGGCATTCGCCATCAGACTCTTCAACATCGACTCACAGAAGCCATCATTTAGTAATGTGGTGTCTGCTGCGAAATACTGTTCCATGGTATGGTTCATCGCATCCGCACAACCGGCGGCAGTCTGTTTCTTCGACACACTGAACGTATAGACAGGATCGAGAATGGAGCATACAGGGAAGAGCAATGGATCCATGTAGCCAATCTTGTCATTGGTCTCTGTACGTGAGATTACGCCTCCACAATCATATTCCGAGCCAGTAGCGGCAAGTGTCAGGATAGCAACGATGGGCAACGCTGCCTGTGCCATTACCTTATAGGTAATCAAATCCCAGACATCGCCATCGTATTTGGCACCAGCGGCAATTGCCTTCGAGCAGTCGAGCACGCTACCACCACCTACGGCAAGAATGACATCCACCTGTTGCTCCTTACAGATGCGGACACCGTCAAGAACACTGGGGTCATACTTCGGGTTAGGCTGAATGCCAGAGAGTTCGAGAATCTCGAAGTCGGCAAGCAATTCCTTCACTCGGTCGTAAAGACCTAACTTCTTAATGCTGCCACCACCGTAGGTCAGCAAAACACGTTTGCCAAGAGGACGCATAACCTCTGGCAGTTTCTGAATCGACTCCTTACCAAAGATGAGTCGAGTCGGGGTCATGTAATCAAAATTCTGCATCGTTTTACTATTATACCTTACTCATAAGTTAAATTATTATTTTGCAAAGATACAAATAAATCTCTTAATATTCCGTACCAAAATTACGGATTCGCTTATCATTTTTACTGATTTTAGCAAAAATCCGTAATTTTGGTAACTCAATCCGTAAGATTTATACACGGTTCTTAATAATTCTTTGTACTTTTGTACTCGTAAATAACAACCCTATGACACATTTCGAGACGATACAGGAGTTTAATGAGATGCTGGGTGTGGAGACCCTGCATCCGATGGTGAGTGTGGTGAACTTGGGACTTGCAAAGCCTATGAGGCACATGCGGCATACGAACGGCTTTTACTCGGTGATGCTGAAAGACGAGAAGTTCTGCGATATTGTCTATGGTCGCTCACGATATGACTACGACAAGGGGTCTGTGGTATCTACGGCACCGGGACAGGTCGTAGGCATAGAGCCGACAAACGAGGCATTAGGCAAGGATGCCAAGGAATTGTTCCAACCAGTCGGATGGGGATTGTTCTTTGCCCCAGAGTTGATCCACGGCACGTCACTTGCCCGCAATCTGAAGGAGTATACCTTCTTCGAATATCAGGCTAATGAGGCACTGCATCTGTCGGAGCGTGAGCGTGAGGTGTTCCTGCATTGTCTGGATGAGATACAGACAGAATTAGAGCATAGCATCGACCGTCTGACACGTCGCCTTGTCGTGTCGAACATAGAGATATTACTTGACCATTTATTGCGTTTCTACGAGCGACAGTTCATCACCCGTGAGATTACCAACAGCGATCTGCTCTCTCGCTTTGAGCAACTGCTGAGACGCTATTTTGAAGGTGATAATGCCATAAGGAACGGTCTGCCTACTGTCCGCTATTGTGCCTCAGAACTATGCCTGTCACCTAATTACTTTGGTGACCTTATTCGTAAAGAGACAGGAAAGACCGCACAAGAGCACATCAAACTGCATACCCTCGATGCTATCAAGCGTGAACTTGTTGACCCGCAGAAGACGATCACCGATGTTGCCTACGATCTCGGCTTCCAGTATCCACAGCACCTGAGCCGTTTCTTCAAGAAGGAGATGGGCATGTCGCCAGCAGAGTATCGATCGCAGCAATTATGCCAATCCTATCCCCTTTCGTAGAATGTGGATAAGGAATATACGCAAAGAAGAGCAACCAGTCGGTTGCTCTTCTTTGCGGAGAGAGAGGTATCTCTCGCGGAAGGAGAGGTTCCCTACTCTATCATCGCTTAATGAATTGGTTTCCAAATATTTACGCCAACCAGACAGAAAGGGGATATATTATGAGGTAATACATCGGTAATACATTCTATTTCATAAGAAAAGGTGCATAAACCGCTTGTAATATCATTCCAACCGCTTTGATGTCGAGTGACAATTCTATCAATGATCTCTTCTGGTGCAAAGGTAGTAAAATTCCCGATAATAACCAAAGATTCCTTAAAAAATCGTCTTGTCTTCGCTAAATATCACATTTTTACGGCCAAACAAGTCGTAAAATTGTTAATATACGACTTTTAATTTTTCAAGCCCACTTCATTGGAACAAAAAATTTAATTTTGTGGCAAAAAAAATAAGGAGACAAGGTTATGCGAATAGAGTACGATACTGTTTTCATAAAACTTCTGGCTAAAGAAGTCGTGAAGGAGATGCGCCGGACAGAGCAGGAAAAGCCTCAACCGGAACTTATCAGCTGCAAGGAAGCAGCTGCCCTCATAGGGGTAAGCGAAGATTACATTCGAAAAATCAAAGACAGACTGCCACATGTAAAACAAGGCAACAACAATCAAGGCCGTCTGCTGTTTGTCAAAGAAGGGCTGCTGGAAGCTTATCTAAATTCTAAGTAGTGCTCAATGATTAGCAGGAAAGTCACAAAATGATGGATTGTAATACCCCGACCTGCAACTGATTGCAAGCTGGGGCTTTTTACGGATCTAACATCTGCCGTATCCCAATGAATGGGACGGAGTTTATTTTTTTGACTGTTTCTTGTCCTTTAGCCCCTTGCCTTTTCCCTGAGGTTCCATCTTCTGATAGGACTTATACTGGTCGTCAGACAGGATTGTCTTCAACTTCTTTTCGTATTCCTGACGCTTGGCCTGATGGGTGCCGTTCCCCTGCTTCTTGTTACCAGCCTTCTTCTGCTTGGCCTTATCGCCATTGCTGCCTGTCTCGCCTTCCGGCTTCTGGGGCGGCTCTGGCATCAGGTAATCCTGATACTCCTTATTGAGGGCAGCCACTTTTGTCTTCTGTGCATCGGTCAGTTTCAGCCAACTGGTCATCTGCGTGGTCACCTCTTCGTGAGTCATCTTCTTAGGAGCCTTACGTTCTCCGTCTGTTGTCTGAGCCGTCATCGCTGTCATTGACAGGAGGGCTACCATTGTCATTAGAATCTTTTTCATCTTCATTTTTACTTTTATGTTTATATTCCAGTTTACTTGCCGATTGTTTGTTTCGACGCTGCAAAAGTACCCATTATCTGCCATTTGGAAAAATACTTTCAGCGAAACGCGTCTTTTTTATAGCAAACCTCATTTTGGCTCCACAAATCTCTATCTCTGTCAGCATCCGCTTTAGGAAATGGCCGATTCGCTGAATAGTTTTGCTATAACGGGTACATCTTATTACCTTTGCATTGCATTTATAAATATAAAAGGTAATATGATACAGACAAGACAACTATTGCTGGCGCTTTCCTTGCTGTTTTCAGTGGGGACAATGGCACAGGACAACGAGACGGCACCTCAGATGAGTGTGCCTCAGAAAGGGGAACGCATGACCTACGAGCAGATGACAGAAAAGATGGTAACGGAACTGCAACTGGACGAGAAGCAGCAGAAGAAGATTGCCAAACTGAATAAGAAATACAAGACGCTGATAGAGGGCGAAAGTCGCAAAATGCCAAAGGGCGGGCAACCACCGAAGGGCGAACGCCCAAGAGGTGGCAGACCCAGTGGCGGCAGCATGGGCGGTCCAGGTGGTATGCAAGGTGGCGGCATGGGTGGCTTCGGAGGCGGTATGCCTGGCGGTGGCATGGGCGGCTTCGGAGGCGGTATGCCTGGCGGTGGCATGGGCGGTCGCGGAGGTGGAGGTATGCAAGGCGGCCCACGTGGAGGTGGGATGGGAATGCCTGGTAGCGGTCAGCCTCAGGAGAACTCCTACGACTACGACAAGCAACAGCAGAAATATGACAAGGCCATCGGCAAGATTCTCACCGAGAGCCAGTATGAGGGCTATCTGAAACTGAAGCCACAGTTTGCCTCGCAGCGCAGAATCCGAGAATTTCTGTTTAGTGGGCAGCAGGACTTGGAACTGACGGAGCAGCGAGAGCCATCAAGCTCGCTTGAATGGCCAAGTCGTGACGGAAGTCGACAACGTCAACAAGGTGGTCAGTCCAAGCGTGGCGGCATGGGCAGACCCGGTGGCCCTGGCTCTCGCAGTGCGGATATCAAATATGCCGGAGCAATTGAACTGACAGCAGGTGCGACGGAGAGCGGCAAGCAATATCAGAGCAGTAAAGCAGACGAGAGTGCGTTGATGGTTTCGACAAAGGATGCTGTAACCATCTCGCAACCCACCATCAGCAAGACGGGCGATTCTGACGGTGGCGACAACTGCAGCTTCTATGGCGTGAATGCA
>ERZ842401.4395-NODE-4395-length-16465-cov-5.837294_pt1 | contig 16465 bp, 15 predicted proteins | sample MGYA00521270_ERZ842401 | MGnify/ENA primary metagenome ERZ842401 (study PRJEB31892, sample SAMEA3878208) | bioreactor metagenome | biome: Moose rumen | place: Sweden | collected 2011-10 | study: EMG produced TPA metagenomics assembly of the PRJEB12797 data set...
GAACTGTAGCCCGCCTCTTTTCATCAACTCGTTATAGGCACCAAGCCCGCCGAGTTTGTTCTTGGCTTCCTTGCGGTTGCCATAGATTTCACCAGTTACAAGATTTTGAATCATAACTATTTGGTTTTATTGGATTTAATTTTCAGAGTGACACCTCGCCTTTCGCTGAGTGCCCTCTGAAGCCCACGATATGCGTCGATGCGCCTTCTCCTTCGTGGAATTATATGTAAGAGCTCCTGCAATGTGATATCGATGCAGGTGCCGCTCTTGAGAAGTTGACGACCGCCATACAGCTCGTCTTCAATCTTCTTAATCTCATCGGCGTATTGATCCACAGGCTTATTGTTTCCTGTTTCCTTCACCGACGGCGCGCTAGTAACACTCTTTTCCTTTTGAGCCTCAGGAATGGCAGCGCGCACATCCACCGTCGACCCATGCCATGTCTCCGCCATTGACGAGAACATAGCCTGTAACAACTGTATCATTACTATTATTTAGCTTAGAAATTAATTATCAAGCATTTACGCTCTATTCAGGGATAAGGTTTGGAATGGAAATGGCGCGCGTTTTTCACGTTTCAGGGTGTTTCTCTTATGATTTTGAATATTTTAAGCTATTGATAATGATATTTTTTATTAAATTTGCGGTTGCCTATTCATCCTCGACGTGTGGATGATGCCCGCAAACGACCGAAACATAACGACATCACAGACTCCTTTGCAGTTGGTATATAGGCTTTGGTCGGCCTGCAGGGACTGCTTTGGAGTCTTGTTTCATATGATACAACAGGAACAGTGAAGATCATCGACAATAAGAATAGCACACTGAAAAGCGACTTGCTCACGGTCATACAGGACGGCAGCAAGGTAGCCATAGCCGCGTCATGCTTCTCAATCTATGCATTCCAGGAGTTGAAAGACAGTCTCAAGAACATCAACGAATTACGCTTTATCTTCACTTCGCCCACCTTCACGACCGATAAAGTCGATCGCCAGCAACGGGAATTCTACATTCCGCGCCTCAATCGTGAACGCACTGTCTATGGCTCAGAATTTGAGGTCAGACTGCGCAATGAGTTGACACAGCGGGCTATTGCCCGCGAATGTGCTGAATGGATCCGGCAGAAGGCGTGCTTCAAATCGAACCGTACCACACAGTACATGCAAGGTTTCATCAACGTTGACAAGACTTCCTACACACCCATAAATGGCTTCACGACCGTTGACTTGGGCACTGAGCAGGGTGACAACGCCTATTCCATGATTCTGCGCAACGACTACCCTGAGTCGCAGCAGTTCCTCCAACTCTTTGAGCAAGTTTGGAACAATAACGAGATGCTTCAAACGGTCACCGACGAGGTCATTGACAGCATCACCAATGTCTATAAAGAGAACGCACCAGAGTTTCTTTACTTTGTCACGCTGTATAATATATTCAATGAGTTTCTCGATGACATCAGCGAGGATGTACTGCCCAACGAGGCCACTGGCTTCAAGCAGAGCGTAGTTTGGAACAAACTCTATAATTTCCAACGCGATGCGGCCCTGGCCATCATCAACAAGTTGGAGAAATACAACGGTTGTATTCTCGCCGATAGCGTGGGTCTGGGTAAAACCTTCACAGCCCTTGCCGTCATCAAGTATTACGAGGGGCGCAACCGCAATGTGCTGGTGCTTTGTCCCAAGAAGTTGCATGACAACTGGGAAACCTATCACGGCAACTATGTGAACAACCCGCTTGTAGCCGATCGGCTCCGCTATGATGTGTTTTTTCACAGTGACCTCTCCCGTGATGAGGGTCGTAGCAATGGGCGCGAACTCGCCAACATCAATTGGGGTAACTATGACCTCGTGGTCATCGACGAAAGCCACAACTTTCGCAACGGCGGCAAGATCAGCACCGATGAAAACGACGAGAACCCTCGTGAGAACCGCTACTTGCGCCTGATGAACAAGATCATTCGTGCTGGTGTCAAGACCAAGGTGCTCATGCTCAGTGCCACACCTGTCAATAACCGCTTCAATGACTTGAAGAACCAACTGCAACTTGCCTACGAGGGTGAGAGCGAGAGGCTCGACGCTTTACTCAACACCGATTCCAGCATTGACGACATTTTCCGCAATGCGCAACGTGCCTATAACCAGTGGACGCGTCTGCCTCAAGAGGAACGTACCACAAAGCGGTTGCTCGGTATGCTCAGTTTCGATTTCTTTGAACTGCTTGATAGTGTTACTATCGCCCGCAGCCGCAAGCACATTGAGCAATACTATGACACAACGGACATCGGCAAGTTCCCAACAAGGCTCAAGCCGTTGTCACGTCGTCCCAATCTCACAGATCTTAACGAAGCCATCAACTACAATGAGATCTCTGCCATTCTTGAGCAACTCAATCTTGCCGTCTATACGCCATCGGCGTTCCTGCTGCCAAGCCGTCGCGAACTTTATGGCATTGACACCGATGATGAGGTCACACCAACGGGGCACCGATTGAGCATTGAGGACCGTGAGCGAGGAATCAGGCGATTGATGAGTATTCAGATGCTCAAGCGTCTTGAGAGCTCGGTTAACTCCTTCCGTCTCACCGTGCAACGCATCAACGCCTATATCGAGGACACAATACGGCTTATTGACACCCAAGCGATGCAGTCACAGATTGATGACTACATGATGGCCGCCGAACCTGGTGATTGGGACATCGACGATGCTGAGAATGATGCCTTCATAGGACGGCGCAAAAACAGGATTCGCCTTTCGGACATCGATTATGTCGCTTGGCGGAAGTATTTGGCTAAGGATAACGAGAACTTCAGGCTGCTTCTGCTCATGCTCGCCGACATCACTCCCGAGCACGACAGCAAACTCCAGCAGTTGATCCAAGACCTGCGTGAGAAATTTGCCCATCCCATCAACGAGGGCAACAAGAAAGTGATCATTTTCACAGCGTTCAGCGATACTGCCGAATATCTCTATAAAAACCTTGCTCCGGTGATTCTGGAGAAGCACGGGCTACACACAGCGATGGTCAGTGGCGATGTCGAGGCTCGCAGCACCCTCAAGTTGCGTGAGAAACTTGATTTTAACAAGGCCCTCACACTGTTCTCACCTATATCAAAGGAAAAAGCGTCACTCTTCCCCAATGTCAAGGGCGAAATTGACGTGTTAATCGGCACAGACTGTATCAGTGAGGGTCAAAACCTGCAAGATTGTGACTACCTCATCAACTATGATATCCACTGGAACCCCGTGCGCATCATCCAGCGCTTCGGTCGCATTGACCGCATTGGCTCCCGCAACGAGGTAATCCAGTTGGTGAACTACTGGCCCAATATCACACTTGATGAGTACATCAACCTCAAGGCCCGTGTTGAGGCCAGAATGAAAGCAAGCGTCCTCACTGCCACCGGCGATGAGAACCCGCTTACCACAGGCGAGCAAGACGACCTTGACTATCGTCGCCAGCAACTCAAGCGCTTGCAGGAGGAGGTCGTGGACATCGAGGAGATGAACAATGGCGTTTCCATCATGGATCTGGGATTAAATGAATTCAGACTTGACCTGCTCGAATACATGCGCCAGGGACACGACATTGAACACACGCCATACGGCCTGCACGCTGTCGTGGCTTCACGTCAGGACACGCCTCCTGGTGTGATCTTTGTCTTGAAGAACCGCAACAACGGGGTCAATATCGACCACAAGAACCAGTTGCACCCGTTCTACATGGTCTATATCGGCGACGACGGCAATGTGGTCGTCAACCACCTTGCGCCAAAGGAACTGTTTGACCGGATGCGCCAACTCTGCCGTGGCAAGGCAGAGCCCGATAAGTCGTTATGCCGCTTGTTTAACCGCGAGACCCGTGACGGACGCAATATGAAGCATTATTCAGGCTTGCTGGGTGACGCCATCAAATCCATCATCTCGGTCAAGCAGGATAGCGACATCGACAGTTTCCTGGGCGGTGTGCAAGGCTCCCTATTCGCCGAGCCCATTACCGGCCTTGACGATTTCGAGTTGATCTGTTTTTTAGTCATCAAGTGAATCGATGTTCAACCTGCCAGCAAATACCGAGGTCAACAGGCCACTGCCCAAGAAGGCTATTTATGCCAAATTTGGCTTGAGGCCAGCGCAACGTGATCATTTTGACGAGGACATCAGCCGCCTGGTGATCTCGCATGAAATCACGTCCCGTTCTGTCCCGGCTCTGGCCACGGTAGATATTTCGGCCATCTATGTGGTGACGGTCTTACTCAAGCGCAGGGACTATGACCGCAAGAATATCGAACTGCTCACCAGGCTCATCCCGCAGCACATGGTCATGGCCCTCGTGCTCGACGATCAAGTGCAGTTCGCCGTCCTCCACGAGCGGCTATTCTTTAGCCCGTGGCAATTGTCTGATGACGCAGTCCTGTCACTAGACGGCCTCAACCTCGATGCCGCTTGGCAAAGCCTGGTGACAGCCATTGGCGGCATTAACATACAGGGCGAGAACACGCTCACCGAGCAAATCCTGGCTGATGAGCAACGAGAGAAATTGCTCAAGCAGATTGCAGCCCTTGAGAACAAAATGAGGACGACAAAACAGCCACGCCGCAAGTTGGAATTGCATCAAGAGATACAGAAACTTGAGAAATTTCTTGAAATCTCGTAAATTTCTTACAAAAATCGAAAAACTTTTGGTTGTTTTCCCAAAAATACTTATCTTTGCGCCAGAACAACAACACGAAACAACATGATACGAGAATTTTGGGCAGAAAACTTTCTGTCGATCAAGGAACGGCAAACCGTGAACTTTGAAACGAAGTCTAAGGACGATGAGTGGGCATCGGTAGATGTCGGCGGCAATAAACGCATCAACAAGTTAGCCGTCATCTATGGCGCGAACGCATCGGGCAAGTCCAACCTCCTGTTAGCCATTCAAAACGTTTTTGAACTGCTGTACTATCCCCAGTCCGACCGGTCTCAACCGGTTCTTACCCGTCGCGCATTCGCATTGAACAACGACGAGCCCTCCACGCTGTTCGTTTCGTTCTATGCCAGCGGGATCCGCTACGATTACACCGTCTCGTTCAATGGGCAGTACATCCTCAGTGAATTGATGGACTGGTACCCCAACGGGGCTAAAGCGTTGTTCTATGAGCGCCATTTTGTTTCGGAAGATTCACGGGCAAACATCAAGTTTGGATCAAGTCTGAGCCTGACCGCCAAATCAAGAGACGTGTTCTTGCAGAACACACTGAATAACCATTCAGTTTTGTCTGTTTTTAGCAAGATGGCCTTTGATGGCGATGTGAAATCCATCGCAACCCTTTACGGATGGATATCAGCTCACATGCATGAAGTTAACTCCATGCAAGGTGGTCTTGCCAAAATGTTAAGGTCTGCTGAAAAAGACGACAAGACCAAGCGCTTTTTTCTTAAACTGTTGCAAAAGGCCGACTTCAACATCGTTGATTTCTATACCGAGGTCGTCAGCGAGAAGCACCCCATCGGCAATATGCTGGCCATCGGCAACAGCACTGAGCCCATTCCCAGCATCCCCACGTTCAAGATCCAACAGACCAAAGCCTACTTCAAGTGCGCAGCGGGCGACAATATCTTTGTTTTGAGCCTTGACGAGCAATCCAAGGGCACAAAGAAGTACCTGTCAAACCTTTCCTACCTGTATGGCGCCCTGACGGGTGATCATGTTTTCTTGATTGACGAGATCGATTCCGAACTGCATGACGACCTGCTGTTGTACTTCCTGAATGCTTTTGTCTTGAATTCCCAGAAGTCACAATTGATTTTCACGACCCAGGAGACTGCCCTGCTCGACGAGGATCTGCTCAACACCCATCGCGATTTTGTTTTCATTGCCGAGAAGGACCGCGCTGGAGCCTACTCAACCTACACCCGGGTTGACGAGTTCGGGCTGCACAAGAATCTTTCACTGTACAATGCCTACAAGACCGGGCGGCTTGGCGCTGTTCCACAAGTAGGTTCACCCATCATTTATATGGACGATGACGAAGATTAAAGACTCGATAGCAGTGATAGGCGAAGGAATTACGGAATACTACTATTTCAATTCCTTGAAAGATGAGTTCACCCAACTCAACTTGCGCCCCATGTACCCCAAGCATTCCACCAGTCTTGTCGATCTTGAGCAGGAGATTGACAAAGCCATCAACAGGGGCTATAACTTGATCTTCTGTGTGATAGACATGGACAACAAGAAAGATGGCGCCGAAAAGCAGCACTATCTCAACTTGAAGAAGCGTCTGGAGGGCACCAGGACCATCAAGAAGACAGATCAGACCTACACCATCCGCTTTATCGAGAACGAGCGTTGCACCGAACTGTTCTTCCTGTTCTATTTCATCTACACGTCGCGCCACTTCCAGGACCAGCCTGCCGTGCTGCAAGAACTCAACAAGCACTGCAAGTATGAGAAGACCGAGAAGTTCTTCAAGTCTCATGGCCTGCACCAGTATTTTAAGAAGCAGGGCGGCAGCTTCATGGACGCGTTGCGCAATGCGGCCCGTTCGATGAAGGAGAGAGAAGAAAGCGGACGAGACCACACCTATTCCCAAATGGCCGAACTGTTTGCAGCCTTAGGAATTAAACAATAATGACCTATGACAGATGAAACATTAAACTCACAAAGAAACAACGAACAAAAACACATCATATTAGCATGAGCATATCAACAATCCAACATAACGTCGAACGATACCAGCGTGAAGTGACTGGTATCATCAAACAAATTGGTGAGAAACGTAAAAGGCTTGCTGACGCAAAAAGTAAGGGCATAAAGGCCCAAAGCGACGCGTTGAAAAGCAAGTCACAATCTACTATAAAGTCAAAACTTAATGAAGTTAAGCGTTATGCTTCAGACGAAGCAAAACTGACAAAAGAGATTGCTATTCTTGAGAAAAAACAAGCCGAGGCTCAAAAGAGATTAGACAACGAGCGTAATAAACTTGTTAAAGAACGAGAAAAAGAAGACAAAAAACAGGCGGCAAAACTTGTGTCTGAAAATAAAGCAAAAGAGAAAGTCATGGATGAATTAAATAAAATAATCAAGACTGTCCAAGATGAGCAGAAACGGTTGCACTCATCTCAGTACCCATTACTTCGTGTTGATGAACGCGAGTCATACGATGCCTTCATTTCTCACGCCTCGGAGGACAAGGCCACATTTGTTGATGAATTAGTAAAAGCTTTAAAAGCACTTAATGTAAATGTTTGGTACGATAAAGACTGTATTGGTTGGGGAGATAGTCTTAGGCAGAGCATAGAAAACGGCTTACAACAATCAAAATATGCTATTGTTGTTCTTTCTCCGCATTATTTCAAAAAGTATTGGACGAACCAAGAACTAAATGGTATTTTCTCGAAAGAATCATCAATAGGCAAATGCATCTTGCCGATCTAGCATAATATTTCAAGCGATGAAGTTGGTAATTTCAGTCCAATTCTTAAAGATCGTAATGCTTTAAACACTGCATCAATGTCCCCAATGGAAATAGCACAAGAAGTAGTAAATATACTAAATAAAGAATAAATATATGGATCGATTAACAATGCATAGTGTTGATGGCGTGACGCAGAATGTGGAACGCATTGCTGCGCTGTTTCCTAATTGCGTGACAGAGCGCAAAGGCGAGAACGGCAAGGTGGAACGCGCCATTGACTTTGACCTGTTGCGGCAGGAGCTGTGCCGTGACATCATAGACACCGGCGAGGAACGCTATCAGTTCACTTGGCCGGGCAAGCGTGAGGCTATTCGCCTCGCCAATGCACCGACCAACTGCACGCTGCGCCCAGTGCGTGACGATAGCGTTGACTTCGACACCACGCAAAATCTCTACATCGAGGGCGACAACCTCGAAGTCTTGAAACTTTTGCGTGAGACCTACCTCGGCAAGGTCAAGATGATTTACATCGATCCGCCTTATAACACCGGTAATGACTTCGTGTACGAAGACGACTTTTCCCAGAGTTATGAAGACTTCAAGGGCAAGAGCGGTATGTTCGACGAGGATGGCAATATGCTCCTAAACAACTACGAGCGTAACAATGAAAGTAACGGTCGTTTCCACACCGACTGGCTCAACCTTATGTACCCTCGTCTCAAAGTCGCCCGTGACTTGCTGACAGATGATGGCGTTATCTTTATCTCGATTGACGACAACGAGCAAGAAAACCTAAAAAAGCTATGTGATGAGGTTTTTGGCTTGCAAAACTTTGTTGCTCAACTTGTATGGGAACGTGCTTATTCTCCTAAAAATGATGCAAAATTCATATCAAATAGTCACGATTACGTATTGATGTATGCACGTAATATCCATACTTTCAAAATTGGCCGATTAGAGCGAACTGAGGAAGCCAATGCTCGTTATGCAAACCCGGACAACGACCCAAGAGGAGTATGGAAACCAAGCGATATGTCAGTAAAGACATATAATGCAGAAAGTGACTATCCGATTACGACGCCCTCCGGGCGTGTCGTAGAGCCTCCAGCAGCGTCCTGCTGGAGTCTCTCGAAAAACGCGTTTTTCGAGAGACTCCAAGATAATAGGATATGGTTTGGCCCTAATGGTGACGGCGTTCCATGTATCAAGCGATTTCTTACCGAATAAAAATTTGATGGGATGGCTCCAACCTCAATTTTGTTCTATAAAGAGGTTGGGCATAGCCAAGAGGGGGCAAAAGAACTTGTTTCGTTGATGGGTGAAAAGGGTGTTTTTGATGGTCCAAAACCTGTTCGACTACTTGAAAGACTGATAACGCTGGCTAATCTTAATGATGATTCTATTGTGTTAGATTTCTTTAGCGGCAGTGCAACAACTGCTCATGCTGTGATGAAAAGAAATGCAGAGAAAGAGTCTCATTGCAAGTTCATCATGGTACAATTGCCCGAAGCAGTTAGCGAGAAGAAAAAAGATCAAGGCTATAAAACCATCTGCGAAATCGGAGAAGACCGTATCCGCCGTGCCGGCAAGAAAATCAAATCAGAGGCGGGATTATTAGCCAAAGACCTTGACATCGGTTTCCGTGTGCTACGTCTTGACAGCAGCAACATGGAAGATGTTTACTACACACCCGACAAGTTTGACGAGGCCAACCTTTTCAACATGGTTGATAATGTGAAAACAGACCGCAACGAGGAAGACTTGCTGTTCCAAGTCATGCTTGAGCTTGACGTGCCGCTTTCTGCGTCCATTAAGCAGGAGCAGTTCGCCGGTAAGAACGTGTTCGTCGTAGCTGACGGCCACCTCATCGCCACCTTCGACAAAGATGTCAATGAAAGCACCGTCACCGAGATTGCCAAACGCAAACCGAACTTCTTCGTTATGCGCGACGCCAGCGCGGCCAATGACAATGTGCTTGACAACTTCGAGCAAATCTTCAAGCATTATTCACCCGACACCATCTGCAAAATCCTGTAATCGTGATTGAAAGACAGAATTTATTGGATCTTATTTCGAAATCTGACAATTTTGAAGATCGTCTTAAAATTGTTAGAAAATACCTTATTCATGGAATGCCTTATGTGTTTGATGGCAGAGAGAATGAGTTATATGAGTTTCGAGATCTCATTGCTAAGAATTTTAGCATTAGTTTTCATGAAGTTCTTATCCTTGGTTCTGCAAAACTTGGTTACAGCTACCATAAAGAATCTTCGTTTTCATTGAATTCAGATATAGATGTCGCTCTTGTTAATGAAAATCTATTTGAACATTACTTTCATAATATCTGCGATTACCAATATGGAATTGATAACGGTTTAGTTACAATGACTCAATCTGAAAATAAGCAATATAGAATTTTTCTTAAATACCTTATTAAAGGCTGGATGCGCCCAGACAAACTACCGCCAAAATTGCAAATAAAGTCTATGAAACAAGACTGGTTCGATTTCTTTAAATCGATTTCATACGGGCATAGTTCAGTTGGTGATTATAAGGTCTCCTGTGGTCTTTTTAAGAACTACAATTATCTTGAAAAATACTATGCTGAAACGCTTTTACGAATTCAATCAAATTAATCATATCGAATATGGCAAAACAAATTTTCACAAGTTCGGGCTCTGTTCAAATATCAGCATTAATTAATGATATAAGACAAGAGAGACTCATCTTACAACCTGAGTTTCAGAGAAATCTTGTATGGAATGATAGACATAAAGAATCATTTATTGATACTATTTTAAAAGGCTATCCTTTCCCTGAGATTTATATTGCTCAATCGGGTGTTGACTTTGAAACACTCACAACACAACAAGTTGTTGTTGATGGTCAACAACGCCTTTCAACAATCTTGAAGTATGTCTCCAATGAGCTTCAGTGCCGTGACATTCCAAAGTTTGATGATTTAAATGATCAAGACAAGATTGATTTTTTAGGTTATGGTGTTTCTGTAATAAGCTTGGGTAATGCTTCTTCTGAAATCATTAAAGAAGTGTTTAGAAGAATAAATCAGACAAAATATAGTTTGAATTCAATTGAAATACAGAATGCATTCTATGATGGCGAGTTTATTTCTACAGGTAAAGAAATATTAAATGAATATGACTCGAATGCCCTACCCGTCTTTAGCGAAACTGATGTAACTAGAATGGTTGACCTTAACTTCATCCTACTATTAATGGCAACTTTTGAAGAAGGCGGCTATTTTAGCGGCAATAGTCAAACAGAACACTATATCATTATATATAATGACGAGTATCCTAATAGAAGATGTATTAAAGAGAAGTTTATCAAGCTGTTAGGCTACATCGTTAATCTCGATTTGCCAAATGATACTATGTGGTTTAGAAAATCGAATTTTTTCACATTGTTTAGCGAACTTGTCAAACACGATATTGATAATTTGCCGGCTGATTTAAAAGCAAGACTAACAAACTTTGAGGACTTAGTTATGCAGAACAAACGTCAAGATGAGTCAGAGTACGGCAGATACTATTCTTTTATGTACACTGGCACAAATAGCCGGGCAGCAAGAATAACAAGAGGCCATTTATTCCAACGAGGAGTGATTAATGGTGAAAAACTTTCATAGAGTTTGGCTGAGGCACCACACTAACAATGTTGCTATACTATTGCTGTTGCTGGTTCTTATCACAAGTTTGTCACAAGTCTTGTCACAAGTCTGTCCCAAGCTTGAGAAAGAATACTATGCAAGTGTGATTAAAGTGTTGGCAGGACTATCGAAAGAGTCACAATCATTAAGAATACTGATGCAACTTACGGGGGACACCAATCGTGGAAGGTTTAAGAATAATGTTTTAAGTCATATTCTGGAAGCAGGCTTTGTAGAGCCGACTATTACAAATAATCCCAATAGTCCAAAGCAACGATACATTCTTACAGAAAAAGGTAAAGAAATGATGAATGCGTATGAAATTTAAATTCAAGATACAACAATATCAGACCGACGCGGTTGATAATACTGTAGCGGTATTCAACGGTCAGCCCAGCCACGACAGCGCAATGCGGTATCGCCGCGACTTGGGCAAGCATGGCGGCATCATATTTGACGACGATGATGCCGGCTACCGCAACCACGAAGTGGAGTTGTCATCAAAGCAATTGCTCGACAACATCAATTCGGTGCAAGTCGCTTCGCTCATTACACCATCAAAGACGCTCGCCGTGGGCAATGGTGCCGTCACCCTCGATATTGAGATGGAGACAGGCACCGGCAAAACCTACGTCTATATCAAGACGATGTTTGAACTCAATCGCCGTTTCGGCTGGAGCAAGTTCATCATCGTGGTGCCGAGCATCGCCATCCGCGAGGGAGTCGCCAAGAGTTTCAATATGCTTGAAGAACACTTCATGCAGCTCTATGGCAAAAAGGCTCGTTGGTTCATCTATAACAGCGGCAACCTGCAACAGCTTGACCAGTTCAGTAGCGACGCGGGGTTGAACGCAATGATCATCAACACCCAGGCTTTTGCCACTTCGCTCAAAGAGGGAGGGCGCAGCAAGGAGAGCCGTATTATCTACGATAAGCGTGACGAGTTTGCCAGCCGTCGCCCAATCGATGTGATTGCCGCCAACCGCCCAATCATCATCATGGACGAGCCGCAAAAGATGGAGGGTGCCGCCACACAAGCCGCGCTCAAACGCTTCAACCCGCTGTTCACGCTCAACTACTCGGCTACCCACAAGACAAAACACGACACCATCTACGCGCTCGACGCACTCGACGCTTACCGTCAACGCCTCGTGAAGCGGATTCACGTCAAGGGCTTTGAGGTGAAGAACCTGCGTGGCACAAGCGGCTACTTGTACCTCGACAGTGTGGAACTCTCGCCCAGCAAACCGCCTGTCGCCAAGATTGAACTTGAAATCAAGACCGCAAGCGGTGCAATCACTCGCAAGGCGAAGAAGTTCAATGTGGGCGACGACCTCAAAGTGGAGTCCGGCGGACTTGCAGAATATGACGGCTATGTGGTGAGTGAGATTTCGCCTAAGGGCTATGTCGTGTTTGTCAATGGCACCACCATTCATCGTGGACAGGTGATTGGCGACAACAATGAACTGACTATGCAGCGTGTGCAAATACGCGAGACCATCCGCTCGCACTTCGACAAAGAACGCCAGCTTTTCAAGCGTGGCATCAAGTGCCTGTCGCTGTTCTTTATCGACGAGGTGAGCCATTATCGCCAGTACGACGAGGACGGCAACGAGGTCAAGGGCATTTTCCAAACCATCTTCGAGGAGGAATACCAACGGCTGGTGCAGGAAGAATTCCAAATCTTCGATAAGGAATACAACGAATACCTCATGGCACACCACGCGAGCGAGGTGCACCGCGGCTATTTCTCAATTGACAAGAAAGGCCGCTCGGTCAACAGCCACATTGGCCGTGGCAGCGACATCAGCGATGACATCAGCGCATACGACTTGATTTTGAAAAACAAGGAACGCTTGTTGAGCTTCGATGAACCCACGCGCTTCATCTTCTCGCACTCGGCACTGCGTGAGGGATGGGACAACCCCAATGTGTTCCAGATTTGCACCCTGCGCCACAGCAACTCCACCACCGCCAAACGGCAGGAGGTGGGACGCGGACTGCGCATCTGCGTTGACCGCTATGGCGTGCGCCAGGACAAGGAAACGCTCGGCGAGGACGTTCACAAGATCAACAAGCTTACCGTCATTGCCAATGAGAGTTATGCCGACTTCACCAGTGCCTTGCAGCGCGAGACACGCGAGGTATTGCGTGAACGTGCTGACGTGGCAAGTGTTGAATACTTCACCGGCAAAATCATCACGAGCAACGAGGGTGAACGCTACGAGATTACCGAACGTGACGCTTCGCGCATCATGGTTTATCTTGAAGACAACGAATACATCGACGATAAGGGATTTATCACTCCTAAGTATCACAACGATGTCGCTTCCGAAAGCCAAGCTCCCTACGGAGCGAAACTCGCTCCAATCAGCGAGGGCGTGACAATGCTCATACAGTCTATCTACGACCCGTCAGTCCTCAAGGACATGATTGTCGAGGAAAAGCAGAGTGCCATCACCAACGAACTGAATGAAAACTTTGAGCGTGAAGAGTTTAAGCGGCTGTGGAACGAAATCAATCATCGGTACGTTTACACTGTCAGCTATAAGAGCGAGGAACTGATTGCCAATGCCATTCTACACCTCAATTCAGATGAAATGACGGTGAAGAAACTCCGTTACATAAAGGTTGAGGGACAACAGAAAGACGATGATGTGACCGAGTTCGGCGAAACCACTTCGCAATCAGAGGCTCTGACCGAAGTTTGCACCTCGACAGTTCCCTACGATCTCGTGGGCGACATTGCGCGTGGCGCACGCCTTACTCGCCGTACCGTGGTGGCTATTCTTCAGGGCATGAACCCATCGAAAATCGCTTTGTTCAAGAACAATCCCGAAGAATTTATCCGCAATGTGGTGCGCATCATCAAGGAGCAAAAAGCGACTATGATTGTTGACCACATCCACTATCAGCAAACCGAGGGCAAATATCAGAGCGACATCTTCACGGCAACAAGCCGTGCCGACTTCTCAAAAGCCTACGAAGCGAAGAAGCACGTCACAAACTATGTGGTGAGCGACAGCAAGGGTGAGCGAGACTTTGCGCACGACCTTGACGAAGCCAACGAGGTTGTAGTTTACGCCAAGCTGCCACGCTCGTTCCAAATCCCTACGCCGGTGGGCAACTATGCCCCCGACTGGGCTATAGCGATGGAGCGTGGTGGTGTAAAGCACATCTTATTTATCGCCGAGACCAAAGGCTCGTTACTTTCAATGGACATAACGCCCATTGAGAAAGCAAAGATTGACTGCTGTACCCATTTGTTCAACGAAATGTCAACGGCAAAGGTGAAATACTATCAGGTCACCAAATACCAAGACCTCATCGACAAGATGACCGAGATGAAGTGAATTATTTGTTGGTAAACCACAATGACCTATTTCAAAAACTCGAAATATAAGATATTAGTCACAATCGATGACGACGGACGATGGCCGGTATTCAACAACGGCATCCGCTTCACGGCACCGGACTGGTACCGCCCTGCCTACGCCCCATCGAAGAAATCACCGAAGACGAGTACCGCTACATCGCCGCGTCAGGCGACTGGGCACAGCCTCAGCCGCCCTCACGCAACGATACCACCATGTACAACGACTGGGATTAACAATATAAACTAAAAGGATTCAGTTATGGAGTTCAAAGAGAAAGACCGACAACTCACCATCCTCATTGAAGATGAGTATGACTGGCTGGAAATGTTTGATGCCTCGAATACGTCAAACATCATCGAGTGCTATCGGCACGACGGCTACTGCTACGTAAACCACCTATAATATAACATCTTACTCCTTTTATAAGCATGGTACGTGAACATATTGTAATCAGGAATTCATTGGAGGGTGTCAATCGAGAACCGCTGACGTCCTATCTGATGCACGCATATTGTTATGATGGCGAGTGTTGTTTCTCGTTCAATAACAACCGCTACACAATGTATGCCGGTGACTGCATGATAACGCGGCGAGGTAACCTGATTGATTGCATCGCCCCAAGTGAGGGCTTCAAGGTTGACGTGATTTATGTCACCCCTGAGTTTATTGAGCTTTCAACGCCACAGAGCAACTATGGCATGCGGGGGCAGCTCGCCCTGTTCAACAATCCCATCATGCGCTTGAACAAGCAGCAGCAACAAGTGTGCGCACTTGATTTTGACTACATCAAGCGCCGTCTTTCGCTTGACGACCATCACTTCCATCGCGATGCCATGATTAACGCCGTGCAATGTATGATTATCGACTTCTTCGACTTTCATACTCATCTGTACGGCAACGAGAAAATCACCTCACAGTATGCCAAATTGATGGACGGATTCATTCAAATGCTTGAGCGTGGCGACTTCCGCGCCAACCGTGACATCAGCTACTATGCCGACCAATTGTGCGTGACGTCAAAATACTTGTCGGACGTGTCAAAGAAGGTGAGCGGTTTTCCGGCCAATTATTGGATAATGCGCTATACTGCCCTTGATATCAGCCGCAAGCTGCGCGAAACCGACATGACACAGACCGAGCTTGCCGACCTTTATGGTTTCTCGTCGCCATCTTATTTCAGCCGCTATGTGCAGAAGTATTTGGGCGTCAGTCCCTCTGATTTTAGGGAGTAATACACTCGCACAATTGCGATTTTTCGGAAAAAAGTGAATGAAGCCCCGAAATTATTGTCAAAATGGTTTCGGGTCTTTTGCGTAATTTTGCACCATGAAATCCAAACAAAAACGTAATATGCAACGAGTTAAGATAACCGTAGCCATGGTGCTGCTGACCGTGATGGGAATGTGCGCCTGCACGATTTCTAACATGAAAGAGGCAAAGGTGGCCGATGAGAGTGAGACATCGAGAGAAGAAACCATCGACATGAAAGGAAAGAAAGTCTTGGTCGCCTACTTCTCATGGAGCGGCAACACACGCGAGGCGGCACAGTACATCGCCAAGAAGACGGGTGCCGACGAATTTGAGATTATCCGCGAGAAGCCTTACCCCACGGAGTATACGCCCTGCACCGAGGATGCCAAGGCGGAGAAGGAGGCCGGAGAGCGTCCTGCCATTAAGGGAAAGGTGGAGAACATGGCGCAGTATGATGTGGTATTCGTCTGTGTCCCCGTATGGTGGTACACGGCACCGATGCCCGTGTTCACGTTCCTGGAACAGTACAATCTGAAGGGCAAGACAGTCATTCCGTTCTGTACGGCCTACAGCGGCCCGTCCTCAACATTAGACGACATTGTGAGTGCCACGCCACGGAGCAACCATCTGGACGGCATCTGCATCGTGACGAAGGAAATGGGTGGCAAGGACATGGAGCAGAAGCACACTGAAATTGACAGGTGGCTCACCGAAATTGGATTCTAAGCCTATGAAAAAGAACTTAATTTTATGGACCGTGATGCT
>ERZ842401.4396-NODE-4396-length-16464-cov-5.037540_pt1 | contig 16464 bp, 15 predicted proteins | sample MGYA00521270_ERZ842401 | MGnify/ENA primary metagenome ERZ842401 (study PRJEB31892, sample SAMEA3878208) | bioreactor metagenome | biome: Moose rumen | place: Sweden | collected 2011-10 | study: EMG produced TPA metagenomics assembly of the PRJEB12797 data set...
CAATAGCCCCAATTGCGCCGCCGATAGAGCCAAAGGTCGTGCAAGTGCCAGCCCTTTGGATTGCGTAGCATTTTGATTCGCTCTCTAATTGACAAACCCCTCAAGCTCGGACGGTTCGGATGCCCCTCGGCCCTGCCGACGACACCTGCGCTCGCCACTGAAATTCGGGCACGTTTTGCCCGCAACGCATAATCGCTGTCCGCCCAGGCGTGAGAGTAATCTCCGCAAATCATACCAAGCCTCTCGTATACTTTTCGCGGCACATAAACGCAATTGCCCGTGAACAAGCCGTCTGCGCGCATTCCATAGACAATCTCGCCCCGAGCATTCTCAAGATTGCCTACGACAATCTTATCGCCGTTGTCTGCCGCCAAGATACGCGCAACAGCATCATCGTACAATTCGGCATCGTCATTCAGCCAGAGGTATCCATCCCAACCGACTTGCTCCGCAACTGCTGCCTCCCATGCCTTGCGCATTCCTTTTGCCCAATAGAGCGTTCCATTACATTCAACCACATGTACTGACGGGAACCTCGTCCTCACCGCCTTTGAAGTTCCATCTGACGATCCATCGTCAATAAGATACACAGCCATTTCAATCGCATCAAGAGAGCGAAGCGCAGCGAAAAGACCGCTCAAGCATCCAAGCGTTACGTCCCGCCTGTTATGGCATGCCATCAGAACGGCAACACTTCGCATTTTCTGCCTTTCGCCCATTTCAAACCCTCTGCAAAGTCAGCTACATCCGTTGCGATATAACCGTTACGCATGTGGACAATCCCTTCCGGGCATGCCGTTCTGTTGAATGTTACGACCTTAAGGCCACACGCAAGCGCCTCGTCCTTAACCAGTCCCTGCGTCTCGCTGATACTTGGGAGCGCCAAAACGTCACAACTTCTGTACACCTCTGCCAGCCTTCCTGGGTCGTTTATCTCACCCAGAAACATCGTCCTTACTCCATTGGTGTCACACCCGTCGGCACTTTCTCCAAACACAAGCAGTTCGCAATGCTGCTTCATACCGTCAGGCAAAAGCGCAATAGCCGCCGCCAAATCAGCAAAACCCTTGGCTGGATTGCTCCGACCGTTTCGGCATCCGAACAAAATCCTGAATACGCCATCCCTGTTGCGAGAACACACTACAGCCTCGGCGAACACCTTGTCAACATTACCGCGCCGTACAATGACGTCCCTGCCTTTACCTACTTCGCTGTCCCTGCATACTTTCGCCGCCCATTCGCTGGGAGCCTCGAACGAAACATCCAACTTGCCAAGAATCCGTTTCTTCCTCCTGAAAAGCCATCTGTCCAGCCAATCTCCGTATGTGATTCCCGGAAAAACCACAGACCTCCTGCCACTCAACATCGACAAATCGTGAAGAACCACGACGACGGGACACTTTATAGCCAGCAACTCCTCATATCTCAATATTTCTCCTCCCAAGTAATGCAGATAGACACGCTCGGGATTCAACTTTCTCAGTACATGTCCGATTCCAATGGGGACAATGCCTAGGTTGGCATCCATAGGCAATCCGAAAAGTCGCATCGCGTATCTGACCAGCCGCCAGGCAAGCAGCCTGTAAATACATCTGTGCATCCGGCCTTCTGGCAGCAGCATAACGGAATCATCCGGCGTTTCACCCGTATCCGCCGCCGCGCATACAAAACGAGAATCGATGCCGGCCGAACGCATCTCAAGATGACGCCTGGTCGCCGCTGCATCCGCGCCGCCGGTTCCACGCGTACCGTATGTATGGGAGATGTGGACTATCATCACTTCACCGCTATTGGTTCGTCGTGGCGCGGACCTATCCGCCATATTGTCCTCAAAATCTTGCGCCTTATGCGCTCCGCCAGCAACGGACATTTCGCCATGTACCGCAATTGAGACAAAATCCGCAAATCCGGGACAATGCGATCCGGGAAATGCGGCATGAAATCATAGTACTTCGCCGTGGACACGACAACATCCAGTTCTCCACAGTGTACGCTGTCATCGCCGTATCCAATATGCTTGACAAGCGCAAGGCGCGGTTCAACCGCGAACATACCATTCTTGACCATGTGGTATGTACACGCAACCGCCCATGAATTCAATTCGCCTCTGTACTGGGCGTCAAGCATCTCCTTCACGTCAATGCCGACACTGTCGATTTTCTCAAGATTTCCTGCTCCTTTCTTGAATTCCAGCCAGTCGCGAAGATCGAAATCCACCGCATCCCAGCGGTCTTTCCACACGCTCCAATCGCCACAAACATTGCGAGAGCTAAGGTATACATCTTCGCCATAGGACATCGGCACCCTGACATATCTCGGCCGGCCTGCGTTGATGCACCATATCCTGCCGTCATCCGAATATCGCTCCAAGGCAGCATCCATATACCGCAAAAAGAACCTGCCGACCAGGAAGTCGTCCTCCATCACTATCGCACGGCCCTGCGTGCTCAACACTGAAGAAACCCCATCCATGATATTGCGACGAAGGCCAAAGTTCGCGTCACGCCTTACAATCTCGAGACTTGGCAGATGCAGCCTCTTGAAGTCACGCAGAATGCTCACGACCTGCTCCACCCGTTCTTCTTCATTTCGTCCGTCTCTCGGCGCATCCACAAAGACAAATGCCTTGCGGACTCCGCCACCATCAAGATCGTCACATCTTGATAATTTTTCAAGAACCCGGACGAGAACGCCAGGTCTGTTGAACGCAAATAGTGCTATCGGCGCCTTTGGAGCAGCGTTTGGCATATTGCCGACTTTTCCCTATCCGTAAAAAGGATGAAATATGATACGACAAAAGTCGTTGCAAGAGATACAAACCCTACAAAAACAACCCTGGATAGGCCTTCCGCGAGACAACAGCGAAGGGACAGGGAAGCAAGTGCCGACAGCACCCACACACCCACCAACGGCAGCGCGACTTTTCTTCGCCACTCGCTCGGCATCACGCCAAGCAATTTCTTTGCGAAACTGACCCGGCCAACCGTCATGATGCAAGTTGCAGCAACAAATATGAATCCAAGCGAAGCAAGGCCCAACCCCATCTTGAAGCAGAGCCAGGCAGCGGGACAAGTAACGGCAAGAACAACGAAGGCGAAAGTCTGCCACAGCGCGACATTCCTGTTCGCCCCAAGGCCGGCGGCAATCCCCGCCGTAGAGGAATCCACTATCATCGCAACCGTAAACAGGACGGCAAGAATCCACGCCCCGGCGGGAGGCGTTACAAGCCATAGTTTAAGCACAGAATCTGCCTCTACAGCAAGCGGAATGCCGACCAACGCCGCAAGGAAACCCATGAACCGGCACGAAGCCAGCACCATGTCCGCCGTCCTGGTTTCGTCGCCGCTCCCCAGCGTTGTCGCAATTGCGGGCGTCACAGCCGACGACAGCGCAGTCATGAGAGACGATGCGTGGACGGCGAACTGTCCTGCAATCGAGTAGGCCGCGTTTGCCGCAGCGCCGAACGCAAGGTTCACGACAAACGCCGCGCCCTGACGCTGCGCCAGCCAGCCGGACGTCCCCAGAATTCGCCAGCCTGAATATGACACCAGTTCTCTTGCTTTTCGCCAGTCCCTCAACCTTGCAAGGCATATGGAACATTCCGAAAACCGTATTCTCGCCCTGACCGTCTGCACGACAGCCATTAAACAGGAAAAGCCGGAAACCAGCGCCGAAAAACAAATCAATCTGTCTCCGCTGGAACTTCGCATAAAACCGGCGACCGCGCATGTGAATGCGCTGCCCAGAAGCGCATAAGCCGCCAGCTCCCCGAACTTCTGACGGGCAGTAAACATGGCGGAGTACGGAACGGACAGCACCCCGACTGCAGTGGCAGCCAGAGACATTGTGAACACCACACGGCAGGCGGCTACGCGCCCATCAGGGATCACCAGCCAGTTTCCTATTGCATACTCTCCAAGCGGAAACCCGACAAGCAGAACAATAAAGGCCAGCGCAGCATGTACCAAAACAGCGACATTGAACCAAGCGGCAGGATCGCCGTCCCCTTCCCCTACAGCAACAGCGTAAAAACGGGATGTTGCGTTGGAAAGGACAAGATTCACAAATGAAACGGCCACTATCAGGTTGCCGACGAGTCCGTAAAGCCCAAAGTCCGTTTCCCCCAGCGAAAGAAGGATCCAGCGGGAGCTGAACAGTCCGAAAAGCATCCCGATGATGGAGCGGCCATATGTGATCGCCGTGTTTACGGCGACCATTCTGCCGCTTACAGACACGTTGCCCGAACTATCGCTCATCGCCCCCCAAAAATCAATTCTGCAAATCTTGGCGAGCATCTCCTTACAGCCTCGCCCAACAGCAACGCGCCAGAGACGCCTACAATCCACATCGCAGCATCGCCATTATGCGTCAAAAGCCTGTCATAGAACCCCGCAGCTCTTGCAATCCACCCGCAGACCACGATCACCATCGCATGAAGCACGTATACCGGCATCAAGTGCCGACGAACCCTGACTACAAAAGGATGACCAGCGTGATTGCCATCGATCCCTGCCACAGCTGAAGCAAATCCACCCAAGGCAAAGCAAGCCATGCCGTAAAGAGGAACGCCGAATACAAAGAAATCTGCCCAATGCCCATCCGCAGGACACCAACGATGACGCATCAAGACAACCGCCCAGAGCACTAAAGCAGTTAATGCACGCAACGCGATTCTCGACTTTCTGCCATCCTGCACCACCGCATCCAAAGCCGCCCAAACTCCCGCAACGCCTATCGACGCCACAAAGAGTGCCCTTAGAAACCAAGTCGGAACCAGCGCAGGCCATGCCCAGGGATTAAAGACAAGGCAACGGATAACGGAAGCCACACTTCCATCAACAACCCGTTCCGCGCCAAAATATTTCCATCCAGCCCAGTTGGCCAGAAAAAGAATCGGAAAACAGATCGCGTTCAGCATGAAATACGGCACGAGAAGAGTCCTTGCCCGCTTTAGTATTTCTGTACTCAATTTTCTCGGTTTGGCGGCATACCAGAAACCACTTGCGAAGTAGAACCAGGGCACGCCCCATTCAAGAATCCCGCCCTGCGGATGGGTTGGCAGATGGTGACATACAACTAAAGCCATAGCCATGACGCTACAAAGCGACATGGCTATGCTCACGAATTGGCAGGTTTTATCCAACATTATCGTAACTTGACCAGAGCAACCTATATATCTGGAACTTCCTGTCGAACACCTTTCCCGATAATTCTTTTGCCCTAGCCCCGAATGCACCCGCTTCACCCAGGCCAATCGAGACGTTAAGTTTGCGGTATGCGTCGGAAATCGCATCAATGTCGTCTGGATTAGCCGTAAAGCCTATATCATTCTCGTCTATCAGTTCGCGCGCCTCGCCATTAATGAACCCAAGCAGAGGTTTGCCGGTCTTGATGTATGTCTGGAACTTCCCAGGCAGCGTGAGGCTGTACTGGTCTGTAAGAGAAATGATTAGAGCATCCGCCTTTGCAAACCAGTTTGGCATCTCCGCCCTCGGCTGGCGACCGCAGAACCGCACGCCTTTAATCTCGCCATACTTCTCCTTTAGCGGCTCGAACATCACACCACCGCCGACGAGCCAGAGTTCCGCATCCTTGAGATTGGCCTTCGCAAACCCCTCTATCACATTCGGCAAATCCTGCGGGACGCCCATGTTTCCCGCGAACATGAATACCACCTTTCCGTCGGAACTCTTGTCTGTAAGATTCATTTCCGCCGGCTCCCACTGCGGAATCCACTCGGCGTCTCGCCCGGTCAGCTCCTTGATGCGTTTCACATACCTCCGGCAGCTGACCGTTATCCTGTCACATCGGGCGTAGATGAACCTGACAAATGCGTTCAACAAAGCCGACTTCCACTTGCTCGGCTTGAAGCCAAAACCCCAGACCGCATCGGGCCACAAATCCTGCGTCCAGATGGTTATCGGTTTTCGCCAAAGCCACTTTAACGGAACAACGGCGATTGCCATTGTAAGCGCCGCCGTGTGATAGACAAAAACCCTGTCGTATTTACGCCCATTCCACAGCGCCCAAAGGCTCGTCAGAAAGGCGAAGTGTAGATAGTTGAGAACTTTTCTTTTGACACTGGTATTGTACCCGAAAATCGTGCTGACACGATGCACCGGAATGTCGTTGAACTCCCGTGTCGTCTGGTACATATTGTTTTTGTAACCATCATATATCTTGTCGAACGGATAACTCGGGACCTGCGTAAGCACCTCCACATCATGCCCCTGCCTTTTCCATTCTGCGGCAAGGTCGTTGACAAGGAAATCCTCCGGATAGAACCGCTCCACGACTATAAGGACTTTAGCCACTTACACTTCCAATCTGAAGGTATCGGGATGGGCAGGATCGAACACCTCATTCGCCCACATGAGCGTCACCATGTCCGTGTCGCCGACATTGACGATGTTGTGCGTGTAGCCCGGCGGAATGCGCACGACTTCAAGCTTTTCGCCACTCACCTTGTACGTGATTACCCTTCCGTTCGGATCGTCCGCCATGCGGAAATTTATCTCGCCTTTGCCGCTCACAACAAGGAACTTCTCATGCTTTGTATGATGCCAATGCTGTCCTTTTGCGATTCCCGGTTTCGAGACATTCACGCTGACCTGCCCCCTCTCCGCCGAAAGCAGCGCCTCGGTGAAACTGCCGCGATTGTCGCAGTGCATCGTGAGCGGATAGCTGAACTTGTCCTCCGGCAGTGCCGCAAGATATGTCGAATACAGCCTCTTTGTGAATCCATCCTGCTGATCTGGCACCATGAGATTATTAGGCTCATCATGAAAGCACTTAATCAGCTCCACTATCTCACCTAGCGTTTTCGTATAACTCGGCTCAACACTCAATATTTCATTTCGTGTATTTGGTGTATTTCGTGGTTCCAAACACCCGACAAAACTCCGCACCACATCATCGATATACACGAGCGTGACCGTTGCCGCAGGATCTCGCACCATGATCGGCAAGTCTCGCGCAATGTTGTACACCCAAGTGGCGACCGCGCTGTTGTAGTTGGGACGGCACCACTTGCCGAAGACATTGGCAAGTCTGTAAATGAACACAGGCGCACCAGTTTTCTCGTCATACGCCCGCACCGCGTCTTCTGCAGCCGCCTTGCTCTTGCCGTAATCATTGTCGAGCGCGGCCTGGATGCTGGAACTGAGCAGCACCGGCGGAGGATTTTGCCGCGCTGCAAGTTTCTCCAAGATGTCCTCCGTGAAGACCGTGTTGCCAGTCTTGAACTCTACTGCGTCTTTAGGACGATTCACTCCAGCAAGGTGCATCAAAAAATCGCATCCTGCCACATAACCGTCCAGCTTCGCCTCGTCGCCGAGGTCATACTTCAACACCTCAACATCAGGCATCTGCTCAAGGGAAAGGCAAAGGTTCCGTCCGACGAAGCCCTTGGCACCTGTAACCAATATTCTCATTCGCCCCACACCCTTCTCTTGATATAGTCAGTGTAACTGATAATGATCCGCACGACCTTCTCGCTCACATCCGGCATGGAATAGTCATATACCTTCCGGCACGGCTTGGCGACGGTCAGATGCTTAAGCGCCTGCAAAATACGTTCCTTGTTCTGACCGACCATCATCACCGCCGCCTCTTCCATCGCCTCTAGCCTCTCGTGCGCCTCGCGCAAATTAAGCGCCTTGAATCCAAGAATGCTCGACTCCTCGCTTATAGTACCAGAATCGGAAAGCACTGCCTTGGCGTTCAGCTGCAACGCTAGGTACTCCGTGAGTCCCATAGGCTTCATGAGCTTCACTAGCTTGTCGAACTTCACACCCTTTTTCTCAATCATCTTGCGGGTGCGCGGATGCGTAGAGACGATAATGGGCAGTTTGTACGTCGCAGCAATCTCATTCAGGCATTCGACAATATTCAGGAAGTGATGTTCCTCTGCAATATTCTCCTCGCGATGTGCACTGACCACGAAATACTTGCCCTTGGCCACCCCCATCGCCTTCAAAACCTTTGCTGTATTGCGCCTCACCTTCGGCATCTGCTCGGTCAACACCTCAAGCATAGGCGATCCCGTTTTGATTACCTGATCCGGCGGCAGCCCCTCGCGAAGCAGATACTCACGCGCGATGCTGGAGTAGCAAAGGTTGATGTCGCTGATGTGATCGACTATCTTGCGGTTAGACTCTTCCGGCACACGCTGGTCGAAACAGCGATTCCCCGCCTCCATATGGAAGATAGGGATGTGACGCTTCTTCGCGGCGATTGCACAGAGACAGCTGTTCGTGTCGCCGAGCACAAGGAAGGCATCAGGCTTCACCTCTTCCAATACTGGGTCTATTGCTTCCAGTATCTTGCCAGCCGTCACCGTCGCATTGCCGCCTGCGGCATTGAGGAAGTAGTCTGGCTTTTTCAGTCCCAAATCCTCAAAGAATACCTCGTTTAGCTCGTAGTCGTAGTTCTGCCCAGTATGGACAAGCACATGGTCTATGGCAGGGCTCGCGTCCAGCTTCTTCAAGACACACGCAAGCCTGATTATTTCGGGGCGCGTACCCACAACCGTCATCACCTTCAGTTTTTTCATAGGGGCCTCCTTAAATCGTCGTTCTCGTATTCGCCAACCTTGCAGTCTGAAAACACCATCACCTCGGCAGTTCCGTCCTGCCTGATGCAGAACCAATTGCCAGGCTCAACCTTTAGGACACTTGGTTTCTCCGCCTCCAAAACCAACTCTTCTCTGCACCTCGGCGTCTCTGCACGAGAACAATCCATATGCTCCAGGGCGATTGTGGTTTTACCCTTCAGCGGGAAAAACCACTTAGTCTCTTTTTTGTGCCCAATCCAACCGCGAACCGGCTGTTCGGCGCTGTTAGCGATTGTATAGAACCGCCTCACCGCCGACATGTCGAAGTCGTTGCAGAACCGCAACAAACCTCTGACATCTGCATATTTCCCGCCAGTTATCACTTGTTGCATAATACCTCACTCGCATTAATACAGAACTCAACATTGACATGCAAAGACTAAATATGGTATAATTTTCGCATCTTCAGATACTAAAAAGGACTCATAAATGGAAGACGCAGATATCAAACAACTTCTGGCCGCATCCGACCGCCTAATCTCGCGTGTTCCCATGGAACGCAAGAGATACCTTTCTGCACTCATTGACTGGAAAGACAGGTTAATCTGCATAAAGGGACCGAAGGGCACTGGCAAGACAACTCTGCTCCTTCAGCACATACGCGAGGATTTCGGCGTCGGCAGCAGCAAATGCGTTTACTTGTCTGCCGACCATATATGGTTCGCGAGACACGACATCCTTGATGCAATCGATTACTTCAATTCCCACGGATTCACACACATCTTCATTGATGAAATCCATCATGCCAAGGATTGGTCGCGACTTGTAAAAACCATTTCTGACACATATCCTGATTTGAACCTCGTTTACAGCGGCTCTTCGATACTCAAACTTTCGTCCGGAGAAGCAGACCTCTCTAGGCGCCAGGCAGTTTACAACCTTAAAGGGCTTTCCTTCAGAGAATTCCTTTCGTTCGAAGATGCCCTGAATAGCCAACCTATTTCTGTCGAAGACATCATCGCCTATCACCGCAGCATCGCCGCCGACATCACTTCTCGCATTAAAATACTTCCGCTTTTCGAAAAATATCTAAAGACGGGATATTACCCACTATACAAAGGCGTCTCAAGCCAATTCGAGGAACGCCTTGCGGAGGTCATAAACAGCGTCCTAGACGTTGACTTCCCTATAATCGAGGATTTCACTCCTGCGTCGATAAGGAAAGCGAAAAAGATGCTTATGGTTCTTGCGGAAAGCTGCCCGCAGCATCCAAACATGTCGGAATTGTATCGCGAACTAGAAACAAATCGGAACCTCGGCATAAAAATGCTTGAAGCACTTGAGCGTGCAGAACTAGTCATGGCCATAGATTCCGGAAACGCCAAACTCAAACACCTGTCCAAGCCGGAGAAACTGTTTCTTGGCGACACAAACATGATGAACGCCCTTGTCCCGTACCCAAATCCAGGAGCGATGAGGGAGACTTTTTTCGCGTCCCAATTGCGTGCCGCATCACATAAAATCGTCGCGCCGCTCACAGGCGACTTCTTTGTTGACGGGAGGTACATATTTGAGATTGGCGGTCCGGGGAAAGGATTCAATCAGATAAAAGACATCAAAGACTCGTTTGTAGCACAAGACGGCGTAGAAATCGGCATTGGGAACAAAATACCCCTTTGGCTGTTCGGACTACTGTACTAATCACGATGTTCCAAAATTGAGGAGAGCGCCAATCCTAATCCAGTCACACCCCGAACTCCTCATGAATGAGCGGCAGTTTCAGCAGCAGCTTCTTCATACCCTCCACATCCAGTCTGGTCGTGTTGTGGGAATGGTAGGTGTCGAGCGTCGGGGAGATTTCCTTACCCTCAACAAAATACTTGTCGTAGTTGAGGTCGCGGGAATCGGCAGGAACGCGGTAGTAATTGCCCATGTCGATCGCCTTCGCCATGTCCTCGCGTCCGACAAGCGTCTCGTACAGTTTCTCGCCGTGGCGTGTGCCGATAACCTTGATCTCCGTCTTCGCCGCCGCATCGCCGAGCTTCGATCCCTCCTTCGCCAGTTCCAGCACCGCCTTGGCAAGCGTTTCGATTGTCGCGGCCGGAGCCTTTTGAACGAACAGATCGCCATTTTCGCCATGCTCCCAGGCAAACAAGACGAGATCGACCGCATCCTCCAGCGTCATCATGAACCGCGTCATGTTAGGGTCGGTGACCGTGAGCGGCTTCCCAGCCTTGATCTGGTCAATGAAAAGCGGGATGACGCTGCCACGGCTCGCCATGACGTTTCCGTAGCGCGTGCAGCAGATCGTCGTCGCCGCCCCTTTGCCGAGCGAACGCCCTTTGGCAACGGCGACCTTCTCCATCAGCGCCTTGCTCATGCCCATCGCGTTGATTGGATACGCCGCCTTGTCCGTGGACAGCACCACGACATTCTTGACTCCGTGAGCGATGGCGCTGTTCAGGACATTGTCCGTGCCGACCACATTCGTATAGACCGCCTGCATCGGGAAGAACTCGCAGCTCGGCACCTGCTTCAACGCCGCCGCCGAGAAGATGTAGTCCACACCCGGCATCACGCCGTCCACGCTCTGCCTATCCCTCACATCGCCGATGTAGAACTTCACCTTCGGATTCTGTAGTTCATGCCGCATATCGTCCTGCTTCTTCTCGTCCCGGGAGAAAATGCGTATCTCCTTGAAGTCGCCGATGAATCGATTAAGCACGGCATGTCCAAAACTGCCTGTACCGCCAGTAATCAACAATACTTTGTCATCAAACATTGACCATACTCCTTCTTTGATTAAATACTGCCCTTGGGACTTCTGCCAATACATGCAGAAGAAAATGAATCAGAAGTTTTTTTTCGAGCATACACCGCATTGTAAATCCACTCAGAGCTGGACTATATGCCCTGCGCATAAGCCAGATTGACCGCCAACTATCCTTTACCCGCCGCCATGAGTGGGAATTGTATGCCGAGCCTTCCACCGACCGATGGACGTACCAAGGTCTAACTCCAGCCACAATGTTTTTTGCTCTCGCATACGCATTTGTAGCAAAAACTAGGTCTTCACAGTTTACAAGATTTGGGAACCGGTTGCCGACAACCGCCTCACGACGATATATGGCATTCCAAGCAATCATATTCCCGGCAAGGGAATCGAAAAGTCCACTACGTTTCAGCGGCAGAAAAGAAACGATGTCTGCGGCCGCATCTTTTAGGCCTTCAAGTGCATCCGGCAAAAGCATGTCATCTGCATCGAGGAATACAAGATAGTCACCTTTTGCCTTATCCATTCCAGCATTCCGGGCAATGCCGACACCTTGATGCGGCTGTTCAATCACCCTGAACCTTGAATCTTTATCTGCATATTCGCGCAAAACCGCTTTCGAGCTATCCTCCGACCCATCATCAACACAGATGCATTCCCAATCACCACTTGTCTGCGCAAGGACAGAATCAAGACACTCTCGCAGAAAAGCTCCAGCATTGTACACGGGAACTATTATGCTATACCGCATGAACACTAAATCTTCACCAGGACACAAATGGTATTGGCGCGCAGGTACGTTCCATAACGCTTCATCTCTTCCGTAAGGTTCTCCTTTTCGACAACCGTCCAGTCGCTCGTATCTTCCAATGTGCGTGTCACATACTGTTCACCTAAATCATTTGTCTCAAGAACATATTTGTCCAGCGCGACATTGTGCCCAAGCGGGAAGGTCACAAAGTATTTCCTGGCATTGGCCAAAATGCGCTTCAACATGTCCTTGGCCGACACATTTCCTTTCGCAATACCATATTCGTTCAGGCCAATATGCTCTATCGTAGAAATTGAAACCACATTCCCATGCAAATCGGCATCATCCATTTCCCGAATGTCTCTCTTGAGATTCTGGGGATGTCTGTCAGTCAAGTCATATACAACATGATTTGCTTTTTTAAGAATATAATACGGCAGAACACAACCAAGCTCGACCACCGGATCATCCTTCACATAATTTGACAGGAAATCAACTGCCAACGGCACCTCAATTGACCGCTCGCTTGATTTAAATCCGCTTGTCGAGACATGATGCCTTGCATGATGCCACTTCATAAGCCAATGTCCCAGCACTCCCAACGGCGGAGGATAGACAGGGTCATTCACCTGACAATTATACCGATGACGGATCGGCAGAATCTCTCGACCAAGCCACTTCATGAAAAACAATCGAGTGCTTTTGCGATATTGACAACATCATCTCTGGATGCCACAACACTCCTCGCGTTTTGTATCTGCATTAAAGCAGCATACAATTCTCCCTTAAATGGACCCTTGTACAAAGCACCAGGCCAGGGGAATCGAGACTCGGCATCACTCTCAGACATTACTTTTGACAAATTAAGCCAGCTTAAAAAATCCGGCATATCGGGGAACGGTGGACGCCCATTCCCAAAAGCCGCATAAACAATGTACGTTACAAGGTGCATCATATTCTTGTCACGCCATTCTTCGGGATGTTCAGTCCACAAGAACTCTATGATTTCTTTTGATGTCGACTTGAAGGCAACAAAACTGGCGTACAGCTGCATATTCCTTGTTCTCATGGCAATCATCATCGCCAGCAACTCAACCGCACCCGTCAACTTACCCACATTTACTTTCACATAGATCGAAAACATCCTTATGGCGTCTTCAATCTCTCTTAACGCAAAATCATGCGCTCTTGCCAATTCTGAAAACGCATGAGAGAACTGATCCACAAAAGACTGGATGCCTGCAACACTCAACACGCCACTTCCCTTAATCCTGTTCGCGACAAAAGCGTCAATATCTGGTGTCGGCAACCGAAAAGTGAAATCAAAGAACCTACGAAGGTAATTTTCTGTATCTATATCGCCGTATGCCGCCTTGATAGCCTCTGTAAGTTGAGCCTTGTCAACACCAATGACAAATACCATTTGGGGAACGCAAAACAAGTGCTTAATCCGTTCTAATGTCTCAATTGCAAATATGGGACGACAACGATCAATCTCATCAATTATGCAAACGATTGGTCCGCTCGCGGAAAGTCGTGTTAGATTTCGCAACCGTTCAATTAATGTCGATCGAATGCATTGCGCTTTATCGTATCCTGCCATACTTGAACGAATCGCCGATCGAAGGCTTTTTGTCAACCCCCAAATGTCAAGCCCAGAAAAATGGGAAATCACGCTGGATCCCTGACCTGCCAGAACATCAAGATATTTCAGCGCAGATTTCTTCAGTTTCCTAACTTCACTCCTAAAAGTGTCCTTCTTGTGCAAGTATTCTTGCATCTGCCCTATTATCGCAACGAGAGGATCCGGCACAAAGTCACACTCCCAAGCCGAAAAATAGAGCGCTTGCGCTCCCGCTTTTTCTAAGTCATGACGGAATCGTTGAAGAAAAAATGTCTTTCCCGCTCCCCAATCCCCGTCAAACGCAATGGTGATAGGTTCTTTTCCTGATTTTATGAGATCAAGCAAAGGCTGAACATACTCTTTCCGACCAAGCTCATCATCACCCCACGGATTGTTACTATCAACAACCTTTTCAGGAGTTTTTATCGCTATTGCTGTTCCCATTGCACTACTCATTTTATACCTCTACATCCTCGAAACAACCCTACTGTGCAGACTTAAGCTTGGCTATTTTGCGGTCAACAATCCACCGATACCACAGCCCTTGCCAGAAGTTCCATCGCCATCCTGCGACACCATCAAGAAAACCTCCGAAGAGGAGGTATCGCACTATCCAGTAGGCTATCGCGCGTAGATATGGCGGCAATCGGTAATACAGAGCCTTGTTTCCGTGTGCGCCCAAAATCGCCTGCCGTGCTTCTCGCTCTGCGTAATTCAGGTGCTTCGCTTTCCACCATGCAAAATCATTAAGGTTGTCATCTATGAACTTATGCCTGAAACGAATTGTCCTTCCCTCTCTGGCGACTAGTTTTTCATCCATCTCGCGCTCGCCATATCTGCATACCCCATAGCGGAACAGCCTCGCAACATACACGGTAGGCATCCCGAATCTGATCCTCTTCTGCATCCATGTTCTTGCAAGTGGCAGTTCGACCAACGAGACATCAGAAGGTGGATTCTCTACAAAATCTTTCATCTCAGAAATCAGTCCTTCACTCAAGTATTCGTCAGCATCAATTCTCAACACCCATTTTGCCTCAATCTTCAGATTATCCAATGCCCAATTGAACTGCAGTGCTTGATTGCCAGGCCACTTGTTGAAAACGGCTGTCGCACCCATCTCTACGGCAATCTCGTGCGTACCGTCAGATGGCTTTGACTCTACAACAAAAATTTGACGAGGCTCAAGCTGGCGTAGTCGTTCAAGGCATCGCCGAATATGTAACCTCTCTCGCCCAGTCAATATTATTACAGCAACATCAATCATTCTATAATCAGTAAATTGAGACCTATTTTATCTTGCGCAACCTAATCAACCTATAGACAGGCCCAAGAAATGTCGAAAACAGAAACACCCCGCTGATCATTAGAATTATCCCGAACCGTGGGGAAAAGGGCAACCCACCGACCTCTTTACGAACGCGGCTGCTTTCGAGCATCGCTCGCCAGCGGCTCGTCGTAGAAACGCCGCCATTGTCAAAAATCACAATGGGTATAGGGACATAGGCAAAAGTCTTTGCCGCCTTCACGAACTCGTAAGTAAACTTGTAGTCCGCTGTGATTCTGTAGGAAGTATCGTATATGATATTCTTTTCGCGCAGAAGCGAGAGTTTGTACAGCATTGCTTCATGCGCCGCAGGCATACCTATTTTCATGAAGCCCGGACCATGCGCAGTGCGAACCATCATCTGTCCATTAACTTCACTCGCGCAATCTCCATACACAAGGTCTGGCATCTCCTCTGCCATAGCCTTCGCCACCAGTTCCGCAACGACATTATTTGACGCGAACCTATCACCGCCATTGCAGAAAATCACATAATCTCCGCCGCATTTCGACAGCGCGGCATTCATGCCGTAGTATATCCCGCCGTCTTTTGCGCTGTCTATTACGACATTGGCGTGGCCACCTGCATATTGACGAACGACCTCCACAGTACCATCGCTCGACCCGCCATCCTGTACGATATGCTCAATCGCATTATATGTCTGCTCCGCAACGCTCTGCAGCGTCGCAGAAATCATCTCCGCCTCATTATAGCATACAGTAACAACCGAGACATTAATCGCTTGGCCCATAAGGTTTATTTCCCCCATATCCATTTCCGGAAGCGACCTGTCTTTTCCATCAGCAACCAAGTGACAACCGAGAAGAAAGACAGAATCGCAATTGAGGTCAGCGTTACACTCCACCAAGAACCACCGACCCAAGCAATACCGCGAAGATGACGCAGAGGCCACAAATGAAATATGTATATCCCAAGCGTAAGCGTTCCGATCTTGGAAAGTTTGGATAAAGACGGTATAACATCCAATACGATGTGGGTCAATGCCATAACACCTAAAACACCCAGCAATCCAACAATCGGTCTAGCCACAAAACAGACAATCCCTCTCGCCGTCCGAAGCGCAGCAATCGAAGAGTCTGCCGTGTAAAAACTCATGCCATTATTGTCCACATCACCTTCAAGCAGAACAATGGACATGAATGCGGCAAAGCAAATCATACCCAATATCCTATTCTCCCACAAACGATGCCCTAACTTGCGCAACACTATAGCGCCAAAAGCGAAATGTGGCATCATATTCAAAAGGCAAGCGAAATGTATCTTGCCATGAACAAACGAAGGACGGCATACAATCGCCCCTAAAACACCCGCAAGCAGAAGTGCCATCCATAGCACCTTGCGCCGCCCTATTGCCCATGTCATGAACAGCAATAGTTGGCATTCGATTAATGTCGTAATGAACCAAGGATCGACG